>Ga0209221_1000027_pt1 | contig 90227 bp, 73 predicted proteins | sample BlaSpr_A8_Ref_O2_FD_187989 | JGI IMG/M metagenome (GOLD analysis project Ga0209221, IMG submission 187989) | Forest soil microbial communities from Thunder Bay, Ontario, Canada - Black Spruce, Ontario site 2_A8_Ref_O2 (SPAdes) (version 2) | ecosystem: Environmental > Terrestrial > Soil > Boreal...
TTTCGTTTCGGAATCGTGTGGCGTAGGTCGCCGCCTAAAGAATGAAAGGCGAAAAGGCTTATGATGCCGGCAGCATCGTTCCCGCCCTTGCACAGAACGTAAGAGCGGGGCACCCACTTTTCGTTTTGTGCCCGCGATTTCAAAGGCTGGGCCACCCGTCCAATCCAAACAGGCAGGATGCGAGCGTAACTGTTGAAACATCCTACTTCACTCAAATTACGATCACTTTCAAAAGCCCCGGATGTAGGCTGAATCGAAAGAGTTCGAAATTTGAGTGCTATCGCCTGGTTACGCCAGTTGACTATTGCAGCTTCGCGTATTCGACTTTGGCTTGTTTCAGGACGGGGATGTCAGAGTCGGCGTCTTTCCAGAGAGTCAGGAAGTCTATATATGCTGCGAGCGCCCTCACGCGCGCAGCATCGGCGTCGGCGCCGGTTGAATTCTTTGCTTCAAGCGCATTCGCCCGCGCCTTTCCCAGATGCGCCAGCGCTCCCGTCCAGCAGTTCCAAACGATGCCGCTGCGATCGAGAATTTTTTGGAACTCAACCGCAGCTTCTTTACCCTGACCAGCCGCCAGATACGCCTGGCCGCGAATGTAGGTCGGATACAGGCACGATTGGTTGATCAGAGACGTAAACGCCCCGTACTCGATTGGCGGCGAGGCAGGTTGGAGGGCGGTGATCGCCGCCACGGGATTCTTCCGGTTGAGTTCGAGTTGTGCCTGGATTGCGGGCAGCAACAGAGATTGCATCTGCGTATCCAGCGGGTAGCGCTTTTTCAGGTCTTGCGCCAGCAATTCGGCTCGTTCCCCTTCTCCCGCCATCGCCAGCGCAAGTGTGGCTTCCACCTCGACTGCCTGACTGCCGGGAACCAGCTTCAGTCCTTCTTCTGCCGATTGTTTTGCCTGCGTGAGGTTGCCATCGGCGGCTTCGCGTATCGCCGAATTCTCCAGCCAGGTCGCGCCCGTTTCCTTGCTGTCTTCATGGATGGCGGAATCCAGCGACCGCCGGGTCAATTCCCGCGCTTTGCCGAGGTGACCCGCGTAGGCTTCGGTGTCGGAAGCGAGTGAAAGAGGAATGTTCTCTCCCGGTTTGCCGGCAACCGTCTGCTGCAGTGCGGCCATGCCGCTGGCATCGCCGCGAAGAAAATCCACGGCATAAAGAGCAGTTTCCGAAGGCAAGACGTACATCTTGAGCGCGTGCATCTGATCAACCGTCTGCCGCACTTCATCGAAACGCTGCAACCCCATGAGAGACGAGGTGAGATTGGCGTATCCGGCGGGCTGATCCGGAGCCAGACGGATGGTCTCACGCTGCGCTTCCACGCCTTTCTCGTATAGCCCCTCGCTGAGGTACACGACGCCCAGGGTGTTGTACGCCTGCCAATCGCGCGGGTAGCTCGCGATCCACTCCTGAAAGGTCAGCGCAGCTTTGCCCAGTTCCCCGGTCACATTCTGGTAATACATCGACTCGATCAAAAGCTTCTCCCGCTCGCTGGCATGTTCCCGCAACTGGAATGCCTTGGTGAAATACTCTGCGCCACGAGCAATCTGGTTGATTGCTAAGTAATCAACTCCAATTTCCGCGTATCCCATGGCAAAATTCGGGTCGAGTTCAATGGCATGTTGATCGTAAGGCAACGACGCCTGGGTACCCCCATCCCGCGCGACCTTCCAGCCCATGCTGATCGCCTGCAGCGCTTCAAGAGACGACGTGGTGGCCTGCCGGATCGGAACATCGAGCTTCTGCACTGAGGCCAGCGATTCGCCCAACTCACCGCGCAGCCTCGACGCTGCCTCGCCCAGCGCGTCCAGCACCTTTTCCTTTGACTCCACTGTCATCTGCTGGTCGGCAAGCGAGTCCCCGCTCTGGCAATTCACCACCTTCAACTCCAGCACATACTTGCTCCCCAAGCTGCCGATCGCTCCCGCAACGTAAGCCTTGCTCTCCACTCGTTGGCATAGTTCGCGGGCCAACTCCGGCGTGAGCCGGGCCGTAGAGGACTTCGTCATCTGCTTCAGGGTTTCAGCGACTTTGTCGTCGGAGACCACATTCAAAAATGGCGACTCGTTCAAAGAAACGGTAAGCGCCGTCTTAAGCGCCTCATCGAAAACGGCATCGCCTGTGCTGTTGGCAAAATCGGCTAGAACGATAGTGTCTTTTTCCGTCAGCCGCTTCGCATGATGCGACCGGTAATAAAACCCGCCGGCAATAAGCGCCACGAGCACGAGGGCTGACACAGCTGCCGCCCACGTACGGGTGTTCACTTTCGTCCGGCCAGTCGAGCGTGGCGCGACGGCTGTGGGTGACGACGATTGTGCAATCTGGCTCGATTCCGAGCGCCCCGCTTCGCTCGGGGGACCGACGAATTCGTTTGTCCTGATTTGATCTGAGCTTGCGGCTCGGACTCGCCCGGTCTCCGAGTCGCGCTTCAGCCGCTGGAGGTCGGTCCGCATGTCCGCCGCGCCCTGATACCGTAGATTCCGATCTTTCTCAAGAGCTTTCTCGATCACCTCTTCCAGTTTGGGCAGAATCTCGCGATTGAAGCGAATCGCTGCGGGGGGATCCGAATGCAATACCGCGTCAAAGATCAGCGCCGTCGTGTCGCCCGAGAACGGCAGCACTCCCGTCGCCATCTCGTACATCACCGCGCCAAAGGAAAATAGATCGGTCCGCGCATCCAGTTCCTTGCCCCTGGCCTGCTCCGGCGACATGTAAGCCACTGTCCCAAGCGTCGATCCAGGACTGGTCAGGTGGTCCGGCTCAACCGCAGTCTGCGTCTCAAGCGATGCCATCTTGCTCGAAGAGCTGCCGGTCAAACCAATCTTCGCCAGCCCGAAGTCCAGAATCTTGGCGCGCCCGCGCTTCGTGACAAAAATATTTCCCGGCTTGATGTCCCGGTGAATAATGCCTTCGGCGTGCGCCGCATCAAGCGCATCCGCAATCTCGATGGCGAGAGATAACATCGTCTCCATTTCGAGCGGACGGTTGCCGATCCTATGCTTCAGCGTCATGCCATCGAGAAACTCCATGGCAATGAACGCTTCGCCGTGCTGATCGTCGATCTCGTAGATCGTGCAGATGTTGGGATGATTGAGCGCGGAAGCCGCCTTCGCCTCGCGTTGAAAACGCGCCAATGCCTGCGGGTCTTTGGCTACCTCGTCAGGCAAGAATTTTAGAGCGACAAAGCGGCCGAGCTTCAAATCTTCGGCTTTGTAGACAACGCCCATCCCGCCCCCGCCGAGTCTCTCGACAATGCGGTAATGCGAAATGGTCTGGCCGATCATTAAGCCGAAATCTTAGGGTGTGACGATCGACAAGTCAATGAAAGTGCAAAGGGTTGCACCACTGCCATCGTGCCAGTTGGCGAAAAATCCCCTTTACGCTCAAAACCCCCGAAAAAGGCGAACGAAAAGCGCACGCTTGTGCAATCGCCCGCTTTCGTCATCTGTCGTGGTTCGGAGTAAACTTCCAGCCATGATACGGTACAGCCCCACGGTCTTGACGAGAACGTGGAGCCTATTCGCCGTCTTTGTCATTCTTGGGCTGGTAGTGTCGGGCATTCTATTGTCAGAGCCGGGGCGCGCTGTAGCATCGGTTCTCTGCATACCTCTCCTGATCCAGTCATGGGTAATTCAGCGCAAATATGCGCGGAGCCGTGAACGACTGGTGTTGCTCTCGCTTGTCTTGAGTCTCCCGGCCTTGGCTGCATTTTGGCTCGGGCTAAATGTACTGCGGTTCTACTTGTACGATCCAGAGTCTCCGGCACAACTCTACTCAGCAGTGGTCCGCTTACAAGAGGTCGTTCAGAACTTGGCGCTTGCGCTCGGCCTCGTTGTTATCTTCTGGGCGATAGTTGACCTAGCTTGCTTTCTTGCAGGACGGATTTCCACAAAGCTGGTGGGGCGCAGAAAAACATGGTGGAACCGACGTTTCAAAGGAACTTGGCTGTTGGGTAGTCCGATCGGTTTTGCTCTTGCCGCTTTGATCAGTTCTAGCCTGCTCCGGTGGCTAGTCGTTGTACTCAGCGTGTGGGGGTGTATCTTCGCGCTGGTTTTTCGGCTTTCGCGACCTCATATGGGGAGATTCATGAGCCCGGACCCGAGCGGAATGGGCGCTGCAAGTCTCGGTAATCCTCAAAGCTTAAACCTGTACAGCTATGTCTTGAATAATCCGCTGAGAAATACCGATCCAGATGGTCGCGAGTGCGTCTGGGATGATGGCAGCTTCGACTCAAAGGATGACGCAGGCACGGGAAGCTAGAGGACGCTGTTACCAGTTGAACCTAAGAGTGAAAGAGGCTGGCTCCTTAGTTGCTGTTCATCTTCGCGTTCACCGACAAAATGAGGGGAAACTACGTTGGTAGCTTGCATCGTTTTTTTGATCAGAAGCCATTCTCCGGCTTGCTCCCCTAACACCATACCCAGGAGTCCGATCAGCGCGACAATAGGCGGAGCAGGGCTCTTCACCCGGATAAGACCGTATGCAACACCTACAAGCAGACCGACCACGAACGAGATGAGGAGTCCTTTCATTTCCAGCCTCCCTGAGCCGCTATAATGCTTACCTTCACCGGATCCTCGTTGTCCGATGCATCAGTCGAAACTGAGCACCTGTTTTGCCTTCGCCTCTCTGGCCGCCACTCGCGTATATGCGTCTACGGCTTTCTCAAACGGAACGATCTCAATCGGCGGCGGTTTCAAAGCCCCTGTTTCAAAACCGATTTGGAGTTCGCCAAGGATTTGCGCGACCTGTTGCTGCGCCAGTCCATAACTGTCAACTCCCATGAGTGTGGAGAAATTGTGGTAGAACTCGACTAGGTTAAAACTGACGCGGGGATCTCTCGAACTTGAGATGACTACCTGTCGCCCCCTGAACGCGAGCGATTGCATGGCCGGCTCGAACAATGCGCCGCCCACCGTATTAAAAACAGCATTCACGCCTTTTCCCGCCGTCAGTTGCAGCACTTTCTCACGAAGGTCCTCGCTCTTGGTATTAACGACCGATTCCGTACTGGGAATAGGATCGGAAGTGGTATCCGCGCCAATCACGCGTAACTTTTTCCAGTTAGCTATCTGCGCGGCTGCTTGTCCGACCGCGCCCGCGGCCCCAATTATTAGAATGGTTTCGCCAGCGTGGATTTGAGCTGCATTCACTATCGACGCCCACGCCGTGATGTAGGGGATTCCAATCGTCGCCGCTTGCGCCATGCTCAGCGACTTAGGCTTAGGCGATAGCGTCTCGGACGGGATAACGACATATTCCGCGTGAGAGCCGTCGCGGACGATACCGAGCGTCGGGCCACTCCCCCAGACCTCTTCGCCTTCGTACTGCTTACCTTTTACAATAACGCCCGCAAAGTCGCGGCCGGGGATTCGTGGCAGTGTCGTTTTCTTGAATTGTCCCGCGACATTCACGATGTCGCTGGGATTGATCGCTGCCGCCTTTACACGAACCAGCGTTTCCCCTTCTCCCGGCTTCGGAATCGCGACTTCTTCAATTCGCAATACTGACGGAGGTCCGAACTCAGCAAAACGCAGCGCTTTCATTGTGTGGTTAGTCATGTTGTTTAGTAGGACTTGAATGCATTGTGTGTTGGTTACTAATTTTCTTTGCCCAGTTATTACAGCGCCGCTGGCTCGCACGCGTCGCACGCATCATCTTTCTGCTTGCGCGCAGTGTGTTCTCCGGACCCGCAAGACCTCCGCTGCCATAAGCAGATGGCGCCGCACCCTCGATCTTCTTCGCTTCAGGCGCACTGGAGTGCTGCGTGAACCGCATCCGCGAGGCCATGACGAGCTGATGCTGCCGTCGAAGCCGGGACCCAAATCTCCAGAAATGGCACCAATCATTTTCTCTGACAGGTTAAACCTAAGGCACTTCAGATTCCAATCACACATCCATAAGCTAACTGCGTATTTCAGCCGCATGGTCGAGTACGAAGTTAGGCTCGCTCACTGATAGTCAGGTAAGCGTCAAATGGCGGACATCCTGTCGATAACAACCTGTCCGCATTTGGACAGGTTTCGGATATAACGGGCAACCCCGAATTCCGTGGAGCGGGATCGGAGTTTTGCCGGCGCATGTCATGGATAGCGCCGCAAACATCGGGTGGTGCGGAAGGCGCGATTGGCGACGCTTCACCCAGGAAAGTTACTAAACGCTTTGGCAACGGCAGAAGCTTTGCGGGGGATAGGGCATCGCAGCATGCAAAGGCGATCTGTATGTAAAAAGCTGTGAACTAAAAATGTGGTGAGCGCTCACCGATCTCAACTCTCGACTTTGGCACGCGTAGTGCAATCGCGGTGAGTAGAAGAGCGAGACAAGCGGAGACGCATGATGAATAACGCAATATCGCCGCCGAACTCGATCAGGAATGCCGCCCTCCCCGGCGTACCCGATGACGGCGTGGTTCACGCTGACCAATTGGCTAAAGATCCGCTCGTCATTCGAATCGCGAAGGTGGTGCCGGATGGCGAAGGGACTGCCGTGTGGTGGATGGGCGACGACCGAATTACGTTCCAGGTGCTGAGCCAGGATACCGACGGCGCATACGCGTTCTGGGTCGATGAACCGGAGCCGCAGGAGGGTCCTCCCAAGCATGTTCATAGCCGCGAAGAAGAGGGTTTCTACGTTCTGTCTGGAGAAGCAACTTTTCAGGCGGGGCACGTGCGTGCCGCCATCGGTCCGGGATCGTTCATTGCACTTCCGGTGGGCGTGCCACACAAGTGGGTAAATACGTCAAAAGAGCGCGCCAAGCTCATCACCTTCACCGCTCCCGGCGGCAATGAAGGCTTCTTTCTGGCTTTGGGAGAGCCCGGGGAAGGACCCGCGAAGCCCAAGAAGACAATGGCTGTAACCGAGATCAACAAGCACACGCCACGCTTTGGTGCGACGTATATGGAGACGACCGACAATCCCATGGACGGGGCGCTGATCATTGGCGCTGGCCGAAGTCCCACGATCATGATGCCGGGCGAAGGGGATGCGCGCTACTCCGCTAATTGCGTTTACACCATCAAAGCATCTGGGGCCGTGACTGCGAACACCTATACGCTCACGGAGATAGAACTGAGGAAAGGTGGCGTGATGCCCTCTCACCGCCACGCCGCCTTTGAAGAGGGAATTTACGTTCTCGAAGGGATCCTTGCCGCCGAACTCGAGGGCTCGCGCGTGACGATAGAGGCTGGCGGATTCCTCAATGTTCCCTGGGGCACAAAGCACGAATTCAAGAACCTGGACTCTTCCAACTTGAGGATTCTCAGCCTCAGTGTACCCGGCGGAATCGAGGACTACTACCGTGCGGCTTGTCACGTAACGGCGCATGAGTCCGGGGATGCAGCAACCGATGTTGAACGCATGATCGAAATCGGAAAACGCTTCGGCGTCTTCTAGAACGGTTGAACAGACGACAAGGAGGGTGATTTGAAATGAGCAAAGCGAACGGGAACGCCTATCAATTGGTTGCGGTAGACAAGCTGGGCAGTGGCCTGGAGTTCGTTGATCCGTCAACCAAGAAGTCAATCAAACGTCTATCTCTGCCAGCGCGTCCCCACGAAATCGTAGTTAGCGCTGACAAAAAACTTGCGTACGTCACGATATATGGCGATGGCATCTACGGCAACAATACACACCGGGGCCATCAGCTCGCCGTTATCGATCTAACTAGGCGGGAAAAAGTAGGCGAAATTGAGTTGAATCCGTTCCAGGCGCCGCACGGGCTGGCAATCGATGGCCAAGGCATCCTCTGGGCTTCCTGCGACAAAAGTCAAACAGTTGTTGCGGTCGATCCAAAGACAGGAAAAATTCTCGATGCCATCAACACGGGCACAGACGGCTGCCACTGGATTGTTCCGGTGGCTGGCGGCTCAAAACTTTATACGTCCAATAAAGATACCTGGTTTGTTGGCGTGATTGACACAAAGCAGCGCACCCTGGCAAAACGGATCGAGGTTCCGAACGGTACCGAAGGCATCTGCTGCTCGCCAGATGGCAAGACGGTCTACGCAAGCGATCACAAGCTTCCGAAGCTGTTGACCTTCGACACCGCCAAGGATGAGGTCACGCAGACGGTCGATCTTTGCGGTTACGGCGAGATTCCCATGTATGAGGATCACGAAATGCGGGTGCGCACAACCTTAGACGGAAGATATGTGATGATTTCCGGCTACAAGTGGAATGTCGCCGTCATCGTGAATGCGGCGAATCAGACGGAACAAACGCTTTTGAAGACGAAAGTCGGGCCGATGGGCTGGGGTTTTCCGCCTTTCGATACGAACTTGGTTTATCTAGCGGATCACGATTCCAGCTCCATCTCGATCATTGATCTAACGAAGAAAGAGTTTGTCGACAGTTTTCCATGCGGCAAGGGCGTGGAAGTCATCGAGTTTATCCCCGCAGCTTAGGAGTACAGCATGGAGTTTATCGAGAAATCATGCGTGCTGCGTAACTTTGAGTTCGCCTCAAAGGAGCGAATGTCCGAGCTCAAGATCGGTTACAGGATAGTCGGCACACCAAAACAAGAGAACGGCTCGACGATCAATGCAGTGCTGATGCTGCATGGAACTACAGGCAGCGGGAAGCAATTTACGCAGCCTTCTACCTCAGATTTTCTCTTCGGCAAGGGCCAGCCACTGGATGTGGAAAAATATTTCATCATTCTGCCGGACGCGATCGGACATGGCGCTTCAAGCAAACCGAGCGATGGTTTGCGGTCGAGTTTTCCCCGATACTGCTATGGCGACATCGTTAAGGCGCAATACCAACTGGTCAGCGAGGAACTGGCCATTTCACGACTCCTCCTAATTATTGGAACTTCTATGGGCGGCATGCAAGCCTGGATGTGGGCATCCCAGTTTCCAGAGATGATGCGGGCCGCAATTCCGATCGCGAGCCTTCCCGAGAAAGTGAGCGGTAGAAACCTTCTCTGGCGAAGAATTCTAATCGATATGATTCGCTCCGATCCCGGCTATAGCGATGGCCATTACACATCTCAGCCGGCAGCGCTTGCCGACGCGTGGGAGCTTTTCAACCTGATGGTGGATTCGCCCGCTCACCTGAAGGACGCATTCGATGGCCCGGAGAGCGCAGATCGACATATAAAAGATTTGAAGGCAAGTGCTCTTCAAGCTGAAGATGCGAATGACGTAATGTGGGAATTCGACGCTTCACGTGACTATGATCCTTCGCCTGAAAAAGTGGTTGCTCCATTACTCGCCATCAATTTTGCCGATGATGAGATAAATCCCGAAAAACTTGGCGTTTTGCAATCGACAATCCGAAAGGTGAAGCGAGGCCAAGCGGTTACCGTGCCGGTTGGACCGAAGAGCAGGGGACATCAAAGCCTGCGGGTTGCCGAGATCTGGGCACCATATGTCCAACGCTTCATGGAGGAGGTTTTCGGAAAGTGAGATTGTCCAGAACGGACCCACTGCCTTCCCGTTATTGTCTCGTGCCGACGTGGCCGGCCGAAAACCTTATCACTGATCATGGACGCCAACTTCCAATCCCATAATCCGATCGATTCCTCTGAGAAATCAATCGCGGCTGCGGTTGCCCATGTCGATCCGTACCAGGCCGGTTCTCGGCTGTTGCGCTCGATGGCGGTTCCAGCGTAATGGATCTGTTGACTTTGATCGCAGCCTGTTGCGCAGTGAGCCAAGAGTCATCGAAGCGCGCACGAGGTGTCCGACTTTTAAAGGTCCCGCTATCCGCACCTTTTGTACTCGATGCAAGCCGCTCGAAATCATGCAGCCACACTGGCTGCAGTCCGGCGTGCCGCCGAAAATACAAGGTTCTACCCGAGTGATTAAATCAGCTGAGTAGTTCGTCGACATTTTCGAGAATAAACATTCTTCGGGGCTTCGAGGGGGCGACACAAACGCCTCTGCGATTTCTGGACTTATCAAAAGCTTCGGATAGCTTTCGCGCAGACCAGAAAGCTCGCTGCCGACGCGCCGCCGTTCTTCGGCACTCAGCATCTCAGTGCTGTGTTCGCCCACCTGTGGACTATAGAGGCTGACCCAAATACGGTTGATTTCAGGCCGCGACTGCCAGAATGCGACATACTCTTCCAAATAGCCAGGGCGTTTCAGCATGGGGCCGGTGATCGTCCAGTGAACGTTGACCTGGCGGTCGCGGATGTTCTGCAGGATGCGCTCATAAGTTGCTGGCTTGCGACGTTCATCGTGGTGCTCGGGCAATCCGTCTACGGAGACAGCGACGCGACAACGCCGCAATTGCATCCACTCCGCCGGAATCGGAATCACTCCGCTGGTCACGACCAGAGTGAACACACCCTGACGACTGAGTTCCGGTAGTATGCGACTGAGTTCGCGATGTCGAACTAGCGGCTCTCCTCCGACCAACGAAACATGCAAAGGCTTATGTTTGCTGACCAGCGATAACACGCCCTTAACCAACGCGTCTCCGCGCAAGTCAGAGAGTTCGCGCAATGTAGTTCCGCCTCCCAAATGGGAATCGCCATACGCGTAACAACCCGGGCAACTCAGGGGACATTCACGCGTCACCTCAATGGACAGCATAGGAGCCTGGCCGCTCAGGATATTGCCCCAGGCGGCAAACAGTTGGCCCAGAGTTAATCCAGGACGGTATTTCGACTGCATGAGTTACGAACCTCCGCTCGCTAGTTCCTTTAACCCTAAATCTTGACTTTCGACGCGTGCCGTACCGGACGGACGGGATCTTCTGCCCACAGCCCCCTGGCTACTGGCGGGAAGCTAAGAAGTGGCTGCCAGTGGGATCGCGACGGTAGACAATGTCGGTTAATAAAATGTGATGTCGTTAATTTTTGTTCGGTTGCACTGGAATTAGAATTGATTCCTGCTAATTCACGGTGGACCATATTCGGGTTGGGATGAGCCGCTTCTTGAAAAGCCAACTGACTCAGGCGAGCTAAACCCTGGACCTGCCGGCGCAATCGATTTTACGTCGTGGGACGGAGTAGCCGCACTCGTTGCTGGCTGGCCGGTTCCGCTGTTTGTCGCCGCCATCCGAGCTTCCACGGATGGAATCGAAGACGGTGCCGAGACATTCGGAATGGTTTGGATGCCAGACGCGTTCGGCACCTAGACCGACATCAAGTAAAGAGGAAACGGAGGGCTGGCTGACGGGCATCCGGCAGAGTAGTTCTAGACTTCGATGGCGTGTTCGCTGACTACTGGCAGTTGCGCTTCCTGCCAGGCGTCGAAGCCGCCGTTAACATTCACTACGTTGCCGAAGCCAGCCCGCTGAAGAACACTGCACGCAATCGCGCTGCGATATCCGCTCTTACAGTGCACGGCGATGAGCGCATCATGTTCAAAGGGAAGGGCGGCGCTCGTGAGTCCATCCAGTGGAATCCAATGAGCGTCGGGTATGTGCCCCGCCTGGAACTCCGCTTCACGGCGAACGTCAATCACGGGAACGTTGGAAGCCTGTCGCCAGCGGCTTAGTGTTTGGATCGAGATTTGTTGATAGCCTTCAAGATCGAATCCCGCGCGCTTCCATCCTTCGATCCCATCTTTTAAGTAACCGCGCACGTCTTCAATTCCGACTCGCGTGAGGCGGAGCCGAGCTTCTAACAATTGTTCATCAGAGTCCGCAATTAATACGGGCCGGGAAGACAATCCCAGGACAATTCCCGCCCAGGACGCGAACTGGCCGGAGAGCGCAATATTGATCGACCGCGGCACATGCCCGGCTGCGAAAATGTCGCTTGGGCGCACGTCTAGCGCGTAGGCACCATTCTCCAGTTCCGCAGCCAGTTCCTGAGCCGAGATCGGGCGCAGCGCAGGCAATTCCGAAAGCGGAGTCGCCCCCTGGCGGTTGAGTTCCGCGTCCTGCAAGAAATATTCCGGCCGCCTAGGCATGTTCGCCGTCAACTCAGCGATAAATTCTTCCCGACTATTGATCTGAAGGGCATAATTCGTCAAACGCTCAATTCCGATAGTCGAGGAACGCTCAGCCCGCATGTTACGTCCGCAAAGCGATCCGGCTCCGTGGGCCGGATACACCAAAACATCGTCAGGAAGCTTCAAGATCTTTTCATGCAAGCTGTCATACAGCAGGCCGGCGAGTTCCTGTGGCGTGTGCGTCGTCGAAAGATCGGGGCGTCCCACGTCGCCCAGAAACAAAGTATCTCCAGTAAACAGAGCCCACGGCTTTGGCGACTTTTCTTCATCCGTAATCAGAAGGCAAATACCTTCAGGAGTGTGCCCCGGAGTTTCCAAAACCTGAAGGCGTACCGAGCCGGCGCGAATCTCAAATCCATCCCGTACTCCAATATGAGGGAAAGTGGCGTTGGCGCGAACTCCGATATAAATATTCGCGCCCGTTCGCGCGGCGAGTTCTTTATGTCCGGAGACGAAGTCGGCGTGCAGGTGAGTCTCAAAGATGTGACGAATGCTGGCTCCTTGCGTGGACGCGATCTCGCAATACATCTCGATATCCCGTTGCGGATCGACAACGACCGCTTCTCCCTGCGATATCAGAATGTAGGAGGCGTGCGCCAGGCAACCAAGGTAGCACTGTTCGAAATAGGTGGTCCCATCCTTCGGAACCGATTGCGCGATTGGTATTGGGACATGCAGCGGCTTGGTATTGGCGGATGCCGCGGTCTGCCGCTCAACGCTTGAGATCAAGTGCAAAGCGAGGCGCGAAGCCTGCCCGCGAATTTCCGGTACCGCGATTGTCTCCCATAGAGAGCCCTTGCGAAGAGGACCGATCGTGTACATAAGATTGCTCGGTGCTCCATCGTTGCCGATTAAAGCTCCATCTTCGGCAGTTTCCAGCCCCAACGATAGTGCGTCTGGCCGCACCAAGTTTCGACTCAGCAAATCTTTCAACAGAGGATCGTTAATCCGGCGAATGTCCGCGTCTGGTCCAGTACAGTTGATTACACGATCGACGGATAGTTTTTTCAACTGATTGCTGTGTCGTTCGCAGTAAGACACTTCGACGCAATCAGCGCTTTCGTGATATTCGGTGATCCGCCCGGCATGGGATTCGATTTGCCCTTCAGCCATTTCCCTCGTCAGCATTCTTCCTATCTGCGGAGCTACGCGATGCCGATGCGTGTCCCAATAAGCCCGCAGGTGACGAAGAAATCGCTTTCGTTCCTTCAACGGAAGAGAACTCCAGATCTTTTGAGCAAACGGCCGTAGAGAATCGATGACCGCACGCCAATCACTATTCTGCCGAGCCGCATTGCGAACCTGTCCTCGAATCAACCGCAACATGCCAACAGCCGTACGGGGAGATTTGTCATTCCAAAAGGCTGGCCATGGGTCCGTGGGTTTATGTTGTTGCGGCAGCAAGCCGTGACGCGAAAGCATATGGACTTTGCCATCAAATCCTCGCTCGCGCAAGGCAATTGCCACATCCACGCTGGTCAGGCCCGATCCGATGAGTAAGACGTCCTTGCCTTTTTCCGGGCCATTAAGTTCCAGGCCATCAAGGGCATTGGCCACCCAGGGATTGGACACATAATGTGAGCTTGATTCCGTCCGTCCAGGAAATTTCGGATCGGCTGGGGGGAAATTACCGAGAGCCAGAACAACCTTATCCGCTACAACTTTATCTCCGCTGCCGAGAGAGATTTCTGCCTTGCCATCAATCGGCCTTATTGCGATTGCCTCATCCCGTTTCCATTCTAACCTGCCGGGATTTGATTCGTCGGCCTCTCGAAGCATCCATTCCACATATTGGCCGTACACGCGTCGAGGCACATAATCGCCGGGCTGAACATCGGCGGCATAATTTTGCTGCGCCCACCGCAAGAAGTGCAAAGGATCTTCCGCTCGCCCACTCATGTTCTGTGCGCGCACATTTAATAGATGCCCGCCGCAACGTGTGCTATAAGCCACACCGTGGCCCGGATTCCCCTGGCGTTCGATCAAGATCACTGACGGCGATAGCTCTCCAGTCGCCAGCAACTGCGCCGCCAATGCGGCGCCACTGAACCCGCCTCCAACGATGGCAATATTACAAAAAGCCTCTTTACCAGTCCCTGGCTGCTTCATGACAAATCCAGTCCAAAACCAATAGACCTCTATTCATTCTATAGGCATGCAATTGGAAGTCCAACTGATGAGGCGGGAAGGCCTTTTAACTCAGTACTTCCCAGTCAAGGCGATTTTCATCGCCCATGGAAAGGTGAAAGGACCTTCGACTTTTGGCTTTTCAGAGACCGCAGCCAAAACACTTGAAGTGGTCTCAGCGCAAAACACCTCATCGGAGCGGCGCTTTACGCTTGACCCGGTTTACAAACATGCCCGCGAGGGCCAAGCCCAACATGGCTCCGAAAACTGATGCTGTGAGTATGACTCCCGGTGACGAACGGCCTGTGCCCAGGTCAAACCTGGCGAAAAGGAAGGAAATGTAGGCCATTGCCCCAGTCCAAAAAGTGATCCGGAGATACATTGCAGCGACCTCAGTCGAGACTTTACCATAAATTTCCCCTATCGATAAGGCTTGCAGTGGCTTGATGCGAATTTCGTTCGCTGCTTTCGGTGCCTCAGGTGCCTCGCGGATTGCGCCCAGAGATCAGCGATAGGGCGAAGATGGAACGGGAGCAAACTCTTGGAGTATCGAAGGCGCAATCCAAAAAGGTGGCTGCAGTTGCATTGCTTCTAGCGGTGGGAGTGTTTCCGGACAGCAATAAGTGAGACCTGCTCCAAGCCGGGGAATTGATCTTTTTTGTCCGGTTTGCGCTCTGTCGGCGCGATTTGCTGGATGATGGTCCGTGCGGGCGACACGGGGCCAAAGTATTCGGGGTATACCTCATCGAAAATCGACATGTCAGACAAGTCGTCCAGGTAGACATTTGTGGCCACAACTTCGTCGAGGGTCATGTCTGCTTCTTCGAGGTTGTCCAGAAGATTGCGCATGCTCTGCCGAAGTTGATGCTGCGTGGTGGTCGCATAGATACCGCCGTGCGGGCCCGGAATAAAACCGTCTTTGGCGGAGCAATACAAGGTGTCTCCAGCAAAAACGCAGGGACTGGCGGTGGGGCTCGGCGGCATGTTTTTGGGACGAACAGCTTTTCGCTGTGCGAGATCGCGTACGGCCACGCCCGTGTACTCGATGTGCGCGCCGCCAGGCAAGCTGGTTACATCGATCGTAGCGCGAGCTGGCGTGTTGCCAAACTCAAAGCGCCGGGCGTAGTGCTCATTCATGACGTGCATCGGGATTTCTGACGTCAGATAAGGATTGACGAAGACCATATTGCTGAGTTCGAGCCCAGCTGCTTTTACGATCTCTTGCAAACGGTCAAGCGCCAGATCGACTTGCATTGCGGGGTCATCCGGAACCTTGCCCGTGACGGGATCACTGCCAGTCACACTGGAGATGAAAAGCCGGTCGTGAGTAAGAATACCGGGCGAAGCTGACTCGTTATGGTTATAGTTGGGCGGGAAGATAGCACGCCGATCGGCCAAATTACGAACCGCCACCGCACTGATCTCGATCGGCGAATCGGGAACGCGAGCAACACCCAACACAGCTCGTGCTGGTGGAGTCTTGGGGAAATATTCGGCGAAGACTGCGTTCATCTCATCGTACTTGCCGATGTCCTCCAAGTAAACCTGGGTGTACACAATGTGATTCATGGCTAGCCCGGCGGATTCGACGATCGCCTTGATCTTGTCGAGTGCCTGGCGAACCTGCGCGGGAAAAGTCGGTGGGGTGGCGCCATCCGGGGCACGTGGCCCCTGTCCGGAGATGTACACATAGTCTCCCGCATCCACGGCAGGTGAATAGAAACGATTTGCAGGACCGGAGGCGGTTGCAGGGATGACGGCCTGCACTTGCCCTTGCGTCACAAGTGCCGTCGTAAGCAGGATGATGAATAAGAGCAGTTGTGCTTCGAATTTCCGGAGGACTCTTCTCAAAGCAGTTTCCTGTTCCCGGTGTCTACGCGGCCGATTTTTTTCGGGCAGCGCTTAGAACGCCGCGCAGTCTCTGTCCGACGATGATTTCCTCGCCGGGCTTGATTGTCATCGAAACTAACTCAATGCGGTCAGGCTCTTTGCGTTCCTTTCGGTTCGGATTTCCTTCACGAACCGCCGTAACCAGACTGGGATTATCTGGCCCAAGCACTTCAATGACTGGATTATTGGAACGCAACTGCTGTACGCAATCGGAAGCGCTAAATCTCCAGGCCTCTGTATCCCACGAGACCCTAAGCGTGGGATAACGGTTTCCGTCGTCGGGAACGTAGATCTCCGTCTTTACTCCAGGGACTGTTTCTACAAGTTTTCGAATGCGGTCCACGCGACCGTTCCATTCGGCGTAGAGGGATTTCTCATCCAGATTCAGCCAGGTCTCGAGCGCCGTCAGGCAGCCGATAATTTCTTCTTTGCCGACTTTCATCGGCCGGCACACCGCGCCCTCGCGCGGATTGCAATTCATGAGGGCCGCCTCGATCAGATCTTTTCGACCCAGCAGCAATCCGCTGCACTGCGGTCCGCATAGCCCCTTGCCGCCGGAAAAGCAGTAGAGATCGATGCCCATCTTTGCGTATAGCTTGGCATTATCGGCAGGCGGAATGCCTGCGGCATCATCCAGCAACATAGGAACCCGATGGTCTTTTGCGATCGTCAACTCTTGCTGCAGTTTATCGCCCAGATCCGTGGTGTAGATCATCGCGGTGTTGTCATTGATAGCGTTGACGAGTTCTTCCGGGGAATAGACCAGAATCAGCTTCGCTCCGACCAACCGGATCGCGCTATCGAAAGCGCTACGGCCTCCCACCATGATTACTTCATGCTTCAAGCCAGTGGTGTCGGGGAGCTGCCAAATATATTTATCGTTGCTGCCCGCGATACACGCCGCCGTTGCCGCGGACATCGCACCGGCCGAGCCAGAAGTCACGATGCCGGATTCCGCGCCGGTCAACTCAGACAAACGCCGGCCTACTCCGCGCTGCAAGTCAAACATATTGACGAAATACTCGGACGCTTCTAGTTGCGCTTGACGGACCTCCGGAAATTCAAGTGATCCACTCAGATACGTCCAGGTGCCTCTGCAGTTGATGACCGTTTTTACCCCGAGCCGCGTAAAAATATTTTGCCTGGGATCTTTGCCAACGGCCGCGGCGGCTTGGGCGTAAAGCTCGCGTACTGCGATCTGGCCGAGCAACGGAGCGGCCGCCACTAGTTTGACGAATGATCGCCGGCTCGAATTCTGCATACGCATTAAGATCCCTCCTCGACTATCATTGATCGCCTAAAGCAAACTCGCCCGTGAAACTCGTAGGACTTTGGAAGCTGACAAATTCTAATCTCCATCCAGAGACAGAGGAATTCGCGATCGCACCGCGAGGATGTGTGCCTTGGCTCCCGGCCTTTTCTGGTTATAAAAGCCCACCGTGCAGTTGGGGCGGAAATAATACGCGTCTCCCGCTTTTGCCGGATGCCGGCCTTCGATTCCGTCCGTTCCGCCCCCAGCTACCATTACACCATCGCCGTCGAGCACGAGATAGATTTCCTCGGCACTCTGGTGATGATGGGGAAAGTTTGTGCCTCCCGGCGCAAAGTCCATCCAGAACAAGCTGGTCACAACGTAGGCATCGTCGATGGAGTCGCGCTTGCCAGTACGAGGACCAACGAGAAGCTTGTAAAGAACCGATGTGGGGTGACCTTCAACAGTTTCCTCTTTCACATCCTGAAGGTTCACAATCTTCGGTCGCGATAACGACGACGGCGTCATTGATATTGAGGCGGGAATCTTAAAACCCATAACCAACACGCGCACCGAGTGTTCAGAACTGTTGCCAATCGAGTGTTTTGCCCCTGGAGGCAAGTATGTGAAATCATTGGTCCGCATCTGATATGTCTGATCGCTGTAATGCAGATCAGCTTTGCCTTCCAGAACGAAATAGATCTGTTCTTCCCGATCATTGAGTGTGCTCTGGCAATTGCCATGGGGTGCGAGCGTGACTTCTTCGAAACGAGCCACGCTGATCATATTTCGACTTTCTGTGTCGCCTTCGCCGAAGATCGGTTTGTGGCGGCAAGGCATCGCCGACAGATCGCCTCCCTGATTTAGCGCGGGGACGTAACGATGCAACCAAGTGGGATCAACTTTCCACTCCTGAGAAAACAGGTTGATCGAGAGCAGCGCTAACAAAACCAAGTGCTTCAAGAGCATTCTCAGATCAGATAGGGTGAACAGCGTTTTGCCCACTTGGTATACCACAGAATGTACTTGACGCAAATCGAAATCTTTCGTTTTATTGTTTTTTATTTCTTTTTGAAGAAAACTGAACAGACTATGCCAATACGCTCAATCTTGGGTCGTACGTGCTATCGTCAACCGCGGCAGACTTTTCGAAAGGATTTATGAGATTTCATCTTGCGAGTGGGACACGGATGCGACATTTCTCGCTGAGTATTCTGGTTATCTCCATTGGTCTGAACCTGATTCCTGTCAGGGCGTTGGCTCAGGCAAATCCGCAGTCGACCCCGGAATGTCGCGTTGAAGCCCTGGATTACAAGGGCTGGCATGCGCAGCAACTCTCAAATAAATGGGTGCAATTGATTGTCGTCCCGCAAAATGGTGGCCGTTTGATGCAAGTCACTTTTGCTGGCCATCCATATTTGTTCGTCAATCCAACTCTCGCCGGCAAATATCAGCTGCCGACTGCAGGGCAATGGTTCAACTATGGCGGTGACAAGTTATGGCTCCTGCCCGAAGGAAACGATGACGAACAACACTGGGTCGGAGACTCCGATTTATTGGATGACGGTGCATTTGCCTTTCGAAAGCTTTCGGAAGGCAAACAGTGCGAAATAGAATTGACCGGACCGTCGGATCCGCAGACTGGCATCCAGTTTCAGCGTACGATTCGACTGGATTCGGATTCCGCACGAATCCGCTTTCGCGCCTCGATGAAAAATGTGACAGGGCATGCGATAGAGTGGTCGATGCAGTCCGTCTCGCAATACAACACCGCCGATTCGTCGTCAATCTCAGGGTTCAACCACAACTTCTGGACGTTCACTCCGGCGAACCCGGCCAGTAGCTACCTCAACCGCTATCACGTCCGCTTTGGTCCGGCAGAGAATTCCGCGGTGGCGGTGAGAGACGATGGCTTTTTTGCGGTTCATTACGTACACATGGCAGCGGAGCTTTGGCTGGACTCAACGGATGGTTGGCTGGCGGTGGTTGATGGCAGCAGTCAATATGCCATGGTTGAACGCTTCCAGTACGACGAGAGCAAGCCGTATCCTGGCAAGGCATCAGTTATCTTCTGGACGAACGGTCCTGAAATGCGGTTGAGCAGCGACGGTGTGCCTTCCATAAGCGCAGATGCAGACGCCAGCCCTACCTACCTTGAAGCTGAGATCAACAGCCCGATGTGCCGGTTGCGGCCAGGCGAAAGTTGTGATCTCGACACGGAATGGTTCCCGACGCGGGGAGGAAGCGAGTTCCATGGAGTGAGAGATGCTGGCATCGTGATACATCCTCTTCAAACCACTCTCCTGGAGGATGGAAAGATCAGGCTTTCAGGTTCGTTTGGCGTATTTTGTTCGGGCCATTTGATTGCGCGCTTTTATAACGAACATGGTTCTCAACTCGGTAGCATGCCGATATCCAGAGTGGATCCGACAGAAACCGTCCTGCTCGACACAGAAGTTGTTGCGCCTGGAAAACCGTCGCGAGTCTCTCTCCACGTGGAAGATGATCACGGAGTAGACTGCGGTTCTCTTCAGGAGATACAAGTGGGCGGGAGCCGCTGACATGGGACAGAGTAGCAAGGCTTCACCCAGTAAAGCATTCGCCGTGCTCTTCGCCGCCTTCTGCGCCTTGTTATCCGCGAAAGCGCAACAGGCGATATCTCCGGCTAACGTTGCCACCGACCTGAGCGACCAAGAATTGCTTGTGCAGCCAACTGGCGCCAACTGGACTTCGTACAACGGCGACTACACTGGCCGGCGTTTTAGCGGTCTGCGTGAAATCAATATCGCAAATGTTGCGAAGCTGCGCGCGGCCTGGGTGTTCCATCCCGGCAACTCTCAGACTCTCGAAGCCACTCCTGTCGTCATCAACGGCATGATGTACGTGACTTCCTCGAATGATGTATTTGCTCTCGACGCACGAACTGGCCGCGGTGTGTGGCACTATCAACGGCCGGTGAGTTCAGGTCTGCTCGATGATGCCGCTGCTCATAAAAACAGAGGCGTGGCCGTATGGCAGCATTTCGTTTATGTGGAGACCGATGACGCCCATCTACTCTGCCTTGATGCTCGCTCGGGCGGCTTGCGATGGGACATTGAATATGCCGACAAGAACAAGCACTATGGCGCGACCGGCGCTCCACTCGTCGTCAAAGGAGCCGTAGTCGTAGGTACTTCGGGTGGTGACTCCGGAGTGCGGGGATTCCTTGCGGCCTACGAAGCGATGACTGGAAAATTGAAGTGGAAATTCTGGACGATTCCAGGGCCGGGAGAATTTGGATCCTCGAGTTGGCCGGGTTACGCGTATCTCCATGGCGGCGGAACAACCTGGATGCCAGGCACATACGATCCTGAACTCAACACGCTCTATTGGACGACCAGCAACCCTGCCCCCGACTTTGTCGGTGATCCTCGCCCTGGCGACGATCTGTATACGGATTGCGTTTTGGCACTTGATCCAGACACTGGAAGGTTGAAGTGGTATTTCCAGTTCACACCTCACGATCTGTTCGACTACGACGCCGTCGAGACGCCGATACTTGCAGACGAACAAGAAAGCGGCACGACTCGTCACTTATTATTGCAGGCGAATCGAAATGGATTCTTTTACGTTCTCGATCGCACCAATGGCAAGTTTCTGCACGCCACTCCTTTCCTCGATAAGTTGAATTGGGCAAAAGAAGTGGATTCATCGGGTCGACCAATCGTCTCGGGCCGAATTCCGGCAGCGCAAGGCGAGTTAATTTGTCCCGGGATCGACGGCGCTACGAACTGGTTCTCACCTTCTTATAATCCTGAGACACGACTCTTTTACGTGATGGCTCTCGAGAGCTGCAATCTTTATTTTGCAAAGCCCGAGGCGTTTGCAAAAGGACAAACTTATTACGATACCGGTACAAAGCTTGCTCCCGATGAGCACGCCCACAAGAATCTGCTGGCGCTTTCCATCGAAGATGGAAAACCGGCATGGCGTTACGCGCAGGTGGGGCAGGGCGATTCGTGGGGCGGGACATTGACCACCGCGGGCGGCCTGGTATTCTTCGGGGACGATGCCGGATCTTTAGAAGCGGTGGATGCAGCAAGTGGCCGCTTGCACTGGCACTTCAACACTGGCCAGAAAATGCGAGCGTCTCCCATGACATATGCCGTCGAAGGTATTCAGTATGTAGCCGTCGCTGCGGGAGGAGACGTCTTCAGCTTCGCGCTCGCGCAGTGAGACAACTGAATATCTCAGTGGGCAAGGTAGGGAACGTATCCCTGAGCTTTCGTTTTCAGCCGATACACCGAAGTAGTTGCCGTGATGTAAAGCGTGCGATAGTCCTTATCGCCCCAGGCAAGGTTTGCCGGTTGTTCCGGAGTGACGATTGTGCCGAGGTGATTTCCTTTGGCGTCCCACACCCAGATGCCCTTCGGGCCCACAACAAACAGGTTGCCGTTCTTATCAACTTTCATGCCGTCGGGCACGCCATCGTCTTTCCCGCCCGGTTCCTCGCCGAAGATTCGGCCGTTTGTGAGCGTGCCGTGTGAGTCTGCATCGTACACGCGGATATTTCTTTGTTCGCTATCGTCGACGTAGAAGCGCTTGCCGTCTGGAGAAAATGCGAGACCGTTGGGTTGGGTCAAATCCTTGGTAACTAACTGCAAGTTTCCTTCGCCGTCAAGCCGGTACACGCCCTGGAAGGGAGTTTCCTGCTTTGCTCCCGCCACAAAATCCATGGTTGGATCGGTGAAGTACAGCGCGCCATCGGGCCCGGCGACTACATCGTTAGGGGTGTTAAGTTTTTTGCCTTGATAATGATCGGCCAGGATCTTGTATTTACCGTCCGGAGTTACTTCAATGACGGCGCGCAACACACTCGCGCAATCAATGAGCCGATGCTGGCGGTCGTATGTGTTCCCGTCCGGGTCGCCGAGAGCGATCAACTCCTCCTTCCTGCCGTCAGGATAAAGCTTGTAAATCTTGTTAATGGTCTCGTCGCTGACGTAAAGGAACCCGGCTTCATCCCACACCGGACCCTCGGTAAATCCGAAACCGGTGCCCATCACACTGAGTTTTGCTTCATGATCAATCAGATCCCAGAACTGCGGTGATTCGGCTTGGAGTTGAAATTCCCGACGCGCGTGCTGAGCCGCAAGGTTTGATGCTCCAATCGCTAACAGAAAAGAGCTGGCCACAATGCGCAGAATTCGTAACCTGTAAATCATAGAAGACAATTTTTTCCTTTCGAAGAAAGTACACGGCCTCCGGCGATTCATCGGTTGTGAAACTACTGCTCCAAGTCATCAACTTTCGCGGGAACTGCAGGTCCGTTCGCATTGCCCACACTCATCAAGTAACTAACGATATCGTTTACTTCTTGCGGGGCAAGCTTCGAGCCATAATCGGAGGGCATAAGCGGTTGCGGATTGGGCTGGAGCTCATCGATATCCGATTTAGACAGGAAGTGAAAGGCTCCGTCCAGCGTCTGCAACTGAACCGAGAAATTATCCTCATCGCGTATTCTCCCCACATATTTCACGCCGCCATGAAGCGTTGCCGTCACAAGTCGCGCCTGTCGATTGTTGCTCGCCGGGTTGAGGATCGTTTCTCGAATTTGCGCCACCGTATGAATGTGCGCATATTCGGATAAATCCGAGGCGATGAAGCCACCTTCACCGGCAACCATGTGACACTGGAAGCATCCCGCCTTGCCGAAGAACATCGTCTTTCCCTGTTCCGGATTTCCCGGCAAAGCGGTAGTTTTATTTCTCCCCTGAAGCGTGCGGAGGTAAACGACAAGCGTCCGAAGCTGAGAGTTTTGAAGAGAATGAAAGGCGGGCATCCCAGTCCCCGGGACTCCATTTTCAATAATGCCGTAAATCTGCGAGTCGGAAAGCCGTTGCACCGCAGGCCTGTCCGCGATGTTGGGGGCTCTCTCGCTGCCTTTCCCATCCAGCCCGTGGCACTGGGCGCAAGTTGAGGCAAAGCTCCGCTTACCCTCGGAGCTTTTCGGGCCCGTATTCCGCGAGACCGCTTGCGACTGGCCGACGCATGCGCGACTAGCGCACAGGAGCAGCGGCATTAGTGCAAACAAATGCGTAAATCTGCGAATGAAGAACATTCCGGATATTTAGAAAATCAATTTTAGGGCGAGCTGCATGATGCGTGGATTCAGCGCTGAGGTCACGTACCCGAAACCGCCTGCGCCTGAGTTGTCGAAATTTCCCGAGGGATTGTTGAACTGGGCATGATTGAAAATATTGAACGCTTCTGCGCGGAATTGAAGCTGAGTGCTCTCTGTTATTTGGGTATCTTTCAGCAAAGCCATATCAAAGTTGTTAATTCCCGGGCCAATGAAAAACCGGCGCATTACGTTCCCCACCTGCCCAAGTGGCTCTGCCACGAAGTAATTAGGGTTGAAATATGGCTGCCCGGCCTGATTGCGCGGATTGCGATTTACAAATAGAGGGCTACCATTGTTCGCGTAGCTAGGCTCGTCAATTGTGTCAGCGAACGTTCCGCTGAGAGAGAGATCATCGGATGGTTCACTGATCTGGATAGGCTCCCCTTTGGCGAATATCGCTATACCAGAAATCGCCCACCCTGAGGTCAGTCTCTTTGGCGCCCCGCCAGCGAATTTGTCGAAGGGCAACTGGACGGTGTAGCTGACTGTTAAGTCTTGCGGAACATCGAAAACAGACAGGGCGCGGCTTGCCCTGGGGTTAAAAGGATTGGTCGCGTCAAACGAAGTCGAACCGTTGTCTATCGATTTTTCATAAGTGTAGGCGACGAGGAAATTGGCATATTTCTGGGCATGTTTCAGGCTGGCCTGCAGCGAGTTGAAACTTGAACTGACAGCCGTGATCATGTAGGGATTGCTGCCGAAGTTAATTCCAAAGGTAGGACGCGTACCATTGACCGTAGTTCCGTTTGCCAGCGTGTAGACGTTGTCTTCCCCATACGGCCCGCACGGGCTTTGTCCCGGCGCCAGGACCGCAGCCGTCAAGGAAAGACAGAGCGCGGCATTTGCGGGATTGGAATCTTCAAAGGTCAGGAGGTGTCGGCCAACCGTTCCCACGTAACTCACACTGGCGACCGTGGACGATCCTATCTGGCGCTGTACTGAAAATTCAAATTGCTGCACCTGCGGGATTTTGTCGTGCGGGTAGAGGTAATCAGCCCCGGAAATGGGCGTGGCTTGTGCCCAATTGAAGGCGGTGTCTGGATTCCTGGGCGATGCGTTCGTGGGAGGAAAAGTAAAGGGGAACTTCGGCCCCGCACTGACCTCACTAAACCCCGTACCACGATCAATAAATGGAGAAGCCAGGAGAGTGGGTTCCGGAGAAGAATAATACAAACCATATGGAGCATCCCCAACTTCAACAAAACCGGTTGCATCCTCAATTGCGCTGTAGAAAATGCCGTAGCCGGCACGAATACTGGTCTTGCCCGGACCACCAACAAGTTTGCCGAGCAGGCCGTCTGAGGTATCCGGCGAATAAGCGAATCCAATTCTGGGCGCAAAATTGTGGTACTGAATCGGGGCCAGGGTTCGCGGCACGCCGGGATCACCCGGAACCACCAATCCTTCGGGCGCGGTTGGGAAAACTCGAGACTGTTCCCCGGGGATGACGGTTTCCAGTTTGTTCTGCGTGTCGTACCAGGGCGTCATGATCTCATAACGAAGGCCATAATTGATGGTCAGAGTTTGTCGTGCGCGCCAGCTATCTTGGACATAAAGTCCGAAGTATTTATCGCGTGAGTCGAGCAATTGCTGGCTGGCCTGCGTGAAATTATCGGGAGCGCCAATCAGGAAATCGGCAAAATCGAGACCGGTCTCTCCGCCGCCAAAGGTATATGCCCCATTCGCGTCATCGTAGTTTCGTTCGTTAATCTGATCGTAATGAAAATCTCCTCCGAACTGTAGGCTGTGGGTTCCTATAACTTTCGTGAAGTTGTCAATAATCTGATAAGTATTGTTGTATTGCTTCAGGGCGTCCTGCGGAAGTCCGAAGGAATAGTTATTGAAGACGAAGGACGGAACTCCTTCCAGCGCCGGAGTGATAGGTGCGATTCCTCCGGGTGTAACAGGGGTATTGAAGCCTAGCGAGGTCAATGGTACGCCCGTACCACCAATTGGGATTCCTCCGTAATAGCGGTCCCTCAAATAGACAAGGCGAACATCATTTACCGTGGAGTTGTTGATCGTAGTCGTCAAGCCGAGGTTGATCATTTCTGAGCGACCTTGCACGCTACTGTCGAAACCCGGAAAACTGATTCCCTGAGCATAGGGAGTGGTCACGTCGAATTGGTCGAAAAAGTAGTATCCGAACAAAGTACCGTAGTGAGTATTGGTATCCAGGCGGATTCCGAACTTGTCATCCCGCAAGTGCTGGTTATACGCTGAAGCTTGATAATTGGCGCCTGACGCTAGGTTCGCATTGGGTGCCGGAATGTATTTCAGAGTAGCCTTCGCGACCGGAGACCACGCCGACATCGGAATGACTGCGTTCGGGAAAACGCAAGCAGTGTTGCTGGTGCATCCCGGAGTGTAATACGGCTCTCCCGGCGTCACCGTGTATCCCAATTCCTTCGAAAGGATATACGCCCAACCGCCGAAGGGATATCCGGCGGATGGAGCAGCTGAGGTTCCTTCCACGGAACCGGTGAGCGCGCCTGCTTCGTCCATCAAATTTCCCGTGCGATCTGCGTCAGTGGGGACGGCGAAGGACTGGGTCTGACCGAGGATTTGTCTGTTTCCTTGATAGTCACCAAAAAAGAAAACCTTGTCTTTTTTGATTGGCCCGCCGACGGTTCCGCCGAACTGATTCTGCTTGAAATCTCCCCGAGCTCCTCCAGCGAAATAGTTGGCGGCGTCGAAATCGGTATTGCGGAGAAAATCGAAAAGGTCCCCGTGAAATCCATTGGTTCCAGATTTTGTGACGACATTAATTTGGCCGCCGCTGAAGTTTCCATATTCCGCGTTGAAATTGTTGGTGATGATGCGAAATTCGGAGATGGAGTCTAGGTTGGGAATGATAGCGGCGCCGTTGTGGACACCTTCTTGGGCATCTGCTCCATTCACCATGAAACCGTTCGATCCCATCCGGCCGCCATTTACGGACTGAGTTCCGTTCGTTTGATCGCCGGATACCGTTGTTTCATCCGCGCCAATTCCCTGGGTGGTGTCATTGCAATTGTTTGAAGTGCATTGGTAGGGCGAAACTCCAGGCTGTAAAGCTAGTAGATCGATAAAGGACCGTCCATTCAGTGGAACGGAGGTTATTTTCGAGCCCTCGATGACCTCTCCCATTTGCGTACTCTGCGTTTCCACGTGAACTACGTCCGAACTCACTTCCATCTTTTCGCTGATTGTGCCAATCTCTAGGATGGCGTCGGCACGAAGCGCTGAATTGGCGTCGATGACCAAGCCGGTTTTGCGAAAAGTCTTGAATCCGACCTGCGTGATCTCCAAATCGTACGTAGCGACGGCAAGCGCTGGAAGGCTGTAAAAGCCCTTTGCGTCGGTTTTGGCTGTCGTCCTGATTCCCGTCTGCGTATCGATGGCGACCACTGAGGCGCCGGGAACCACGGCTCCCGACTTATCCGTGACCACGCCGGAGACACTGCCGGTGATACTCGCCAGACTGACCGCTACTGCCAAAATCACGAATGCGACTATCGCAAAACCGTTACATCCACGTTCACGCATAGCTGATCTCCTGGCCGTGAAGGCTTATCGCGTCTAAGCGGGTCCAGTTTTATACTTTCACCCAGTGAAAGTTATTCCCGATTTCTGAGAAAGCAATCGGAATCACGGTTTATCGCAATATGGGTGCAGGTGTCAACCAGTTTTCAGGGTTGACACCTGCAATTCCTCCCGGTCTCAAGAGAGCGGGCATTTTTCCGTCGTGAACAGAACATTTTTATTTCTGCCTTACAGCAATTGCCGATATCTCAATGCGCGCATTATTAACCAGAGCTGCAGCTTGAATGGTCGCACGGGCCGGTTTTGGATCGGGCATCATGCCTTTGTAGACTTTGTTCATTTCTGGAAAGTCATGAATGTCGGCGAGATAGACCGTTACACTCACTACATCTTTCATTTCGAATCCGGCGGCCTTTACGATCTTCTGGATGTTACCGAGCGTAGCGCTGGTTTCGGGACCGATGCCACCGCTGGCCAGTTTGCCGGAATCGTCGCTGCCCTCCTGCCCTGCGATGTAGAGAGTATTGCCGGCAATGATTGCATCGCTGAAGGGAAGTCCGCTGGCAGAAGATAAATTCACGGCTTTCCGCTCTTGGCTCTCCGCGCGATGTGAAATGAGACCGATAATAATCGCGACCACAGCGACAGACAGCATAGTTCGTGCAGTTTTCAAGTGCATTTTCATTTTCATTTTTTCTCCTCCGATCCTTCTGATAGATTGGCTCTTCCACGCAGCAAAAACAATTTAGAGTTCGCGCACATATATACATCCAGGAGGCGAAATGAACAAGCTTCGCGCTTTTTTGAAATTGCGCTCAATCTCGGTCTTCTTCTTATTGGCGTCAACGTTTGGGCTCCTTTTGTACGCCACTCGATCTTTGCGAGCCGAGGCTGCCGCGCAAAACTCATCGCATCCAGAAGGCCGTCTGATAGCCGATTTTCGACGCGTGGAAGTCGCTTCCGTTTCGGATGCTCTAGAGCAGTTGACTGGCAAGCGCATGTATATGAGTCATCGCATGCATCCCCTCTTCACGACCAAATTTGCCGGCTTTGCGCGAACGGTGCTGCTCAAGAAAGACGAAGGTAATACTGACCCCGCCGCTTTGAATGGGATGCTGCAAGCCATCGACGACGGTTCCACCGATTCCGTTTACGTGATGGTGGTCGAAGATGGCGAGGACATCGCCGGAATGGGCGGACTGATGGGTACAGCAATGGCCGCGCGCGGATATGCCGGAGCTGTAATCGATGGAGGTGTGCGGGACGTCGCGTATCTCCGCAAGATCGGTTTTCCGGTTTACGCGACTGGAATTGTCCCTTCGACATCGGTGCACCACTATCGTTTCGGAGGATCCCAGCTTCCGGTAACTTGCGACGGCGTAATCGTCACTGCTGGCGACATTATTGTGGCGGACAGCGATGGCGTGGCAGTTGTCCCTCGAGCCCGAGCGGCGGAAGTACTAGCGCTTGCCCAACAAATGGACTTCAAAGAGCACTCGATGTATGCCGTGATTGAACAAATGAAGTCGATTGTGGAGGCAGTTAAAAAATTTGGCAGATTATAGGCGAAGGCTATTGCGTAAATTTCATTTTCATCAGATAATCCGCACTTTCATTTCGTAAATATTTTTTTGCCTTGCCCCGTATCCCAGATATGCACAAACGAACGTACAACATCACGGCCCTGCAGCGTGGCTTACGACTTCTGCAATTATTTAGCGAATCTTCCCAGGGCCTAACAGCAAAGCAAGTGGCGGACCGCTCTCATTTGCCAGTAAGTACGGTTCATCGTTTTCTGGCGAATTTGGAAGCTGCAGGATTCTTGAATTGCAGCGGAAATGTATACCACCTCGGAATCGCGTGCTTTGCTGTCGGGCAGGCCGCTCTGGCTCAGCTCGATATTCGCCGTGTGAGCCTACCCTACTTACAGGAATTGAATCGGCAAACGCGGGAGACGGTTCACTTGACGGTCCGGCATGGCTCAACCGTGGTGTATGTCGAAAAGCTGGATTCAACCGAGCAGTTGCGCATTTACTCACGCATCGGAGCTGCCGTCCCGCTTTATTGCACGGCTGTTGGTAAAGTCATGTTGGCATATATGCCTGAGGACCAGCAAAAACAATTGCTCCCGCAGCTCACGCTAAAACGTTTTACCCCAAACACAGTCGGCAATCTGCAGGAATTAGAGTCCGAGCTCCAGCGCATTCGGAAGAACGGTTATGCCTGCGATCTGGAAGAGCACGAGCTCCATATTCGATGTGTGGCAGCGCCCATTTGGGATCATGCAGGCATGGTAAATGCGAGTCTTAGCATTACCGCGCCAATCGTTCGAATGGCGATAAGCCGTCTACGACAACTCGCCCCGTTGATTCAGGCTGCCGGGCTGCAAATCTCACATGAGCTGGGATATCCCTCAAATAGCATCCACTTGCAGCCGCGGAAGAACGGCACCGGGGAGGCTGCAGTTGCGAAATCAATTTAGCGGCAATCGCGCAAATAGTTTTGAACGAGCGGGCTCTCGCGGCCTGGAGCGGAAGACTCCATTCGCACGAATCTCGATTTCTATCACCCTTGCCTTCGTCCTTCTTGCTAGCTCCGCAGTTATCGGCGAAGACGAACCATTAGGCGCTTTGACGACGAAAATCAATGTCCAATCGCAAGACCTCTTAGCCCAGCCTTCCACAAATTGGCCTGCCTATAACGGTGATTATTCCGGAAGGCGTTATAGCGCCCTTTCGCTGATTAATCCAGCCAATGTCGCTGGCTTGCAGGCGCAGTGGGTTTTTCATGTAAGCAATACGAGCCGGCTCGAAGTTACTCCGTTGGTAGTGAATGGAATGATGTTCGTTACTGCTGCAAACGATGCGATTGCACTAGACGCGAGTACTGGGCGAGTGGTGTGGCGCCACTCATGGCCGATCTCTGAAGGATTGATTGACGATGCATCGGGGCACATCAATCGCGGCGTCGGGATCTGGCACGACCGGCTCTACATGGAGACCGATAATGCGCATCTTCTCTGCCTTGATGCGCGCTCGGGCAATCTCATCTGGAACGTGGCGTATGCGGACTGGAACAAGAACTACGGCGCAACCAGCGCTCCACTTATCGTAAAAGATAAAGTTCTGGTCGGGACCTCTGGCGGCGACGATGGGGTCCGAGGTTTCCTGGCGGCTTACGATGCTCTAACGGGCAAGCTTGCCTGGCGATTCTGGACGATTCCTGCGCCAGGCGAATCCGGATCGGAAAGTTGGCCCGGCAAACTTTATCTCCACGGAGGCGGAACGACATGGATGCCAGGGACGTACGATCCCAAACTCGATACGATTTACTGGGGTACGAGCAATCCCGCACCTGATTTCGAAGGCGGCGTGCGTCCGGGAGACGACCTCTACACAGACTGCATCTTAGCTCTTGAACCGGATACGGGGAAATTGAAATGGTATTTTCAGTTCACGCCGCATGACCTGTTCGACTATGACGCCGTGGAGACTCCGATTCTGGTCGATGCGGTCTATCGCGGTGCAGCGCGGAAACTCCTGGTGCAGGCGAATCGGAATGGCTATATCTACGTTCTCGATCGCACGAACGGAAAATTCCTTTCCGCAGCGCCATTCGTGGAAAAATTGAACTGGGCAAAGGGGATCAACTCAGAAGGTAGGCCTGAGCTGACCGGTATTCGGCCTACCGCCGCAGGCAGTCGGATTTGTCCCGGCTATTCGGGGGCAACAAACTGGTTCGCGCCGTCTTATAGCGAATCGACACATACCGTTTACTTCATGGCGCTCGAGGAATGCGAAACATATTTCTTTAAGTCGCAAAGCTTTCATGAAGGGCAGGGTTATTACTCGACCGGGGTAAAGCATATCCCTACCGAGAGCTCGCAGAAAGTGCTGGTCGCGTTCAGCCTCGATACAGGGTCAATCGTTTGGAGGTATCCGCAGAATGGTACAGGCCGCTCTTCGGGCGGGACCGTAACGACTGCTGGAGGATTGGTGTTCTTCGGCGACGATGCCGGTTCATTCGAGGCGGTGGAAGCGCAAAGTGGCAGGGCGTTGTGGCATTTCAATACCGGCCAACAGATCAGTGCGTCGCCAATGAGCTACGCAATCGGAGACAAGCAGTATGTGGCAATTGCCGCCGGCAGTAATGTTTTCAGCTTTGCATTGCCTTAATTTCATGGGAACGTCGAAACCTAAACGGAAAGGATCGTCATGAATTCCATCTTGACTCGCAGAACGTTTGCAACTCGCTTTGCCTCTATGCTGTCGGCTCTTGGGGTCAGCTCGGTCATGTTGTCCGGAAGCGGGCTCGCGCAGAGTGCAGGCCCAAAGGGTACAAACGCCATCCGAAAGCTGAATGACGAAGGTAAACCGGCCAGCGAAAAAGAAGTCATTATGCCGATTGTCGAATACAACGGATTACTCTACATCTCCGGACAAGGCGCGCACGACACGCGCGATTCGAAGGAATGGACGATCGAATCTCACACCACCAACGTGATGGACAAAATAAAAAAGCTGGTTGAAGCCGGTGGCGGATCGATGGACAGCGTTCTCCAGGCAAATGTCTTTTTAGTGAATATTGAACACTGGGACGGGATGCACAAAATCTTCGCTACGTATTTTCCTCATGGCGGCCCGGCGCGCACAACCGTCGCGGTGGCCGCGCTGCCTGGGAATTCTCTGCTGGAAATTAACTGCATTGCGGCGGTAAGTGGAAAGTAAATCTTAAGGAGCGTCATGCGGCTCAACTCGAAGTGGAATCGGCGTGGTTTTCTCGGCACCATAGGCATGATTGCTAGCGCGGTACTAGTGCCACAGAAATTATTTTCTTTCAATCGCGCGCCGGCAAGTGCGAACACGAAGGTAAGCGGCTTCGGGCAGACTGGGAATCCATACGAGGAACTCGGCGTCACAACCGTTATCAATTGTGAAGGCACGATGACCATGCTCGGGGGTTCGCTTCCTCATCCGGAGCTCGAGGCTGTCATGACCATGGCCGGGCGTCACTTTGTAAGTATTCCAGAGCTTGAAGTCGCGGCCGGCAATCGCATTGCGCAGATGCTCAAATTGCCGGAGGGTTACACAGCACTAGTGACTTCAGGCGCCGCCGCGGCTATACAGTCAGGATTAGCGGGAATTCTGACGGGCGGAAATGAGGCTTTGATTCGGCAATTACCTGATCTCACAGGCATGAAGTCGGAGGTGATTATTCAGAAGTCGCATCGCAACCCATTCGATCATCAACTAAGATCGACGGGGATCAAGCTTGTCGTGATCGAAACCGCGGAGGAATTGCGAACCGCCGTGAATGAACGCACCGCAATGATGCACTTCGCGAACTTCGCCAATGCGGCCGGACAGATCAAAGTGGATGAATGGGTAAGGTTAGCGAAACAATATAACGTTCCGTGCATGAACGATGCTGCAGCCGATACGCCTCCCGTGTCTCATCTGTGGGATTACACGAATATGGGTTACGACCTTGTGACTTTCAGCGGGGGCAAAGCAATCCGTGGCCCGCAGTGCGCGGGACTGCTGATCGGGCGCAAACAGATGGTTGCCAATGCGCTACTTAATAACAGCCCCCACGAAGATACAATCGGCCGGAGTCAGAAAGTTGGTAAGGAAGAAATCGTTGGGATGGTGAAGGCGCTAGACCTTTTTCTAGCGGAAGATCATGAGGCTCTTGCAAAAGAATGGCAAGACAGATTGGAGCTAATCTCGCGCGAAATCACCAAAGTTCATGGCGTGAGCACGTCGTTCTTCGTGCCGGACATTGCCAATCATGTGCCGCACATGCGCATTACGTGGGACGAGGCACACATTGCATTGACGCCGGAGCAAGCGTCTAAGCTGTTGCGCAGTTCAACGCCTTCAATTGTGATCGGCAGCGGTGAGGAACAACCGGGACTGTCCATGAACTCGTTTATGCTGCAGCCAGGCGAGGATAAACTCGTCGCAGCAAGGCTCTCGCAGTTCCTGCGCGAACACGCAGCCTAGTAGGGGCGACGAATCCCGGGTACGAAGCAGATTCAGGAAAATTGTGCAACGGTCGAACACAGTGCTTTCAACGTGAAATCGCACGCTCTTAGCGTTCCGGCATCCGCAGCATTGATCCCTTTTTCTCGAGCCAGGTGTTGAATTGTTTAATCATTTCGGATGTCCATTGGGCGTCGATCTGTCCAGGCGTGTACTTTCCTTCCCGCAGCATCATGTGTCCCCACTCGTCGATCAGGTGATCCATTTCTGTATCGTCGGCCACTTTGGCGGCAAGCTGAGGGGGGACAAAAGTTATGCCCTCAGCATCGCCGATTACTATGTCACCCGGCATTACAGTTGCGTCTCCGATTCGAATGGGAGCGTTGACTCCCATCAGCATCACATTCTCAAGCGCGGAAGGATCGACGCCGCGCGTATACACCTGAAATCCAGGGATCTCCTGAATGCCGGTGACATCGCGAACCGCTCCATTCACAATCAATCCGTTGTGACTCTTGGCATAGATGGCGGTTGCGAGATTGTCCCCGATGATCGTGCCGTAGCGGATTTTCCCAAACAGATCGACAACCAGAACGTCTCCCGGCTTCAGTATGTCGATAATCCAGGAGTTTTCGTCTCCGATGCGATTTTCTTTCCTGCCGTTGGCTCGAATCATGGAATCCACGTCGGGGCGTTGCGGCATGAAAACAGCAGTGACAACGCGGCCCACGAGCCGTTCTCCGGAATTGATCAGCTTCCAGCCGCCTTCAAACTGATTCTTGTAGCCGGTATCCTGCAGAACGTCCCACGCCTCATCGGCGGTGACATCTTTCAGGCGCGCCAGCACAGAATCGGGCACATTCGGTCGGCCATCGGGAAAACGATCGCCGTGCCACTCAGGAGTGAACTCAATTCGTTGTTCTTTGGAGAAAAGATCAAGCTGCGCATGCGCCGGTGCCGCCAGCGTCAATCCCAAACAACTCATGAGTGCAACCAAAGACAGAGCTTTGTTCATAGGACTCCAGGAAGGATCGTACTAATGAGAATTGCCTTCATCGCGGACGCAAAAATATCACATGCGCTGCGGCTCGACAATCGGGGCGCGCCGGCGACCCAATGCGTGCTACGAAGATTTTCTCCTCCCAATGCAAAAAGGAGTCAGAAATGACAAGCACCGGAACGAGCCGTGTACGACAATTTCTGGTTTTCTGGTTGTTTGTTCTCAGCGCTGTCTCTTATTTGGATCGCGTAAACATTTCGATTGCAGGAGGTTTTCTTGCGGACGCTTACCATCTTAGCGATGTGCAACTGGGCAAAGTCTTCAGCTCGATGTTATTGGGTTATGCCATCTTCCAAACGTTGGCGGGAAGGCTCGCGGATCGCTATGGAGCTCGTCGGGTGATTACTGCAGGCGCGATCTGGTGGGGAGTTTTTACGGCTTTAACGGCACTCGTTCCCACAAATATTTCCGGCGCGCTCTTGATGTTCATCGTTGTACGCTTTCTTTTAGGCGCAGGCGAGGCGGTTATTTATCCCTCGGCAAATCAATTCGTAGCGCGCTGGATTCCGATTGGTGAGCGCGGCATCGCCAATGGATGGATTTTTGCGGGAGTTGGCGCCGGCGCTGGGCTCACTCCTCCTCTCATTACCTACATCATGATCCACTATGGCTGGCGCTGCTCATTCCTTGTCTGCTCGATTATTGGCTTCGTGGCAGGAGGGATTTGGTTTCTAGCCGCACGCGACACGCCAGCACAACACCCGCGGGTGTCGGCGACCGAATTGGCGACGATTGAATCCGGATTGACTTCGTCCTCGTTCGGCACACCGATAGCGACGAAGAGGAATTCGTCGACAGAGGGGAGCGCCCCCCGCATCCTGCTGCCTTGGAAACGAATACTGGGCAGCAAGGAAATTTGCGCTGTTACGGTGAGCTACTTCTGTTACGGCTATGTGGCGTGGATTTTCTTCAGTTGGTTCTATCGCTATCTCGCGAAAGTACGTGGACTCGATCTGAAGACCAGCGCTTTTTATTCGATGCTTCCATTCCTCGCGATGCTGGCGGGTTGTCTTGTGGGGGGAGTGATCAACGATCGCCTTACAAAATGGAAGGATGCGCGCCTGGGCCGCTGTTTTCTCGCTGCGTTTGCCATCGCTTTAGCCGGCGTCTTTATTGCATGTGGATCGCAGGTTCAAAGTGCGAAACTAGCCAGCATCGTACTTGCAGGTGGAGCTGGCGCGCTTTATCTTTCGCAGAGTTCCTTCTGGTCGCTGACCGCAGACGTGGCAGGGCCTTCGTCCGGCTCTGTTTCAGGCTTCATGAATACCGGAAATCAGATTGGCGCAGCACTCACTGCATCACTTACGCCCTGGATCGCAGCTCGCTATGGCTGGACTGCTTCATTCCTGGTCGCGGCGGCGCTTTGCTTTTTGGGTGCAGCATGTTGGCTAATCGTTGATCCAGCGAAGTCGCTCGTTCTCGGGAACGTGCGGCCGCTGGAGTCGGGCTCGTCCACGGTCGCTGTTAGAAGACAAGCAGTGGAACGTTAATATTGCGGGAAACGTCGAGCGTACGATCGGTGGCCGCGGATCTCTCACCTGAAGTGGCGTTATAAACGCCTGGAAGCGAGAGCGCCAAAGGATCGACTACCGCGTCCACGACGACGGGTCCACTCTTGTGGGCCAGGGCTTCCGCGAGTCCATCTCGAACGTCGCCGGGCTCTTCGATGCGGATTCCTGCTGACGACGGGGAGTCGCAAGTCCTGCCGACGGCAGCCTGTGCGGTGCATGAGGCGCCAATAATTAAAGATAGGTTCGGTCGCCACTTTAAAGCGCTTCCGCCCCATTCGGTGATTATCCGGCGGCTCGGTGCAGCGCGGTTTGCACTGATCTTTGCCTATTCATATTCGAGGGCGAGAGTATATGCACTGTAATAACCACCGCGGGAATCAGATACGCAAACGTCACCCATACCCACATCAAGGCGCCTGCACACTCCTGATCTTGGAGAGGAGAGAAACTGAACAGTTGAGTTGTGGACAGATAGACCCCGTAGACGGGGCGGCCGCAGAAGACAAGGAATGCGGAAAGAACGTCACAGGGCAACGTCGCGAGAAAGAGGTACAAAGCCATAGACCAGGACCAGCGAGGCAACCTATTCGCACTTGACGATTCCAGGACGGGTCCCCAGAACAAAAGACCGGCCACCAGAAAAGACAAATCCTCCAAGTCATGTACCCAGGGGGAACGCATGCCCAACTGAAACGCAGCGGGGAGATGCCATCCGATTACGGCCGCAGTGCCAACCAGCCAACACAGCACGGGATGCATAAAATAGCGTTCCAGCCGTCGTGTCGCTAGACTGCCGAGCGGGGGATAGCTCTTGATGAAGACCTTCGGTAAACCGCATATCAAGGGGAACACGGGCGCACCCACTAGGACAAGTGGTGCAGCTACCGTCATCAAGAGAAGGTGTTTCATCATATGAATCGTTAGCGATTGATGATCGAGTGTGGCGAGCGGAGTAGCAACGGCTGTCCATACGGAGGCGAGTCCGATCATAAACGCGGCGAGCCGCCAGCTGCCGATGAGGTCTGGAAAGGAACTACGAAGAGAAAGCCAGCCGCGCCCGTAGACCAATGCCGTGGCAGCGAGCGCGAAAGTGACGGCGAGCGAGAAGGACCACGACTGCATGTCAAGAGACTCGGACATGGATAGGCTTACCGTGGCGAGATCTCGTTTGCGCCGAGCGTCATTACTTGGGAAGCATCGCGGGCTGGTTTTTGATTTGCCGGGTGTAGGGTTTCGAGGAATGCCACCAGTGCAGTTGTCTCCGCCGGATTTAGATTTTTCCCGTACGCCGGCATATTTCCCCCTCCCTGGATCACTTGGCGAATGAGTTGATCTTCGGTGAGGACTAGAGCAACACGATCCAGCGCCGGACCACGCTGCCCGCCCTCGCCATCCAGGGAATGGCAGTTGTGGCATTGCTTGGCTTGAAAAACCAGAGCCCCTTGGCGCTCCAGTGCGGTGCGGCCCTCCAGAAATTCAGACGGAATCGGCTGGCCGCTCCACGCATCCATTACGGGACTCCAGGGAGTGTGCTCAGCCAAGTGAGTCAGTGTGCCGAGGCTAACCGCGACCAGCAGAATCGTAAGCACGGCAATCGGCCTCCGCTTCCAGCTCTTCTCACCCTCACCCGCTACAAATGGAAGCGCCAAGAGGACGACAATTCCGATGGTAGGGCCAATCAACAAAATGGGCGTCTCGGCTGATGGAGGCAAAAATGAGAGCAGAGCGTACAGCCATAAAAAGAAAAAGTCGGGGCGCGGAGCGGTCTGAATAATCGTCGGGTCCGGCGGGCCGCTGGGACCGAAAGGGCCAAAATGAAGTGCGCAAACAGCAATCGCAATAAGGATGAAACCGGAGAAGAAAATGTCCTTCCACACCGCACCCGGCACGAACGGTATGCCGTCCTTATGCTTGAGCTCGTTATATTCCTGTAAATAGGTGGCGCGCCGAACAACGCGTCCCGGCATCGGCCATTCATTGATTCCTAGTTTGAGCACCATGAGCAGGTGCAAGCTGACAAAAGCAATCAGTAGCCCAGGAACGACAAATACGTGTAGCGCGAAGAATCGTGAAAGCGTCGCCCCGGCAATGATCGGTCCGCCGAGCATCAGGTTTACAGCCCACGGTCCGATTACCGGGACTCGGCTTGCGATGGATGCGCCAATGCCTAATCCCCAGTAGGCATCCTGGTCGAATCGCAGCACCTGGCCCGTAAACCCCATAGCGAGCGTCACCAGTAAAAGGAGAACGCCAACGATCCACGTCAGTTCTCTAGGAAACTTGTAGGCTCCAAACAGGAAAACCTGCACCATATGGATCAGGACAATCGCGATCATGAAGTTCGAGCCCCATCCGTGCAATGCCCGGATGAACCAGCCCAGAGAGATGCACTGATTGAGCGTCTGAAGGCTGTTCCACGCCTCACCCGCCGAAGGTACATAGATCAGGGCAAGCAGAATGCCGGTTACAATCTGAAGCATGAAACAGGTGAGCGCGGCACTGCCGAAAACATAGAACCAACTCGCAGTCTCGCGCGGAACCGGATGCTCCAGCGTTTCACGAATCGGCGTTGCAAGCTGCAGCCGTAGATCGAACCAGCCACCGAGCTTTGAGATCAGGCGCATGTCGCCTTCCCTCCTGCGTTATTTGCTACGGGCTGACCGGGTGTCGGCATTTCCCCAGCTTTGATGAGAAGTTTTCCATCCTCAACCTTGTAGTGATATTGGAATAATCCACGCTCCGGAGGCCCAGAAGCCCGCGAACCATCCTGGTAATACGCTCCGCCGTGGCAGGGGCACATGAAGAGGTTTGACTGGGGAAACCAGCGGACCGGGCAGCCAAGGTGCGCACAATTTACAGCGAAGACCTGGAACTTCTGATCATCAACATTCCGGACCCAGCATGCGATGTCGCTGGTTTCGCCGTCCCAGGCATTGGTTACGGGATTCTTGTAAGTTGCGAGCCGAGTCTGACCAGAAGGGAATTGTTCCAGACCGCCTAGAGAAAGCCAGGACTCGTAATTGATTTTTTTCCCCCGTGTCACAGGCGACAGGAGATAACGCACGATCGGTACGGCCAAGGCGATGCCTACAATACCGTTAAGAAACAGCCCTAACTTCGCAAGAGCTGCACGTCTGGAGATTCCGTTGTCTGCAGTCATCGAAGCCCTCCGTAGGCTGGGTTCATCGAAGCAGTCGGGTAAGGCCGGCCCGGAAATTTTGGCCGTTGACTGGAAAGCCATGCCACGACGTCGGAAACTTCCTGCGCCGACATGGGCCGGCCCGCGACATCACCGCGCCAATCCGGCGAACCCAGCTCAAACCAGCCTGCAATCACAATCGTTCGAAGTTGTTGGTCGCTTACGAGAGCAAGGTATGAACCATCTACGATCGAACTGGCTTTGGGTCCCCCGCGGCCGTTTGTTCCGTGACATGAGGAGCAATACGTGCCATAAGCATCGGCGCCGCGTTGCGGATCTCCAGGAATCGGCGCTGTATAAGTTGGCGGAGTTTGATCGCCGACAACATTGGGTTCTGCCCATGACCGAATCCCACTCACTATCGCGTCAATCTGTTTTTCGGTAAGCATCCCGCCAGCGCTCTGCGCAAAGGCCGGCATCGGAGTGCCGGGCACTCCGTTTGCGGCCGTGCGGCGAATCGCGGCGTCGTCTGCAATTGCGAGGAAAACAGGATTGGCCAGGGCTGTGGCCGCTCCGCCCTTGCCCTCCACACCGTGGCACCCTGCGCAGTTCTGCCCATAGAGAACGTTGAAATCGAGGACCTCGTTCGGCGGCACCACTTCCAACTCAACTCGCGGGACGGCGCGTGAACGGGCACAGCCGGCGCACGCGAGGAACGCGCCGACCGCAACGATCTGGAGCGCAACTCGATGCGTCATTGCCGATCCCCGTCTACTTTTTTGCCGTCCGCAGCTCCCGCCACTTCTATTCCGGCGCGGACAGCAAAGGGCAGATACTGCCATGTGCGCACTCGCTCTTGCCTCGAGACTGTAATGCCGGCGACGATGCCGAATCCGATCTGAGAAAGGACAAACCACGGCCAGTCGATCCGCTGGTTGAGAACGGGATCAACCGCGTCGAGCATACTGTGAATCAGACCGGACCATAAGACGGGAATGATCAGACCGCCAAACAAAATCGGATGGCGCGGAAACATCGGAAGCGCGACGCCATAGAGAAGCCCGACCAGCATAGAACAGATCAGGTGGATCATCGTGGCGATGATCAAAGCGTCCCAATGGAAGGCCGCGATTTGCGGGATGGTGGTTCTCGCCGGAAAGAATCCAGCAGATAAGAGGTTGATTGGATACCACATGCCGTGGCCGCTGATGATTCCGTAAAGCACTGCCAGAATGGCCATGGCTACACTTCCTGCCAGACCGCCTTTGACCCCTGCCGAAATCGGATAGATTTCCAGCGGCAGTCGTGCCCGGTTCAGTTCTTGAGCCATCCATCGGACGCGAGCCACTTGCGGGCGGCGGGTGGCGACCGCCCCAACTATCTCTGCCACCGGCAGAGATTCCTGCTTTTCGTGCGGCAGGACATCACGGAACCATCCAACGCATCCACCGAGAGCGAAGATCGCACCTAGAATGCTAACGGAGGCGCTGGTAACCAATCCAGTGAAGACTAATGCGAGGCCGAACGCCAGAATGATTGGCCACGCTGTGGGCGCCGGCATTTCGATCATTCGTTCCTGGCTGTGAGCTCGCGTAAGTATGCTTGTACTCATATTGCGTTCCGGTCAGCGACCAATTACGTAAACGACAGCGAAGACCACAATCCAAACCGCGTCCACGAAATGCCAATAGAGAGATAGGACATCGATGCGCTCGGCATGCTCTTGCTTCACCGCTCCGAAAAGCGTGAATACCATGACGGTGGATAGGCAGATCAGGCCCACCACCACATGAAATCCGTGGAGCCCGACGAGTGAGTAATAAGTGGTTCCAAAGAGGTTCGTGCTGACGGTCAGACCCTTCCTGTAAATCAGTCGATGCCATTCCGAGGCCGTTCCGTAAAGGAAGAGTGCGCCGAGTGTGATTGTCAGAAGCCACCACCCCCCAAAGCTTCGGAAGTTCGACCGGCGGAGAGACCTGCTTGCAAAATGAATCGTCAAACTGCTGGAAAGCAGACAAAATGTGTAAAAGTAGGGCGGCGAGAGCACCTCTCTCGGCGTGGGCCCCGATAGGCTCTTGCCAACATAAAAGAGATAGGCCACTACAAAGATGGTGAAGATCGCAGACTCGGCAGCGATCAGGGCGGACATTCCTACTCGCCCCCGGCTGGGAAGCCTCCACTCTAATTCCGTCAGAGGTGTCGTCAAGGATGTTGTGCTCATGGCTCGTATTCCTTCATTCGTATCTCCAGTCGGGATCATCCGGATGCTTGAGATCCCAGAGCGGACGACGGCTCTTGATCGTGGGAATGGTCGCGAAGTTGTATTCTGGTGGCGGCGAATTCGTGGACCATTCAAGAGTCCACGCATCCCACGGATCGCTCCCGGCAATCTTGCCGCGGAAGTAAGACCAGATAAGATTTCCCAGGAAGATCAGGATTCCAGCGGCCTGGAAGAAAACGCCGATGGTCACGATGAAGTTCCAAGTGTCCCAACCGCGCCCCGGTTCATAGGTGTAGATCCTTCTTGGCATGCCTAACAATCCTGGGACGTGCATGAAATCAAAGGTCATATGGAAGCCGATTATGAAAAGCCAGAAATGTAACTTGCCAAGCGCCTCGTTGTACATCTTCCCCGTTATTTTCGGGAACCAATAGTAAAAGGCTCCAAACAGCGTGAAGAGGATGGCGCCGACGATTACATAGTGAAAATGCGCTACCACGAAATATGAATTTCCTAAGTGCCAGTCGAAGGGGGCCGAAGCCAGCATGATGCCGGTGAGACCAGCGATCAAGAACTGGAAAACAAAAGCGACGCAGAACAGCATGGGGGTCTTGAATTCGATCTTTCCGCCCCACATGGTTCCCAGCCAGTTGAAGATCTTGATGCCAGTCGGAACAGCGATGGTCATGCTCGAGATCACGAAAAAGGTGTTTATGTTTGCGCCCATGCCGACTGTGAACATGTGGTGAGCCCACACGCTCATACTGATGAACCCAATCGCGACGCTCGCCCCCACCATCACTGGGTAACCGAAGATCGGCTTCCGGGAGAATACCGGGATGATTTCCGAGGCGAAACCGAAGGCTGGGAGGACAAGGATATAGACTTCCGGATGGCCGAAAACCCAAAAGAAATGCATCCAGATCACCGCTGAGCCTCCGGCTTGGGTATCAAAGAAATGTCCGCCGAGATAGCGATCGATCAGCAGCATGATCTGAGCCGCCGTTAACGGACTGACCGCAAGTATCACTAAGCCGGCCATTATGAGGTTGAGCCACACGAACAACGGCATTTTGGCGAGTGTCATTCCAGGGCAACGCATGCAGAGGATGGTAGCCACGATATTGATCGCCGTGCCAATGCTTCCAAAACCGGAGACCAGCAGCGCCAGCGTCCAGAAATCGGTGCTGTGGCCAACTGAAAAGGTCTGCGAAGTCAGCGGCGCGTAGGCAAACCACCCCACGTCGGGCGCGTTACCCGCACCGTACAATCCGTTGGCTCCTATCAGGCTGAAATAGAGAAGCAGGCCGCCGAAAGCAGTCATCCAGAAGCTGAAAGCATTCAGACGTGGAAAGGCCATGTCCCGCGCCCCAACCATGAGTGGAATCAGATAGTTTGCGAATCCGAACAAGACAGGCATGACCATGAAGAAGATCATCGTGGTTCCGTGCATGGTGAACATCCGATTGAACACTTGAGGCGAAACAAAGTCGTTGTGCGGGCGGATCAACTGGATGCGGATAATCGTTGCCTCGATCCCGCCGATCACAAGAAAAATCAGGGCGTAGACGATGTACATAATGCCCAATCGCTTGTGATCCACTGTGGTTACCCATTCGTGGAGGTGATCGACGAATGAAGGAGACACCGCGGTCGCGCTCGGCCATGCGATGGATTCAGTCGACATGGAAACTGCTCCTCATGGGATTAACGAAGTGTCTCCAGGTAAACGGTAAGCGCGTCCAATTCCGGATCGCTCAATTGCATCGCTGGCATCAGCGAGCCTGGTTTGATACCCGCGGGATTCAGAATCCATTGACGCAGGTTTTCTGGTGTGTTCTTTGCTGCGCCGGCGGCAATCGTGTCACGGCTCATCAGGTGCGTGAGATCTGGCCCAAATCTCCCATTGGCCAAGGTTCCCGCCACCTTGTGACAGTTGACGCAAGCGGTCGTTTCGAATATTCGCTGCCCCTGAGTAATTTCATTACGGGTGATTGCGGGTTGGCGTTGCTCCTGAATCCAGCGAGCAAACTCATCCGGCGACTGAACATAGACTCGCAGCAACATCTTGGCGTGCTGCGTCCCGCAATATTGGGCGCACTGACCCAGGTAGAGCCCAGTCTCATGAGGATCAATCCACATGCTGTTCGGGTGGTTGGGAATTAGGTCAGTTTTGCCCGCGAGGCGCGGAATCCAGAAACTGTGGTCCGTATCTGCCGACCATAACTGGATAAAGGTCGGAGTTGGGCGATTGTCATCGCTGACCGGCACATGCAGTTCGTTTGCGGTCACGACTCCTAGTGCGGGATAGCGATACTCCCACCAGAACTGATGGCCAATGGCGATAACTTCGATCGCATTGTCGGGTCGTGGAACCTTCTGGATTCCGGCAATCACGCGCGCCGTTGCCATGAACAGCGCCACCACAATCAGGACTGGAATTACGGTCCAAGCAAGTTCTACCTGATTGCTGCCGAATACCTGGGGTGGCTCACGCCCATCGTCGTTCTTTCTCTTCCTGAACTTGACAACGGAGTAAAGTAACAAGGCGAAAACGACTATAAAGATGCCGCCTGTTACCGTGAGTACAAACAGAGACAATCCGAAAATCAATCTCGCTGGGGTCGATGCCGGCGCAAAAATGTTTGTCGGACTCAAAGGCTGGGTTGGATCTGCAAGTGCAGCCATTGCACTGCCGAGACAAACGAAAATCTGTGATCCCAGAATGCGCCACTTAGTTGAGCCGCGTGATCGCAATTTGTCTCCTCGTTTCACTTGTGTGATAGCGAACCGAATCTCGCTCGAGTCAGGGCTTATGCCTCGGAGTGCGGGAATTAAGTGTCGAAATCATCGCCCGGGCTGCTGGCGGGATAGCAATCCGTCCGGACAGAACGATTCGCCTTGCCGGTATTTCCCGTCCGTAAATCTTCCGATTGGCGCCATTGTCGGGACGAATTGTTGATCCTTCGAGTGACACGCCCACAAACGCACCGCGGGCACGGGAATAACTCAAAATGTCTGCACGTAAGGTAACGTCCGTTTCCGCTGAGGCAGTTCGGCCGACCGGCCCTGCCGCAACTGACGCATCTGCTCCAAGCTTCACTTTGCTAGCCAGAATTCCGCTCGCGCCCCGCTCATTCATTACCAGCAGCACGAAGTCCGTTGCCTCGCCTCCTATTTGGAAGCCAAAGCTGCCGCCTTCAAGCGCCATCATCGTAGGTGCTCCCCATGATCCTCTGAAATTTTCACCCCTGCGACAGGACATTGCGCCTCGGCCGTAGCTCCCGCCAACAATAAAGGCGGCTTTCAATACCGATGGAAAGACAACCACACAATCGGCTTTGTCGAGCAAGTCGTGGGGGATGTCGTCGGGAACATCGAGAACTTCTTTCAGCACAGTGCCGCTGTTCTTTAAACGATCTTCATCTTTTTCCTGATCAGCTGCGGAGGCTGAAGGGCAGAGGATGGACAAAACTACGAGTAACGTACTCAGGAGATAGGTGCTTGATTTCTTCATGACTCTTCTCCTTCTGCGGTTTTAAAGGCTCGATGAGATTGTTCGCCTTTGGCTCTGCTGAAGCCGTTTGAGCGAGCTACAGGCCCTGCCCCACGTTCTTGTTCACCAGAACTTTGATATCGACGTGACGATTGAGCTCGCGGTCATAGGGATCTTTGTTGCTGACAGCGGGATGGGTGGCTCCATAGCCGACCGGCGCGAGAATGCGACGAAGAGGGATGTCCTTCGCTTCCCGGAGGTACTGCGCTACGACTGCCGCCCGTTCTTCGCTGAGCTTCTGATCCGTCGCGTTGCTTAAAGTGTTGGAACTGTACCCCGCGACTTCGATTAGGTAGCCATCAAGCGACTTCGCAATGTCAGCGAGATTGTCGAGATCCTTCTTGGCTTTTTCGTCCAATACAGCTGAATCCCGAGCAAAGAAGACGTCAACCTGGAACTCGTTTTTGTAGTCGTCCGACTCCGACGTGCGTTTGTTCAGCATCCCTATGCCAACAGCGTCTGCTACACCGATGGTGCCTGCGGTTTGTGCGTCCGCATCAGCTTGACTCGCTGAGGCTGCTGCCTGATCTGCCGAGGATTGTGCCTGCCGCGCAGTAGCAATGCCTTGCTGGGCCGCAGTGGCGGCTTCTTTAGTGTTACTTTTGTTCGCAGCGACCTCTTGCTGTTCCGCGATTGCAACCGCGAATTCGTCGGGATTGAAAGATATTTTTTCAGCATCGAGGTGGCCCTTTGCATCGCCTGTACCTTCTGCGTCAATCGTCAACCCTGGCAGCATCGCGGTCACATCCATCTCGGTGTGTCGATAGAACGGCAGCCGGCCTTGCGTGCGTTCAATCTTGGTGTTTCCTGTGATGTTCACGACAACGATCTCACCGGACTTTTTCTCCTTGACCCGGATGGTGTCGCCATTGCGCGACAGAATCAAGCCAGTGACTTTGACCTTCGCACCTTGGGAGATGCCTGAAGTGCCTAACGGAGCCGCGTAGAGCAGTGTTCCGAGTAGTACGATAGAAATTGCGCAGAACAGCCTGGAACCCTTAAACTTCGTAATCTTTTTCACTGAGCATCCTCCTGAATCGAATTCCCTAGGCTGCGGCCCTAAAGACCGGCGTTGTTGTTTGCGCTGCATCTGAAACTTTTGTCATTTCGCTGATCTCCAGTGCATGCAAAGCGGTTGCCAAAGTGCGATTTGAATTCGACAAATGCTGGTAGGCGACTGAGCAGCTGCATCGCTTTAATCCAACCGTCCGATGAACAGTTGAAACCAGGCGCGTAGTAACGTTTGATAGCCGGCGTCCCTGTCGAGATAGGGCCGCTATGTCGGTTTGTAAGCTAACGGCGAGACGGTTATGAAACTACGACATCCTGGCCTGACATGGGCAACTGTCGGTGCTCGGCGAAAAGAATTGTTCCTGGTTGTGTGCTTCACAAATCTTCTCTTAGTGAATTGGCCCAGCTGGTTGCATTTGTTAATCGTGCGTCGAACCCGCTGAGAGAGCTTGCTCCCATACCGAGCGCCAATCCGTCAGGCATTGGCCTTGGCACTTGAATTCCATGCCGTGGCCGCCCATTCTTCCGCCGCACTCTGGGCACACGCAATTCAGAATGCCGGATATTACATCTAAACTCGTTCCGCTTGCCGTGTACTTCATGAACTGCATACCTACCTCCGCATAAATCGAAGCGTCGATTCTTCGCCGTCCGCGCCTCTGGGCACTGGTGAAGTTTGTGATTTCCGAGCACGTCTCGCCCACAGAAAAACTGAACCGCAAACTGGTGATTGCATTTTGTATTTCAAAATGCGAATCAGCGATAGCCTGCGAGCTTTAAATGCGTATCGTCATCTGAGTCAATTCGTGGATGGTCGGTGTCGATATGTTGACAGACCCTTGATCGGTATGGCGAAACTGAACTGCTCGATCCGCAAGGTGCAGAAAATAGCACAACCCCTGACCGGTTGAAACCCGATCTGGCATCGCAAGTGCTGTGAGGCGATTGGTATCGCGGATGCCACCACACTCGAATTTCTGGAGAAGTTAAACATGCATGTCATATACCCATTTGATTAACCCTGCTGCGGTCAGCCGATGGCGAACAGTGGATGTTTTGAAGACGCTGGATCAACCGAGGAACTGTTCGTCCACAACTGTCCATCCAGCTAAAGGAGTGATGAAGTTGATCGTCATATTCTGGCCACGTACACAAAGACCGTGAGATCGCAATGCAGGAACTCAAACCTGCATCGGCTACTTGGCGTATCGAAGCGACTGCGGGCGGATTCACTTTGGTGCTGAATGAGTGTTCGCCTGGCAATTCCGTGCCTGGTTCTGCTCATTGTTGGGCGTGTGTGCGCCCAAAGTGCTCCCGCTTCGTCCAATCATCCGTGGCATTCGTCCGATGAACAGAAAATAGAAGAACTTGCGCGTTACCACCCTCAACCTGGATGGGGCGTTGATTCGGGCAGATTCTACTCATTGGCTCTCATACTTCGGCTTGCAAGTAGCCTTGGCTTTCTATCTGATCAACCTGCAGGAGTTTGCGATCCAGACGTCGCTCGCGGTGGCAAGGGACCGCGTGGTTGGGGTTCTGGTCGGACTGTTCGTGATGTGGCTTGTTTTTGACCAACTCTGGGGACCTTCCGCCGCGGCTGAAATGAAGCACGCATTTATCTCTACCCTACGATTGCTTAGTCAATTCATAAGGGAACCGCTTTCAAAAGACCTCATAGTTGCCGTTGAACGGAGCTTTTCACTTCGTGAGACGATCAACAACAGCTTCGACCAGGTGAGAGCGCTCGCTGACGGCGTACTGTTCGAATTCGGTCCTTCACGGCAACATGACCTGGCATTGCGCAGTCGCATCTACCGTTTGCAGCCGCTACTGCGCACGCTCTTCTTGACCCGGACTGCCTTGTGGAAATACCGCGCGCAGCTTCCTGGTTTTACATTGCCGCAGGCCGTTGCCGTGGCTCAGCTGGAGTTTGACCGCCAGCTGGCCACGACCCTGGAGAGCATGGCAAGCAGATTGGAAGGCAACACACCGGAAGGAAAAGGCTCTTTTGAAAATGCATCTGAACGGCTGGAAGATACAGTACGAAATTGTTGTGCCGAAAGACCGCTGGGATCGGAAACCGAGCGATTGCAGACTTTCCTTACGCTCTCCCGCAGTGTGGCCAACCTGACTGCGTCTCTGGAACGAGAGATCTGAGCGCCTCGAAACTTCGCTTAGCGAAGAGGACAACCCAGAGACTTGAAGACTTACGAAGCAAGCTCTAGATTCATTGATTGAAGATACCCGCGATAATAATGATCTATCGCCTCGCTTATGTGTTGGGGGAGCGGTGGTGTGTTCATCTGTTCCAGCGTGTCTTCAAGAAGCGAAGCAAATATATGCACCGCGCGAGCCGCAAGCGGATACCATTGACCAATCCATCTGTTAATCGTGTCCTTGTTGCGGACATCATCTTCCATCGCCATTCGGACCAGGCACTCACTCCATTGCCGGTGCCACTGGCAGTCCTCATTTAGCGAATAAAATACCTGCCCGAGTAAGTAGTCGTCGGCGCCAAGAGCCAGATCGCTCAAATACTTCATGAATAACTCGTCGACGAGAGGTTTGAGCACCAAGTTTAAACCCACGAAAGACTCTGCCCAATCATACGTGACAAGCAGTCTTTCAACGACCTCACGCAGAGGTCGCCATAGCGAGTCCGTTTCCCACAAGGTTCTGCTGTCGGCCGCAAATCCAGGATAGATCAGCTGAAGTTGCCGGATACGATAAGCGATTCGCTGAATGCGGCGCATTTCGTCGGCCGATTGAAGCGCCGCAGCAATCGTAATGCGCCCGCTGGGAGCCATTTGGCCGATGTAGGAAGCGATCATCTGAAAGCCATGCCCCGGGTACCGGAACGGCGCAATCACTCTTGGAAACATGTGCAGCCATGCAGGACGAAGGTATGCGTCGTATCCGGTAAGCTCGATTTCATCTAGGATCCCGTCCACGAAGACCTCTTTCTCTCTCTGCAAATCCGTATACTTCGTGTAGGTTGTTTCTCGTGGGTCGCGAAACTTTTCCCACGAGCTGCACACCAATAGGGATTCTTCCTGATATCGGCGGTACCAATCTTTCAAGGGAACATCTAGCTCGAACCGCTTTCCTGTGAAGCCCTCGCCGGTATAGCAGAGAAGTTTTGATGTGACGATTTCGTATTCAGTTGGCATCCGCTTTTGCTGCAAAAGATGCCAGTACGTTTTCTGTTGAGACATCTCCGCTCCTCAAGAACTGCAACACTCGTCGTTTGTTCAACTAGAATTGCGAGTCCGCTCCGCAAATCGCCAGGCCGCATCGTTCTGGTTCAGTTGCAGCGAGCCCTTGAATGCCGACATCACTGTCTCCAATTCGCCCGGGAAACGAAACGGGCGTCCCAAGTGCTTTTCGATTGCCGATCGGGTGACAACACAGCATCGCGGAACAAGCACTCTTATGTATGCACCCCGATCTAGGACCATTACGTTCTGGTTCAAATCTTTAATCGCCGCAATAATGGCATTCGTTACGGTTCCTACTTGGAGAACAGGACCAACTCGGTCATAGACTCCCGCTGCCTCTTCGGTCATCATTCCTTCTCTCCGCCCATGCCGCCTCCTAAGCTCTTACCGTCATCTACGTCGAGAAGGATGTACTCTCCATCAACTTTAATGGGAAATAGCTTTAGACACGTGTTCCGGGGATTTACGCCAGATCCGGCGCAAACATCGAATTCCCAATGATGCCTCCCACAACGGAGAATCTTATCTGTCAGAATGCCGTCACTTAGACGACTCTTCTGATGAGGGCAGATATCCGCGTAGGCGTATATACGGTTATCAACGTTGACCAGCAAAATGGCTTCCCCATTCACTTCCAGACCCATCATTTCGCCACTCCAAAGGTTTTCTATCTTCGCGACCCTTTGAAACGCCATCGCTTCTATCCTGGGATCACATCAAACCGATCCAATGCCTGCAACCCAGCCTGAGCGACTGTCTTTGCCGGATCAATGATTTTGTCGTTGAAAACTACCTGAACTAGGTTTCTGCCCGCGACCCGAAGGCTGGCTGCATCCTGAAGCTTTCGAGCAAGCGTTTGGAGCGTTTCGGTCTCTTCAGTCAGAATCAGAAGACCGACCGTGTCACCTTGAAGGAAGCCGTACAGAGGAATGGGCATGCACTTTTTCCCAGGAAGCTAAGCGGCAGGGATTTTTCGAGCCCTTAGCCACTCGTAATCCCCATGATGAACGTCTGTGCCCCATGTCTCAGGGGTAAGATTGAAATACTCCATCAGCAAATTGGGTAACTGCGTCGGGGCCTCTCCTGAGAGAACGCGCTTCACGACATTGGTATGGTTGGCATACCTTTCAGGCTCGCGTAAAAAAATCCACTCGCAGGGCTTCGAGCAGAAAATGTACTTGCGCCCGTCGTGGACCAGCACCCTGGCAGCATTCTTACGCGGCGTACCGGCGCTCAGCGGCAACTGACACAGATCGCAAAAAGTTGGCAGGGCAGTTCCATGCACGGCCAATTCGTTCTCCGGTCCGGGCCCCACGGTTCTCCAGCGTTCGCTGATTTGTTCCCACACGGCATCCATGTCATCCCAATATTTAGGATATTTTTGACGCAGCCATTTCCTTTCAGTCGGACCTGGTACGACGAAATTGAACCACAATGTCGCGCGGTAACTGTAAGCACTGGCGTAGATCATGTGATGGTAGATCTCGAGTTCGTCAAGCAGAAGATTCCAATACCATGGCTTCTCGAGTCCGAATTCGTCCAAGGTACGGAGAAACTGATCGATAATCCACTCTTCCATGAACTCTTTGAATGAATAAGGACGTTGATCGGGTGCGGTTAAATAGTCGATCGAGAGTCCGGTCAAAATCGAGAACATGCGCCAGTTTCGCCAGAACCATTTGTCCACTAGGTATTGCGCGTATTGAGGGTCGTGCTTCATGACCATCGCTAGCACGGGGTGCCCAACCTGTGCGTGCCGAGCCTCGTCCGTCTGAATGCTGGTGACCATCCTTTCAAACATGTGGTCACTCGACTCGCGAGCGAGCGAGGCGAGTCCGACGAATTGTAAATTCGTGAAACCAGTTTCGAAGACGACGTTGGTGGCGATATGGAATTCAATCGCGTTTTGTCCGAGGATTAGCTCATCGACGAAGTGCCTTGCGGCGACCGCGAACCAATTGTTGGTGTGGTAAAACTTATGCGCCCAATCGAACTGGGAATCTAAGCGCAGTAATGGATGAAACAGAAGCAACGGAATTTGAGTATGGCGATATTCATCGAGAGCCCCAAAAGTCGCCATGGTTCGCCAGGCACTATCGCGGCCAAACCTCGCACCCCGCAGATTGCCGATGACGCCGGTAAACTCCGCCAGCGGCAATGCCGCCGCGTGTACCTTCAGACTGTTCAACCAAGGCAGTGCCAACTTCTGAACATTTTCTATCCGCCCTACGGCATCGTGCACGGCCTGTACCGCCATATCTTTTTCATATTGGTTATCGACATATTCACGATACGAAGTCTTGAATGACTCTTCCCAGTCCTTCCATTCTGAATGAGGGAGCCAGGGCCTTCCGCTTATTACTTCTGGGAAGACTTCCTCTTCTCGCACATAGGAGTAATCCCAATCGAGCTTGCGGGCGAGTGGCAACCATTCTTCCCGGTCGAGCATGTCTTCTCCTGACCGCATGGCCACGCTACTTGCATACCACGTGACGTGCCATTGCTCGGTGCATGCGGCCTAAATTTGGATTGAAATTAAATAAGGACGGCTATTTGCGGGAGATACTACGCTCGACGAGCAAAGACGTCAATACGACCATCGTCCTAGATAGGACGGCCCCGATTTCTTATAAAATATCGACTCATTTCTTTCTACTCCCAAACTTAGGTGTCATGTCACCGCAAAAGGGGGCACATCAGATGCAACATCCACGATCCAGCGTTGATGAGACTTCTGTTCGGGCCGAAGACGGGCAAGGCAAACCGTCACTCGTCCCCGAAATCCCCGACGATCGAGAGCGGCGTGAACTTCCTTTGCGCGACGTGATGGACACGATTCCGGGATTAGTCTGGAGCGCCCTTCCCAATGGCGACGTCGAATTCTGCAACCAAAGATGGCTCGACTACACGGGGATGGGTTTCAATGAAATCAAGGGGTGGGGATGGGCGGCGGCGATTCACCCTCAAGATATGAGCGATTTGCGAGAGAGATGGCGAATAGCTTTAATAGGGGCGACCTCATTCGAAGCCGAAGCGCGTATGCGGCGGGCGGACGGACGCTATCGCTGGTTCTTGTTTCAGGCTGTGCCTTTACGCGACTCGAGCGGGCGGATTATTCGCTGGTACGGAACGAACACAGATGTAGAAGAGCTAAAGCTTGCACAAGTGGAACTCCAGAAGCAGACTTCTCGTTTGGAGCAGTTGTTTGAACAAGCTCCGGAGGGGGTTGCGATCCTGAACATGGAAGATCGCATCGTCCGCGTCAACAAGGAATTTACACGCATGTTTGGTTATGAGCAGGACGAGTTGTTCGAACGCGCGATTCAGGATCTTATCGTTCCGGAGGAACTTCTAGAGGAATCCAAAGAATATGTGAGTCAAGTGAGGAGCGGCCGACTAGAAGTCGAAACCATTCGTAAGCGCAAGGATGGGACTAATGTTCAAGTATCTCTTCTCGCCGTCCCGGTCACTACGACTTCTGGCGAGCACGTCGCGAATTTCGCCATATACCGCGACATCACGGAGCGGAAGCTTGCGGAAGAACGCCTGCGTGAAAGCGAAGCACGGTTTCAGATGATGGCGGATACGGCGCCTGTCTTGATTTGGATGACCGGGACCGACGGCCTCTGCACTTATTTCAATAAGCCATGGCTTGAGTTCACCGGCCGAGCCATGGAGCAGGAAGTAGGCACGGGATGGATGGAGGGCGTGCATCCTGACGATGTACAAAGTTGCTTCGATGGTTTCCTGCCTGCCTACCATTCGCGAAAGCCTTTCAGCATGGAGTATCGACTTAGACGAGCGAATGGCGAATACCGTTGGATGATTGAGAGTGGCATTCCGCGATATACGGGAGTGGGAGAATTCGCCGGCTATATCGGTTCAAACATTGACATTACCGACCTTAAGCACGCAGAAGCGGAACGCCAAAGATTGCGCCAAGTCGAAGCGGACCTCGCCCACATCAACCGTGTGAGCATGATGGGAGAACTAGCTGCCTCACTGGCTCATGAGATCAAACAGCCAATCAGCGCCGCCCTAATGGACGCCAGAAGCTGCGTACGGTGGCTGCGACGCGACACTCCTGATGTCGCTGAGGGTTGCGAGGCGGCACTAAGGATGATCAATGACGCAACTCGCGCGGCCGAGGTGATCGACCGGGTTCGCTCGCTTTACAGGCGAGATACATCCGACCGGAAGTTGCTTGATGTAAATGAAATTATTCAAGAAATGATTATTCTGCTGCACGACAAGACGGATCTCAATTCCATTTCAATCCGCACCGAACTCGCCTCAGATCTGCCACTGGTCACAGCGGATCGCGTACAGTTGCAACAGGTTTTAATGAACCTGATCCTCAACGGCATCGAAGCGATGAAAGATGCAAAGGGTGAGCTGAGTATCACATCGAAAAAAGTCGACGATGGTCAATTGCTGGTTTCAGTAAGCGATTCGGGCATCGGGCTTCCCGGCGGGGAGGCTGACCGGATTTTCGAGGCATTCTTCACCACTAAAGCGCAGGGCACCGGTATGGGACTTTCTATTAGCCGGAGAATTATCGAGTCTCACGGAGGCTCTTTGTGGGCGTCCGCCAATCCAGGACGCGGCGCGACATTTCAGTTCACACTGCCCTCCGATATGGCCAGGTCCGCCATTCCGGCTGCCTAACGGTGGATCGTCTTCCTGCGGCGCGAGTCCCGTCAACGCATGTCCCTATTTCGACATGGCTGTCAGTGATTGGTCAGGTGGAATGACGTGAATCCAACCTAAGAGCGGAGGAATTAAGAGAGAAAGCTCTTCTATCGCATGGCCGCACAATTGCCTGCCCCAAGTGGGAGCGAACTCATGGGCGCAAGAATCATAAACCGGATTATCATGACGATCCAAGTTATTAGCTGGGCGGCAATCACAGTCGTCATGGGACTACTTGCCACAATCATCGCAGCCAGCATCTATGGTTCGCTTCGTCTTCCCAACTGATTCGTGGTGCGTTCCTCTTGTCCTATTCGGCTTTAGCCGCCCGCCTTCTTCTAAAACGCCGAAAGCCCAATTAGAGGCGGAAACAATCGCATTCCAGTGCGTCAACCGGCTCCCAGTCGTCGGCCCTCGCGAACAATTTCTCCATCAATCGCTGTGGAACATGTGGCAATAGATTTGCAATAACTCGAGCTGCTGCGGGAGCGATCATTGAGGCCAAGGGCGAGGAACAAAAAAATACGCTGGAAGAAAAATCGATTGACTCGTTTCTTGCGGCTTTTTGCTCTTCTCGAAGTCGACAAGTTGTTTGCTAGCTCGTGATGGTGCTGAACCCGTGGCGGCTGCCCGCCCATAGTGCCGGAATGTTGCGAGGGCCGATTGGGAGCTATAAGGAAGTTAAGCGCAACAAACAGGGACATATGGTGCTGAGCGTGAATTCGGTTTCATCGGCGGAAGGCGATCCAATTCAGCCAGACTGTCGCATTTTAAAAGTAATTCAAGTTTTGAAAGAAGACCCATCTCGCACGCTCCCAGAACTTGCAACTAGCTGCCGGATGAGCATGTCAAGGCTAAGCCATCTGTTCAAACGTGAAGTAGGAACCAACGTAAAGAACTATCGAATGGATTGCCGCCTACAAGTAGCGGCTGCGCTGTTGCTATCTCCCGGCGCGTCAATCAAGGAGATTGCATATATGGCCGGCTATCAACATACCTCCAGCTTTGTGCGTGCGTTTAAATCTCGCTTCGGATTTTCACCTGCTAGTTACCGCAGGAAACACTGGGCAAAATTGGATAGCAGCTTCGGCTAACAAATAGCAGGAGTTGCTAATGCAAACTCGTTGACAAGCATGGGATGAAGAACAATTCTATGCGGAGTCAAGACACTAACGGAGGATGCGGTTTCGTCAGTAGTTAACCGGTGTTAGCAACCTCGGGCGGCTCTCTCTCCGAATAGCGGAACAGATACGTCCATTTCTTCAGGAAAATGCTGGCTTTCGCATCGGAGTGAGGCTAGCAGCGCGTGATCCACGGTCGGCGTTCCGGAATCTAGTCTTTCTAGGCAACGAACGACGCCGTCCACAGTATCCACCCCAAGTTTCCACGCGAAAGGGAAATTTATGACTCGCCTAAGGTTAAAAATAGCATCAGTCGCCTTTCTTTATGCGATGGCGATAACCATCTCCTTACCCGCAACAAAGTCGTTCGCCCAGAGTCCGGCACCCTCCGCACCGGTCTATAATCCGTACCCGCCTGGGATCCTACCTTCTGATTTGGATTCGGAACTCGCCAGGGTACTGCGCGAAATCGATGGCATCGAACACGAAGCCATTAAACAGTGGAAAGCCCTACCGCCTCCGGTCGTGTCTGGCCAACCACCCATATTTCAAAATACCGGGGTTGCCTCAGTCGAAATTTTGGGCAAGCTTATGAACTACGACAAGACCATCTCGCCCAACGAAAACGAGGCGTGCGCGTCTTGTCACATGCCATACGCCGCTTTCAGCGGACCGATTCCAACTGTAAATCTTGACGAAATCGCATATCCCTCATCGACTCGCCAGCGGGCGGCTAAGCGCACCGCACAGAGGTATACGTATTCCAGCTATTTCCCTCCGCTGCAATATAACGCGACCCAGGGGCTTTTTTTCGGCGGAAACTTCTGGGATTCGCGTGCGACCGGATATTTAACCAGGGCTCCCGACGCCGAGCAGGCGCAGTTTCCTCCTGTCGACCCCGACGAAATGGATAATCCCGACACTGCTTGCATCGCGTACAAGCTTTCCCTGGCGCCGTACGCATCCCTCTTCGAGGAAATTTGGGGGGCCGGCTCATTGAGCGGCATCACTTGGCCGGCTGATGTCGCGCAAATCTGCGCTCTTCCGGAAGGAGATTCCACGTTCGGCTCGAACAGTCAGCCTCTCGCCTTGAGTCCGGCCGATCGCACTCTGGCAACTAACGACTACGATCATTGGGGGGAGTCCATCAGCGCATTCGAACACAGCCTGTCGGTTAGCCCATTCACCTCGAAGTTTGACGCTTACCTCGCGGGCAACGCGAAGCTGAACGCCGATGAAGCCGCCGGCTACGCCTTGTTCCGTGGCAAGGGAAACTGCAACTCCTGCCATCTCGACGGAAGATCGACCGCACCCACGCCCCCGCCTCCAGACGGAACGGATCCAAACGGCCAGGATACGGGAAAAGCCGCCGACGTAACTCCTGTTTTCACCTGCTTCGGTTCGGCCAATGAGGGTCTGCCGAAGAATCCCCGAGTCGCTTTCTATTATGAGGCCACTCCGGATTCCTATGGATTTACTCCGAATCCAGAAGGCTATGAATACACCGACTACGGATTAGGCAGCTTCCTTCGAAGCGGTTTCGGCTCTGCACCCAACCCCAACTCGAGTTGGACTCAGTACGCCGCGAGTGTAGACGGCCAAATGCAGGTGGCTACGGCGCGCGATGTCGCCATGGCGCCGGCACAGTGCCCAACCACTGAGGCGCCTGGTCCCTACTTCCAAAAGGAGTTCTTTCACAACGGCTACATCAAGAGCCTGAAACAACTCGTCCATTTCTACAACACACGCGATGTATACCCCTATGCCGTCCAGTCCGGGGAGTGTCCGGCAGGAACCGTAGAAAAGGTAACCTGCTGGCCCACGCCTGAAGTCAACTCGAACGTGGATATGACGACCGGTATGCTGGGCCTGACGGATAAAGAGGAGGATCAGATCGTCGCCTTCCTCCAAACCCTCACTGACGGATACACCACGCCTTACCCCGATTACAACACCTACACAGGCACTTGCATGTCGGGCGGTAACGCGTCAACCCAAGGCAACTCAACCATAATTTCCGCTGCAAAGCTCCAGGAGTTTGCGCACAAACCCTAGATAGCGGGAGAGACAGGGCGCATGGGTTCACTCATGCGCCTTGATCGATTTTCGAAAATCAAAGCCAAGTCCAATGATTTTTCTGTGAAATTTTCTTGTAGGAGGGTCTAGCCGTGAATAGGGTCCGTGCGAAGCTGTTGATAATGGTAGCCGCTGGCAGCCTGATCTTCTCAAACTCCATCGTCGCGCAAGTTAGCCCTTACGCTCCCAAACCGATAGCCCCTCCCGCGCCCAGAGCCGCGCACGTAGGGATCTCGCAGGGGCCAGAGCTGGAAATCACAAGAGGCAGCCTCGCGATTATCAGGTGGACAACCAACAATCCAGGCGGCACGGATGTGCATTTCGGAATCGTGCATTACGGCACCAATCCGAATGATCTTAACCAGATGGCAAAGAATCCCATCCACATCAACCACAGCCATCCCGACACGACTTTTCGCGTGCGTATTGATGGCCTCAGTCCGCAGACTACTTACTACTACACGGTCGCCTCCGAGGAGGCCACTGGCACAAATGACGGGGTAAAGAGCAGCGTCAAGAAATTCAGCACCCAGTGATTTCGCCAAAGGATCATCGTCTGTGACGAATCGCGAGAAATCCTTAAATTCGATTTACAGGACAACGTTGAAGAATTCCAATCGGGGAGGATCTCGTAAGCTCTCCGCGCCCTCTAGCCTGCGGGTTTGTGAGGAGCGGCATTCAGCATTTTAGCGCTCAGTGACACAGACTGGGGCTGGCCTCGACCAATACTAGTCTGCCTGCGATAGTGAACCCGGTTCTTGTGGCCCCGAACTCATCGCACTTGGAGAGCGTTGCTGGGAGGATCGGCAGATCCCCAGCTTCTGCATTCGATGAATCAGTGTAGTGCGCTTCAAACCAAGTTTCGCGGCTGCTCCTTTCGAACCACCGACTACCCAATCGACCGATTCAAGCGTGCGCAGGATTAAAACGCGTTCGGAATCCTTTAGAGTTGTCGCGGGCGGAGAGTCGGGAATGCTCATAGTTCCTAACGCTTGCAGAGGATTCGAAAGCACGCCATCATCGGACAGGATCACGGCACGTTCTATCAGGTTCTGCAGTTCGCGGATGTTGCCAGGCCAATGGTATGCCGTAAGGGCAGACATCGTTGCCTGAGGAATATGATCGATCTGGCGACTCATGCGTCGGCCGTAGATCTCGACGAAGTGTGCCACGAGTGCCGGAATATCTTCTGAGCGCTCGCGCAGAGGCGGCAATAGGACAGGGAATACATTCAGTCGGTAATACAGATCGTTGCGAAACGTCCCTCGGTTAGCCATCTCCCCCAGATTGCGATTTGTGGCGGCAACCAGCCGAACGTCCACGTGATGAGTTCGAGCGCTGCCCAACCGCTCGAACTCTTGTTCCTGGAGAACTCGCAGCAACTTCGGCTGTAACGGTGGAGGAATATCACCTACTTCATCCAGGAAAAGAGTACCCTTGTCGGCAAGTTCGAAGCGGCCAATTTTCTGTGCGATCGCTCCCGTGAACGCGCCCCTTTCGTGGCCAAAGAGTTCACTCTCCAGCAGGTCCAAGGGGATTGCCGCGCAATTCAGCCTGATGAACGGTTTTCCGCATCGCGAACTGAGGTTATGGATTGCATGCGCAATCAATTCTTTGCCGGTTCCGGTTTCCCCCTGTATGAGAACGGTCGAGTCCGTGGGAGCTACCCGCTCCACTTGTTCGAGCACCGATTCCAAGGCAGAACTATTGCCTATCACCTGTTCGAATCTGCGCTCATAATCACCACGTTCAAATCTTTGGAAAGTCCCCACAGAGAACCCCCTGGCGCGCTGTTGTCGGCCTTATCCCTCAAGAGCTGCTCGAACACTCTCGAGCAGAACTTCATCATCGAACGGCTTGGCCAGGAATTCCGCCGCTCCTGCTCTTAGCGCCTGCATCCGCAATTTTGTGTCACCGTGCGCTGTAATAAAGATGGTCGGAATTCTGCAGTGTTCAGCGTTCAGTTTGGCCTGCAGTTCCAGACCGGACATTCCCGGCATGCGGATGTCCGTAATAAGGCATGCCGCAAGTTGGTGCTGGCCGGACTTGAGAAATTCTTCCGCGGAGGCAAATGCCTGTGAAGGCAATCCGACGGATTTGAGCATGCCCTGCAGAGCGCTCCTCATCAACTCATCATCATCAACAATAGCGACCATTTTTCCTATCCTCGGGACAGCCATGGTCGAAAACTATCGTTCAGGCGACGACCTCGCAATCATGCTTTAGGAGGCGGCAATAATACCTTAGTATGAGGTCTGCAATGGCTCCTTAACCAGATCGCGAGGATTTATTGTCGTGCCTTACCTTTGGCGGGAAACGCGAAATAAAAACTCGCGCCAGGGAGAAGTTCCCACGTTATAAAATCAGCGTAAAACTGAAGCAAGCGAGCTAATGACTGCCGGGTGGAAGCTCAAGCTTCGCTGCCATTCTCACCAGTTCCGCCAGCGATTCGGCCTGCATCTTACGCATCATCCGCCCGCGTTGGATTTTCACCGTGACTTCGCTGGTCCCGAGCTTAGAAGCCACCTGCTTATTAAGCATGCCTGAAACCACCAGTCTCATAACCTCGCTCTCCCGCGTGGTCAGTGATTCGTAGCGCTTTCGCAATTCCATAATTTCGCTTAACTGTTGGCGCGTCACTCGATCACGGTTTAAAGCCTGCTGGATCGCATCCAATAAATCCTGGTCGCGAAAAGGCTTCGTAAGGAACTCCACCGCACCCGATTTCATGGCCTGGACTGACATTGGAATATCTCCATGCCCTGTGATGAAGATGATGGGAATCTGTATACCTGCTTTCGCCAACTGGCGCTGAAACTCCAGCCCATTAATGCCAGGAAGTCTCACGTCCAGAATAAGGCAGCTTGATTCGTCCCTCCGCTTGTTGTGCAGGAATTCTTCCGGCGTCGCGAAGGTTTCGGAACGAACGCCAACTGACTTCAACATGCCTTCAATTGCCGCCCGCACTAAGGGATCATCGTCAATAACGAACACGGTGGATGCGTCTGCTGGCATCATTTACGCGCCTCGACTCTTACAGGAGCGGTAAGGCTCAGGCAGGGCTGCGAGAATGCCCGGCATGGTGCCTGCGTACCAAAACGTGACAGCGATCGCACAAAGCGCAAGTGCTGCGGCAGATGGAAGTACAGAAATGTGTATGCTAGAGAAGTCGCTGCTGCGACCGAGACCAAGGCTAATTTGTAGCCCAAAGCGCCAAGGATTGCTGGCCGTGCAATCCATCTTTTCGTGCCAGGATCGCCCATCTTCAAGAGTATTTCCCTCTTCGGATGGAATCAATTGAAGCGAAGTGAATATTGAGTCAGGTAACGTTAGCTCGGTTTCATGGCCATTACAATCGATTGCTTCGTGACCGCCCTTGCTCCCAGATTTCACGCCAATCTCTAAGACATCCGCCCTAAACTTGAACTCTTTGCCGCCGGCTTCCCACGCTGATTCCAGCATACTTAATGTAAACATAAGCAATGCATTTTCAATTCCATAGTACGGCAGACAGTTGCGCGGGAAATGAGCGGGCTGAAGAACAACTTCGTTTGCCTTCATGCAGATCCATACGTCGCTTTTGCAGATGTGCAGTTTACCCTCCAACGAAGGGCGCAGGCGAATCTCCATACGGAGAAGCAGCATGTCTTGTTGAGATCTAAGCCCAGTCGAAATCCCGACATTCTGTCAACCGCTGGACTCTGTTCCATACCACAGGCCATCCCGGCCTTCGCATTCGCCCCAAATCCACACGGAAAACTAGGGTTAGACTTAGCGACGTGGATTGGAACGCAACGTGCCTCCTCCCGCCTATCTCTGGAGGAAAGAACATGCAAAGGGCGTATACCGAAAATGAACCGGGCCTCAATCTCCGTAAGTGCCAAGCGATAGACGAAGAAATGAACAAGACTCTCCTGCGTCACCGGCCGCTGTTCCTCAGAAGAGCTTATCGCTTCCTGGAGAATGCGGCCGATGCGGAGGATGCGGTTCAAGATGCACTCCTATCCGCTTACAAGCACATCGACCAGTTCAGGGGCGAGGCTCAAATCTCCACATGGTTGACCGCAATCGTGTCCAACTGTGCTCGCATGCATTTGCGCAAGCGACCGCGCCGGATTCACGTGTCGCTGGACGAACCGGTTGGCGAGGAGAAGGACCATTCCATCTTGGAACTATTGGCGGACCGCAGCCCGAGTCCTGAGCACGAATGTCAAAATTCCCAGTTGCGTGCGCGCGTAAAAGATCTTGCGAGGCAACTCTCGCCTTCGATGCGGAAAGCGTTCGAGTTGCGCGCTTTGGATGGCCTGAGCACAAGTGAGGCAGCACAAGTTCTGGGCGTCCCCCAGGGAACGGTGAAAGCCCAGCTTGCTAGAGCGCGTATCCAGATTAAGCGACTTCTACGTCGGAACCACAGCCCACGAAGTCTTGCAGGCGGGACCTATACGATTCCGAAAACATCTGGAAAATAGTTCAACCTGGAAACGCGCTCAAGAATTGTTTTGGCATAAAACATGCATTTCCTTCGAAGGGTTATTCAAAACATGCCGACAACAACAAAAAATGCTGCAGACGGGAACTCTATCTCAGGGGTAGAGGTGCCTAACAGCAAACTTGCTCGCGAAGCCACGGAGCTGGTGCGCGACACAGAGCCTTCATTGCTGTTCAACCACTCGACTCGTGTGTATCATTTCGCTTCGCTCGCAGGAAAAAGGCGGAAGGTTCAGTTCAATCCCGAACTACTTTACATTGCCGCGATGTTTCATGACATGGGGCTGACTCCGCGGTATAGCAGCAAGTCGGACCGGTTCGAGGTCGATGGTGCGAACGCCGCAAGGGAGTTTTTGCGCCGGCACAATATTCCTCAGTTGGAGCTCGACACTGTTTGGACGGCGATCGCACTGCACACTACACCAGGAATTCCGCAGTACATGCACCCCGTGATTGCGCTGTTGACGACGGGGGTCGAAATGGACGTTCTCGGAATTGCCTACTCCGAATTTTCTGACGCCGATCGGGAGGCGATCGTCGCCGCACATCCACGCACCGAGCACTTTAAAGAGGACATCATCCAGGCTTTTTACGACGGCATCAAGCACAAGCCGGAGACGACATTCGGCAATGTAAAGGCAGATGTGCTGGCGGACAAAGATCCAAAATTCCAGCGCATCAACTTCTGCAGTGTCATCCGCGGTTCCCAGTGGAAGGGGTAGAAACCCTCGTCTGGCATCGGATGACTTTGTTCATGTCTGGCTCTAAAGTGCGTAACAGTTCAAGACAGGAGGAACATATGAGCGACCGACGAGAACAACAACGACCCTTAACCACAACCGCCGCCGGCAGCCCCGCACCGAGCGACGAGTACTCGCTCACAGTCGGTGCCGGCGGCCCCAATCTCCTGCAAGATCGGTACCTGACGGAAAAGCTGGCTCACTTCGTCCGCGAGCGCATCCCCGATCGGGTATACCACGTCAAGGGCGGCGGCGCCTTCGGCTACTTCGAGGTGACCGCCGACGTAACCCAGTGGACCAAGGCCGCCTTCCTCAACAAAGTTGGCAAGCGCACGCCGTTATTCCTGCGCTTCTCGATAGTCGCTGCCGACGAAGGCGCCCCGGACACGGACCGCGACGTGCGCGGCGTCGGCATCAAGTTCTATACCGAGGAGGGCAACTACGACATGGTCGGCAATAACACGCCGGTCTTCTTTGTTCGCGACCCCATGAAGTTTCCCGACTTTATCCACTCGCAGTTGCGTCTGCCCGACACCGGCATCCGCAGCAACAACATGCAGTGGGATTTCTGGACTCTCTCACCTGAGTCTGCCCACCAAGTAACCTATCTGATGAGCGACCGCGGCACGCCGCGCACCTGGCGGAACATGAATGCCTACTCCAGTAGCACTTATATGTGGGAGAACGCCGCGGGCAAAAAATTCTGGGTTAAGTACCACTTCAAGGCTGAGCAGGGCGTCCAGAACTTCACCGACGCAGAGGCTAGAGCCGTGTTCGCGGAAGACCTCGACTACCACCGGCGCGACCTATGGAATGCGATTGCCCGCAAGGACTATCCGGCTTGGCGCCTGGAGATGCAGATCATGCCGTTCGAGGATGCAGCCAACTATCGGTTCAACCCCTTCGATATCACCAAGGTCTGGCCGCACAAGGACTACCCATTAATTCCGATCGGCCGGATGGTGCTCGACCGCAATCCCGATAACTTCTTCGCCCAGGTCACGCAGGTCGCGTTCGAGGTCTCAAACTTCGTCCCGGGCATCGGGCCCAGCCCCGATCGGATGGTGCTGGGGCGAATGTTCGCCTACGGCGACTCGGCCCGCTATCGCGTGGGCACCAACTATGATCAGGTGCCGATCAACAAGCCAGTGAACCAAGTGCATACTTATCACAAAGACGGGCCGATGGCTTTCCACCACAATGGGAACCAACCTGTCTATGCGCCGAACAGCTACGGCGGTCCGCGAGCCGACACGCAACGCTACCGCGATCCGAGCTGGTTTGTGGAAGCCGCCGAGATCATGCGCACTGCCTATCAGGCGCACAAGGACGACAACGACTTCATCCAACCCGGCGCGCTCTACCGTCAGGTGATGTCGCCGACCGAGCGGGACCATCTGGTAGGCAACATCGTCGGGCATCTGAGCCAGGGGGTTGAGCATTTCATTCAGGAGCGCGCTGTGAAAAGCTACTTCTACCCGATCGATCCCGACCTGGGAATGCGGGTAGCCAAAGGCCTTGGTTTGGAATCACGCCTGAATGAACTGTTGGCAGCATAGAGAGTCTACCGAGATATGGAATCTACCAACAATGGTTCGCGTCCCGAATTATTGCGGATCTAGCCAGTTGAAACGATAGCTCATGGCGGCGTCCGACGACTCAGAGAGAAGCATCGTGACGCCGTCGCTAATAGCCGTCGAGGAGAATCAGCTGTGAAGTTCATAAAGCAGAATGTGGCGCTTTTAGTTTCATGTTGCCTGCTATTCACTACTGCACCGGGGGTGGGTGCCGCGCAGGTGGAGCAATCCTCCACCCCACCTCCGCCGACTCAAGCGGCGAAACAAACGCCGAAACAGTTGCAGCAGCTCGTAGCGCCGATCGCATTGTATCCAGATGCGCTGGTGGCACAGATCCTAGCTGCGTCTACTTACCCCGAACAAGTTGTAGAAGCAGACCGGTGGATGGACAAGCATAAGCATCTCAAGGGCGAGAAACTCGGAAAAGAAGTCGATAAGCAGCCGTGGGATCCCAGCGTGAAAGCCCTCACCGAGTTTCCTTCGGTGCTTGCCAACATGGACAAGAATCTCGCCTGGACCTCGTCTCTTGGTGATGCTTACGTCAACCAACAGAAGGACGTGACGAACGCTGTACAGGTATTGCGTCAGCGGGCCGAGAAATCGGGAAACTTAAAGAGCAACTCGCAGGAAACGGTAACCACACAGGGGTCAGACATCGTGATCGCACCCGCTGACCCGGAGGTGGTTTACGTGCCCGAATACGATCCTTGGCTCGTCTACGGAGCGCCCATCGGAATCTGGCCGGGCTGGTATGGCTATCCTGGACTTTACCTCGGAGTTCCTGGAATCGCGTTTGGCTTGGGCTTTGGGATTGGCTTCTTTGGTGGGTTTGGCTGGGGCTGGGGACACTGGGGATACGGTTGGCATGGCCCCGGGGTCATGTTCAACCATGGCGCCTGGGCATCTCACGGCTGGGCTTTCGCCAATCGAGGCTTCAATCACCCCGGCTTTCGTGGCGGTGGGTTCCACGGTGGAGGATTTCACGGCGGCGGGTTTCATGGAGATGGCGGATTTCATGGAGCGGGAGGGTTTCACGGCGGCACTCATTCTGGAGCGTTCAGCGGCTTCAATCATGGAGGGTTTGCCAGGGGCTTTTCTGCTCGCGGCGCGTCGAGTTTCGGCGGAGGATTTCACGGGGGTTTCCACGGCGGCGGAGGTGGTCGAAGGTAATTCGCCTCGATAACTAGACGGATGACTAGACAAGAGACTGACATACCAGTCATTTGGAGAGAACTCATGCGCGTTAACAATATGGGGCTGGAAAACAATAAACAATTTATCGCGACCCGTGCCCGTCGATTCGTATCCGGTACTTTTTCCCCATTCTCCTTGGCCTTGCTGCTTGTAATGGGCTCAGCTTCATCGATCTTTGCCCAGGATTCACAACCCAGAACGTTCGCCTCTCCCGGAGAAGCCAGTAACGCTCTTTTTCAGGCTGCGCAAGAAAAAAATGAGCCGGCTTTGGAAGCCATTCTAGGAGCAGGGAAGGACGTCACTTCTTCGGGCGACGAAGATGAAGACAAGCTGGAGCGCGAGCAGTTTACCGAGAAATATCAGGAGATGCACCGCCTGGTCCGGGAAGCCGATGGCACCACCGTTCTTTACATCGGAGCAGAAAATTGGCCTTTCCCGATTCCCCTAGTATCGAAGGACGGCAAATGGTATTTCGATTCCGCTCGTGGCAAGCAGGAGATCCTGTTCCGTAGAATCGGAGAAAACGAGGCTACTGCGATTGACGTGTGCGAGGAGTTCGCAATAGCAAAGAACGCAAGTGCCGCGAAAGAATCTGGCTTCGATCCAATCGTCCAATTCGTCGACAGCCTGGTCTCTGGCAGCGCGGCAAATGCCAACGACAACGGCAACAACAAAGACTCGACCCTTTTCCACGGGTACTACTTTCGAATCGTGAGCGAGAGTTCCGCATCCGGGCCGAGTGACCAAGGTGAAAAGACGGGAAGCTTAAGACTGGTCGCGTATCCCGCGGAATACAGATCCTCCGGAGTCATGACTTTTCTAGTTAAGCGCGGTGGGATTGTGTATCAAAAGGATCTAGGACCTAGTACAACAACTCTCGCTCCCCAAATAAAAACCCGGCCTGATTCGAGTTGGCATCCGGCGGCATAAATCGAAGCACCGCACGGGTGCTCCTGGCAGTAGGGATTGCCACGTTTCGTGCATTCCTTAACGGAAGGAAATAATGGCAAAAATTGTTTTTCTTCCCGCGCTGACACTATCCGAGCCACTGCGGGTTCTGGTAGGTACCGTCGAAATTGTGACTGGTCTTGTACAGCTCAAACTCTCCGGATTGGGCAGCCTTTGCGGTTTTTGCTAACAGGGCGCCTACCTCTTGTTTCCCCATCGGTCGGAAACTGCGCGCCGCATTCAAAGCTTGCTGCAGGATCTCAAGGGAGTCGCATCCTGTAATGACCACGCTGGTCGGCAGGTTCATGGCGTAGTGGAGACATTCGACTGCCGTGGCAGTTTTGCTCTGAAGAATGAAGTGATCGCCCATTGGCTTCATTCCCAACACCCCGATGTTCTGTTTCGTTAAAACCGGAAGCACTTTGGCCTCAAAGCTGTCGAAGTGGTGGTCCATCACGTTAAGAGGCATCTGCACCGCGTCAAAGGTGAATTGATGAGTCGACGCGGTGGCCAGCATCTTCAAATGGATATCTGGGCTCTTGTGACCGGTGAACCCGACGTACTGGACTTTTCCCGCTTTTCTTGCCTCCAGCGCTGCTTCAATGGCGCCTCCTGCGGCGAAGATGCGGTCCGGGTCGCTATCGCGGATCACCTCATGAAACTGCAAGAGATCAATCCGGTCGGTCTGAAGCCGCTGCAGTGAGTCATTGATCTGTTTTGCCGCGGTTACGCGGTCTCGGCCATCGATCTTTGTCATCAGGAATGCTTTTTGCCGATAGCCGTCGCGCAGCGCTCTACCCATGCGGAGTTCACTTTCTCCACCGTTGTAATCCCAGCAGTTGTCGAGAAAGTTGATGCCTTCACTCAGCGCGGTACGGATGATGCGAATGCTTTCTTCCGCAGTCTGATCAGGCTTCCCCAGGTGATAGCCGCCAATTCCCACCATCGAGACTTTTTCGCCAGTGCGTCCGAGCGATCGATACGGAATTCCGTTCTTCGTCTCCGTGCCGAACGCTTGTGGGCCCAAACCGGCAGTAAATATGCTTGCCGCCGTAAACTCGAGAAATGTTCGCCTTGTAGCCATTGTTGCGCTGCTCCGATTGAACCCCGCGATATCCGCGAGCAATGTTTGCACCAAGTTCATTTCACAACATGCTATCCGTTCTTAATGCGCAATATACTCCGGACAACATCAAACAACTCATAGGCAATCTCGTAGAGCATGGATCTTCACCCGAGAGCATTTCATATTCAGCGATCAGGGTGAAACGGCATGCCGGGATGCCCCGCGCTGGCGGGTTCCGGAGTGCGCAGATCCAAATTGACTACAATCGGATCCTGTCTGTCCCTCACAACCACAGCTTCGCAGATCTCGTTTGGGCTGGCGTTAATCTCCTGATGCGGTACGTAAGGGGGAACGTATATAAAGTCGCCCGCCCTTGCTTCCTCGTTGAATTCCAGTTCATCGCCCCATCGCATTCGAACTTGGCCCTTTACCACGTAAAGGACCGTCTCTAGTTCTCCATGGTGGTGGGGTCCGGTTTTGGCATCTGGCTGAACCAGCATTGTGCCGGCCCACAACTTGCTTGCTCCAGTTCTCGCATGGGTAATGGCGGCGGCACGTGTCATGCCCGGTGTCTGTGGTGTGTTCAAGTCAAGTTCATCCGAATGCACGATCTTGACGCCATGTTTTTCCCAATCCATTTAGCAAGCCCCCATCAAGTCTGCATTTTTATTGCCGCGAAGCTCTGCTCGGAGCGATACGTAGCAAACCGATGATCTAACGCTCCATTTTGATTTGACTGCCTGCTCAGCGTCATTCATACGGTCGTCAGAACGCAACCTGCTACTTGATCTGATTCCAAGTGTCAATCGGCTGACACCACCAAATGCTCGATAGACAATTTTTTCCCATTCGACCTGAGCCCACTAGCATTGTCAATCGTAAGCCTTAGGTTCGCCGTGCTTTATGTTTCTCACACATGCTGGACTGACGATGGCAGGCTGGGTGCATAACTCGAACGCAGCCCGGGATAGTTCATTGGTGGATCGATCGCTGCGTCGGGTTTGGTTTAAAGGAACTCCATGTGGATTGTTCGACTAGCGCTGCGCCGGCCCTACACCTTCGCGGTAATGGCCATTCTCATCTTGGTCATGGGGTTGATTGCGATTTCTCGCACGCCTACGGACATATTTCCCAACATCGATATTCCGGTTGTAAGCATCATCTGGAACTATGCCGGCCTTGTCCCCGCGGAGATGAATGACCGCATCATTAACGTTACGGAGCGGGCTCTCACCACCACGGTCGACAACATTGAACACATCGAATCGCAGTCGCTCTATGGAGTGGCGGTGGTGAAGGTTTTCCTGCAACCCACCGCGAACGTAGAACGGGGCATCGCGCAGATCACAGCCATTTCGCAAACCCAACTTCACCAATTGCCAACGGGGACCACTCCGCCGCTCATTTTGGCGTATAGCGCATCCAGCGTGCCGGTATTACAGCTGGCTCTTTCGGGTCAGGGACTTTCCGAGCAGCAACTTAACGACTATGCCCTAAATTTTATCCGCACACAGCTCATCACTGTTCCCGGAGCATCGGTGCCTTACCCCTATGGCGGTAAGCAGCGCCAGGTGCAGGTCGACTTGAATCCGGATGAGCTGCAATCGAAAGGTCTTTCTGCACTCGATGTGGTGAACGCAATTGCGCTGCAGAATCTGATCCTGCCGACAGGCACATCGAAAATCGGCAGCAAAGAATATGACGTAGACGTGCCGAACGCAGCGCCGCAAACTATCGGTGAACTCAACCGCATCCCGATAAAAACCATTGGCAGCACCACGATCTACGTAGGAGACGTTGCCTGGGTGCGGGATGGTTTTCCTCCGCAAACCAACATCGTTCGGGTGAATGGACAGCGCTCAGTACTGCTCACCATTCAAAAAGCCGGAGACGCTTCCACCTTGAAAGTGATTGCCGGCATCAAGTCGCTGCTTCCGCAGATTGCCACCACGCTTCCGGCACAGTTGAAGATGGAACCACTGGCCGATCAATCCATCTTTGTTCTGGGAGCAATTAAGGGAGTGGTCCGCGAAGCTCTCATCGCCGCTTGTCTGACTGCGGTGATGATTTTGATTTTTTTGGGAAATTGGCGCAGCACGCTCATTATTGCGACCTCAATCCCGTTGGCTATCCTCACCTCGCTCATTGTCCTAAGCGTGATCGGCGAGACCATCAACATCATGACGCTGGGCGGATTGGCGCTCGCCGTCGGCATTCTCGTGGATGATGCCACCGTGGAGGTCGAGAATATTAACCGCAACCGTGAGGCCGAGCCAGACAAGGACATGGATGAAGTGGTCCTCGACAGCGCAATGCAGATCGCCACTCCGGCGTTCGTTGCAACGCTTTCGATCTGCATTGTCTTCGCTCCTATGTTTTTGCTTTCCGGCGTCGCGCGATATCTTTTCCTGCCGCTGGCGGAGGCGGTCGTTTTCGCTATGCTCGCTTCGTATCTTCTGTCGCGAACTATTGTTCCGACCATGGCGAAATATCTGTTGCGAAACCAGAAAATAGGTGGGCATGGTCAAAGCAGCCGCAACCCGCTGGTTCAGATGCAGCAACGGTTCGATGCCGCCTTCGAGAACTTTCGCGAGGCCTACCACCGGCTTCTCGATCGCTGCCTGCATCATCGAAGAGTTTTTCTCGGCGGCTTTTTTGTGGCGTGCCTGGGATCGTTAGCGATTGTGATCCCCTGGTTAGGGCAAGATTTTTTCCCAACGGTCGACGCCGGCAGCTTCAAGCTTCATCTGCGCGCGCCCACCGGGATGCGCATCGAAGATACCGCCTTCCTGTGCGATTTGGTGGAAGATTCAATCCGCAAGCAAATTCCGGCCGATGAACTCTATAACATCATTGACAATATCGGCCTGCCTTACAGCGGCATTAACCTTTCCTACAGCAACTCGGCGCCGGTGGGAACTTCCGATGCCGATGTACTGGTTACATTGTCACCGAACCATCATCCGACAGGAGGGTATGTCGACAAGTTACGCCTGAGCTTGCCGCAACACTTTCCCGGCGTGATGTTTGCCTTCCTTCCTGCGGACATGGTTACGCAGATTCTGAACTTTGGACTGCCCGCTCCAATCGACATTCAAGTGATCGGCAATAACCTTGAAGGCAACCGCGAGTGGGCGAGCGAGTTGATGCAGAAAATCAGATATGTGCCGGGGACGGCTGACTTACGCATCCAGCAGCCCTTCGATGAACCCTATCTGCATCTCAGGATCGAACGCACCAAGGCTCAGGAACTCGGCTACTCCGGATCAGATATCGCGCAAAACCTGCTGATTTCCCTGGGCGGAAGTTTCCAGACTTCGCCGACGTTCTGGGTGGACCCAAAGACCGGCGTCAGTTACTCCATCGCAACCCAGACTCCGCAATATCGTGCAGATACTCTGCAGGACCTGGTAAACATTCCAGTCACGAGCACGACGGGAGCAGCCGCGCCGTCACTGATGGCGAGTCTGGTATCCCTGAAGCGGGGAACCGGCATGGCCGTGGAGTCCCACTACAACATCGCCCCGGTAATCGATATCTACGGTTCAGTTTCGGGCCGCGATCTCGGCGGAGTTGCGCGCGACATTAATAAGAATATCGACGCCATCCGTTCGCAACTCCCACGCGGTTCGCAGGTAATCGTTCGCGGACAGGTCCAGACGATGCGTTCTTCCTATGTAGGTCTTCTGAGTGGACTCGTTTTTGCGATCCTTCTCGATTACCTCCTCATCGTAGTGAACTTTCAATCCTGGCTTGATCCCCTCATTATGATTTCCGCGTTTCCCGCTGCCCTCGCAGGAATTGCATGGTTCCTCTTTATTACCCACACAACGTTGAGCATTCCCGCCCTGATGGGAACCATCATGTGTATGGGAGTCGCTACGTCCAACAGCATTCTGGTCGTTAGTTTTGCCACAGAGCAGATGGCGGATGGAAAGGATCCTATTTCCGCGGCGCTGGAGGCGGGCTTCACGCGTTTTCGTCCCGTGTTAATGACCGCTCTCGCCATGATTATCGGCATGGTGCCGATGGCATTAGGCTTAGGCGATGGTGGCGAACAGAACGCCCCTCTGGGGCGTGCCGTGATCGGCGGTCTGCTCTTTGCCACTTTCTCAACCCTGCTCTTCGTTCCTACATTCTTCAGCGTGCTGCATGGTCGGCACGGAAAGCAGAGATTACCGGAAGAAAAGCCGTTGGACAAAACGCCCGGGGAATAATATGGCGCAAGACGAGGCGAATAAACAAAACGGAATGCCGGTGCTCGGTGCGCGAGACCAAGCAAACCAGCGCAACGGCCCCCTCCGACGCTGGTTAACGCCCGTTGTCATCATCTTGATCCTGGCCGGCATCTTGATCTCCGGAATCCGGTCTCGGCTCAAGGCCGAGACAAATCTCCGTGCAGTCACCATGCAGATGGCGGTAGCCTCAGTTTCTGTTGTCGTGCCCAAAGAAACCGCGCCGGCTCAGGAAATCATTCTGCCAGGAAACATACAACCATTTATTTCCTCGCCAATTTACGCCCGTACGGATGGTTATTTGCAGAAATGGTATTTCGATATTGGGGCGCACGTAAAAGCCGGCGACCTGCTTGCCATCATTCAGACGCCGGAAGTTGATGAGCAGCTGGCGCAGGCTCGCAGTACGCTTGCGACCGCGCAAGCGAATCTTGAATTGGCTCAGATTACGAGAGACCGTTACCAGGCGCTGCTGAAGAAGCATGCCGTCCCTCAGCAATCTGTGGACAATGCCGTCGGTACCTACTCCGCAAATAAGGCCATCGTAGATGCGGATGAAGCAAATGTGCGTCATTATGCAGCCCTCGTCTCTTTTGAAAAAGTGTATGCACCGTTCGATGGAGTCATTATTGCGCGTAACACAGATATCGGGGACCTCATTAATTCGGGCAGTAACACCGCCCCCAGAACCGATCTATTCGACATGGTTCAGGCAAGCACTTTGCGTGTCTACGTGAATGTTCCGGAGGAATACTCGCAAGGGGTGAAGGTAAATCAGACCCAGGCGGACATCGTTCTCGGGGAGTTCCCTGACAGAAGATTCCCCGGCAAATTAGTGCGCACGGCCGATGCGATCAACGCAACCACTCGCACCTTGCTGGTGGAGGTCGATGTTGCCAACCCTTCCGGAACTCTTTTTTCGGGATCGTTTGCCGAAGTGCATTTAAAGATTCCAGGGCAAGGCTCCACTTTCTTAATTCCAGTCAACACCCTGATTTTTCGCAGCGAGAAGCTCCAGGTAGGGGTTGTGAAGAATGGAAGGGTGACTGTCACCGATGTTACCCCAGGCCATGATTTCGGGAATGAGATCGAGATTGTGGCCGGACTGAACGCCAATGACCAAATCGTTCTCAACCCACCGGATTCGCTCGTCTCCGGAGAACAAGTCGAAGTTGTGAACGCGGCGCTGCCGGGAGATTCGAAATGAAAGCTTCGCAAGCCGCCGAAGAGTCGCGTGCGCGATGGAGTTTTCTTCTGATCGCGTGCGTGCTTCCGGTTGCCGGCTGCGCGGTGGGACCCAAATATAAGGGCGCTCCGCCGGTTTCAGCGCCTCCGGCCTACAAAGAGATCGGGAACTGGAAAACCGCCCAACCGAACGAACAGAACCTGGGCGGAAATTGGTGGGAGATATTTCAAGATCCGCAACTCAATTCCTTGGAGCAGCAAATCAACGTCTCCAACCAGAACCTGAAGCAAGCTGTGGCGAACTACCAGCAATCCCGAGCCGCTTTGCGCTACACGCGCGCCGATTACTATCCCACAGTTAGTTTGTCACCTTCGGACACGCGAGAACGGTATTCCAATCATCGCCCGCCGCCTCCGATTTCGATTTTTGACGGACGGACTTTTTATGATTACTTAGTATCGGGTAATTTGTCTTACCAGACAAACGCCTGGGGCCGGATTAGCCGCAACGTGGAGTCTTATCGTGAACAGGCGCAGGCTAGTGCCGCCGATCTGGCCGTAATCAACCTGAGCATGCACGCTTTGCTCGCCGTAGATTATTTCGCGGGGCGCAGCCTGGATGCCGAAGAGAAATTGCTGAAGGACACGGTCGCGCAATACGAACAGGCCTACCAACTGAATGAAGACCTGTACGACGGAGGACTCGCTTCTGAAGTGGAAGTGGAGCAGGCGCGGACGATTCTAGAAACCACGCGCGCACAAATGATCGATGTGGATGTTGCGCGGGCGCAATACGAGCATGCCGTCGCGGTTTTGATTGGCAAGCCTCCGGCGGATTTCACTTTGCCTCCGCTACCGCTTACCACGCCTCCTCCGCCTATACCTGTGGCCTTACCTTCGGACCTGCTGGAACGGCGCCCCGATATTGCTGAAGCCGAACGCCAGGTGGCTTCGGCGAATGCCCAGGTTGGGCTTGCCAAAACTGCTTATTACCCGTTGGTAAACATCATGGCTTCTGGAGGATTCGAAAGCGGGAGTATCACTACGCTATTCCAAGGACCGAGCACCCTGTGGGCTGCCGGGGCGTCTGCGGCGGTGACCCTTTTTGATGTCGGTCGGCGGCGCGCGCTAAACGATGAAGCAAAAGCCGGATACGATTCTTCAGTCGCTTCTTATCGGCAGACTGTCCTTTCAGCTTTTCAACAGGTTGAAGATAACCTGGCCAGCTTGCGAGTTCTGGAGCAGGAGGCGGGAGTGCAGGCGACCGCCGTGCAGGCTGCGGAAAGCTCGCTAGCCCTTTCGAACATGCGTTATGAAGGTGGCGTCACAAGCTATCTCGAAGTGATTACCGCCCAGAATGCCGCGCTGGGGGATGAGGTTACAGCTGTTAACATCCTCGGTCGACGCATGGCCAGCGCAGTGTTGTTAATTCAAGCCCTTGGCGGTGGATGGGACAGGAAAGACTTACCGAACCGGCCCGAGTGCTGCGGGAAGCTAATTCGCAGTTCTAACTGATCTCAAACCTCGTCCCTATACATCGTCTAAGTCAAAGCCCGTCCATAGGCGCCCTCGTCGGTACAGTCCGCATGCGGACAGTAAGTCAGCAGATCGACGCTGCCAGATTTGTCTGCTATTGAATTTTCAGGGTGACGAATTCGTAAAACTCTCCACTAGAACGTAAGAAGCTCCTTTCTGAGTACGCATGGTATTTGGCGATGCACATGCATTCCCCACGTCCGAAAAGGAGATTCCAATGAAGCCCATACGCCGTGCCATGCTCTGCTCAATATTTGTCCTCCTCATGCTGGGATGCGCATTCGCGCAACAGATAAGAACCGACTTCGATCATCAAGCTAATTTCTCTCAGTACAAAACCTACTCCTGGCAGCAAATCATGCCCGCGAATTCACTCTGGGACGCGCGAATCAAGAACGCGGTCGATGCCGAGTTAACAACCAAGGGTTGGACTCAAGTAGCCAGCGGTGGCGATGTAGCGATTGTGGCGATTAAGACCACCCAGACACAGAGAACACTTCAGACGTTTTATGACGGATTTGGCGGGGGTTGGGGCTGGCGAAGATTCGGGGGCGGGGAGTTCGGCGAATCCGAGACCACCGAGCAAGACTACAAAGAGGGAACCCTGGTCATCGACATGTATGACGCAAAAAACAAGCAGTTGATCTGGCGCAGCAGCGCCGAGGACGCCTTGTCCAGCAAGCCTGAGAAAAATGAAAAAAATCTCGAAAAGGGTGTCGCCAAAATGTTCAAGAAGTTCCCTCCAGAGTCGGCCAAGGGCTAATACCACCTTCTAGGCAGGAGTCGAGCGGAGGACATTGTTCTGGAAATATAAATTGTAAATAAGGAGAGCTTATGCAATTGCAAAAGACAGGAAGAATCGAAGCGCTGTCGTTATTCGTCGCCTTGATTTTTGCTCAAACGATGTATCCGACAAAAACACACGCCCAAATTGTAGGGACGCTTGAAGCAAACATCCCGTTTCAGTTTCACGTCGGAGGCGCCAAACTTCCCCCCGGCAAGTACACCATCAAGGTGCTGGACAATACTGACCTGACTGTCATGGAGATCAGTGCCGCGGATGGGTCTAGTTCCGCCCTCTTCGAGGTCCGTGATGCCCAGGCTAAGTCTTCACCGCATATCAGCGAATTGATTTTCAACAAGTACGGAAATCGCTATTTCCTTGAAGATTTGTTCGACGAATCCAATCCGAGGGGTAGTGCGGTGGTCAAGTCCGGCTACGAAAAACTGATCGGCGAAGCGACTGCTGAAGGACAGGAACATGTGCCAGCACAACATCCAAGGAGCTAGCCGGTCGAGTAGCAAGGAGGGGATTTGGAATTTAAATTTTGACGCGCCGCACGTCAGCGAAATCCCGTTCGGCTTCGGATTTGGCAAGGTGTTGAAATTGCAGCGCGGCGTGATATGAATTTCTGCCTTGAACCCCAAGATTCCGTCTACCAGCACGGAAATAGTTCGCCCATATGGCAGTTCCTCACTGGCGTCTGCATTTTGTTTCCCACCAAACAAAGATTCAAGGTCGCTGAAACCAGGGGCGGCCACTAGAGGGAAATCCGCACGGCCAGGGAACCAATGAGCTACGACTGACCTACAACCCGCGACATGTGGCATGCGGCTTGCACTCGCAAGAACACGAGGTGACAATGGCCGGCGATTGTTCAACTAATAATCAACGGATGATGCCGCCGTTGAGCAGAGTCTCTTGCCGCGTTTTTCTGGTGGGACTACTTCTGCTATCCGAGACGTGCTTGGCGCAGTCCTGGGGTTCTGTCGGGGCCGGCTACATCTATCAGACCTCGGAAGGTCCCGATGGCGCTTGGGCGAGCTCAAACGGCTGGTACGTGCTCCCAGCTTTCAACATCAACAAGCAGGTTGGCGTTTCCGCTGACTTCGCGAACTTTTACAGCAAGGGCCAAAATATCCACGTTGACCTTTTTGGTTTTTCTCACGCGTTCGGCAACAAAACCAGGCTTACACCTTTCATCTTTACCGGTGTCGGTCGGATCCGGGATTCAAAATTGGATACCGTTAGAAATTCATTTGCATGGTATGCGGGCGCGGGTATGTTGATCCGCTTAACGCGCTGGGTATCGTTTCAGACGATACCCATCGAGTATGTGATGAATACGGCGGGCTGGAACGTAGGGAACAATTTTGTTGCCAGGGCCGGATTTGCACTTACGATCCCGAAGTAACCGAGGCAACCCGATCATCATGCTGAGGAAGTAGGTATACCTGCTACGCGAGATGTAGCTTGCATTTTCTCTCCACGAGTTCGCCATGCACTGAGCTGCAGCGCCGAGAAGCAAAGACCATCTCTTGACAGCATGTCAACGGAAGGACAGGGCTTGGCGCGATCCATTAGTAATCTCTTTCACAAGTTCTAAACGATTGCCATATCAGCGCCTGTCACGAGTTTGGCAGGGGTCTTGCATTAGGACGCGAGGTGACCGCATGGGTGCATCCGATCATCTCTGGCATCCACCGACCGATCCATCCTAATAAACGAAAGGTAAAAACGATGACTGACCATTCAAGAGAAAGATCCATGGCGGAGCATCCCTCCCGGAGAAGCTTCCTGGGCATGAGTTCGGTAGCGCTGGCGACCGCTGCTTTTGCCGGCCTAACCGCCAATGCGCAAGACAAAGCCAGCACGCAAAAAGCGGAGCAGGACCATTCCTCCAGCGATCCTGGGCCGGAGAACAAGCCTCTTCTGGACGAGAACCCAAATTCCAACACTCCGCCTCCGACCGATCACGGCGACGTGGTGCCCCTCTGGTACTCGTTCGATCTGGTAAAGAAGCGTGTCGAAGAAGGCGGATGGACCCACGAAGTGACTACGCGCGTCCTTCCTTCTTCCAAGGACATTGCCGGCGTCAACATGCGGCTTACCGCGGGCAGTTATCGCGAGATGCACTGGCACACCGCGGACGAATGGGCTTATGTGCTTTATGGCAATGCCCGCGTCACAGTTATGCAGCCCGACGGCGATATGTTCATCGGCGACGTAAGCGAAGGCGATCTTTGGATCTTTCCCGCAGGGCACCCACACTCCATTCAAGGGCTTGGTCCGGACGGAACGGAATTTTTGTTGGTCTTCAACCAGGGAATGTTCTCTGAAGACGGGACGATGCTTCTCTCGGAGTGGATAGCGCACACGCCTCCCGAGGTATTGGCCAAGAATACAGGCCTGGATAAAAGTGTCTTTGCTCAAACGCCAGGCGCGCCACTCTACATCTTCCCCGGCAACCTGCCCAGCAACTCGGTCGAACAGGACAAGGCGGAGATCGGCGGCGAGCGAGTCGCAGCGAAACAACAGTACACTTTCCGGCTCCGGGCGATGACGCCGACGAAAGCCAGCGACGCAGGGGAAGTTCGCATCGTCGACTCACGCAACTTTCCCGTCTCCAAGCATATTGCCGCGGCCTTGGTCATCCTCAAGCCCGGGCACATGCGTGAGTTGCACTGGCACCCGGACGCCTCCGAGTGGCAATACTGGATCGCTGGCAAGGGTCGCATGACCGTATTTTTCCCAGTCGATAATGCCCGCACCATGGACTTCAACAGCAACGATATCGGGTTCGTTCCCAACAACGCACCTCACTATATCGAAAACACGGGAAATGCCGACGTCGTGTTTCTAGAGATGTTTGCAACTGACCGGTTCTCGGACGTCTCCTTGAATCAGTGGCTCAGGCGCGTTCCCAGTGAAATGCTGAAGGCGCACTTGAACATCGATAAGGAGATGGCTATGAAGATCCCGTCGGAGAAGCTGGAAATCATCTAGCAGAGTGTCCGCCGGAGAAACTGACGGTTCATTTTGAAAAAAGCAAAAATCAGCTGCGTGCATGAATCGTGCACGCAGCTCCTTCTAATCCGGCGATTGACTGTGTATCTTTACAGACCATAAAAAGTGCTCCATTTTAGCAGCTGCGAGAGGTCCGGGCTGTAAATCTGCGGCATCCGATCGGGTGCATTTTCTGTATACTTCACTCCGGCATTCCAATTCACTCTGGAGGAGATTCAATGTCCTACAATAAGCTCGCTCTCCTTGCCGCGTTGCTTTGCGCCACCGCTGTATTGGGGCAAGGCACGCCAAAGTCGGCACACGCGGATATCGTCAATGCACAAGGCCAGAAAATCGGGACTGCCAGATTTTTGGCCGCAAAATCGGGCGTTAAGATTGAAGTCAATGTTTCGCAACTTTCGCCTGGAACTCATGGCATTCACATTCACAACATCGGCAAGTGCGAAGGGCCGGATTTCACGAGTGCTGGTCCGCACTTAAATCCTGAGGCGAAGCATCACGGCAAAGACAATCCTGAAGGGCCGCACGCGGGTGATCTTTTGAATATCGAGGTAAAGCCGGACGGAACAGGGAAAGCGACTCTCCACGATGCGATGGTAACGCTCGGTGAGGGGACCAATTCACTATTCCACGACGGCGGGACCGCCATCGTGATCCACGCTAAAGAGGACGATTACAAAACCGATCCGGCAGGAAACTCCGGCCCGCGAATTGCCTGCGGCGTTATTCAGAAATAGTGATCAGTTAGACTGCCCGGAGCGGAGATCAGCAGGCGGTGCGAAGTTTCTGAAGCGCGGCAAAACCTTTCGCAAACATCGCCGACGCTAACGCTTGTACGTCGGGATCCGTGGATCCGATAGCCCGGAGCAATTCCTCGCCCGCCTCTTGCTGCCCAAACTTGCACCACATCACTCCGCAGAGAAACACATAGTTGCTTTTCATATCAGACTCCTCTTTAATTGTTTTATGAAATCGATGGCGTTCCACCATATTCAAAACGACTTCTTCTGCTAAAGTGCAATCCGGCTGCCAATGACAGCCCCAATCTAAACGGCCCTTCTCCCTCAGATTTGTCCCACGGTAGCGTCTGCCGGTTGACAGTCTGTCAGACGCTCTGATCTCGCACGGTACTGCGCTCATTAAATTCAATCGCTGGACGAGAGCATCGATTGCGGGCCGGATTGTAGCCGCCTACTTGAACAAGATCTTAGCCATCATTCCCTTGTCCTCATGATTCAACAGATGACAATGGAATACCGCCATGCCTTTGATGACGGGATTGGTGAAGTCCAGAATGACGTCCACGGAACCGCCATACGGAACATTGACCGTGTCCAGCCACGAGGGGTGCGCGAGAGGCGTGCCGTTTTCCGCATAAGCCAGGAAGTGAACTTGGTGGATGTGGAAAGGATGTAGTTCGGTGCTTAGATTGAGAATGCGCCAATGCTCGTAAGTACCGACACGTGCGGTTTTCATCGGACTCGCATCCACCGCAAATTTTTGACCGTTGATGTAGAAGCCATCCTTGTCCTCTGTGAAGGCAACAACGAAGTCTGGCGCAGTTTTTTCCAGAGGCGCAACGTTAAATGTCTTGTAAACCGCCGGACGGTCATCGGTACCGTGTGATTGCTTTGCTATTCGACCTTTGGTGGATTGTGCGGATCCGGATTCCACGAGATCTGCCAAGACCATCCCGGGATTTGGATCCCCGGCCGGACCCGTATCGACGCAAAGCGTACGCAGAGCTCGATGCACTCCAGAAGGTCGGCCAGTAACAATCGCTTCCAGCCTTCCCGCAGGCGCAAGCAGTAAATGGTTTGCTATGCGTGTCTGACGCTCAGGCTCGTGGAACGCGAGTGGCATACCATCGAGCGCTACAATTTCAAAGGCCTCTCCATCGATCTGCAGGTCAAGATAGCGATCCGCGGAGGCATTCACGATGCGCCAGAACTGCCTCTCATTAGGCGCGATCTCAATTTGAGGGCGCAACACACTGTTTACAGTAAAGATCTCGCTGGCTGGCGTTGTTGTACTCCCACATGGCTCAAGCGGGATTTCGGCACGAACCTTGAGTGCGGTCGCGCTCGCGTCGTCCGCCAGGGCGCGGCCGCGAACAACAAGTACCCGCTCCCGAAGGCCTTTTATCGCAGGGGCGTAACGTTCCATGCCCTCAATGACGATGGCTCCTGACATTCCATCTAACACCTGCCGCTCGCTCTCGCCGTGCGGATGAGTGTGATACCAGAACAGGCCGGGCTCATGATCACGCGGAATCTCAACCCTGTAGTGCAAAACCTCGCCAGGCTTGGCCAGCATAGTTAGCACGTCATCTTGTGGGGCGTTCGGTGAGACGGTGAGCCCATGGAAGTGCAAGTTTGTCATATCCATGCAGGGATTGAGGGCACACGTCTCTGCCGACTTGGAAGGAAGATCGTTGATATAAGTTATTTTTAGAACGTCACCTGGGGAAGCGCGGATGACTGGAGCGATTGCCTGACCATTGAAAAGGAAAGCATCCCGACCGTTTACATTCACCGCATGTAGAGTAAGGGATACGACATGATTCGTCGCTCGCACCTGCGGGGGCTCTGGCAAAGGGACGTTCTGTGCCCACGTAAGAGTTATGAAAATTATCTGGGTGGCTATTAGCAGCAGTGTGACGTGGACGCACTTGCTCATATTGTGATTGGTCAAAGACGATTTCACATACTCTCCGTTTTCAATCCTTTGCAAAATCCGCCTCATTTTGCCGGGCAGCTACCTGTCGAAGCAGCCAGCGTTATTACCGAGGGTTATGCAAGGGACGTTCCAAAGTCATTGCTCACGGTTCGTGCACTCGTAGTTGTCGGGTAAATGCACATTGCAAAAAGTAAAAAATCCAGTTGTTGGATTTTTATATGCCTCTGCCCGTTATTTCGACAGGATGTCGGGCATCAATCTGACCGCCGACTGCATTGCGGCAACCATCGTGTCTGTCCAGGGGGCCGCCCCACCCGGAGGTTGTTGTGAACGCCAATGGCTTGACTGGATCGAAAAATCGAGCCTCATAAATTAAAAAAGGATCAATTCCCCCGATATATATCGAATCTGACGAAAGGCAAGCTCGTAAAAAGGCCTCACCGCGTTTAGAATATCTACAATACCCATAAGGCCGACTCGGACGGCAGAGTGACCGAAAGAGCTGTATATGAATCCTTTTCCGTCTCCCGAAATCTATTTGGGACAGCGATAGAGGGATCCCCCTTCGCTGGCGTGGCAAACACTTGACAGTTGTTTTGTTTAGAGAGTTTCGTTTACAGACCTTCGTCTACAAATCTGGGAGAACATATGGTGAAACGGCTGATTCTAACGCTGGTGGTGATGGCGGCTATTCTTGGCGGACTTGGGTTTGTGAAGTTCCGACAGGTGGAGACTGCAATCGCCCAGGGCGCATCCTTCCAGATGCCGCCCACAGCGGTTACGACAGTGGTGGCTCAACGGGAAGTATGGCCTTCGACGCTAACCATCATCGGTACCGCAGCCGCAGTCCAGGGAGTGACTGTGAGCGCCGATTTGCCCGGCACTATCGACAAAATTCACTTTGAATCAGGCCAGTCGGTGCACGATGGCGACATTTTGGTCGAGTTGGACACTCGCCAGGAGCGGGCGCAGCTGGCCAATATCGAAGCGCAGCGCGACCTGGCTCAGATTAATTACAATCGCGCGCAGGAACTGGTAAAAGCGGGAGTCATCTCTCGCTCAGAGTACGACAATGCCAGTGCCCAGCAAAAGGCCACCGAAGCCCAGGTAGGCGATATTAAGGCGGCCATCGCCCGCAAGACGATTCATGCTCCCTTCACCGGCGTGCTTGGTATTCGCCAGGTAAGTCTGGGCCAGTATCTTGCGGCAGGCCAGGCGATCGTGTCGTTGCAATCAGTGGATCCTATTTATGTCAACTTCGGCGTTCCGCAGCAACAGGCGGGAGAATTGAAGGCAGGACGGCCTTTGCGGGTCACCAACGGCGATCTGCCAGGTATGGCTTTCAGCGGGAAGATCACCGCGCTTGACTCTGTGATCAATGAGCAAACCAGAAACATCCAGATACAGGCGACGCTTAGCAATAAAGGAAACAAGCTGCGGCCTGGGATGTTTGTACAAGTCGAACTGCCCTTGGGCGCGCCTCGTCAAGTTGTGCCGTTGCCAGCCTCTGCAATCAACTATGCGCCGTACGGCGATTCCGTTTACATCATCACCGACATGAAGGATACGAAGGGGAACACCTATCGCGGAGTACGCCAGCAGGTGGTGAAAATTGAAGGCTCTCGCGGCGATCAGGTCGCCGTAACGTCCGGCTTGAATCCGGGCGATGAGGTAGTGAGCGCCGGGGTCTTCCGCCTTCGCAATGGCGCCCCGGTGCTGGTGAACAATAGTGTCAAGCCCGGAGATAATCCGAATCCAAAGCCCGAGGACAGCTAACCCGAGCGTCGCTAATAATAATAATAATGACGACAGCTGATAAAGAAAGCGAAGAAGGAACAGACGGCTACCTTCCCGGCCACGAGCACCTGAGGAGAAGCTCATGAAGTTCACCGACCTATTTGTTAAGCGTCCCGTGCTGGCGGTTGTTGTAAACCTGGTGATTCTCATCGCTGGTTTGCAGGCGATCCGCTCTCTCAGTGTGCGGCAGTATCCGCGCAGCGACATTGCTGTGATACAGGTCACTACGGTATATGTGGGTGCCAGTGCCGATCTGGTTCGCGGCTTCGTAACCACGCCAATCGAGCGGGTTATCGCGAGTGCGGATGGCATCGACTACATGGAGTCGACCAGTGCTCAGGGATTGAGCACGATTTCGGTCCACCTGAAGATCAACTATGACACTACGGCTGCACTCACCCAGATTCAGGCCAAGGTAGCGCAGGTTCGTAACGACCTTCCTCCCGACGCTCAGATCCCGGTTATCGATCTCGAAACTGCGGATAATGAGTTTGCCGCGATTTATATTGGATTTTCTTCCTCCGACCTCGATCAAAACCAAATTACCGATTACCTTACCCGTGTCGTTCAACCCAAGCTCAGTGCGGTTAGCGGTGTGCAGCGCGCCGACATTCTTGGTGATCGAACCTTCGCGATGCGTTTATGGTTGAGACCGCAAGACATGGCTGCTCGCGGCGTTTCACCCTCTGACGTGCACGATGCTTTGGCGAAGAATAATTATCTGTCGGCTTTAGGAGCCACCAAGGGCTCTATGGTTTCCGTCAATCTGATAGCAAACACAGATCTCCGCACGCCCGACGATTTTCGTCAGATGGTGGTGAAGCAGCAAAATGGCGTGGTGGTGCGGTTGGGTGAAATCGCAGACGTGCAACTGGGCGCCGAAAATTACGATCAGGATGTTCGCTTCAACGGAGAAACCGCCACCTTCATGGGCATCTGGGTACTGCCCACCGCTAATTCGCTGGAGGTGATCCGCAACGTACGGAAGGAGTTGCCGGCGATTCAGGCGCAGTTGCCCACAGGGATGCACGTCGGTGTCCCGTACGATTCCACGGAATATATTCAGGACGCGATTGACGAAGTGCTGCACACGCTGGTTGAAACTCTAGTCATCGTCATCGTCGTCATATTCCTGTTCCTGGGATCGTTCCGCTCTGTATTGATTCCGGTTATCGCCATCCCGATCTCGTTAATTGGCGCAGTTTTCCTCATGCTTCTGGCTGGGTTCACCATCAATCTTCTGACTTTGCTGGCGATTGTGCTTTCGGTCGGATTGGTCGTGGACGATGCCATTGTGATGGTGGAGAACGTAGAGCGGCATCTGCACATGGGCAAGTCTCCGTTCCAGGCTGCAAGAGACGCGGCCCGCGAACTGGTGGGACCAATCATCGCCATGACGATCACCCTCGCCGCGGTGTACGCTCCCATCGGAATTCAAGGTGGATTAACGGGAGCGCTGTTCCGGGAATTTGCCTTCACTTTGGCGGGCGCGGTGATTGTGTCAGGTGTTGTCGCACTTACCTTGTCTCCCATGATGGGCTCCAAGCTGCTTCGCGCAGGGGATACTGATCGCGGTTTTGCGGGCATCGTCAACCGGCGCTTTGAAAGCATCAGGAGTCTGTACGTGCGCTCGCTCACTGGCACGTTGAAGTATCGTCCGGTGGTGCTCACAGTTTGGGTGGTCGTCGCGCTACTCATGGTTCCCTTGTATATGTTTTCCCAGCATGAGCTTGCGCCTTCCGAGGATCAAGGGGTGGTCTTTGGCGTGATTCAATCTTCCGCGAACTCCACTCTCGACCAGACCAACCTGTTTACTCAGCAGGTTTACGACGTGTATCACTCGTTTCCCGAGAGTGGGAGCATTTTTCAGATCACAAATCCAAGCGGCGGATTCGGCGGCATGGTCACCAAGCCCTGGAGCCAGCGGAAGAAAACGACGCAACAACTTCTGGTGGAATCGGCTGGCCCGCTGTCGAAAATTGCCGGTATTCGCGTAATTCCCCTGACTCCTCCGCCGTTGCCCGGGGGCGGAAACTTCCCCGTCGATTTTGCCGTCGTGTCCGCGGCTGAACCTGAGCAGGTCAGCAGGTTCGCTGAACAGCTCGTGCAAAAGGCCATGGCTAGCGGTTTGTTCATCTACGCCGATACGGATGTTAAATTCGACCAGCCGCAGACGGAAGTTGTTTTCGACCGCGACAAGCTTCGTTCTCAAGGAGTGGATTTGAGCGAGGCAGGCGCCGATCTTTCCACCATGTTGGGCGGGAACTACGTCAATCGCTTTAGCATTCAGGGACGAAGCTATAAGGTCATTCCACAGGTAAGGCGAATCGACCGGCTCACGCCGGAGCAGCTTTCACAGATATATGTGAAAGGCTCCTCCAACCAACTGGTTCCGCTTTCGACATTCGCTACCCTTAAGACGACGACTGAACCGAGATCGCTGAACAAATTTCAGCAGTTGAATGCCGTGCGCATTCAGGGCGTGATTCCGCCCAATGTTCCTCTTGATAAAGCTTTGACTTTTCTTGAAGACCAAGCCAAGCAGATTCTGCCTCAGGGATTTACCGTCGATTACGCGGGAGAGTCTCGGCAACTCCGCGTGGAGGGAAGCAAATTCCTGGGTACATTCCTGCTATCTGCGGTCCTGATCTATCTAGTTCTCGCTGCACAATTTGAGAGCTTCCGCGATCCGTTTATCGTTCTGGCAGGTTCCGTGCCGTTAGCCATCTCCGGCGCGTTAGTCTTTTCGTTCCTGAACTTCACCACTCTGAATATCTACAGCGAAGTCGGCCTGATCACCCTGGTCGGTCTCATCGCGAAGAACGGAATTCTGATTGTCGAGTTTGCCAACCAATTGCAGGAAAGCGGCATGAGCAAACTCGAGGCGATTATCGGCGCTGCTGGCACGCGGTTGCGTCCCATCCTGATGACCACGGCGGCCACCGTTTGCGGCCATTTCCCGCTTGTCCTTGCCAAAGGCCCCGGCGCGGGTGCGAGAAACAGTATTGGCATCATGCTGGTTAGCGGCATGATTATCGGCACTATATTCACGCTGTTTGTCGTGCCATCGATTTACATGCTGGTGGCGAAGACCCACAAGCGAATTGAGAGCGAGGAAGAAGTCGCGACGGCGGAGCCGGCTGAAGTCATGGCTTAGGTTTGGCTTGGAGAGGCGAATATCGCTGGCCCCTTTTATTATTCGAGGCCGCACATTGCGGCCTCGAAAATGGATATGCCGCATACTGTGGTAGCTGCTTTCCTGATAATTTTCCTTTCTGATTAGCATGCGACCCCCCCGCCCATTGAACGTCCCGAGCCCCGCGAAATTTGCATCCACCGCATCGAAATTGTGAGTTGTACTTGCTCCTTCCGAAGGCTTATCAAATAGGTTACGCATTAGCTCGGCGGAGGTGGGCTGCGCCCGCAGCTCTTAACTTGTGTCCCGAACAGCTAGTGCTGCTGCAAGCAAATCCTGGGAGACCGCGATGTCCCGCTTAACCGGTGTCAATGGAGTCCCGTCTGCGCAAGGTCTATACGACCCTGCGCAGGAGCATGATGCCTGCGGGATCGGTTTTGTGGCCAGCGTCCGCGGGGAAAAAAGTCATGCCATTGTCCGCGACGGAATCCAGGTGTTGCTGAACCTGGCGCACCGTGGCGCTTGTGGTTGCGACGCCGAGACCGGCGATGGGGCCGGCATTCTCATTCAGATTCCGCACAAATTCTACGCGCGCGAGTGCGCGAAACTGGGATTCGATCTACCCGCGCCAGGCGCCTACGGCGTTGGCATGACGTTCCTGCCGGTGGAGAAGCACGCACGGCTGCAATGCGAAGGAATTCTCGAGCGAATCGTTCGCGAGGAGGGACTGTCACTTCTCGGCTGGAGAGACATGCCCGTCTATGCTTCGGCTACAGGTCGTGTGGCTAGAGCGTCACAGCCCTACATCCAACAGATTTTTATTGGCCGCAGCGCGGGTCTCGACGAAGACGCCTTCGAGCGCAAGTTATATGTCGTTCGCAAGCGCGCGGAAAACGAAATGCGCACCTCCGACATTGAGGACGCCGCGACGTTTTATATTCCTTCGCTTTCCTGTCGGACCGTGGTCTACAAGGGATTGCTGCTGGCTTCTCAGCTCACCAATTTTTATCGCGAGCTTTCCGATCCCGATGTAGCCAGCGCGCTTTGTCTGGTGCACCAGCGTTTTTCTACTAATACTTTCCCCAGCTGGCAACGCGCCCATCCGTATCGTTACATTGCGCACAATGGAGAAATCAATACCGTCCGCGGTAATGTCAATTGGATGCATGCGCGGCAGTCGTTACTGGCTTCACCTCTCTTTGGCGATGATCTCAAGAAATTGTTCCCCATCATCGACCCGGAAGGCAGCGACTCCGCCAATTTTGATAATGCTTTAGAGCTTCTGTTACAGGCCGGTCGCAGCCTGCCTCATGCCATGGCGATGCTGATTCCGGAAGCTTGGGCCGGAAACCCGCACATGAAGCCGGAGAAGCGCGCTTTTTACGAATATCACGCCTGCCTCATGGAGCCCTGGGATGGTCCGGCTGCGGTAGCATTCACCGACGGCCGCGTCATCGGGGCCACGCTCGACCGCAATGGTCTGCGTCCCGGAAGATATCTGGTCACTCACGACGATGTCGTAATTATGGCCTCCGAAGCCGGAGTGCTCGATGTTCCGCCGGACAAAGTAAAGCTGAAGGGCCGCCTTCAGCCGGGAAAAATGTTTTTAGTTGACACGGTCGAGGGCCGCATCGTTTCGGATAAAGAAATTAAGCGTGCTCTGGCCTCGCGGCAGCCCTATTCCGAATGGCTCAAGGAGCACCAGATTATCATGAGCCAGTTGCCGGAGCCTGCGAGAACGCATCCTCCCAACCCGGAGACCCTGCTTCGGCGCCAGCGTGCCTTCGGTTACACCGATGAAGATTTGAAGATGATCCTCGGTCCTATGGCTTCACTCGGGGAAGAGCCGATTGGCTCGATGGGGACCGACACGCCCCTGGCATGTCTCTCGGATCGTCCTCAGCCACTATTCAATTACTTCAAACAATTGTTCGCACAAGTGACGAATCCGCCAATCGATTCCATTCGCGAAGAAATGGTGATGTCGCTCATCAGCTACATTGGCAGCGAGCGCAACATTCTCCAGGCAGGCCCGGAGAATTGCCACATGTTGAAGCTGGAGCACCCCCTGCTGACCAATCGCGAGTTGGAAAAGTTGCGTCGCGTGTCGGCTGGAGATCTGCTTGCTACCACTCTGCCCGCGCTCTTCCGGGCAAGCGAAGGAGAAGCCGGGCTGAAGCGCGCGCTTGATGAACTGCGCCAGCGAGCGTCGTTGTCGGTGAGAGCGGGATATAGTTTGCTGATTCTTTCCGATCGCGGTGTCGATAAAGACTACGCCCCCATCCCATGTCTCCTGGCGCTTGCCGCGGTGCACAACCTGTTGGTCCGGGAAGAAACGCGCACTCAGGTTGCGCTCATCACCGAATCTGGAGAGCCGCGCGAGGTAATGCATTTTGCCCTGCTTAGCGGATATGGAGCCAGTGCGATCAACCCGTATCTCGCCATGGAGACCATTGAAAATCTGGCATGGCGCGGCGAGTTGGCAGATGGCATCACGCCGGAAGTCGGCGTCAAGAATTTCATGAAGTCCGTAAAAAAAGGGTTGCTGAAGACTTTCGCGAAGATGGGCATCTCTACCCTGCAAAGCTACCAGGGAGCGCAGGTCTTCGAGGCGATCGGACTTAATAAGGATCTGGTGGAAAGCTATTTTTCAGGCACAACTTCCCGTCTGGAAGGTCTTGGCCTAGACGTTCTCGCCCGCGAAGCTCAAATCAAACATGAGCATTCCCTGCATCCGGTCACTGAGTTCGAAACCGAGCTGACCGTTGGCGGCAATTATCACCAGCGAACCGATGGCGAGTATCACCTGCTGAATCCCCTCACCATCAGTAAACTACAGCACGCGGTGCGGCAGGAAAGCTTTCAGACCTTCCAGGAATACAGCCAGTTGATCGACCAGCAGAACACGAATCTATGTACCCTGCGCGGCTTGATGAAGTTCAGGAAGAGCGACAAGGCTGTTCTCATCGAAGAAGTTGAATCCGCAAAAGAAATTGTGAAGCGTTTTAACACCGGCGCGATGTCATTCGGTTCGATCAGCAAAGAGGCGCATGAAACCCTCGCCCTCGCCATGAACCGCATCGGAGGCAAGTCGAACACTGGCGAAGGCGGAGAAGACGAAGAGCGCTTCACGCCGGATGCAAACGGGGATCTGCGGCGCAGCGCGGTTAAGCAGGTGGCTTCGGCGCGTTTCGGCGTAACCGCAAATTATCTGGTGAACTCGGACGAGTTGCAGATCAAGATGGCGCAAGGCGCCAAGCCTGGGGAGGGCGGCCAACTTCCCGGCCACAAAGTCGACGAAGTCATTGCGCGACTGCGGCACTCCATCGCAGGGGTCGGACTGATCTCTCCTCCGCCGCATCACGATATTTATTCCATTGAAGATCTCGCTCAACTCATCTACGACCTGAAAAACGTGAACCCGCAGGCTCGCATTTCCGTGAAGCTCGTGGCGGAAGCGGGGGTCGGAACCGTGGCTGCGGGCGTGGCGAAGGCTCATGCCGATGTCGTCCTTATCAGCGGCGACAGCGGAGGGACAGGGGCTTCGCCGCTAAGCTCCATCAAGCACGCTGGCGTTCCTTGGGAGTTAGGTCTGGCTGAGACCCAGCAAGTGCTCTTGCTAAACGATCTTCGCAGCCGCATACGCGTGCAGACCGACGGCAAGTTGCAGACCGGCCGTGATGTTGTGGTCGCGACATTGCTCGGGGCGGAAGAGTTCGGCTTTGCGACCACTCCTTTGATTGCGATGGGTTGCGTCATGATGCGTAAGTGCCATCTCAATACTTGCTCGGTCGGTATCGCCACCCAGGATCCCGCGCTGCGCAAGCAGTTCCAGGGACAACCCGAGCATGTAATCAATTTCTTTTTCTTTCTTGCCGAGCAGGTGCGCCAGTATATGGCGGAGTTGGGATTCCGCAGTTTCGACGAAATGGTCGGACGTGTCGACATGCTGGACGTTGCACCCGCCGTCGATCACTGGAAGGCCCGGGGCATCGACCTTTCAGCAATTCTTTATAGCCCTCCACTTCCGTCGCGCGTCGCACGCCGCTGCGTGCAGGCGCAGGATCACGGCTTGCAGGATGCGCTCGATCACACGATCATTGACGCGTGTAGGGCAGCCATCGACACGCTGGTCCCTATTGAAATTAATCTGCCGGTGCGCAACATCCATCGTGCTGTGGGTACAATGCTCAGCGGAGAGATCGCCCGCAAATACGGCTCCGCGGGATTGCCTGACGACACTATTCAAATTCGCTTGAGCGGAGCGGCAGGTCAGAGCCTGGGTGCATTTCTGGCGAATGGGGTCACGCTCACACTTGAGGGAGAAGCCAACGATTATGTCGGCAAGGGCATGTCTGGTGGGCGCCTTGTCGTTTATCCGCCGCGCACTTCGAGATTTGCTCCCGAGGAAAACATTCTGATTGGAAATGTCGCACTCTACGGGGCGACCAGCGGAGAAGCATTCTTCAACGGCGTAGCCGGGGAACGTTTTGCGGTACGCAACTCCGGCGCAACAGCCGTAGTGGAAGGCGTTGGTGATCACGGTTGCGAGTACATGACCAAAGGCTTAGTGCTGGTTCTCGGGCAGTGTGGAAGAAATTTCGCTGCTGGCATGAGTGGCGGAATCGCCTATGTGTTCGACGAACGTGGCAACTTTACGGAACAACGCTGCAATCTCGGCTCTGTCGATCTCGAACCTCTGTCGGAGTCACCTGACGCGGAGATCGTCAAGAATCTCGTCACCCGCCACTCGAAACTGACTGGAAGCCGGCGCGCAAAATGGATTTTGGAAAATTGGCAGGAAGTATTGCCCCGCTTCATCAAAGTTTTCCCGCATGAATTCAAGCGCGTGCTTGGAGTGAGCCGCAGGCGCCAGCCTCAAGGCTTGACCCAGCCCTTGGTGGCACTAGGACTTGCGGGACAGGTACAACAAGCAGGAGTCCAGAATGGGTAAGACAACCGGATTTCTGGAGTACTCCCGCGAGCATGCTCCACGCCGTCCCGTAACCCAGCGTGTGAATGACTGGTTCGAAATTTATCTCGACCTTCCCGAAGAAACTTTAAAGAAACAAGGCGCACGCTGCATGGATTGCGGCGTGCCGTTCTGCCAGACCGGGTGTCCCGTGAATAACCTCATTCCCGACTGGAACGATCTGGTGTACCGAGGGCAGTGGAAGGATGCATTGAGGCGGTTGCATGCGACCAATAACTTTCCGGAATTCACCGGCCGCATTTGCCCCGCGCCTTGTGAAGCGTCTTGCGTGCTAGGCATCAATCAGCCCGCGGTCACGATCAAGCAAAACGAAAAGAGTATCGTCGAACGCGGATTTAACGAAGGTTGGATCCGCCCCGAGCCGCCGAGACGCCGCACTGGAAAGAAG
>Ga0209221_1000030_pt1 | contig 86831 bp, 64 predicted proteins | sample BlaSpr_A8_Ref_O2_FD_187989 | JGI IMG/M metagenome (GOLD analysis project Ga0209221, IMG submission 187989) | Forest soil microbial communities from Thunder Bay, Ontario, Canada - Black Spruce, Ontario site 2_A8_Ref_O2 (SPAdes) (version 2) | ecosystem: Environmental > Terrestrial > Soil > Boreal...
AATTATGTTGCATCGGAGTTACAACCCGGTGTTTATAAAGTTCGCGCCGAAGCAATCGGCTTCAAAACCGTCGAACGGGAGAACATCGAGGTGGAGGTGGCGCAGGACTTGCGCGTCGATATCACCCTCACACCCGGGCAAGTTTCCGAGACCGTAGTGGTGACCGAAGAAGTTCCGCTGGTGAATAGCACGTCCTCTACCTTGGGCGGCACTTTAAGCAACGCGGAGATCAATGACCTGCCGCTAAACGGTCGCAACTACGAGAACCTGCTCCAGTTGCGTCCCGGTGTCATGCGGTATCCCGGTGGAGGGTTTTCGACCACCAGCACCAACGGATTGCGAGCGGAAGACAACGCCTACTTTGTGGAGGGCTTGTTCAACAGCGAACCATACTCCGGGCAAGCCATCATCAATGGCGCCGGTATCGCTGGCGACTCAGCCACGATTCTCCCCATTGATTCAATTCAGGAATTCAACGTCGAAGAACTCGCACCGGCCGAATTCGGTTGGAAGCCCGGAGCGGTGGTGAATGTTGGTCTTAAGTCGGGCACAAATAGTATTCACGGCACTGCATTCGCCTTTGGCCGCGATGGGGTCATGGACGCTCGAAACTATTTCAACACTGTACCCAACGCCAAGCTTCCACGGACGCTGGAACAATACGGCGGTAGTGTCGGCGGACCGATCATCAAAGACAAGGTCTTTTTCTTTGGCGCCTATGAGGGGCAGATGTATGACGTGGGAAACTCCTTCGGCGGCGTCACCAGTCCCTTTATGCCCGCCTCGAACACCAATGCCGGCAACTGCCTAGTGATCACCGGCGACTGCGCCGACAGTATCCAAGATGCGATCAATGATCTCCAAGCTTCGGGAGTAACGATCAGCCCGGCCAGCCTCAATATCGCTGGTTGCACGGTCTCGGGCGGTGCGGTTACCTGTAATGGAACCGGCTTCCCCACGAACAACACGCAGAGCACCACGATCCCGAACGGATTTCCGAATGACGTCACCGTCTACAACGCGATCGGCAAAGTGGATGTCAACGTCAATCAGAATAATCGGGTCAGTGGGATGTACTTCTTCGGCAACAATACTGGGACGGTTGAAGATTTCCCTGAGCTGCAATCGAAGTGGCGGTCGGACATACACACGCGAGCGCAGGTGGTGGGAGGGACTTGGGTTTGGACTCCAAGCCCACGTTGGGTGAATGAAGCGCGGGTCGGATATAACCGTCTGTATCAGCCAACATTGCCGGGCGATCTCAACACGCCCGCATCCAGTTATGGCCTCGACACCGGCGTTTCGGGCCCGTTCACGGGCGGTCTGCCGCGCATAGGGTTTGGCGGATATTTCTTTCCCGGCTTGGGCGGCTTCAAGTGGCCTAAGTTCCAGGGACCAGATTCCATCACGCAGTTCATCGACCACATTTCCTACGTCACTGGCCAGCACTCCATTAAGTTCGGCGGCGAACTGCACTACAACAAAGTGAACAATGCAGCCTATGGAAACGCGCGGGGAAGCATCACGTTCCTGGGCGGTGCGACTCCCAACCCCGCGAATCCTACTGCGACGCTCAACACAACCCAGTTAGAGGATTTCTTCGCCGGCTATCCGTTCAAGGCCACAGTGACGGTAGGTAACCCGACTCTGCAACTGCACGACTGGGCGTATTCCGGTTTTATTCAGGACGATTGGCGCGTGGCCCGGAGCCTGACGCTGAATTTCGGCTTGCGTTACGAATTTAGCTCGGTTCCTCAGGAAACACACAATCTGCTCGGGAATTTTGATCCGAACAGGGGCTTAGTGCAGGTGAAAACGGGCACCAATCAGATTCCGAGTCTGTACAACCCTGACCATAAGAACTTCGCGCCACGCTTGGGATTTGCCTGGGACACGAACGGCAAAGGCTCAACCGTGGTTCGAGCCGGCGTGGGTCTGGTTTACGAAACCGTGAACTGGCAGTCGTTCATCGCCTTCAACAACGCCTTTGGTCCAGGCAGTGTTCCAACAGGTGCGCCCATTGATGCAGCCGGCGATACCTCCGGCGGCACGATCACGACAGGAAACGTTTCTCTACTTCTTCCGGCTGTTCCTTGGGACCAGGGCCCAGTCTACGGCAACCCCGTCGTGAACTGTTTCAACAGTCCCTGCCCCATCATGACCGTGAACCGTAATCTGACTACGCCCTACGTCTGGAACTGGACCTTCAATCTGCAACACGCTCTTACGCCCAACTTCTCGTTGGAGATGGCCTATGTCGGGAATCATGGCGGGAATTTAACCGGCATTCGTGACATCAATCAACCACCGGTAGGATCGGGGTGGCCGGCTGCAAATATCGCCGCTTGTACAGCGGAGGCATTGGGGTTGGGCTATTACAACACAGCGAACAATCCCGCCTGCCAGACTGCTCCCGAGGTAGGACCATTCAACACGAAGTTTCCTTATCTGAGCAACATATTCCAGATGGCCAACGTATACCGATCGAATTACGACGGCCTGCAGGTAACGTTGAACTCCAGAAACTACCACGGGCTGAGTATGGTGGCCGGTTACACCTGGTCGCACTCTCTCGACGACGTGGGCGCTAATTGGGATTTCGGTTACGGATCGGGACTGCCTCAGAACGCCTACAACCCGGGCGCTGAATACGCCAACAGCGATTTCGATGTCCGCCAGCGCTTCACGCTCTCGGCTACCTATGCAGTCCCCGGCAAAAAAGGCTATGCCCAAGCTCTGGAAGGTTGGGAAATTAACTCAATTATCACGATTCAAACCCCTCAATACTGGGGGCCGATGGATGAGGGAACGGATGCGGCAGGTATCGGTCCGCTGCCCGTCAGTCCGCCAGCGAATACTCCCATCCGATGGAGCTTTTATGGGAACCCGCACGATTTCAAGTCGACACCGACAGGAATTCCGTTTTTCGCGGGTAACAATAGCCCGACCAACCCGAGCAGCAACGCGACCTGTAACGCCAAGGCTCTCGATATTGACGGAGGCTCCCCGGGAGCTTCAACCGAATCCCTTGCGTTCTTCGGTTGCTATGAGCAAGGCAACTCCATTATGCTCCCGCCACCCTTGGGGCAATTCGGCAACATGGGCCGCAACACCTTCCCCGACACGGGATTCAAGGACGTAGACTTTTCGATTGCCAAGAATTGGCATTTTACGGAACAGTTCCATGCCCAGTTTCGGGCCGAGTTCTTTAACGTTTTCAACCATCCCAATTTCGCCAATCCTTATGGCGGACAGAACGGTTTCGGATTCAACGATCCTTCGGTTCAGCCGTTCGGCTGCGGCTGTGCGACACCCGACGTCGCTGCGGCCAATCCGGTCATCGGCTCCGGTGGGAGCCGCGCTGTTCAACTGGGGTTGAAACTTATTTTCTAATCGCCAAGCTTTCGCAAAGCCGGTCGGACCTCTTCTATGACCTCATTTTTTAGAAATTCGAAAGGAGTGATTCAGTGTTGATATCAGTGTTGGGGAGCCGTTCTCGTGTTCGATTGACCACGTTATCGGGGATCGCAATGGCAATGGCAATGCTAGTGGCAACGACACTTCCACTAACCATTCCGTGCTTTGCGCAGCAGCACGCCGAGCGCACGATCGAAGAAATCGAGACCGAAGCCGTCCACCGCGCCGAAGTAGGGCAGTATCCGTTGATCGGACTCGACCCAGGCGATGTACGAGAAGCTTTCAAGTCCATCCACACTCGCGACAAGGACGAGTGGGCTGCGGGCTTTATGGGAGTGGCCGATCGCTACATGAGTGAAGCGAAGTCGCTGGAGAAGACCGATCCGGCAAAAGCGAATGCGGATTATATTCGAGCGTGGCGCCTTTATTCGTTTGGGCGCTGGCCAATTCCGGCTTCTCAAGGCAAACAGCACTCCTATGAGAAGGCGCTCGAGGCTTACCTGGCGCACGCGCGATTCATGGACCCGCCGCTCGAAATCGTAAAGATTCCATTCGAAGGAAAGGAAATCATTGGCTACCTGCGGTTGCCAAAAAATGCGAACGGGCCCGTGCCACTCGTGCTGGCTGTGAATGGGCTCGACAGCCGCAAGGAAGATTTGACCGAAAGCTTTAGCGCGATCCTGCCCTTCGGTATCGGTTATCTCGCTGTAGATGGTCCGGGCACGGGGCAGAATCCGATTAAGGTCAGTGAAAATGCCGACCGGATGCTCTCTCGCGTGCTCGATTACATCGCCACCCGCCCCGAAATCGATAAGAACCGAGTCGCCATGCACGGCGTGAGTTGGGGTGCATATTGGGCGGCAAAGATGGCCATTGTGGAGCGCGCTCGATTGCGAGGAGCGAGCGCCCAGTCGCCTCCGATCGACACTTTCTTTCAGAAAGACTTTCTGATGAATTCTTTGATCGGCAACCGCGAATATCTCTTCGATCAGGTCCCGGCGCTGATGGCGATTTTCGACAACGTGACCACTCTCGACCAAATGGCGGAGGTGTTACCGAAAATGTCGCTCGTCAAACAAGGACTGCTAGGCAAGCCAATGGCGCCAATGCTCATTCTTGCTGGAGTTAAAGACACCCAGGTCCCAATCTCCGACATCTATTTGCTCCTCGACAACGGCGATGTTCCGAAAACCGCATGGGTCAATCCCTTAGGCGGTCATCTGGGGCGGCAAGTTGGTGTATGGCCCGATCCACGCATTTTCAAGGAAGTGATCATTCCGTGGTTGGTGCATACGCTGCAGCCTGAGAACGGTACGGAGGCTCATTAGAACTTCAATTCCTATTTCGATAGCTACGACTGAGCTAGAGCGAATGAGTACGAATTAACTAAAAAGTAGGACAGACCGGCAATCAGGACTGACAAGAAACAATGGCGACTTTTCCACCTGTGCAGGCGGCCCTAGTCAATACCCCTCCGGCGTCCAGCAAGCTGCCCATTTACCGCATGCTTTGGGTGCAGGTATTGGTGGCGATGGTCCTAGCCGTGGTGTTTGGTTACCTTGACCCGACTCGCGCGATTGCCATGAAGCCGCTGGGTGACGCTTTCATCCGCGCCATTTCGATGATCATCACCCTGATCATCTTTTGTACGGTCGTCACCGGAATTGCCGGAATGGAAAACCTGAAAAAGGTTGGCCGAGTCGGCGGCATGGCTCTTCTTTATTTCGAAGTTGTTTCGACGGTCGCGTTGCTGATCGGGCTGGTGGTGGGCAATGTCATCCATCCCGGGAGTGGCTTTAACGTGAACGTTGCTACTCTGGACGCGAAGGCGGTTGCCGATTATGCAGGGCAAGCAAAAGCACAAAGCGTTACTGAGTTCCTAATCCACATAATTCCGACGACGGTGTTCGACGCTTTTTCCAGAGGAGATATTCTTGAAGTAGTCTTCGTAGCTTTGCTGTTCGGCTTTGCGCTATCGGCCTCCGGAGCACGCGCCAAACCGTTGGTCGAACTCATCGACTCCCTCACGAATGTCGTATTTGGTGTGACCAGGATCCTAATGAAATTCGCTCCGGTTGGAGCTTTCGGCGCAATGGCCTACACGGTTGGCAAGTTCGGCCTGGCTTCCCTTGGGCCTCTAGCCAAGTTGATCGGAACATTCTGGCTCAGTTCGACCCTGTTTGTAGTGATCGTACTCGGCGTCATTGCCTGGATGGCGAGCTTTAACATCTTTCGATTTCTGGCATATATCAAGGAAGAGATATTGCTGGTATTAGCTGTGAGTTCTTCGGAGGTCGCGATTCCGACTCTGATGGCCAAGCTTGAGAAACTCGGGTGCTCGAAGTCCCTCGTTGGACTTGTGGTTCCGACTGGATTTACTTTCAACACCGACGGCACCAGTCTCTACATGACGATGGCAGCTTTATTCGTGGCGCAGGCCACCAACACTCATCTCACTCTGACGCAGCAACTTACTATTCTCGCGGTGGCGGTGCTCACATCTAAAGGCGCGAGTGGCGTGCAGGGGGCATCTTTCATAGCCCTGGTGGCCACGCTTTCTGTGATTCCCACGATTCCAGTTGCGGGCATGGCAGTGATTCTCGGGATTGACCGTTTCTTGAGTATGTTCAGAGGCTTGGTGAACATGATCGGGAATGGAGTAGCAACGTTGGTTCTCGCTCGCTGGGAGGGAGAACTGGGAGGCGAGACCCTCAGAAGACGTTTAGCTAGACCCGAACCATCCGTTGGTTAATTCCGGAGCGGATAAGTGATTCAAGATTTCCTGGAACCGCGGCGCCACTGCCCATGCCGTCATCATAACTTCTGGGCCTCGAGCGAAGCTGAAAGTCCCGAACCGCATCCCAAGCCTGCTGCCGGGAGCGTCACGATAACTACAACACCACTCGGAGTGTTATCGGCGATCTCGATCGTTCCGCCGGCGCGTTCGCAGACTGCCCTGCAAATGGAGAGGCCCAAACCAGTGCCGCCACTCTTTCGACTTCGTGACGGATCACCGCGATAGAAGGGTTCAAATAGGTGCCTACGATCTTGCTCGGAGATGCCTTCACCCCAGTCCTTAACAGTCAGCCAAACTGTTTGCTCGTCGGCATTCATAGTAATTCGGACTGCTGATCCATCGGGGCTGTGCTGCACTGCATTCAATAAGATATTCGAGCACAAAAGAAACGCATCGCGGCTATCGATTGGCACTCTGGCTTCGACGGTGGATTCAATTTGCACATCAATCACCTTCAGTTCAGCGAACGCCTTAATCTGATTTACGGAATCCTCGACCGCGTCGCGCAGCGAACAGGAATGAGACACTGCTCCTAAACTCCCATTCTCCGTTCGCTGTTCCAATCGTGCCAGGGTGAGCATCTTCTGCACGGTACTTTCCAAACGAGTGAAGTCGCCCAAGCTAAGCGTCAAGCCCCGAATGTACTCTTCGATGGTGCGCTTTCGCATCGATAGCAATTGCAGGGACGACTTAACGATGGCTACGTCGGTCTTAAGTTCGTGAGCAGCATCACTCGTGAATCGTCGTTGTTGCTCGAATGAGCGCTGCAAACGTGCGAGCGCTGCTTCGAGAGCAAGAGCAAGCGGTTGTAATTCTACCGTCCTTTTTGCACTAGCCGGCGCGTCGAAGCGCCAGTCGCTCGAGTTTATGCGCTCGGCTTCATAAGCCAGTTCGTAGACGGGTGACAGTCCCTTTCGCAACAGCCAAATCATGAGTGCAGCGGTAACGCCCAGCAGTATGGCGGTCGCGATCGCATAGAAGCGAATCGCCTCCAGTACTTCATGCCAGACATGCGCGACAGGGGTTCCATAGACAATCGTGATCGGGTGGCGAACGCCGCCGTCAGGTTTACCGGGATCCACGATCCGTAGACGATGAAGAACCAGAAATCGGTAGGCGCGTCCTCTCACATCCACGTTGCGAAACACCGGCGCCCCGGATGCAGATACCTCGAAATCCGGGGGCTCACCGTTAGAACCGAGCAATCTGCCTCGCTCATCCTCAACTCGAAAAGCGGCGTCTTTACCAATCTGCACTTCTCGAAGATCGAGCATAACGTTGTCGGCTTCGTCTTCAGCGTCTTGGACTGCCCCCGCCAGCATCTCAGCAGTCGCAAAAAGTGATGCATCGAAGGCTTTCAACTGCACATGCCGTTCGTGAAAGGCGACAACAACAATCAGAGAGATGGCAGACAGTAGCTCAAGAACAAGGACAGTAACGATCAGGCGGCGAGTGATGGAGATAGTTTCGGTCATGGCGTCGCTGCCGGCTCCCGCAGACGGTAACCGCGATGCCGCAAGGTCTCGATGAGCGGCTCCGAACCCGCGGCGTTCAGCTTTCTGCGCAAGTTCGAGATGTGCGCTTCGATCACGTTGGAATGATGCTCCCATTCGAAATCGTAGAGATGTTCCAGTAGTTCTTGTTGGGAAACAACCGCGCGAGGCCGATGAATCAGGTATTCGAGAATTCGATATTCCGTGGGCGAAAGATCCAGGGACCGCCCGCGACGACGGACCGATTGCTGAACCGTATTCAATTCCAAATCGGACACCGCTAAAATTGGGGTCGCGACCCCCTTTGCGCGCCGGATGAGAGCCTTGATGCGGGCGAGAAGCTCCCCTAGATCAAATGGCTTTCCCAGATAGTCATCCGCCCCTGCATTCAGGAGATTTACGACAGACTCTTTACCCTCTTGGGCTGTGAGGATCAGTACTGGAGTATGGAGTTTTTTTCGACGCAGGTCCTGGAGAACGCATTGACCGCTCTTGCCGGGAAGCATCAGGTCCAGCACGATCGCATCGTAAACGCGCTGCTCTGCCAGATGCGAACCGGCTTCTCCGTCCGAGGCGTGATCCACCGCCAAACCTGTTTCGCGCAAGGCGGCAACGATGTTCTCAGCCAGCCTATGCTCGTCTTCGATCAAAAGCACCCGCATGATAAAACAACCCGTAGATATTGTCTCAAAGCTTGCTTAAGCCTAGCTGAACAGCTTTTGGCGCTGTCTGGGAAGATTATGACTTGGGTTACGTGGTCTTTGCTTTCCGCTCTCTTCGCCGCTGCGACAGCTCTTCTGGCAAAGATGGGCGTAACGCGTGTCGAACCGAATTTAGCGACTGCGATTCGGGACAACTGTAGTTTTGCTGCTCGCATGGGCAATTGCACTCACCTTCGGGTCGCACAGGCAGACTGCGACGCTCGACCGTCGTAGTTTCGGTTTCCTTCTGGCGTGGGTGGAGCGACCGGGCTGTCTTGGCTCTGCTACTTTCGTAGCGTTAGCCAGCGGGCCCGCTTCGAAGGTGGCCCCCATCGATAAACTGAGCGTTGCATTCGTCATTGTTCTAGCATGGCCCTTGTTGGGAGAATCCCTTACGAAAGGGAAATTATTGGGTGGCAGCCTGATTGGGAGTGGGGCAGTCATTCTTGCTATAACGCGCTAATCGTTTTTTCACGCGAGCTACGGCTAATAACAGCTACGGCTTACTCTCGTCGGGCAGCTTCTGCTCGACCTGCGGCGTGACTGGCTCCTTTGGTCCAAGTAGAAGCTGTACCCCAACATATGCGATCCAACTCGGCTGGCCGTTGGTTGGGGAAATTGTCTGGAAACTTCGGCCCCCCATCAAAAGCAGATTCAACGTTTTTGCCTTGTTGAGCGCCTGCCGACCCCCCAGCCCCAATGTTGTCTCTCGCTGCTTCGGGTAACCTGTGGCGAATTGTCCCACGCCGCGGCCTGGCGGAATGCGGTTGGCATCCTGCTGGTCGTAGAGCTCGAGGTAAGCCTCGGTACGGTCGCTGAACTCGTGCCCAACCAATACGCCGCGCCCCCAGTTTTGCGGCACCGAATGGTTTCCGAAGTTGTAACCCACTTCCCCGAGCAATCGGATGGGCCCAATGCGACCGTTGACCTCGACCGGAAGAAAGAATGTGGGGCCGGCAGCCACCACTCCGCGCTGGACCGCGCGGGTCGGGTTATTGAGAAACAACTGCGGGTAGGTCGACACACTGAAATTGACCTGCGATTCGGGCGAGTCTTCTTCTCCCGGCGAGTCCCCCGAGGCAGCGGCAGGCTCAGTATTATCGGCGTGACCGCCGAACACAGCCGGTAGACCCGTGCCAAAGCGATTCTGCACCCATGGATCGTGCGGATGATGCTCATAGAAACGCCACTTAATCCCGAGCAAGCTTTCGCCGAGGCCGCCAATCACGCTGCCTGGGACCGGCGGTTCGGTCGACGTCGCAGGTTGCGGGCGTGTCTCTTCGATGGCAATCGGAATTTCGTATTTCAACTGAATCCGATCACCCAAACCGTAGTTGATATCGAAGTCTGGCACCTGATACGCGCCAGCCTCGGGATTGCGGTCGCCGATCCAACCAAAGTTGATCTCCCAGTGCCGATTGCCGGGAGTTTCAGGATCGTCAGTCCGAAACGGCGGACCACCCTGCGCCTGGGCTGCAGGGGCAAGCAAAACGGCCATCGCCAGGACTATCGCACCGCACCATCGAGAGCCTTGAGAACGCGATTGCTTCTCTCGAATTGAGTACTGGGAGTGTAGAGCACCGACGTGCATCCTAAGGATGATATCGATAGCTCCTTAAATCTAGCTGAAGAGTCTCCGGAAGCGTGTCCTTGAATCTTGACGAACAAGTGCCCGTTCTCTTTCGGGCATTCTCCGCGAGTCAGTCAAGAACTGGTGAGTTTGGCGAGGCGATACCAAAGAATTACGCGATAGTAGCCACTTTAGAAAACTCCTATCGCGAGGATTCGGCGAGGAGGAAACGTTGCCCTATCACTATCCTCTACTTCAGTTCGATCATCATTGCGCTCTGCTGACCTTTTACTAGTGTTTCAAAATGGACCCGGTCACCCTTGTTGAACCGGATCGAGCCGAACTTGTAGTCATTCACGACGCTCCGTCCGTCGGGTGTCGTTGACTTCAGGGAACCCTCGAATCTGTACACCACCACGATATCTTTATCGTGATAATGCATTGGCGTCGGTACCCCCGGCGTCCAGCTATAGTTCCAAACCGCGACGCGCTCGTTGTCTAACACGTTCTTCGACCCCGGCCGCGGGAAGGCCGCCGGATATCCTGATTTATTCACCAATGGCGGGACGGGATGATCCTTGAGTTCGACGACGATCACTCTTGCGGGACTTGCCGAAATCACTTCTTCCTTCTCTTCGGTTCCTTTCTTGCCGTAGACGGCATCGCCGAAGTTGTGCGAAACGACGCTCGTCTTGCCATTCACGTCGGTCGTGCGAATGTCTCCGCCCACCAGGAACATCGTGACGAAATCATTTTCATGGCGCTGCAACGAGGTGGGCTGTCCAGGAGTAAGGACGATGTCCCACACCGCGACCCGCTCATTGTCAATGACTGGACCCGTCGCGTCGGCCGCGGTCTGTCCCTGAATATGTAGAGAAGCCACGGTTAGGCCGAGCAAAATGAAATTCACAAACTTCACCACACCAAAGCCATTTTTCCTCACGGGATTATTGGCAAACAACATCATCCTAGATTCCTCTCTTTTACCTGTCGAACTCTGCGGTTAGGCAATTGTTGAATATTCCAGCCGCCTCCGAGCGCCGCTATCATGATTGCAACAGTGACGGTTACAGTAGTTGATGTCCTGTCAGGTTCATGGGTTTCTCCAACCCTGCTCCGTCATCCATTTTTGATCTTCTGCCTTCTGCCGCTCGATCAGTTCATGCAGGTCTTGCGGTAGATTTGTTCGCGAAATCTGGTCCTTCTCCTTACCAATTCGTGCACAACGGGAACGGGCGTGGTTTCGCTCTTCCGGCGTCAGTCGACCACCTCTCCGATCAAGCTGTTCGCGAGCATACGCTTGTACCACAGGTTCGCCTGATCGCAAATGATCTGATTTCGCCAATGATCTGAGCTTCGAAGAGGAAGGGAAGATCAATCGCAACGGCGCTTAGGACTTTGGCCGCGGGTGTTGCGTGTGGGGTGGTGGATCCTCTGACCTTGTCGTTCGCCGGGAGGCGGGCCCGCACTGCCGATTAAGTGAAATGAGGTTTTTCGCCAGTGAGCCACGAGTCCATTTGTCCTCAGGCGGATGGCGGCGGGCAAGGAAAATACGAGAAATAGCTTGACATGTTACATAGTGTTATAGTTAACTATAACAGTGAATTTCGAGTTCATTTGGAGCTAATCGCGCCAGAGCGTATCACCCTGGCCCGAGAGCAAAGAAAAAGGAAAAAATGAACTTCGTGAGGAGAATGAAACATGAAATCCCTTCGTTTTTTGCTGTCCGCTGTCCTGGTGTCGCTCTCTACCGTAGGTTTCGCGCAGTCCGACGCGCAGAAGCCCTCGGTAGCTCCTGTGCCGTCCGAGGCGCAGAAATCCTTCACAACCATGAAAACCCTGGCGGGAGAGTGGGAAGGCCCCGTCAACGTCCCGGAGATGCCGCAGATGTCGGACGGCAAGCCGATCCACGTCTCGCTGCGCGTGACCTCGAGGGGAAACACGCTCGTGCACGAACTTCAGGAAGCAGGAACGCCATTGGATGCGACAAAGTACGATCATCCGGTCACGATGCTTTACGTTGACGGAGACCAGCTCACGCTGATTCACTATTGCGACGCGGGAAACCGGCCGCGCATGACCGGCAAGATGTCGCCCGACGGCAAAACAGTCGAGTTCGAGTTCAAGGACATCAGCGGGAGCACGGAGTATCACATGCATCATTCGGTGTTCACCATCATCGACGCTAACCATCACACTGAGGATTGGACGTTCATGATGAAGGACAAGCCGATCCACGCGCACTTCGACCTCCACCGGACCAACTAAGGCGCGCGCTATCTCTGCTAACGTTTACGGTGGAAAACCGATGGACCGTGAGTGGAACGATAATCAGCCGATCTACCGCCAGCTGCGCGACCGTGTCGTCGCGATGATCCTGGACGGGGTGCTCAAGGAGGGCGATCCGCTGCCCTCCGTGCGCAACGTCGCGGCGGAATATCGCGTCAATCCGCTCACGGTCCTCAAGGGCTATCAGCAACTGGTGGATGAGGGTCTGGTCGAGACCAGACGCGGCCTCGGCATGTTCATCAATATGGGCGCACGCGCTATGTTGCTGCAGGGCGAGCGACAGAAATTCCTGGGCGAAGAGTGGCCGAGGATCCAGGCCACCATCCTGCGACTTGGCCTGAAAGCGGAAGAGCTACTGAATGGCTCGGGGCCGTCCTCGAAGGCTGCGCCATTGAAGCCCGCGAAGCCGGATCCGTCAGAGGAGGAGCGCTGAAGCCATGGCATGCATAGAAGCTCGCGGTCTCCGTAAGGCGTTCGGAACAACGATTGCTCTCGATGGCGTCGATCTGCGCGTTGAAGAGGGCCGCATCCTCGGACTCGTCGGTCCGAACGGCGCCGGCAAGACCACGGCGCTCAATGCAATTCTCGGCCTCACGCCGTATCAGGGAGAACTGAAGGTGCTCGGGCGCGACCCCTGGAATAAGCGCGATCAGCTCATGCGCGATGTCTGCTTCATCGCCGACGTTGCCGTGCTGCCGCGCTGGATCAGGGTCTCGCAGGCGCTCGACTATCTCGCCGGCGTGCATCCGCGATTCGACCGCGCCAAGGCGGAGGGTTTTCTGGCGAAGACCGCCATCCGGCGCGGTAGCAGGGTGCAGGAATTGTCGAAGGGGATGGTGACCCAACTGCATCTCGCTCTGGTCATGGCGATTGACGCGAGATTGCTGGTGCTGGACGAGCCGACGCTGGGTTTGGACATCCTGTATCGCAAGCAATTCTACGATTCCTTGCTGAACGACTACTTTGATCGTAACCGCACCATCGTAGTGGCGACACATCAGGTGGAAGAGGTCCAACATGTCCTCACCGATCTCATGTTCATCAACCGCGGCCGCATCGTATTCGAATGCAGCATGGAAGAATTGGAGTCGCGCTATCTGGAAGTGACCGTGCATCCCGAGAAGGTCGCAGCGGCACGGGCGCTCAAGCCGATGCACGAACGCCAGGCGATCGGTCGCAGCATCCTGTTGTTCGATCTAAAGTTCGATCCAGCGCTCGAGGGTGTCAATCGCCAGCAACTCGCCGGGCTTCTCTCGGGCCTCGGCGACGTGCGCACGCCGAGCATCGCCGACTTGTTCGTTGCCGTGATGGGCCATCAAAGTATCGTAGCCCAAGGTGTTGTAGCCCAAGGAGCGGGTCAATGAGTACTCAATCCAACGCGATGTCCGAATCCTTCCAATCGCAAAGCGCCGCGCCGGCAATCATCCCGGCGACTCGAGTTTTGTACTGGTCGGTGCGACGCGAATTGTGGGAGAACCGTTTCATCTACGTTGCGCCGCTCGGGGTCGCGGGAGTCGCTCTGTTCGCCTTCTCTCTCAGCGCGATTGTGGGTATCTGGGAAAAGCCGTTGCAGCTCAATCCGGCGCATCCTGAAGCGCCATACGAGATGGCGGCGGGTCTAATGATGCTGACCGGTATCGTCGTGAGCGTGTTTTATTGTCTTGACGCGTTGCACGGCGAGCGGCGCGACCGCAGCATTCTCTTCTGGAAGTCGCTGCCGGTGTCCGATGTCACCACCGTGCTTGCGAAAGCGTGTATCCCGCTCGTGATTTTGCCACTGCTGACTTTTGCGATCACGGTCGCCCTGCAGTGGCTCATGTTGCTGATTAGCAGCGCGGTCGTGCTCGCGAGCGGCCTGAGCGTGGCGACGTTGTGGACAAGATTGTCGTTTTTGCGGATGTCATGGCTGCTGCTATACCACGTTCTCACAGCCCATGCGCTCTGGCCCGCACCAATTTATTGCTGGCTGCTGCTGGTATCCGGATGGCCGCGCCGGGCGACATTTCTGTGGGCGGCCTTGCCGCTGGTAGCGATTGCCGGGGTCGAGCAGATTGCCTTCCACACTTGGCACTTCGCGGCCATGGTGGGGTCCCGATTGATAGGGGCCGTACCGACTGTCGCCCCGACATCACCCGATATGTTCCCAACCGATCCAATGACACATATCGCCGCCGCTCATTTCCTGAGCAGCCCGGGTCTGTGGATCGGCCTGGCAGTCGCCGCGGTCTTCCTGGCAGCAGCGGTGCGGCTGCGCCGCTATCGGGAACCGATCTGAGTCGCCTCGCCAAGTCTCAATTGACATGTGCATAACATGAAAGTATGCTTGCAACATGGCCAAGATGATTCAGCTTCGTAACGTACCCGATGCCCTGCACCGCGGCCTGAAAGCTCGCGCTGCCATGGCGGGTATGTCGCTTTCGGACTATCTGTTGGCTGAGATCAAGGAAATCGCAGAGAGGCCAACGCTCGCGGAATTGCGGGAGCGCTTGCACAAACGTAGACCGGTTTCGGCGCAGATCGATACCGCTCATTTAGTTCGAGAAGAGCGCGAGGCGCGATGATCGTCCTGGATGCGTCTGCCGCAGTTGACTGGCTTCTTCAGACATCTGCCGGGCAGCGCATCGAGAACCGAATTTATTCGCGTAACGAAACCCTACACGCGCCTCACCTCCTAGATCTTGAGGTCACGCAGGTATTGCGGCGTCTAGCATTACAAGCGGTGGTTTCTGTACATCGTGCTGACGAGGCGGTCCGCGATCTGCTGGATCTGCGTATTACTCGATATCCTCATCTCGTGTTCTTACCCCGGATCTGGCAACTCCGTCACAATTTTTCTGCCTATGACGCTGCCTACATTGTGCTTGCCGAGAAGCTCGGAGCTGCGTTAGTTACAAGGGATGCTCGACTCGCTTCTGCTTCGGGCCATGCGGCACCCGTCGAACTCTTTTAATTCAACGGACCGCTGAAGGCGCTCCTGAGTTACTGGTATCTCCCTGCCGCGAGCCGTCAGTGGCCCGCGATCGTTTGCTTTTTTCCGTTTCATTATTTAGGACACGGATCGTATCGCGGATACCTCGGAAGAGTCAGGACGATTCCGAATCATCAGCCACGCTACGGCAGCGCTTGCCAGAGACAGCCCTGCGCAAGCCAACATGACAGTTCGAAATCCGAATACAAATGATTCCTTGACGGATTCTCTGACTGCAGTGCTGGTCCTGACATCGAGACCGAGGGGGACTTGCAAGCCCGCGAGTTTGATCTCATCGGCATGGAGTTCCACCAAAGTGGCAGGCGATAGCGAAAGATGAGCCAGACTGTGATTCAGTTGAGAACCAAAGGCCTTCACCATCACAATCCCGAATACTGCAATCGCGAGTACCCCAGCTACACGCGCCAGGGCGTTGTTGATTCCAGAAGCCGAGCCGATGCGGTCTTTACTCACCGAGTTCATAACGACAGTGGTGAGAGGAGCTACCGTGACCGCCATTCCAAACCCGAAAACTATGATCGCCGGGAAGAATGATCTCCAGTAACTCTCTCCAATCGACGGCACCGCGAACAGAGCAAACCCAAAGGCGACAATGAGCGGACCGGCGATCAGTGGAATTCTCCGACCATAGCGGGCGACGAGTCCGCCGGACCATCGAGAGAGAAAGAAGACGAGCAAAATCAACGGAAGGACGGCAGCACCGGCAGCTGTGGCGGAATAGCCTTGGACTTGGATTAGGTTCAGCGGGAATAAGAAAAAGAAAATTCCAATTGCGGCATACAGGAACAGCGTAAGCAGGTTTGCACCGGTGAAGCTGCGAGACTCGAACAGTGCCAGCGGAAGCATCGGTGAAGTGACGTTATTTTCGACAACTACCAAGGCGACAAGACAAGCGACGCCTAGAATCAAACTCCCAAAGACCAGAGGATTTCGCCAACCCAGGTTGACCGACTCCATGAACCCGGTAACCAAGCCGCCTAACCCAACGGTGGCAAGCAGAGCTCCTGACCAATCTATGCGGCCCGCACGGGCCATACGGCTCTCCGGAATATGCCAAAGCGAAATGGCTATCACCGCAGCCGCGAGCGGGAGATTGATGAAAAATACCCACCGCCAGGAGCCGTGCTCAACGAGCCAACCACCGAGAACCGGTCCAATGGCGGTAGTGATCGCGGTAAAGCCCGACCAGGTACCAATGGCGCGACCACGACTCTCCTCGTCAAAAACCACACTGATAATCGCCAGACTGCCAGGCACCAGGAGTGCAGCGCCGATACCTTGAATGCTTCTCGCGATGATTAATTGATGAATGCCCGAGGCGGCACCGCAAACTGCCGACGCAACTGCAAAAATCGCGATACCGACTAGAAATATCAGACGGCGCCCGAATAAGTCCCCGAGAGAACCTCCGACAAGAATCAGCGCACTTAGAAGCAGGCCGTAAGACTCGACCACCCATTGCACATCGACTACGCTTGCATGAAAGTTGGCTTGAACTGCGGGTAGAGCGATGTTGACGACCGTGCCATCGATGAAAGCCATACTCGAGCCAAGAATAGTCGCGACGAGTATCCAGGTTTTCGCCTCTGCCCTACAAGAGCCTCCGCCACCGGTTGATCGCATTACGGCTTCATCGCAAGGCGTTCTCATGAAGTGTGACTCCTGCTGCTGCAGCGCACGCAGGTGGTCAACCATTGCGTCAGGCCGAGCACTTGTTCTCCTCCCTCCTCGACCGCGCCTTCAGTAGCTAGCCCGCTACTGCCCCGAGACAATCCGTCGCACGTCCTTATTAAGTAGCGCGAAGAGATGCATCGGGTCCGAAGGGGAGGGGACGAAATCGAATTTCAGGTAAAAGCGCCGCGCTTCCCTCGTCCTTCGCATGCACCACGAGCGCGCGTATGCCGGCAATATCAGCCGACTGCAGCGTGCGCAGCATCGCGTCCTTTAACAGTGCCTTGCCCACGCCCTGGCCCTGCTAGCGGTGATCCCCTGCGAGCCGCGCGAGTATAACATGATGGGAACCGGATGCCGCGCTAGTTCCTAGAGAGAGACTTCCGGCTATCCTGTGTGAGACTCGTGTGCATCCGCTGGGGCGGATTTCGCAGCAACCGACGGCTCCGCTTCCTTAAGTGCGTGCTGATACCGCGTCCAAAGATAGCCGTAGAGAAGTCCGTTGGCCGAGAAAAAACCCATGATGGCCAAAGCGATGGCGGGGCTGCCCGGATCTGTGTTCCGTGGAGCATCTACTCCGTGAGCCATGAAAATAGCAAGCTGTTTAATGGGCCCTTGCAAACGGGTCAACTCGACAAGACCGGCTCCAAGAAATAACTTCGTCAACCAATCTGCAATTTCCTCGAGATTGGTGGGAGGCGGCGAGGTTGAGTTGGACGACTGGCCCTGAGAATAGGCGGCTGGGCGAAGCCCGAATAGGTAACCTAACAGCACTCCCCCGATGAAAAAAGCACCCGCGACCAGCGCCCCATACCCGATTGCCCGAGCCACACCCCCGTGTTCCCAGTGGTCCTTCCGATTGGCGTTTAATATGAGGGCGGCGAACCCGATGGCGACGCACAGCAATGCTTTGTTTGTAGCTCGATCATAAGTCTTAGCCTCGACTGGCAATTGACACGCAGGATGGTTTTCTTTCCACCAGACCCAAGCCATTAGCGCCAACAGTGACAGGATTATTACGAGGCTGGCCTGGGCGGCGGGCCAGTCTCGGCGTTCCTCCGCCCGGACGAGCAGAACAGCGAGCCCTCCAGCCAGCAGCAGGCCCAGATAGTACTTCCCCTTAAGCCACCCGTCCTTGCGCCAATTGTCCATCACAACTACCTCCTCACCAGCCCGTTGCGGACGCAAAGCGATTCACAGAAGGTTGGCGGGACAACTCGAAACGGTCCCGACCTATCTCTCGCGCTCCTTCTAGCGGAGCACGCTCACTGCCGGCAAGCGGAAGTTGACTCTTCGGAGTAGACATAAATTGCCTTTCGGTTGGGCCGATCCGTGTCGAAGAGGAACAGAGCACGAACACCGCAGGAGTACTTTGGCGAAACTACCATCGCGTTCCCCGCCACCGCGGAAGCGTGAATTCGAGCCCGATGTCGCGTACCCACTCACTTAGCCCCCCGCCGCTTAGGTGGGGGGCTAGATCGATGTCACACGAGGCTGCCAGCTGGCGATGCTAACCCACCCTTTTCAGCTGCGGCACTCTGACACCGCTCGATTCTGCCGGCTCGGTTTTCAGCGCCTGCATGGCTTGCTCCAATTGTTGCAGGGTTAGACCACCGGGAGTCGTCTTCTTTGCGGAGATCCAGTCAGGATCGGCGATGGCGTAGGCTTCGTCTACGAACTGAGCGAAAAACGCCCATGTCATCGTGTAATATCCGCCCCAGGAGATCACTCGCGCTCCGGAGGCGTTATACCCAGCCAGAACAACTGCGTGGCCGCCCACAATCGTGTTGTCGGCTGCGGGATCCACATCCCAGACAGGAAGGGGATTCTGGCCCGGCGGCATGATGTATTGCGGCACATTGAAGCCGATGTAGGCCACGCCGCAGTCGTTGATCGTGCGTTTGATGTTGTCAGTGTTTTTCACATCGACTTCGACAAAGGCATTGATCTGTTGCCGTTGCTGACCCGTAGGCCCGAAGGGCGCACCTTTCTTGAGGATGAACGTCAAGACATGTTGTTCGTTTCCTCCCGGTCCCTCTCCACCCTGCGCTGGTTTATAGCCGCATGCCTGCTCGTACAATTCCTCGACATCGCTGTCTGGCTCGGTGGCTATTTGCTGGGCTCCGAGGGCATTGAAGGTCCAAACCTGGATGGCGTGATAATAGGCAGCACATGTGCAGTCCCCGAGCGTGTCGTTCAACATCATCCCGAGGTTTGGAGGCATTCCCTGCGTGTAGTCCACCGACGGAACCACCGGCTGTGGCACAATACCGGCGCCGGTCATGAGTGTGTGCAACATGGGAATGCGTTTATCATGCGACCGAGCCAGTCGGCCCAGTTTAAAAGACTTCTTAGCGTTACTCATCGATGTATCCTCCTTTGATTTTTGTGTATTCCTCGATTTATGTCAGTTATGTCAGTTGCGGATCCCGCTCGCGCGGCAGACGCCCGAGTTTGAAGCCTGCTTTTCGAGGATGTGTGCCGACGCCAGTTGTTGTTGCTGCTTGAACAATTGCCCAGGTTGTAATCACACTTCCTGCTGTCGTTAAACCGCCGTACTTGGCATAAATTTGTGCCGCTTGCTGTTCGGCTTCTCTTAAGTTGTCGTTCGGGTTGGGTATCTGAGGATCGGAAGCGTTGCGGACCGCGTACCACGACAGTCCTGCAATACCTTGCAGTGCACTGGCCACCATGGCGTCGCCCATCTCACATACTTGACCGAGACCCTGAAGTCCGTAATGGTCCGTGGAGTCGTCGAAAGCGAAGCAATCTGTCGTTACGATCGTATCCGTCGGATCGGACCAAATCTTCGGTGTGGGTCGCGCATTAGGAATACGCGATGCATTGGTTTTAAGGAGAGCCGGCGTAGCCGCACTTACACCACCAGCCGGCAACGTCGATGCATTGAAAGATGCGTTATGCCAGGGTTCATTCTTGAATTGTGTCGTGCAATCGAAGCGCACATGTCCGCCGACGATCACATCCCCCAGCAAAACGTCCGCTCCGACTCCACCGCCAGTACCTGTCGTCATGAAAATCTTTGGCTTGACCGCAGCTGCAATTTCCGTAATCAGCTTCTTCACGGGTATTGCGGGACCATCGTAAGCAAGATGCAATCCGCTCTTGATGAGCAATACCTTGGCGCTGCCAATCTGACAGGGGAAGTAGAGCCCAAGGCTGTGGTAGTAGCGCTGCATCTCTGCAGACGAATCGTTGAATGGAGCCGTCTTCCCTGTCACCATCGGTATATAAGCAGCCACATCGTGGCGGTATTCATACCAGTTGCTGATCGGATGAGATGGAGTCATCAAAGCCGCAAGTGCGCTGGCCTCGGCTGAAGTCCAGGTGACCACCACTGCGTCATATCCTTCGAATCGTGTGAGGTCGTCGGTTTCTGCCGGCGCAGGCGTCAGCGGAACAGCCTTGGGAGCGCCGCCCTCAGGCCACAAAGGAGCCGTAGGAAGTTGTGCTGACGGACTCAGGAACGCCGCTTCCAAGCCGGCATCGCGAAAGCGCTGCTGAGGTGCCGCTGGATCGTAGTTAAGCCTTACATCCGCAAAACTAAGGGACGACATTTTCATTCTCCTCTCGGCGGCGAACGCCGCTGCTCGAAATACGCTGTATGTCTTCTCGACCAGATTGCTTTCTATCGTTTAGCTTGCTATAGACCCCACCGAACTCTATGGCGAGGGAGACACCCCCATACAGCACGACGGCAAAACTGAACTTCGTGTTTGGGGAACTGGAGTCTCGCGAGCCGGCCACCGAGGCGAACCGTGGGGCCAAAGCAGATGACGGTCCCTATCCTCTGTGTACGCTGCTGAATTACCCCACCAAGGAATAGTGTCGCGAGCGAGGGCACCGTTTCACGTATCGAATGAAAGGCCGTGAAAAAATCTGGCGCGCCGAACGGAGCACCGCTAGCTGAGAATCCAAAGGATGGTTTGCTTTGCTTGGGCACGCATCGGTTCAGACCACCGAACGCTATTGTGCGCAGAAAGGGTTGTTTTGACATCTACGTGGCGGAGGAAGTCGCGGATCATGTCAAGCGAGATTCCGCTCTGCCACAGGTGTATTCCCTTTGTGTGGCGGAGCGTGTGCGGACTCACTATCCGGTTCAGGCTGGAGCGCTTGTTTCGTGCTTTGACGAGATACTTTTGAAGGATGTAACGGATACCCGAGCGCGACAATCGTTGCTCGCGCGCGTTCATAGTTCCACCCGTTGCCCATAAGCGTGCTCCCTTTGCCCCACAAGGGCTGAAGCTTCTGTGCGACATTGAAAGCAGCGTCACGCTGTTTTTCAGGCCCAGCTGCGCTTATGCCGTGTCCAACCGTCTACGACCTTTCTCAAGAAAATAGTGAGCCGACAGCCTCAAGCGTTTCACTACGTTTTGAATGTGCCGGCGCAGGACATCGCGCAACGGTAACCAACGCTCCTTTGGCGCACTTCCCGTCAAATCGGGATTGAATTGGACCCGGGTAGTGCCGAGAAGTTTGGTTCTGGGAAGTCCCGAAAGCTGGCCGGGCGTCTGGAGTTTTATATACGGAAGTTGCGTTGGCGCGCGAGTAGAACGCCTCTGTAGGTAGCGCATATGTCGGGATAACACACGCGGTCCGGAAATTCGTCCGCTGAAGACGGCACTGTTCACATCGGACGCACGCCCAGGCTGTGCAACAGAAAATTCATTGAAAATTTATCTGCCATTGACAAGCAATTCCGAGGGGCATATTACGCTCAAAATACGTCGGAGCTGATCCAAGAAAACGGGTTCATCGACTCCACAACTCTGTAAAACCACACTTGAGCGAGGTGTCCATGAAATGTGTGCGAGCAGTCTTGACTATCCTGTCTTTGCTTGTCGTGACGCCGGTGTTTGCGCAATCACAAATGAGCAAAGTAAAGACCGTGTGGGTGATCATGATGGAAAATCACAACTGGACGGGCGACGACGCCGGCGCATCCTTTGGTGACCCAGATATCAAAGACAACCCACTGGCCCCGTATATCAATGGGACGTTGGTGAATATATCGGCGCACCCAGAGCAGTACTACAATCCTCCCGGAAACCATCCCAGCCAGCCGAATTATCTGTGGCTGGAAGCAGGCACCAACTTCGGCGTGGTCGCGGATACCCAGCCCGGCCAGCCCCAATTGTTCACCCACAAGCACCTCGTACGACTTCTGGAAGATGCGGGTATCACCTGGAGGGCTTATGCGGAGCCGGATTTTGGCAGTCCAGTGTTCGACAACTGCCCCCTCGATTTCAGCTACCTCGATGTGGAGCACCTCGCTGTGGTGTACTTCAATGACATTAACGACGGGTTGAATCCTCAGTCGACCGAATGTATCGAGCACGTCAGGCCCTTTTACCAACTAGCGACCGACCTGGCTGACCACACCACAGCGCAGATGAACCTGGTTACCCCAAACCTGTGCCATGACGGACATGAGGGTATTTCTCCGTGTGATGCACAGGAACCAGCAGATAATACGTTGCGGTCGGATCAGTGGCTTAAGGAGAATCTGCCGGTGATTATGCAGTCGGATGCATACAAGCAAGGTGGTGCGATATTCGTCGTCTGGGATGAGGCCGAAGACAGCGACCAGTACAGCGACGGTCCGATTCCGGTTTTCCTACTTTCGCCGTTTGCCAAAGGCGCGGGCAAGAAGGGTTACAGCAATAGCATCCACTACGACCATAGCTCCACACTGAAAACGATCGAGGAGATCTTCGGCGTAGGGCCTTTCCTGGGCGCCGCCGCGGACGCGAAAACAGTCGATCTCTCGGACTTGTTTCAATGATGCACGGCTGGAATGAGCTGGAGGTGTCCAGTCCGTGGACACTCTTACAATCATTCCACGAGAGCTGAATTGGTATTGGGCGCTCGACGACAGTCGAGTGCCCAGATTTTCTCCCACGATCTGCATTGACTGGTCATCTGTCGGAGCCCTTCTTGAACGGAAAAAAATGCTCGTCAACATCCTCGGCAACCCGAGTCGCGTTCCGAACAGATGTAAGCGAAAGTGCAACCAGGGTACTGAACGAAGTGCAGCGGCGCGAAGAACCCCTTTCGACTCGACTGCAGTGGAGACTGATAGCTTGACGACCCGCCGCAGATTTCTTCGCCAATCCGCGACTGCTGCTGCAGGGGCAATGGTCCCGCGGGCTTTCTCCCAAACTACCCGGCGTGACGCGAAGGCCGTGGTTCCGATCCTCGATCCAAACAGTTTGGATCGCTTCGTCGATCCGCTGCCCCTCCCGGTGGTCGCGAAGCCGCTGGGTGAACGCGCCTTGCCTGATAAGTCCGGCAAACGAGTGCCGTTCTACCGTGTGCCTATGCGCGCCATCACCGCCCAACTTCATCGCGATCTGCCACCCACCAACCTGTGGTCCTATGGCGGTTCGGTCCCCGGCGTAATGTTCGACACGCAAAGCGGCCAAGGCCTGTTCGTGGAGTGGGCAAATGAATTACCGACCAAACACTTTCTTCCCATCGATTACTCGGTGCATGGCGCAGGTCGCGACACACCCGAAGTGCGTACTGTAGTGCATTTGCACGGCGCCAAGACGCTTCCCGAAAGTGACGGATATCCCGAGGACTGGTCCGTTCCCGGTCAATCGCGCACCTACTACTATCCCAACCAGCAGGACGCGGCCCAGCTCTGGTACCACGACCACGCGCTCGGTATTACTCGGCTGAACATCTATGCCGGACTTCTGGGACTGCACGTGATTCGTGATCAGGCGGAGCAGCAATTACAGCTGCCCAATGGCAAGTACGAGGTTCCCCTCGTGCTCTTTGATCGCCACCTGCAGCGCGATGGCCAGCTGAGTTATCCGTACTCGTGGGTGCCGGAGGTCTTAGGTGAGGTGCCGCTGGTCAACGGCAAGATCTTTCCTTATCTCGAGGTTGAGCCGCGCAAGTATCGATTCCGCCTTGTGAACGCCGCGAATGGCCGTTTGTTTCGGCTGTCGTGGCCCCAGGAGATTGAGGTCTATCAGATCGGCACCGATCAGGGATTGCTCCCCACGCCGGTGGCGATAACGCATGTACTGCTGGGACCGGGGGAGCGCGCGGATCTGGTCGTCGATTTCGCTCCGCATCGCGGGAAGCGGGTTTTGCTTTCCGACGATGCCTTCACGCTCATGGAATTTCGTGTCAGTGCCGCCGCGGTGTCGGACCCGAGCGAGTTACCGGCCAGGCTGCGTCCGGTGCCGCGTACCACAGAGTCTTCCGCGGTAAAAACTAGATGGCTCACGTTGGATGAGCTAAAAAAAGGAATGTCCGCATCCGGTGGGATGTTGTTGAACAAGACGCGGTGGCATATGCCCATCACCGAGAAACCAGTGCTGGGTACCACGGAAATCTGGGAGCTGGCGAACCTGACTGACGATGTGCACCCCATTCATTTGCACATGGTGCGGTTCCAGATTCTCGATCGCCGCCGCTTCGATGTCTTCCAGTACATGACGACCGGCACGCTGCGTTATCGAGACCCGGCAAGACCGCCTGACCCGTACGAAATGGGCTGGAAGGATACGGTTCGCGTGGATGGCCAGACAGTGACCCGAATCATCGTCCCATTTGAGGGCTACGCCGGTCGCTACGTTTGGCATTGTCACAACCTTGAGCACGAGGACAACGAAATGATGCGCCCCTACGAAGTGCTGGCGGCGCGGAATTGAGGCCGTGCATTAGAAGTGGGCGTTTGCAAGATTGAAAGAAGTGAAGACGTGAAGAACACAGAACTCTGGAGGCCATGATGACCGCACCCTATGCACTTTCTTACCACGCGCCGCGATTCCGTCGGATGCTGAACCTCTTCCCTCTAGCCTTGGCTTGCGCGCTTCTACCGGTCGCCGCGCACGCGCAGGTGACCTTCAACGGAACCAAGCCTAATGTGAATAACGTAAATATGGGCTCGCAGGCACTGGGAGCGAGCAGCGCAGCGGTTTCGCTGTCATTCGCGATCGCGGCGAATACCAAGGTCGGCAGCATCGGCGTGTTGACCACCGGCATCGCGAGCAGGGATTTCTCGGAGGCGTCCGGGAGCACCTGCACGGCCACGACTTACACCGCGGACACGAATTGTACCGTCAATGTGACCTTCAAGCCGGCCGCTGCAGGATTGCGCATGGGCGCGGTCGTGTTCTTCTCTGGCGCGAGTAAAACGAGCGCCGTACTCTCCTCAGTGCCAGTGTTTGGCATCGGGAGCGGGCCACAACTGGTCTTTGGAACAAACAACACGCAAAGCAGCGTGGGCAGCCGGTTGCTTAGTCCTGAAGCCGTGGTCCTGGACGCTGTGGGCGATGTTTATATTGCTGACATCGGCCTGCAGGAAGTCTTCAAGGTAACGCCGGCGGGCAAGCAGACCACAGTGGGCACCGGGCTTGAAGTTCCGGGCGGCGTAGCTGTGGATGGAGCGGGCAATGTTTACATCGCCGATAGCCAGGCGGCAGTAGTGTGGAAGGTGACGCCCGGCGGCGTGCAGACCACAGTGGGCAAGAATTTTCAATACCCCTTCAGCGTGGCGGTGGATGGCGAGGACAACGTATATGTCAGCGATCCGTTTATCCCGACCGTGTTCAAGGTAACGCCGAGCGGCAAGATGACCACGGTCGGCACCGGATATAACACGCCCAATGGTGTGGCAGTGGACTCGGCAGGCAATGTCTACGTGGCCGATCCGTACAACCAGGCAGTTTTCAAGGTTACACCGACCGGCAAACAAACTACACTGGGCACCGGATTGATCGATCCTACGGCTGTGGCTGTGGATGCAGCCGACGATGTATACATCACCGATGCGGGCACCGACGATCTGTATGAAGTGACGCCCAGCGGCGTGCAGACTACGGTCGCTCAGAACCTGGACATTCCGAGCGGGATTGCGCTGGATGGGCCGGGCAATCTCTATGTGGTGAATACGTTCAACGAGCACGTGTTGAAAATCGGCCGCACGGCCGCGCCTACGCTGAGCTTTGAATCGACAAGGATCAACACGACGAGCAAGGACAGCCCGAAAATCGTGGAGATCGAAAACATCGGCAATGAAGCGCTGAAGTTCTCGGCGCTAAGCTACCCGGTGGATTTTCCGGAGTACTCGCTGGCTGACAACTGCACGGCGAGCGCTGCGCTGGCAGCGGCCGACAGCTGCACGCTCGCCGTCGATTTCAGTCCGGTGACCTCGCCGGGATCGAACTCCTCAGCAGTGTTGACCGAAGCGGTAAAGTTCACGTCCGACAACTTGAACGCGGCACATGCGACGGAAGAAGTGACTGTTACCGGCACGGAGACAAAGTGATGAGCCTTTCTTGGTTGGATAGCGCAAAGTGTACTCGGTCCGCTGCGAGGCCGATGTCGTTATGACATCAGTTACAGGCAAGCAGTCAGCGATTTTAGGCAGCTTTTTCCTGCTAGCGAGACTTCGCTTACGCCGCCTTTGCCCACTTAGAGGGATGTCTGGGTCGGCGAATTTCCCAGAATTGCCGGCGTTCCGGTGTCATCGAGATGTCGTTTGAATTCGCGTGGCGAACAGTTCAGGAGTTCTCCAGCCCCGTATGTGACATTAACCGCGGCCGATGAAGGGCATCTTGGTCGCCATGACGGTCATGAATTGGACATTGGCATCGAGCGGAAGAGAGGCCATATATACGACTGCGCGTGCAACGTCTGCGGTATCCATCGTGGGCTCGACCGCAATCGTGCCGTTCGCTTGCGGAACGCCTTGGCTCATTCTTTCCGTCATTTCGGTCGACGCGTTTCCAATGTCGATCTGACCGCAGGCGATGTCGTATCTTCGGCCGTCGAGGGAAGTAACTTTGGTGAGACCGGTAACTCCGTGTTTTGATGCCGTGTAGGGGGCGGAATTCGGCCGGGGGCTGTGCGCCGAAATCGAACCGTTGTTGATGATGCGCCCGCCGCGCGGCTCTTGGCTCTTCATGATTTTGAATGCTTCTTGCGTGCAGAGAAATGTGCCGGTGAGGTTAGTATCGACCACGGACTTCCACTGTTCGTAGGTTAAGTCCTCGAGCGGCAGGGCGCGGCCGGAGACGCCAGCATTGTTGAACAGCAGGTCAAGCCGACCGAAAGCGTCCTTTGTTTTCGCGAAAAGCTCATGCACGGAGGCGGGATCATTGACGTCCGTAGGCACGGCGAGCGTTTGGGAATTGGCCTGCCTCACTGCGAGCGCGGTCTCTTCCAAGGGCTGCTTGCGGCGGCCGGCAAGAACCACCGAGTAGCCCTTCTGAGCAAGAGCAACGGCGACATGCTTGCCGATCCCGCTGCCAGCGCCGGTTACGATGGCGATCTTCGTTGGTGAGTCCATGAATGTCCTCCGCTACAAGCGACAGAACGCTTCCCAGTCGGTGAGCGCATGCAGGTGTGCGGTGTGTGCTTCACTGAACTGTTTTCCTTCATGAATTCGTCCCATTGCGTGATTGGCCTACATATTTCAAGATTGGGCAGCAATCATAGCGATCTCAACGTTAAAGTCCGAAGACGCCAAATGAGGGCTTTCAACTGTGGCACGCGCTGGGGTCGCACCTGGCACAACCCAGGCGTCCCAAATGCCGTTCATTTCCGAGAATGCAGACATGTCTGTGAGCCAGATCGTAGCTGATAGAATTTTGCTCTTGTCGCTTCTCGCTGCTGCCAGGAGGATTTCAATCTTCGACAATATGTCTTTGGTTTGTTCAGCCACGCTACCGCCCACCGCGCCCAAAGCCACCTGACCCGACAAGTAAACAATTCGGTTGTGGATGACGGCCTGCGACATCCGCGATTGAGCTTGAATGCGTTCGATCGACATGGCGAGCCCTCTCCGGTTTGAAAAACTCTGATGCTGGCACGGTTGTGAAAGAACACGGCCTTTAGTCGTGCCGTAAGTCATTGGAAATATCTTGCGCTTTTCGCACCCAAGACTCATTTTTCATCAAACTGTTTCGCCCCTGAGGGGCGACGACGCCGGTTGTGGTTCGGGAGGTTGCAGTAGCTTCAGCACAAAACCGGACAGACCGACGCAGCCAGACACTAGAGTGAGCGCGATGCTGAAGGTATGGAATCTCGTATACATCCAGCCGATGGCATACGGAGCAATCAACCCAGACATCGAGGCGAGGCAGTTGATCAGTGGAACTCCCGCGGCGGCGGCAGAACCTGAAAGATAGGAAGTGGGCAAAGTCCAAAAGACCCCGACGGCGCCCCAAAGCCCAATCGCACCCATACAAAGGCCGGCAAAGCCCAGCCAAAAACCGGAAGAGAGAGCGCAGAGCAAGAGGCCGGCAGAACCCACCAGGGATGCAACGATGATGTGCCCCACCCGTTCACCGGCACGATCGGAGTGGCCTGCATTGAAGAGTAGTCCGAAGGCCGCTCCCACGAAGGGTATCCCCGAGAGAAACCCAACGGAAAGATCGCTTCGTCCAGACACTGACTTCAAGATTTGTGGCAGCCAGAACAGCAGCGTTGTGACACCAATGTTGACCAAGAAGAAGCTAAACCCAAGCAGCCAGACACGCCCGTCGGCAAACACCTCGCTGACCTTCGAGATACCATGGAGGCTTTTGGATGCCAGTTCGCGCTCGAGCACTGCTTGCAGCCAAGTCCGTTGTTCGCGAGTCAACCAGCTCGCCTGCGCTGGCCGGTCGGTCAGATAATAAAAACTGACAATCGCGATGACCACCGTAGGAACGCCTTCACAAATGAACATCCATCGCCAACTGCCAATGCCCAAGAGGTTAGGCATCGAAAGGATAAGTCCAGAGATCGGTCCGCCGATAATGAACGACAAGGTAGTCGCAACAAGGAATAAAGAAAATGCGCGAGCGCGCTGATACTGAGGAAACCAGTTGCTGATATATACAATCGCGCAGGGCAGGAAACCGCCCTCGGCTAAACCGATCAGAAATCGAAGCACGAGAAAGGACTTTGGTCCGCTGACCGCGGCCATCGCCGCTGAGAGAAGGCCCCAGGCACCGACAGCTCCCGCAAGAAATCTGCGAGCTCCGGTTCGTTGCATCAGTAATCCGGCCGGAATCTCAAGAATGATATAACCGGCAAACAAGACACCCGCTCCTAACCCGAAGATCTCCGGGGTAAGGCCAATGTCCGCATTCATTCGCAGAGCGGCGAAACCGATGTTGACCCGATCGAGGTAGTTCAGGATAAAAATGCAGAATAGCAAGGGTAGGATCCGCCATTGGATTCGAGACATCGTGGCGCGCTCGATGTCAGCCAGGGAAGCTCCGTCGACTTGATAAGAGACTGTCTTCACGATCGGTCCTGCCTGCGTAGCAAGCCTCTCCAATGCGACCAGGGTATCAGGCAGAACGCTAATCCGGGACTATCTGCCCACACGGAAACTACTCGATTTTCACGACGCCGTCGCCAACCGCCGGAAAATCAGTGAACACCGCTGGGTCGTGGCCCGAGATGATGAATCGGACATTGCTGGCAATCCCCCTCATACGATCCTGTGCGCGAAGATTCGATTGAGCGTCAAGAGTAGCAGCGATGGGAACGTGTTTACTCAAGTTTTCCTTGACGTAAACATTATCGCTGGCGAGCACCACGACGCCTTTCGCGGTGTGAATGGCAACGTACTGCGACGCATAAGTGTGGCGTCCGCCCGTGTAGCAGGTCACCCCGGGTATGATCTCCTGGTTGTCTCCCGCGACAAGCGAGACACGGCCCGCAAGGTCCAGGTTCACCAGGGCAAGCACGTCATCCCGATCGATACCTAGGTGCGTGTCCTTCGAAGCCCAGGCTTCGCCGCTGTAGTAGGTGTATTCGTCCTTCTGTATCCAAATTCGTGCATTTGGGAACAGATCCATGCCGTCGGCGTGGTCCCAATGCATGTGTGTGATTACGATATCGGTGATGTCCTCCGGCTTTAGTCCAACCCGAACCAGTACGTCGGAGGGTTTGACGAAGTCCGTCAGGTGGAATCTGTCATCATGAAAAAATTTATCGCGATAGAAGCCGGAATCCACCAGGATGTTGCGCCCATTGCCTCGCACTAGCCAGAACATCATCGCTAGATCCATTCTGCGTGCAGAATCCGCACCGGCAACAAGCTGGGAAACGGGGTAGCCGACGAGCGTCGCGAAACGAATCGCGTAGACTTCGTATTCCACCCTCGGGTGCGCCGGAACAGCAGGTTGGGTGCTAGTTTGACCAGCGGCCAAACAGGCCGTGCAGAGCGCGAGAACTGCAACCATGATCAAACTCCGGGGGCGCTGCATGTTTTGCTCCTCTCGATACTCGCGATCTGAGATACGGATCTTCCGATTCGATTCGAACGCAAGCTGAATCCTTAGTCGATGTCGCGAGTCCGCTTCAATTCTCCTTCGCGTCTGCCGGTTGCCCGATCACCGGGAGTTCTGGCGGCGCCAGTCCAAGGCTAAGGACCCTGGCTCCCTCTTTTGTTACCTCCACCAAATCTTCGACGTGATAAAAGTTGTTGAGCTCGTCGAAGACGTTGGGCTCGATGTTTATTGCCATACCAGCCCGTAGCGGAAGCTTCTCGCCGGGCCGCATCATCGGGCGTTCATGAGCCTCAATACCGAAGCTATGGCCGACGTGCGGCATATGAAATTTCAGGCCGTGTTTCTTAAATTCATCACGGCTCAAGAAAAAGACATCTTCGCCTAACATACCAGGACGGAGTGCGCCAATCAGCGCGATATGAACCTTGCACAGCGCGGCATAAGTATCACGCTGCAGTTGAGTCGGGTTGCCCGCGGAATAGGTGCGGGCGAAGTCGCTCGAAAAGACCCCGTACGAACCGCCAACGTCGAAACGGATCAGTTCGCCTTCTTGCGGGACACGATCCGATGGCATCGCGTGCGCCATCTGGGTACGCTCACCGCTCGCAAAGACGAGATGGCGAAGGCCATCCGCTCCGTTGCGTAGGATACCGTCGGCGATCCGATTGCTCATCTCTCGCTCGGTATCACCTTGCTTGCTGGCCTGCATCGCGTCGAGAACCGCGCGGTGGGTGGCCTTCTCCGCCTTTTCCAGGACGTCCAACTCCCATGGACTCTTAATTGCCCGCACGGCTGCGAGGTCCTCAGTAGTGTTCACGAGCTTTAGCTCGGGCAACAACTGCATCAATCGCTGATATGAGCTGAGGGGCAAATAGTCGTTATCCATGCCAACCGTCGCCCGCTCGAGACCAAGTTCCTTGAGAGTCTGCACCAACATATCGATGGGGTTGTCCTCGAATTCGATATAGGTCGTCAGGTTCTTGATCCAGCTTTCTGTCTCGGCATGAGCGCGCTCGATCTTGCAGACCACAAGCGCGGGCGTTCCCTGTCTGGGGATCACCGCAAATGCCTGGCGCGCGCGAATCATCCCTACGGTGATAATGTGGGCGCCAGAAACATAGGCAAAGTTTTCCGGACTCATGGCGATGATTGCGTCCAAACCGAGTCGCGACGGGAGCAAAGCGATGGTGGGGTTGTGTCTTTCGTGCGTCACAGTGCTCATCACCGGCCTCGGACGTACATGTTGGTGATAACTACTAGCCGTGGTGCCATTACAGCCCTCCGAATCAATGATTCACATAAGCGTTCGTATTTGTCCCGGCTTCTTTCAGAAGCTCAACCTCAGCCCGAACTGTATCTGACGGGACGAACTGACTGTGCTGAAAATCTGACCTGCATTCCCGGCCGGGGATGTCGGACCGAGGAATACCGCATCGCCATTGCCACCAGCGCCGTTCGGACCGGTGGTATTAACCGGAACAGAAAAGTTGGGATGGTTCAGCAGGTTGAAACACTCCGCCCGAAACTGCAGGTTACTGTGCTCTCCCAGGGGGGTATTTTTCAAAAGAGCAAAGTCCAGGTCTGCATAAGCCGACCCCGGAATGCTGTCGCGACCTACATTGCCGAAAGTGCCGGCCGTTGGTACGGAGTAAGCAGCCGGATTGAACCAGCACGCCGCGGTCTTGACCGCCGCGCCGTTTGGACAAGTTCCCGTGAATGGGTTGCCTACCTGGTTTGGCAACTCGGTGTAGTTGAAAAACGGCTGCGTACCGGCGTTGTCGAAACCGAGAACCGGCGTGAACGGCACATTGCTGTGGAAGGTTCCGATCGTGGAAATCTGCCATCCACCGATCAATGTGCCTGCGAAGCCGCTCATGTCACGGCCAAATGCCTTGTCCTTTCCAAACGGAAGGTCGTAAAGCAAGTTGAAGACGAAATTGTTGCGAATATCAAACCCAGAACGACCCCGGCCACTTAAACGATTGTAAGGATCCGGGGTTGCAACCCCATCGTTAACATCATCGCTGGGTTCGGCGCCGGAGGAGTCATCAACCGAATGCCCGAGGGTGTAATTAGCCTGAAAAGTCAGTCCCTTTTTCAATCGCTGTTCCCAACTGGCTTGCATGGCATTGTAAAAGGACTGAGCATCCGTCTCGTACCGGAACAGAGAACCAAAGTTCGGGTTGGGGCGCGCGCCGAGCGCGACATTGAATGGGTTTTCATCGACTAGCCGTATCAGATGGTTTCCCCGTGCGCCAACGTAAGCCAGCTTCACCACTGAGCTGGAGGTAAGTTCACGCTGCAAGTTGAGGTTGTATTGATAGACGGTTGGCCATTTTGGATAGTAGGTTAAGCTGGTCGGAACCGAGGCGGCAGCGGCAGGTCCGGCGAGAGGATTCAGGAACGGAGGGAATAGCACCTGCAAACCGCCATAGAACGGCGGGAAAAAACGATCGTTGCCGTACAAGTTGCCATAGATCTGGTCGTAGAAAATCCCCGCTCCACTGCGTAGCACAGTCTTGCCGTCCGAGGTAAGGCTCCACGCCAGACCAATGCGCGGAGCGAACAGGTCTTTCGGCGTATTGTTCATGAATTTGCCGACTGTAGCCGTCGCATCCGTGGCAGGGTTGATGATATTCGCTACCTTACCTTGCGATTCGGTCGGGTTTGAATAGAACTCATAACGCGTGCCCAGGTTCAGCATAAAGCGAGGGGTGACGCGCCAGTCATCTTGGATGTAACCCGACAGCCAATTCTGGCGCAATCCGCGATCGGAATCTGAAAGGTTGGGTTGAGTTCCCAAGTAAACTAAAGGCTTAGCTTCTAAAAAGTTCTCCAGTCCCGGGTTGTTGCTGACGTTGGCGCCAAAAGCCTCAAAAACGTATTCTCCGTTCACGTACAAATCGAACGGACCATTCATCTGCAGCCGCCGGTATTCTCCGCCAAACTTGAGGGCATGTTTACCTATGGTCCAGGATAGATTGTCCTGCACCTGGAAGGTGTTGGAGAATCCCCCGACGGGATAGACCAAATTGTTTCCAATCGCTCCCATCCCGGCTATGGAAAGGACGCCGATCGGGCGATTCGGCGATAAAGAAATCGACAACTGAGGAAATGTGTCATCAGGCTGAGCAATGTATCCCGTCCGGTTGAAGCCGAATGCGAGCAAGTTCATCAGATTGGGCTTAAGGAATTTTTGGTCTTGGATCGTGACGTATTGATCGCCGACGTCTTGGATCCCCGGGAAGCCTGGGACGAGCGTGCTCAGATAGGGCATCTGCGAGGCACTGCTATCGTAGATATACCTTGCAAAAACTCTGTGGGTATCCGAAAGCGAATAGTCGAAGCGGCCCATCACATAGTCCTCGTTCGTAAGGCGGCGCTGCGTGCTGGTGATCTGGGCCGTGCCATTCCCAAAGTCCTGTCCATTCGAAGGAGCAATAATGTTGAGATAAGGCGCAGTCAGCGGATTCACGCCGACATTGACACAACCGCTCTGATTTGCGAGTGTGCACGGGCCGCCGTTCGGATTGCCAGGAGTCGGCGCTTGCGGGAGAAGCCCCTCGTGCGCCAAAGGGTCCGGCACCGTTGAAACTGAGGTCAGACCCTCTCCTTCGCGGAAGCCTTCGTAGTTCACAAAGAAAAACATTTTGTTTTTCTTTATTGGACCACCCACACTGCCCCCGAACTGGTTTCGAATGAAAGGCGGAATCGGGTTATCGGCCAGATCAAAGTAGTTCTTTGTATCCAGTACCGAGTTACGGAGAAACTCGAAAGCCGATCCGTGTAGACTGTTAGTCCCCGACCGGGTGATGAGTTGAATCACGGAGCCTGAATCGCGCCCAAACTCCGCGCTGAAAGTGTCGGTAAAGATACGAAATTCCTGGATCGCATCCACTCCCAGCATTTCACCCGAAGCCCCCCCGGGGCTTAGGCTGTAGAGCGGGTCATTGGCATCCATGCCATCGATCGTCATGTCATTATTGAAGGCTCGCTGCCCGTTCACCGCGACCTTGTTGATCCCCCCCTTGCCCCAGAGGCTGGGTCCAGCACTGACGTTTGGGCTGACTCCCGCCTGCAGCGACACCAATTGAAAAATATCGCGGCCGTTGAGCGGCAACTCCCGCATTTGCTGATCGTCAACCACTCCGCTCATTGAGGAGCTTGCGGATTCAACGAGGGGCTGGCTGCCGCTCACCGTTACCTCTTGCTCCGTCGAACCAATTTTCATGGAGATATTGATCTCTAACTGCTGTGAGACCACCAAGTCGATGTCACGTTGCACCTCCGTCGCAAACTGATCCCGAGTTGCCCGAAGTTCATAGTGTCCAGGAGAAAGACCGGGGAGGCGATATTCCCCCGAGGCGTCCGTCAGGGCGGATACACTCAATTGCGTATCCACGTCTGTTGCGGTGACCTTGACATTCGGCAGAGCAGCGCCGCTGGCATCGGTTACGGTGCCGAGTAAGACTGAGGTGCCTGTCTGCGCACGTAAACTGCAGCAGACCAGCACGAACGAACTGCACAAGATCAGAAGACGCGTTCGGTTTGCGACGGCAGAGTTCACGTTGTCCCCCTGGCGCCATTCGAGTGCAGCTGGTTTCCCAGCTTCCAAGCTGCCTGACCGTGGCCCCGAGAGACCGGAGTGTGCTTCCGACCTCGGTGGCTGTTCAGGAGCGGCCTTGAATCAAACGGCGAGACACCCCACGTCCGCGGAAGTATGTTCGAATGAGAACTAATTGTCAACAATTTATTTATAAATTATCGATAGTTCGATGGCACTTGAACGATATTCGCTGGGCGGAAGATATGCGACACTGGGCAGGGCACCACAATCCAGAGAGGAAAATCATAGATGGCCAGACGAAAACAACTTTCCGCCGTGCGTTCGCCGGAGATGGCAACGGAGCGGCAACTAGCGACCAGAGCAAGGGCGATGAGTGAGTTCGAACTCGCGCTCATCGTGGTAACCAATACCTTTCACCAGTGGGTGACACGCTGCGGAAGTGCGGCTGGAATCGCGGGGCTTTCGACTCTCGACCTGCTAGTCATGCATTTTTTGTGCAACCGGCATCGGTCCATGCGTGCCGCAGACATCGCTTTCGCGCTTTCTATCGAGGATATACACTTGGTTGTCTATTCACTGAAAAAGCTTGTTCGCCTTCAGCTGATGGCCAGAAAACGAAGCGGCAACGAAATGCTGTACTCGGTTACCGAGGCCGCCGACGCAACCTATGAACGCTATCAAGGAATACGCAGCAAGTGTCTGATCAAGTCGCTCGAAATGCTTCACAGCCCGGAGCATGACCTTCCAGTAATCACGGGAATGCTGCGCGCCTTCGCGGGAATCTACGAACAGGCTGCACGAACCGCGGCGACCAATCCGTAGTACTACTAGTAGAACAGTAATCTCTGACATTCGTCGCTGGAGCTAAAACGAAACCACGTCGTCGACTGATCGTCAGCTTAGTCTTGGTGTCCGCAATCCTCTGGAGTACGTGTGCTTTCGGATCATCCTGAACGCCTTTTTCGGTGAGCTGTACTCGTATGCAGAGCGTCGCGTTCTGGAAACCCGGCGTTTGCAGCATTGTCCTCATGCGGGTAGATTACATCGCAAATTGCGCCGTCGGGGTTTCGTTAGCGGATTCGTCGGAAGTTCACTTGGCACCACGCAGATACTTGTCCCTGCCGTCGAGCCAATCGGCCCGAGGCGGAGTGAATACATCAAGATCGATTGTCTCCACAAGAGCTTCTGCTTTATGAGGCATGTGCGGAGGTATGGTAAGCACCTCGCCAGCATTGACTACGATTTCTCTGCCATCGATCCAAAACTTCAGCGCGCCTTCTAGAATGTACGTGACCTGCTCGTTATGGTGGCTGTGCAGTGGCACGATACACCCCTTCTTCAGCAGCACGCGCGCCACCATGATGTCCTGGCCGACGATCATTTGCCGCTGCAGAAGTGGATTCAGATCTTCAAGTTCGACGGTGTTCCACGGGATGTAATTCAGTTCGCCTTTCAGCATAGATTTCTTGCCACGCGCCTTCTTTTTGGTTGCACGAATGCGCCGTTTAACTAGCTTTTTCTCGATTTTGGTCTTTGCCATCTAGCGAACCTTTCCCTCGATAGATTGCCACGGCTTTGTCGTGGAGATAACCGTGATCCAACCGGAGCGCCCCGCGCCTCACTTACTTCGCCCTCGGATACCATCTCGGCGAGCGCGGCAGCAAGGGCCGTCCGCGAGGATTGTACCAGCCAGTAGCTTTCGCGCCGAGCTTCATCATAGGGGAAGGCCTAATTTAGCATCGTAGAGGCGGCCATACCCCGAAACTTTCCTAGAGGCCCTTGTACGCGCCGCCGTCGACAAGAATCGTCTGTCCGGTAATAAAGGATGCTCTTTCGGACGCCAGCCATACGATTGCATCGGCAACCTCTTCGGGCTGGCCGACGCGCTTTAGCGCAGCATCCGCAGCCCAGGCATCGTAAATAGCTTTTTCACTCTTCATGGTCGCCGCCGAGCGGCTTTTTGCGAGTTCCTTCAAACGCTCGGTCGCGGTATAACCAGGGGCCACGTTATTCACGAGGATGCCGTCTTTGCCGAACTCGTTCGCCAAACTCTTCACCAGCCCGACCACCGCGGTTCGTACTGCATTCGACAACACCAGGTCCGGTACAGGCTGCCTAGTCGTTATGGACGTGATGGTGATGATTCTTCCCCAGTGCCTGGCCTGCATGTGCGGAATTACTTCGCGCGCGAAATGGACCGTGCTCAAGAAATTCTGGTCCAACGCCCTTCGCCAATCGTCTTGGCTCGTGGCCAGAAAGCCCTTCGCGGGCGGTCCTCCAGCATTCGTCACACAAATGTCGATCGAGCCAAAGCGCGCAACGACAGCACCCACGAAATCGCGCACAGCCAACGCATCGGTCACATCAAGGGCTTCCGCGAACACCGGTACGTTATACCGGTTCCGAATTTTTTCCGCCGCCGCCTCGAGTGTTAGCTGGTTGCGCGCACACATCGCGATGCGACAACTCTCAGCGGCAAACGCCTGCGCCGCAGCCTGTCCAAGTCCCTGGCTGGAGGCGGCGACTACCGCGACGCGATCCTTAAGGCCGGTCTCCATTGAGCAGAAATTATATCTGACACCAAATTTCGAAGCGCAGTCAACGGCGTGTCATATAAGGATCCGAAAAAAAGCACCGCAGGAAGGCACCGCTTGTGAATCATGGCCTTGCCATTTATCAAATATTTGCAGGCCACATCGGAGAGCAGGCGGTCGGCGCAGGACAAACTGGTGGACGCAATCTTGCCTACGGGTTGTTGTCGCAGACCAAAACCACACTCATTCGATAATCCTGCCGCGTGCGACGCGGACGATCGAAAGCGTCGCGATTCAAACATTCCCTAACGTCAATTTGCAGTTGGGGCACTCAGTTGGACCCAGATCGGGACCCAGATTTTTGAACGGGTTTTCTAACTGGTTGAGAAATATGGTAGGCACGAGGAGACTCGAACTCCTGACCTCTACCGTGTCAAGGTAGCGCTCTAACCAACTGAGCTACGCGCCTACAACAACTTGCGATTTTACCACTGTTTCCGTGGGAGCAACTGGCGTTCCCACGGCCTGAGCGACCAGGTTTATCAACTCGGCGTCATACTGCTACGAAGTTGTTTGTGTGCCAACTGTCTTCAAACCGTTCCCGGTCAAACTCACTTTACCGCGTCCGAACTGTTTCGCAAAATCGAGTCAAGCTATGTCGGCAAACAGAAAGTGATCGGTTATTTCCTGCTTGCCGTTCTTCGACCAGAATCGATGCCAACTGCGGACATCACTTCCTGCTAGCCGATTTCCAATTCGTAAGGTGTGGAGTCTCGCTTCGATCACCTCCGTTGTCGGCGTCAGGGGGGATTAGCTTTGTCATCTACAATCGTAGTCGATTCCGGTCAATACATTAAACACTGTATGCCTCGGATGGTGGCTTGGAGGCGACACGAATTATTCGGCGTGAGAGTCCTGATTGCAATATAGTCATTGTTGTTCAAAACGATGCGAGGGTTGCGCGCAAACAAGCCCGCAGCATTGACGCGAGCGGCCTTCGTAACAAAATCTGATTTAACCCGAGATTTGCTTTCGGAGACCTGGAGGGTGGCAATGGAAAACAATAGCAGCTCGGGCGAGACAAAAAGCGCAGCGGCCCAAGGTGAGCCTTGGTGCGGTCTTTTAGCAGATGCTGCGCCGCGCGATCACATCGTGCAGCTTTATCAGGATGAGCAATTTCTCAATCGGGCCGTGTGTCGCTTTGCTGCTGCGGCGATTGCTAACGGCGAAGGGATAATTCTGGTTCCGACGATCGCTCATTGGGACGCTTTTCGGCCCCGCCTGGAAAGCGAGGGCGTGGATGTGAAGGCCGCGGAAAAGCGGGGACAACTGACGATTGTTGATGCGGACAATCTGCTGCCCACCTTCATGCGTGACGGAATGCCGGATTCGCCGGTGTTTCTGGGCTTAGCCGCGAACGTCATCGCCCAAGCTCGCGGAGACGGTCGTTACCCGAAACTACGCTGGTGGGGTGAGATGGTTAACATTCTTTGGGAGCGCGGCGACGTTGCCGCCAGTATGAACCTCGAAGATTTGTTTGACCAACTCGCGCATGAGCAGGATATTGCGATCTTCTGCTCGTTCTTAATGGATAACTTCAACGGAGACGTGCACGCTCGTATGCTGCCCAGACTCGGCGAGAATCACTCCCATCTCATTCCCGTCGAAGATTACTCTCGGCTTGAGCAAGCCGTGTCCGAAGCACTTCGAGACGCCGTGGGCCCGGACGAGTCCCGTGTCCTAGAGGACCGACTCCTGTCGCGCTATCCCGGTTCGTTCCACATGCCGCGCTCTCAAGCCTTGCTCTTGGCGTTGCGTCAGACTCTCCCACTTGTAGCGGATGATGTGCTGCAACGCAGTCACACGCTGTATCGTACTACTGGCTAAAAATAGAGATACTCCATGGCCCGGGATGACGAGCTCTTTGTTGGCGGAACGGTGTCAGCCGACGCTAAGACTTTGGACGCGATGACCGCAAGCGAGATCGGTGTGCTTGATGCTGTCGATGTTCCGATAATTGTAATCAGCCGCGAGTGCAAAGTGGCCCGCATCAACAGGGCCGCCATGACGGTGTTTGGCTTGAAGGTCTCGGATCTCGGTTGTTCTCTTGGCAACACTCTTGCCGGCGTGGAGGATCTCAATAGAATCTGCACGCGGGTCATCACCGACGGAGCACCGCACCGGATCGAAACCCGCGATGGCGATAGATATTTTCTTCTTCGAATAGCTCCCTACACCGGAAGCGACCGCCAGATTCTGGGCGCGGTGCTCACATTCACGAATGTCACGGCCTTTCGCGCAAGTATCGAGCAAGCCATCTACGAACGGGAATACACGAAGGCGGTCCTCAACACGGTAGTTGATCCCGTGGTTGTTCTCGACGCCAAACTGCAGGTACAGACGGCGAACCGAGCCTTCTATACCGTATTTGGGGTTTCGCGGGATGAGACGCGGGGCATTTCGATCCGCAAGCTTGGGAATAACGAATGGCAAACCTCCGAAGTGTGGGAATCCGTAGAGACAACTCTTTCTGGTCCTAGTGAATTTCAGGCTGTCGAGATCGACCGCGAATTCCCTACCGGTAGAAGGACGCTTGTGCTTGACGCACGCCGATTGGCGGGAGCCGCGGATTCTCTGATCGTTATCACGTTTCATGACGTCACCGAGCGAAAGCAGGCAGAACGGACAACCTCACTACTGGCTGCCATTGTCGATTCTTCCGATGATGCCATCCTCAGCAAGAAGCTCGATGGAACCATAACCAGTTGGAACCAGAGCGCCGAGCACCTGTTCGGATATACCGCAGAGGAAGCCATCGGTCAGCATATTACGCTCATCGTCCCGTGGGAACGACGTGCCGAAGAAGAAGACATTCTCAGGCGCATGGCAAGAGGTGAGCGAGTCGAACACTTCGAAACAGTGCGCAGACGGAGAGACGGCACGTATCTAGATGTCTCACTCACGATTTCTCCCATCCGCGATGCGGCAGGCGGGGTCATTGGGGCATCAAACGTAGCCCGCGATATTACTGAACGCAGGCAGGCGGAGCGAGCACTGTCGGAACAAGCTCGGCTACTGGACCTGAGCAATGATGCTATCTTCGTTCGCGACGCCGGCGATCACGTTACCTATTGGAACAAGGCTGCGATGGAGCTCTACGGCTTTACCCGTGAGGAAGCGTTGGGCCGAGTAACCCATGAACTCTTGCAGACCCAATTTCCCGCGGATCTGGAAATCATCAACGAACAACTGCGCCACGACGAGCGCTGGAACGGCGAATTAGTTCACACAAGGAAGGATGGAACGAAAGTCATAGTTATTAGCCGGTGGGCGCTCGATCGGAAAGCGAGTGGAAACGCGCTGCGCATTCTCGAAACCAACAGTGACATCACGTTGCAAAAGCGAACCGAGAAGGCATTGCGCGAAAGCGAGGAGCGCTTTCGCGCAATTGTCGAAACCACTCCTGAGTGCGTCAAAGTGATCTCGGCAGATGGTACGTTGTTGCACATGAATAGGCCCGGCCTGGAGATGGTTGGCGCTCGTTCCGCGGACGAAGTGGTGGGAAAGAATGTTTATGACCTGATCGCGCCGGAGGATCGGAACCGGTTCAAAGCTTTCAACGAGAGCATCTGCCGCGGTGAGCAGGGTTCACTACAGTTCGACATCATTGGGTTAGGGGGTAAACGGCGGCACATGGAAACCCACGCCGCACCCTTGCGAAATCCGGATGAAACCGTAGTGCATCTTGCTGTTACGGCCGACATTTCCGAGCGGAAGCGGGCGGAGGAGTTGCTGCGTCGGAGCGAAGAACGGTTCCGCGCACTCGTGAACGCGAGTTCTGACGTGGTTTATCGCATGAATCCCGACTGGAGCGAGATGCGCGAGCTCGATGGCCGGGAGTTCCTGGCGGATACGGGGAAGCCAAGAAAGGATTGGCTGAACGACTATATTCATCCCGACGACCAACCGATTGTTCTACGGACGATCCGTGAGGCCATACGGACAAAAACCACGTTCGAGCTTGAACATCTTGTCCGACGAACGGACGGCACGCTGGGCTGGACCAACTCGCGGGCGGTTCCCCTACTCAATGGAAACGGCGAGATCCTGGAGTGGTTCGGTGCAGCCAGCGATATAACTGCTCGCAAAACGGCGGAGGAAAACTTCCGCAAACTGGCCCATACGCTCGATGCAGAGGTGCGGGCTCGAACTCAAGAACTGGAGGAGCAATCCAACCAAGTTCGAGAGCTCTCCTGGCGCTTGTTGAGAAGTCAGGATGAAGAACGCCGGCATATCGCTCGCGAGTTGCACGATTGCGCAGGTCAGACATTGACTGTGCTTGGCATGAGTCTCGCGCAGCTTGTTCAGAAGGCCGGGCGTAGTGCCCCCGAGCTAGCCACCGAGGCTGAACAGATTGAAGAAACAGTTCAGCAGTTGCACCGCGAGATACGCACGACTTCTTACCTGTTGCATCCGCCTCTGTTGGACGAGACCGGGCTGTATTCCGCGATCAGTTGGTACGTACAAGGGCTTCTAGAACGCAGCGGTCTGGAAGTTCATCTTGATATTTCAAAAGAGTTTGGGAGACTGCCGCGTGACATGGAACTCGTGATCTTCCGGCTGGTGCAAGAATGTTTGACGAACATTCACCGGCATTCCGAAAGTGAGACCGCTTCGATCCGGCTTACTCGTGAATCGAATCAAATCACCTTAGACATCCGGGACCAAGGAAAGGGCATGTCCCCGGCGCGTTTGGCAGAGATTCAATCGGGACGCTCGGGCGTCGGAATAGGCGGGATGCGAGAACGCCTGCGTCAATTCGAAGGGACTATGAATATCGAGGCGGATAGCTCAGGGACACGCATTTTCACGATCATCCCGTTCCCCAAAGCTGCATCCCCGGATGATCAGAGCAAGGCAGGGCCCTTGCAGACAACCGCGTCAGACTTGTGAATACAGTCCGCAAGTGTCCGGACGAATGACGGAGAAGCGGAAACATGCCTCTGGATTAGTGCCCGGAAACGCCCTCTCGTCAGTTTGCTCCGGGTTTGTCGCAAACAGAAAGGAACCGGAGACTTCCTCACGCTCTCCTCACGCTCTCGGAGGGCTCCGGCCCGCACATCCCTATCCTAAGTGCGGCTCAACAAGGTGTCGCGCGACGCCGTTCTCGATTGACAGTTCCTGACACCGTCGCAGATACTGCAATCTGCGCATGTAGGATGCAACGGCAGTCGCCGAAGGGCAATGCCCACCTACGATCTCATCGTGGAGCCCTACATGCCCAATCTAGAGAACCTCAAAAAGCAAGCCAAGCTCATATTGCGGTGGCATCGCGAACGCCACTATCCCGTCGCCGCACAAATCCGCGAGCATTTGCCCCGTTTCCTGAATATGCCCGACTCCGAGATTCTTGCGGCGAGCTTTAAGCTCAGCGATGCGCAAGAAATGGTCGCAAGACTGCAAGGCTTCGATAGTTGGCAAGCCCTGAAAACTGGGCTTTGGCCCACATCGATCAAGGTGAAATCATCGCCATCGAAAGCAACGATTGTCGGTGCAGAGCCGCAACTGTTCGTCACTGATATCCAGAGATCATGCGATTTTTTCCGTGAGAAGTTAGGCTTTTCGCTTGTATTCAGTTACGGCAAGCCTCCCTACTATGCACAGGTGGGTCGCGATACGGCGCGTCTCAATCTACGGTGCGTCGAGCGGTCAGTAATCGATTCGGCGGTCCGCGACCGGGAGGAACTGTTGTCAGTTTCAATGATCGTGGCTACAGCTGACGAGATCAAGCTGTTGTTTCTTGAGTTTCAGTCCGCTGGCGTTACTTTTCGCCAGACGCTGAAAAAACAGCCTTGGGGTGCCAAGAATTTCGTCGTCAAGGATCCGGATGGGAATCTGCTGCTGTTCGCTGGACCCGCAAACTAACCGCTACCAAGCCGAATCGGACGTCTGGTCGTCGGCTGCTTAGTTCACAGCAACTTTCGACGCTGCGATTTCCTCGTTTTGGCCCTGTCACTTACCCTATTTTGGCTTTCGATGGTGGGTACATCTGTTTGGAAACGTCAGAGAAAGTTCAAACAGCCCATTTTGCAATGTGGTGGTGGTGAGGGTCCCACCATGAGGTAACTTGTGGAAGCGAAGGGAGTATCATGCGGACACCGAGCTGATTAATTTGCGAACGGAGTAGACCAATGCCTGAGTCCATTGACTGGCCGCCACCACGCACGCCGAGGCGCCGACGCCGTCGCTTTGTTGTCATTCTCGTCGTCCTTGCTGGCATTCTCTTCGGCGGTCGGACTGCTTTGTCATACTATGTGGACCGACTCTGGTTCGGATCGCTAGGCTATGCGCAAGTATTCTGGAAAACACAAAGCTTGCAGTGGGGAATCTTCGTAGCTTTTACCGGGGCCACATTTCTCATCTTGTATGGATCGTTCCTGGCTCTGAAGCGAGCTCATCTTCCCGATTTGCCGAGTGGACACACGATTTACATCGGTGGTCAGCCGTTGAAGCTGCCGGTTGAGCCTGTCCTGCGCCTCATCGCGCTCGGCGTTTCGATCGTCATTTCGGCCGCCACGGGCGCTGGCATGATGGTGGAGTGGCCAACGCTCGCGCTCTTTTGGTACGCGCCCCGTGGCACGAGTAGCGCCATCGATCCGATTCTGGGCAGGCCGCTGAACTTTTTTCTGTTCAGCCTGCCCACGTGGCAACTCATCGCCGGATGGCTGCTGACACTCGCTGTGATTGTGTGTCTACTTGCCATTTTCTTTATCCTCATTACAGGCGGCACCAAAGTGCTGGCCGGGCGCCTCAGCCGCTCTGTCACACTGCCCTGGCGCGGGCTCTCCATCGCATTTGCCTTTCTGTTGCTGATCCTCGCGGGACGCGTGTATATCAGTCGTTTTGAGCTGTTGCTCGATGATCATACGATCTTCGGCGGCGTGACCTATACGGACGCGCACATCACGCTGACAGGACTGCTCGTCGTATGCGCGGCGCTCGTCCTTGGAGCAGTGATTGCCATCACGAATGCTGCACGGGAGCCGCGCGGACGCTGGCTGATCGCGGCGATTCTTCCGGCTGTCGTTTGTTACGCAGTCCTGCAAGGAGTCGCTTGGTATGTCGGGAGCTTTATCGTCAAACCGAATGAACTTGTTCGCGAACAGCCCTATATTTCTCACAACATCGAGTTCACGCGGCAGGCTTATGGTTTGGACCGAGTCGTGCAGCGCGAGTTCGCCGCCGACACGAGCGTCGAGGCGGCTGATGCAGCGAACAATCAGGCTACGCTTCAGAACATTCGGCTGTGGGACTGGCACGCACTCCAAGACACGCTGCGGCAGATTCAGGAAATCCGCACTTACTATGATTTTCCCGACATCGACATTGACCGATACGACATCGGAGGTACGACTCGCGAGGTGATGCTCGCCGCGCGCGAACTGAACGTCGATAAGCTCCCGGAGAGCAGCCGCAACTGGATTAACGACAAGCTCATTTACACCCACGGGTATGGCATCACCATGAACCCAGTCAATGGTTTCACGCCTGAGGGCCTGCCCACGTTGATGTTGAGCAACATGCCGGTCCAGAGCACGGTGCGGGGTCTAACGGTGACACGCCCGGAGATCTATTTTGGCGAACTGACCGACACCGATGTCTACGTGAAGACGCGGCAGAAGGAATTCAACTATCCGCAAGGTGCGAGCAATAGCCTGACATCGTACGAGGGGAACGGTGGCATCGCGCTAGGCGGTTTCTTGCGCCGCATTACGATCGCGCTCGACCGCGACGACCTCGCCAAGATTCCGTTCAGCGATGACGTGAACAAGGACAGCCGGCTGCTGATGCGGCGCAACATTCGCGATCGCGTATCGGCGCTGGCGCCGTTTCTAACCTATGATCCAGATCCGTATATTGTGCTCGGCGACGACGGCCGGCTGTCCTGGATCATGGATGCGTTTACGGTTTCAGACAACTATCCCTATTCGACCTCGTATCATCTCGACAACAATCCTATTAACTACATGCGGAACAGCGTTAAGGTGGTAATCGACGCCTACGACGGAACGACTGCGTTTTACGTGTTTGATACGGACGATCCGATCATCGCAGCCTACCGCCGTATCTTCCCGAGTCTGTTCAAGGATGCGTCCATGATGCCATCCGGACTGCGCAAGCACGTGCGCTACCCCGAGTTGTTGCTCAAGTTGCAGGCGGAAGTCTATGGCCTGTATCACATGACAGATCCGCAAGCGTTCTACAACCGCGACGATTTGTGGACGGTGGCCACCGAAGTCGGCATGGGCGAGGGTGGTCAGCAAGTAACGCAGGAGATGCAACCGAACTTCGTGCTCATGAAACTGCCGGGAGAAACGGGCGAAGAGTTCGTGGAGATTCTACCCTTCACGCCCGCCAACCGGAATAATCTGATTGGCTGGATTGCCGGGCGCTGCGATGGTGAACAATATGGCACCTCGGTGGTCTACAACTTCCCCAAGACCAAGCTGGTCGACGGACCGCTGCAGGTTGAAGCGCGAATCGATCAGAATGCGCAGTTATCCGGACAATTAACCTTGTGGAATCAGCAAGGCTCACACGTGCGGCGCGGAGCGTTGCTGGTCATTCCGACTGGGCGTGCGCTGTTGTACGCCGAGCCAATTTATCTGCAGGCCGAGCGGAGTCCTATGCCGGAGTTGCGCCTGGTCGTGCTCGCGCTGCAAGATCGTTTGGCGTACGGACCAACCTTCGAGTCGGCGATGGCCGCGCTATTTGGTGGAGCCGCTTCGTCGCTGACCGCTCCGGCGAATGCTTCCTCGAGTGCAACGTCAGTTCCCGCAGAGCAGTTGCCGAGCGCAGCCGCATCCGGCGCGTCGTCCCAGACTGCATCGGATCTCAACCCGTTAATCGCTGAAGCCGCGAGAGATCTTGCCGACTATCAGCGCTTGACGGCGGAAGGAAAGCTGGGCGAGGCTGGACAGAAACTCGAAGAGCTGAAGCATGTCCTCGACAAGCTCAACGCGCGTCAAAAATAGTCTGGCCGCGGTTACGCCTTGCGCGTCGACATTTCGGCCGCAAAGCCATAAAGTTGGCGGGAGAATCGTTTCTACGGCTGAGAATATAAAGCACGCTTCAGGAAATCTCCAGCGCCCGTGCGTCCCACGAACTCATCCGCTTCTACTACGACGCGGCCGCGGGACAGCACGGTGTCAGGCATCCCTGTGACTTCGATTCCCTCGAACATTGAATAGTCAACGCGCATGTGGTGAGTCGACGCGCTGATGGTGTGCTTACGGTCGGGATCAAAAATCACCAAGTCCGCGTCGCTGCCTACGGCGATCGTGCCCTTTCGCGGATACAGGCCAAAAAGTTTTGCAGGCGTTGTCGACACCATCTCCACGAAACGATTCACGCTGAATCTTCCCCCCGCCACGCCGCCGGAATAAATAAGGCTCATACGGTGCTCTATGCCGGGACCGCCGTTCGGGATTTTGGTGAAGTCGTCACGGCCGAGCTCTTTCTGTTCTTTGAAGCAGAAGGGACAGTGGTCGGTCGAAACTACCTGGAGATGGTCGGTTTTCAGCCCATTCCACAACTTTTCCTGATGCCACTTTTCGCGCAGAGGCGGTGTGAAGACATATTTAGCTCCCTCAAACCCGGGCGCGTCCATGTTCTCGAGCGAAAGGTAAAGATATTGCGGACAAGTCTCGGCATAGACTGGTAGCCCGCGATCACGGGCCTCACGCACCTTTTCGAGAGCTTCATTGCAACTCAGGTGCACGATGTAAACTGGCGCTCCAGCCATTTCGGCGAGCGCGATCGCTCGCGAAACGGCTTCCGCTTCCGCCGTCGTAGGACGGGTCAAGGCGTGATACTTCGGCGCTTTTTTCCCCTCCGCCAGTGCCTGCTGCACGATCACGTCAATCGCACCACCATTTTCGGCGTGCATGCAGACAAGACCACCATTGTTTGAGGTGGCACGCAGCACCTTAAAGATGCTGGCATCGTCGAGCATGAACACCCCGGGATAAGCCATAAACAGCTTGAAGCTGGTGACGCCTTCGTGCACCAGGGCGCTCATGTCATCGAGTTGTGCACCCGTCAGATCGGTAATGATGCAATGAAATGCGTAATCGCAAACCGCTTTGCCGGAGGCTTTCTGCATCCAGGTATCGAACGCCGTTTGCAGTGTTTGACCCTTGTATTGGATGGCGAAGTCAATCAAAGTAGTCGTCCCGCCGAAAGCTGCGGCGCGTGTGCCAGTTTCGAAATCGTCCGCGCTTGTGGTCCCGCCGAACGGCATATCGAGATGGGTATGCACGTCGATTCCGCCAGGGAATACATACTTACCTGCCGCATCGATAATCTTTCTCGCATTTTCTCGCGGCAGGCTTTGTCCAAGAGCAGAAATCTTCCCGTCATTGATCGCAACGTCGCTGCTGTAGGTGTCGGTTGCGGTAGCGACGCGACCATTAACGATGATGGTGTCAAAGCCCATGATTGTGTCTTCTCCTCGAGCGGCGAAGTAGAGATTCTATGCTAAACTCCCGAAACTACGAGGGCCGATTTTCCCGTCTGGATATCTGGCGCGACGTATTCAGTGAAATAGAGGAGAGCAACATGCGGTTCGGTATCACCATAAAGCCCGATATGACAGTGGAACGGATTGTCGCACTCACGCGCCAGGCAGAGGCGTCAGGCTTTGAATATGGCTGGATCTTCGATTCTCACGTTCTTTGGCTCGAACCTTATCCCATGCTCACGCTGATGGCGACCAACACGAACAAGATGAGGCTCGGCACTTGCGTTACGAACCCGGCAACGCGCGACATCACGGTCACGTCGAGTCTGTTCGCTACGCTGAATTTGATCTCCGGAGGGCGAATGCAACTCGGCATCGGCCGTGGCGACAGTTCCCGTCGCGTATTGGGGAAAAAGCCCGTAACGGTTGCGCAGTTGGAAGAATCCATAAAAGATTTTCGCAATCTCACCAGCACCAAAGAGATTGACTACGAAGGCGGAAAAGCACGGTTGACCTGGGCTTCTGGTGGCGTTCCTCCCGTGTGGGTTGCTGGATATGGGCCCAAGGTGCTCGAACTCGCTGGCCGCGTCGGCGATGGTGTCATTTTGCAGTTTGCCGATCCTGACTTGATCGCGTGGTGTGTCAGTTTCGTCAAGAAAGGGGCTGCAGCCGCGGGCAGAGATCCCCGGAAGATTGAGATCATGGCGGCTGCTCCGGTCTGGGTTTCTGACGATTTGAAAGTAGGACGAGAGCGCGTCCGCTGGTTCCCTGCCCTGGTATCGAATCACGTCGTCGATCTGGTTTCGCGCTATAAACCGGAGGAACTTCCGCCCGCACTCACCTCGTATGTACGTGATCGCGGGCAATACGATTACCTTCATCACTGCGAGGTCGATAGCAGTAACCGCAACTTCGTGTCCGATGAGGTGACGGATCGCTTTTGTCTGCTCGGTCCCGCGGCAGCGCAAATTGAAAAGATTCGCGCTCTAGGGCGCGCGGGAGTTACTCAGTTCAATATTTATCTCATGTGCGGGGACGAAGAGGACACGCTCGAAGCCTATAAGAAGGACGTGTTGCCGGCTTTTGGGAAAGCTCCCAGCTCCTAATTACTGTTTTTCGAAATTTCGGTTTGGGCACACTAGAGTGAATGTGATGGCCTTCGACGTTGTTCCTGCAACGACACGCTTTCGCTGTATAAAGCTGGTCGCAGCTGCGGCCGCTATCGATATAGTGCTGTGGCTGCTCGGTTTTCAGAAGTACCGAAGGGTTAGCCGCCCTCGTCCAGATCATAGGCACTCTCTACAGCGTGGTGTACGCGTTTGCCACCTACGTGATTTGGGGGCAGTTCACCTCGGTAGAAAACGAGATCCGGAAAGAGTCGGGCGCATTGAAGGATTTGCTGGTTTTCAGCAACCGTCTCAAAGAGGCAGTCCGAGAACCTATGGTGCGAGCGGTGAAGATTTATGCCCGCGCGGTTGTGGAAACGGAGTGGAGCGCGCTCTCCAACAATGAAAAGACCGAGAAAACCGACCGGCTCTTCCATGACGTTATTTCCAGTGTGATCAATGTCAGGCCGGAAGACGACACCGAACGCATCATCTATGAGCGGCTCCTCGACATTGCCAACCAAGCCAGTGCGCATCGGGATGAAAGACTGTCTCTGAGTGCGAAGAGGATGCCGCAAACACTTTTTCTTTTTGTGACGCTGACCGCGTCGACGATCCTGTTTTTGCTTTTCTTCTATCCCTTTCGAAACCCAGTGCTCGGAGCAGTCTCGGTTGCAATCACAACGATGTTGCTGTTTTTTGCCCACTTTGTGCTGACAGATTTGGACAACCCATTTGAAGGAACGTGGAACGTTGGCTCTGAACCGTTCGGGGAACTGGTGACGAAGCTGCGGTAGATCTAGAGCTCCGGTTTTCTTCGGAAGGCCATCAGCAGGTAATAGGTTAGGAACGAGACCACAAATCCCACAAACCACGAATAGGCATACAAAATGCGCAGCGGGGGAACGACTAATCCCACGAGCGCTGTGGCCGCTCCCACGGCCAGCGCGCTTACCGCCAGCCAGTTGAAGCCGCGCGAATATTCGTAGGCGCCGTTGCGCAGGTAAAGGTCGTCGACGACGAGCACTCGCCTGCGGATCACGAAGTAGTCGCAGATCATGATGCCAGCGACCGGTCCGAGGAATGCGGCATAGCCGCCGAGCCATCCGAAGATGAAGGTGCCGTAATCGGAGAGCAGTTTCCAGGGCATCAGGGCGATTCCCATGAAGCTGGTGAGAACGCCGCCGGTACGGAAGTTGATTTTTCGCGGCCACAGGTTGGAGAAATCGTTGGCCGGGGAAACTACGTTGGCGCCAATATTCACGTTTAAGGTCGCCAGCAGAATCGCCAGAAGCGAAATCACTACGGCCACGGGCGAATGAAAGCGGCTCAGCAATTGCACAGGATCCCAGATCGCGGTGCCGTAAATCACCACCGTCGCCGACGTTACCAGGATTCCGATCAGGGAGTAGAGCGTCATGGTTGTGGGCAGCCCGAGCGCTTGCCCGATCACTTGTTGGCGCTGACTTTTCGCAAAGCGTGTGAAGTCGGGGATATTGAGCGAGACCGTGGCCCAGAAGCCGACGGTGCCATTCAGAGCGGGGATGAGAAATTTCAGAAAATCAGAAAAGCTCACGAAGCGCGAAGGGGCCGACAGCATGGGACCGAACCCTCCGGCCGCTTTGTAGGCCCACCCCAGCAGCAGCAGGCCTACGGCCAGAAGAATCGGCGCGCTGATTCCCTGCAGAAATCTTATATATTCGATGCCTTTGAGAATTACGAGTAGATTGATGAGCCAGAAAGCCACGAAACAGATTGCGGTGCTGTGTGCGACTTGCCCCCAAACGGGAACTAGCGTGGTGATCAAGGTGTTGATGGCTTCGCCGCCGATCCAGGTTTGGATGCCGAACCATCCGCAGGCTACGAGGGCGCGCAAGATTGCGGCAAAGTTTGCGCCGAGCACTCCAAACGAGGCACGGGCCAGCACGGGGAACGGGATGCCGTAGCGCGCCCCCGGATGCGAGTTCAGCAGCATCGGAATGAGGACAATGGTGTTGCCGAGGAACACGGTTGCTACCGCCTGCTTCCAGTTCATTCCTCCCTGGATGAGGCTGGCCGCCAGCATGTACGTCAGAATATTGACCGACATCGATACCCAGAGCGCGGCGAAGCTGTAAGTGCCCCAGGTGCGACGGGCGCCGGTCGTGGGCGCGAGGTCCTCGTTGTAGAGCGGACTGGATTCGATGGCTGATGAGGGCATATTTATGTTGCGGTGGAAAAATTCTCAGTTCCCGGTTCTCCGTTCTCAGGGAAGCCTACTGCTCGGCCTGCGCGCTGCGTGACCATGCCCGGACCCTTCGCTGGGCTGAGAATGAGAACTTAGTCGGCGGCGGTGGTCTGCCCCGTTTGCGTTGTCAGCGCGCCATAGGTCTCAGGGCGGCGGTCGCGATAAAATTGCCAGACTTTTCTTACTTCCTGGATCATGTCCAGGTCGAGATCGGCGACCAGCACTTCATCTTTCGTGCGGCTGGCCTGCGCGATGATTTTGCCGCGGGGATTACAGAAATAACTCTTGCCGTAAAATTCGCCGATATTCCACGGCTTTTCGCGGCCGACGCGGTTGATCGCGCCTACGAAATATCCGTTGGCAGCGGCGTGGGCGGGCTGCTCGAGTTCCCATAAATATTCCGAAAGACCGGCGACCGTGGCGGAAGGATTGAAAACAATTTCGGCGCCGTTCAATCCGAGAACGCGCGCGCCTTCGGGAAAATGGCGGTCGTAGCAGATGTAGACTCCGACGCGAGCGAATTTCGTTTCGAAGACGGGATAGCCGAGGTCACCAGGAGTGAAATAGAATTTTTCCCAAAATCCGGGATGGACGTGGGGGATGTGGTGCTTGCGATACTTGCCCAGATATTTGCCATCGGCGTCAATGACCGCGGCGGTATTGAAGTAGAGGCCCGGCATCTGCTCCTCATATACAGGGACGACGATCGCCATGCCGTGCCTGGCGGCGACCTTCTGCATTAACTGGGTGGTGGGTCCATCGGGAACGCGCTCGGTGAGGTCGTACCAGCGAATGTCTTGCTCGGCGCAGAAATAAGGTCCGTAAAAAAGTTCCTGCAAGCAGAGAATCTTGACTTTCTTCTTCGCCGCCTGCTCGATCAGTTTCAGGTGCTTATCGATCATGGCTTTTTTGATCTCTGGCAACCGGCGGTTGGTGCCGAGCGCATTGCTCGCTTGGATCAGACCACAGCGCACATTTCGAGACATGGAGGCCTCCGAGAAACGCTAAATATACCAGACACTTTCCGCCGGACCCGAGGGGGCCGCGTGGGCCATCGAACGCAAGACGAAGGAAATCCCGTCACGACAGAACGTTCTCGCTAGCGCAAGGCCGTAAAGAGCGCTTCTTTCCAGCGTTGGTTGTCGATGGTCCAGCACACTTTGGCTTTGCATGTCTTTTCGACAATGGGGGCCCAGACTGTCTTATTGGGGTCATCGGCCGCAACGTTCAGGCGATCGACGACGGTCATGCCTCGCGTGAGTTCGCTCTGTGTTTCGACGTCAATGAAGTGCTCGCTCCAATCTGTTCCAGTGCTCGGATCGAGCGCGATCGCCATGGCGATCGGGTCGGGCAGCGAAATACCGTCTTCGCCGGTCTGCACTCTGTAGGCATGGCGGGCGTGGCTATTGGACTCTACGGCAAACTTCGCTAGCGGGTTGTTGAATCCGAGAATGCGCGCGATGTCGTCATCATGCACCACAGCGTCTCCGCGAGAAAGATGCCATCCCACGAGTTCGATGGGCAGCCCGCTATTGATGACGATGCGGGCGGCTTCCGGATCAACCCAGATGTTGTATTCCGCGGCAGGCGTCACGTTGCCTTCACAGCAGGGCGCTCCGCCCATGACTACGCAGCGGCTAACTCTTGCGGTGATCTCGGGTCTCTTCGCCAGAGCCAGCGCAAGGTTCGTGAGTGGCCCTAGCGTGACGATTACGATTCCGGGATTCGCTTCGATTGCTTCGATGATGGCGTCTGCCGCGGGCGTGGTGGCGACAGTTTGACGAGCGGAGGGATAGTGGTGATCTCCTAACCCATCGCGGCCATGAAACCAGGTGGCGTTTTCATAACTACGAAGGAGCGGTTTATCGGCTCCGGCGTAAACCGGTACATGCGTTCCGCAAAGTTCAACTGTATAAAGAGCGTTGCGGGTTGACTGCTGGACAGGAACATTTCCAGCGACGGTTGTAATCGCCGCCACGCACACGTCGGGGGCGCGTAGCGCCATGATGAGGGCTACCGCATCATCGGAAGCGGTGTCGGTATCGATGAGGAAGGTGCGCGGCACGCGGCTAGAATAACAAACTGCCACTCAGTACCGGCGGCGGTAAAAAGTACTCGTAGGGACAGCCGACCTCGGCTGCCCTACGGGCTCGTCACTTCCATTTAATGCTTGAAAGAGATATTCAGACCGGTCGCAAACTGCAGATCGTTTCTCTCAATGGGAGGCGTCGCGGCCGGAGGGTTGGTATCGAAAACATCCCCAAACGAGTTCTGCCAGCCTAGCCACTTGTTGATTTTGGTGACCGTTCCCAAATTGAATGTGCCGCGGACTTGACCAGTATTGCTCAGGTCCGGGTAGAGCAAAAAGCTCTGCGTAACGACTGTGCTCTTCCCGAGCTTGTGGGTAAAGGCATCGCCCAAGGTCAAGGCTCCCAAGCTTTGGGAATACGAATAGGTGGCCGGCGGTGGAACCAGGCTCGGCACACCCGAGTAAGTCTCATGCGTATAGTTTGCTCCGACCAGGAAATCAAGCGTAGTAGAAGCGCTCTTGATCGCGTGCAAGCCGAAGCCGCCTCCAATAATCGATCGCAGATTCAGGTCTTGCAGTGAATTGGAAAAGAAATCGCCACTCACGAAGCCGAACGTGCGCGGAGTAAAGTCGTGATCGTAGCGAGCTCCACCACCCACTGAGTTCGCAGTGGTGACGGGAGCGGGTTGGGTTGACGTGATCTTGTCGTTTACTGCGTAGATCGAGTTGGTGTAAAGAGTCAACTTGTCGTGGAAGCCCGTGCGCACCGCGTTGAAGGCGACATTCAGGCTCTTGGTTTCGCTGTTACCGGCGGTCAGGGCAAAACCCATATTCACGCCACCTGCCCAGCCTTCGAGAAGCCCCGGGTGCAAGCTCTTCTCATAGGCTTCCTGTTCGGCCGGGCTGCGTACCAAAGTGACGGAAGACTTCGGCGCTTCGACAGGACCTGCGGCCTTGGTTGCGACTACGACATTGTCGCCGTTGGTGGTCACGGGTCCGACGACTGTTCTGCCACCCAGAGTAACGTTCAGATCTCCGGTCGACGTGAAGCTCTGGATGGCATCGAACTTTACGGTTACATCGCCAGCGTAGTCGGTCTTGATGACCAGTACTTTACCGTCGGACTTCGTAATCGAACCGGTCAACCGGTCGCCGTTCTTCAGGACAACCTGATCGGCGAGCGCCGGATTTGCCAGCAGAAAAAGAAGACCTAACAAGAATTTCCTATCCACAAAAACCTCCTAAAGTTATTCAAATTTAGAAATGGAATTTTTAGCCAAAGTCGCGGAGACAGCACAGCACTAGCGGCAGGACAGAGTTATAAAACTCCCTAAATCTCCCACAATTTATTTAAATTTGGATGACGGAATTATATCGAACCAGCGAAGATTCAGCACACCGGGCGACAAGGATGTCGCCGCGGACTCAAGCTTTGTTTTCAGGCTTCCCATCAGTCTTCACCTCGGGCTTGGTTTCGTTGTCTTTCATGCCATTTTTCAGGGCCCGAATACCCTCGCCCAGACCTTTGCCCAATTCGGGCAGTTTCCTGGGGCCAAATACCAGCAACGCGATGGCGAAGATGATCAGCAGGTGCATCGGTTGAAACAGACCTTCAAACATTGAAACCTCCAAACCAGTCGCCCAAACCCGACCATGGGACAGCACAATCCCTAGGTAGTGTACTCCAAGGCCAGTGTACTCCAACCGAACCCGGCAGTCTCGCCGATTCGCCCGCTCTCGACCGGTGTGGCTCGCAAGGGCACATCTCTCAAAATTACTTCGGTGACCTATCGGCGATACCTTTGGCGGACTATTTTTGCCACAGGGCGATTGTCGCGCGTCAACCCGCCGGAGGGCTTCGTGAAAGGTTGTGTGTTGAGATTGCTACTGCTTCTGCTGGCGGCGGGATCCTTACAGGCGGAGCAGACCTCTCCGACGTTTGCCTGCGATACCATTTTTTGGTGGCTGGCCGGCGGCCTATCGAGCGCGCGCATTCAGCGCCTGGTTCAAACGCAAAGCGACGACCATACATCGTGTCCTGCCACAACACAAGACACCCGCGTGCTGCAAAAAGCTGGGGCGGATGCGGGATTGATTCAGAGTCTGGCGCATCAGAATTCGGAGCGCAATCCGGCTCGTCGTTCAGAGCCAAAATTGGCTGTGGGCACGGCCGGTTCTGGTTCGGGCCCGGCGGCTCAAGTTGCTGCCTTAGTTCACGACAAACAGTTCAGCACCGCTGAAGATAAGATCCGCTCCATGCTTCGCGAGGAAACGGGCTCCGCTTCAGCGCACAGTGCTTTGCTACATTTTGTCCTTGGAACCGTCCTGCGACGGCAAGACCGCTTCGATGAAGCGATCGACGAATTTACGGAATCATCGAGACTGATGCCCGGGTTCCCCGAAACCCACAGCCAGCTTGCTTATCTGTTTTACCGGACAGACGATGCCGAGGACGCGCTCGCGGAAGCGCGCACGGCCCTGAGCATGGATCCGGCGAATGCCGAAGGATACCGCGATCTTGGACTCGCTCTCTACTCCGACGGTCACTACGATGCCGCCCTGCATGCCTTTGACGAATCATTGCAGCGCGAACCTGCCGCATCGTTGGCGAACGCCGATGTCTATTTCGACATGGGAATCACCTACCGCGATCAGGGAGATTTGCGCCGTGCCGCCATCGCCTATCGTCACGCCCTCAACTTGCGCCCCGATTATTGGGAGGCGCACAGCAATCTTGGCGTGGTATTGCACGATCAAGGCAAACTGGACGATGCGATTGCGGAATACCGCGTCGCCAAGCGGCTGAACCCGGACGAAACCAGCGTTCGCAACAACCTGGGAAATACGCTTTGCGACAAAGAAGACTTTGAAGGCGCCATCACGGAATTCGCCGATCTGTATCGTCAATCTCCGGAGTGGCAGGGCGGTCACAACTGCCTGGCTCGCGCTTATATGTCCAAGCGCGACTATCCCTCTGCCATTCGCGAGTTACGGGCCGCCATCGCCGCCAATCCCGCAGGGGCGGCCGAGCACCGCGTGCTGGGGCAGGCGTTGTTGCTTTCGGGCAAAGATGAGGAGGCCGTCACGGTGTTGCGGGAGGCAGTTACGCTCAACCCCGAATCCGGCCTGGGACACCGCTATCTCGGCACTGCGCTGGTGAATACCCAGCAACTGGTTGAGGCCGAAAAGGAATTTCGCGAGGCCCTTCGCCTGGAGCCCAGCGCCGAGAATCACTATGCCCTCGCTGCTTGCCTGATGGCTCTGAACCAATACGAAGAGGCTCTCGGAGAACTGGAAATCGCCTCCCGTCTGGATCCCAGCCAAAACCTATACCGGGACCGCATGCAAGAGGTCGTCAGGCTGATTACGACTTCGAAGTAACTGGTGCTGGCAAAAATAGGTACCTTCGGACATAACCTCGATGCACTGACGTGCATCGCCAGCCGGCATCAACGAACCTAGAATGTGGGAAGTGATTGCGGCGCTCGCGGCGCCGCCGGGGCACTCAATGGCAACCATCCCTACCCAGCAAATACAGAAACCGGTCAACCCGGCCGCATTATCCACTCCGGAGCGGCATCTGGCGTACGGATCCGGGCCGGAGAAAAAACTTGCCGGCTACGGCCTGCCGTGTTCGCACTGCCATGCTTACTATCCTGCCGACATGACGGTCTGCCCGATCTGCAGGTGTCCTGATCGCATCTCGCCCACCGAGCCGGTGATTCATTCTATCGTCGCCACGGAAGCAAAAACCGCGCCCGTCGGCCACATCGACGATGAACGCGAACGTTTGCTGAAAGAGCTGAAGTCACAGGCCTTCGCGGCTCACACGCAGATCAACGCTGCGGCTACGTTCCGGTGCGTTCTCGACCACCAGCACACAGGCGCGACTGAACCGGCAGCGGTTTGCCATACCTGCTATAGCGACGCCCGTCAGCAGGCCGACCGCCTGGAAGCGGCTCTCCACATGGATGCAAAGGAGGGGGCAAAGATTGTGTATGAAGCGGTCTGGGCGGATACCTCCGACCCCAACACCACGTACTTGAACGCCGCTACGGCCTTGCTCTCAGAGCTGCGCAAGCGCGCTGGGATCGGACTGCTGCTCGGCTCCCATCAGCCGCTGGCTGACTGATCTCTGGTCGCGAAATCGAGTAAGAACATCTGCCCGGGTTCTCCGGTCGATAAAATCTCAAAAATCACAGCTCTGTGCGGATGACGCTGCGACGGAGGTTGCGGGCGAGGGCTTGCAACTTTCGCGGCCGTTCTACATCCTATTCGTGGAGACAGAACATGACCGAAAAACTGAGCGACGAGATTACACCGAACAAGATCACCAAGACCGATGCTGAGTGGAAGCAGCAGCTTAGTCCGGAACAATATCAGGTAGCCCGCGGCTGCGGCACCGAACGGGCATTCACGGGCCAGTACTGGAACAAGCATGACGATGGGACCTATCACTGCGTGTGTTGCGGGGCGCTGCTGTTCGGTTCGGAAACGAAATTTGATTCGGGCACAGGATGGCCGAGCTTCTTCGCCGCTGCTGACCGCGCAAATGTCGCAGAACACACCGATACCAGCTATGGCATGACGCGTACGGAGGCGCGCTGTGCTCGCTGCGATGCGCATCTGGGCCATGTGTTCCCGGACGGTCCCGGTCCGACCGGGCTGCGCTATTGCATGAATTCGGCTGCACTCGACTTCAAGCCAAAGAAGTAAGCGAATCGAGTAGCATCCATAACAGAAAACGATGGAACGCGGGCTGGTTTGCCGTGCGTTCCATCGTTTTTTGTTTGTCTTCAACCGTGTTGGGATTGAACTTTGTGGGAATTATGCGTTGCCGGCGACTGCGGCGATCGCTTTGGGCGCTTCCTGCTTGTTCTGATTCTGCGCCTGGTTCTTCTGATCCTTCTTCTCAGGGTTGCGCACTTCAACGCCGCCCTTGAGAATCGCGCCCTCTTCGACACTGATGCGATGCGTAATCACATCGCCTGAGAGCAAGCCCTCGCTGCGGATGTCCAGGCGGTCCGCACAATCGACGTTGCCCTGCACTTTGCCCATGATCACGATTTCTTTGGCGGTGATGTTAGCCGCAACGTTTCCGTTGCGACCGATGGTGACGCGATTGTCAGGAAAGTTAACGGTGCCTTCGACGCGTCCATCAATGAAAAGCGATTCCGCACCGGTTATGTCACCCTTGATGACGAGTGAGCGTCCGATATGGGCCTGATCCATGGGTGAGGTGGCCGGCTTTACCGGAGTGTAACTGTTGGTGGGCGCGACGTTTGGAGAGAACTTCGGTTCCGGAGACTGCAACATGAATAAACCTCACTTGAGATCCGCAATCGCAGCGGGAGTTGGGCCCTGCGGTGGCGGTCGATGGGCTAACGGCAAAAAAAGAATGACACGAAAGGACGTATTACGACAGGTTACTGAAGGGTGTGTCCGTTGGCGCAACGGTTATCGTCAAGGCCTCACGACGGAGTTTCCCAACCTTCGTCTTTCATTTTTCGATTCGTCCAGTGCTGCAATTGCTCGAACAGGGCGGGTTCGATTACGACAAATCGCAGGCCCGCTCTGCCTCCAGCGTCAGCCCAGACTAATCGGCCTTTCGCCAGGATCACGATCTCGCTCTCCGGCAGTAAGAAACTGACGTCGACTAATCCCGCAAAGCCGGCGGGTTCGGCGACGGCATCGAGTCCCATGCCTCCTGTGCTCAGGTTGACGGCTTGCACTTGTAATTCCTTGCCGTGTGCATTTCTCAAAGTCACAGAGACATTGACTTTTGCGCGAAAGAACTTCTGTTGATCCTCGCTGATGATGCCGAGCTTGGCGGAACCATCGCCCGAAGGCACCTCAATCTCATACTCGCGCAACTTGCGGCTGAGCGTGCGGCGGGAAATTCCCAGCTGTTCGGCAGCCTGGGCGCGATGGCCGCCAGTCTGCTCGAGCGCGCGAATGATCATCTGTTCTTCCATATTTTCCAGGTTGCCAAGCGGGACCGCACCGCTCGCACGACTTCCAGCGGCGGTGTCCCCACACAATTCTGCCAGAACTTCAGCCCCCGTAATCTCCCGCCGGTCCGTAGCCATCGCGAGTTTCGCAATCAGATTGCGCAGCTCGCGGATATTGCCCGGCCAGGGATGAGACTGCATGGCAGACAGCGCGTCTGCGGCAAAAACCTTTTCCGCCGCTTTCAACGACAGGAAGTGTTTCGCCAGAGCGGCAATGTCTTCGGGGCGTTCGCGCAATGGCGGAACGCGCAACTGGAATTGGCTGAGGCGGTGGAAAAGATCTTTGCGGAAACGTCCCTCTTCGACCGCCAGCTCGAGATTTTGATTGGTGGCGGCAACCACACGAACATCCACCGTGATTTTCCGATTCCCGCCCAAACGATAGTAGGGCGCGCCATCGAGAACGCGCAGCAATTTCACCTGGATTTGTGGCTGCAGCTCGCCAATTTCGTCGAGGAAAATGGTGCTCTTGTCGGCCAGTTCGAACAAGCCGGGCTTCGAGGAATCGGCGCCGCTGAAGGCACCCTTTTCGTAGCCGAATAATTCACTCTCTACCAAATGCTCCGGCAGGGCGGCGCAGTTGATATCCACTAATGCGCTCTTATGCCGATAGGACGATTCATGGATGGTGCGCGCCACTAACTCCTTGCCCGTGCCGGTCTCCCCGGTTACTAACACAGTCTCCGTGTGGCCTGCCACGCGATCTACCAAGACCATGAACTTGTGCATGATCGGGCTCGCAATCAAAAATTGTGTGCCATCGACCTTACGCCACGATAACTGGGTTGTCCCGGTCGCGAGCCGCTTCGGTTCAGTGATCTCAAGCGCGAGGCCCAGAATGGCCGCCGGATCGCCCTTCGAATCGCGCAGCAGCGCCAAGTACAGATGAACAGCGATATCCTGCCCCGACATACCGCGACAGCGAGCCTCGCCTTCGAATTGTCCTTTCTCGAGAGCGATCGCAATCGCCCGGCGGGCGAGGCTGGAGTGTTCTGCGCCGCAATAAAGGTCGGCGACTTTGCGACCGACGAGCTCTTTTGGCGCAAAACCGTATCGGTCGACGCCCTCATTACAACCGGTGATGATTCCGTGAAGATCGGCGCTAAAGATGAAGGCCTCATTTTGTAACTGCTCCAGAATTCCAAAATGGAGTGCGGGTTGAAGATTCGCTTTTGCCAACCGAGTAGAGCCATCGCCGGCTCGACCACCGGTTGCGGATTTCTGCGCCTTCTCTGCCGGCGGAATGTTGGATGAAATTGGCATTTCGGTTTCGTTGGCTGCTCGAGCAACGGGGCGTGCCCAACTTGCACTCGACCTTCGGGGCCACTGACTCACTGCACGGAATTTGGGTATTGCAAGAATGCGCCCTTCTGCATGATGCTGCCACATCCCCAACCACTTCACGGGCTGTTCGGCATGGACCTCCACACCGAAGTAACAATTGCAATCTCTTCCCCGCGAAATTGAGCCCAGGTTTTGTTTTTCCATCTCGCACCGCGCTGCGCCACGCTCGCCGTCGACAGTTACCTCGGTAAGTATCTGATTCCCGGGGCGCCGAACTAGGATCCGTTGGGACGGAAAAAGCAGATTTTTCGCGGCTCCGATGCTGCATGACGAGTCAAAAAATGGCTCAAGCGTGGCCATTTTTGGGGATCGTCCGCGAACCAGGGAATGGCACGACTGTGCCTCACGACCCGTTCGGCGGGTATAACTGCCCTAGATTCAATACCATGACGAAGGTAATGACAATCGCTGGCGTGGACGTGCAGATGCACGCGATATAAGCGGAGTTTACGGTTCGACGTATGTCCTTTCGGGCAAAACTGTTCATCACGGTAACGGCAGCGCTCGGCATGTGGGCGATGGCGGACTCTTTATGGCACTGGCAGAGCGTCGACCTGACGCGCTTTGCCTGTTACCTGCTGGTCGCGGTGATTGCCTCCGGTCTCAAGATTCAATTGCCCGGCCTTGACGGAACGATGTCCGTTAACTTCCTGTTCATTTTGCTGAGTGTGCTCGAACTGAATCTTCCCGAGACCCTGATCCTTGGCTGCACGGCGACTTTGGCGCAATGTCTGTACGGAACGCAGCAGAAACTGGTGCCCGTCAAGATCATTTTCAACGTCTTCAGCATGATGGCAAATGCCATTGTCCTGTCGTACTTCGCCTATCACGATTTGCAGCGGCTGCTGGGTGCGGGCACGCTCCCACTTCTGATTATCACTGCCTTGGTTTTTTTCGTGGCAAATACCGTTCCAGTCGCGGTGGTCATTTCGCTGACCGAAGGCAAGTCGGCCCGCAAGGTATGGGCAGAGTGCCATTTCTGGTCGTTCCCCTTCTACATGGTCGGCGCGGCGGTGGTGTTTGCGGTGGGGTCGATCAGCAAACACGTCGGATGGCAGACCTCACTTCTCGTTTTGCCCTTGGTCTACTGGGTCTACCGCTCGTATCACCTCTATCTTGCCAAGCTGGCCACAGAAAAGAAGCAGGTCGAGATCGAAAAACAAAACGCCGAAGACGTGGCCTCGCTCCATCTGCGCACCATCGAGTCACTGGCCCTCGCCATCGAAGCCAAGGACCTTACTTCGCATCAGCACCTGCAACGCGTTCGCGTTTTTGCAGTCGAGGTGGCGAAGGAGTTAGGTTTTTCCGAAGACGAAATCGAAGCTCTGCGTGCGGCCGCGCTGCTGCACGACATTGGCAAGCTGGCGATTCCCGAACACATCATCAATAAGCCCGGCCGCCTGACCCCGGAAGAATTCGAAAAGATGAAAATCCACACCGTGGTAGGCTCCGAAATCCTGCAGCGCGTGGCGTTTCCCTATCCGGTCGCGCCCATCGTTCGCTCGCACCATGAGTGCTGGGATGGAACGGGATATCCCGACGGACTGAAAGGTGAACAGATTCCGAAGGGCGCACGCGTACTTGCGGCGGTCGATTGCCTGGATGCACTTGCCTCCCATCGGCAGTATCGCAACGCTCTGTCGCTCGATACCGCGATGGAGAAGGTCTCTTCCATGTCTGGCTCGGCTTTCGAGCCGAGAATTGTCGAGGCCCTGAAGCGCCGTTATCGTGATCTGGAGAAGCTGGCGCAGTTAGATCCGGCGACTGCGGAGGCACCAGCTCAACCGGCATCGCCCGAGGTTCGCATCGAACCGGGCGTAGGGCCGATAGGCGGCGTTGAGTCGTCATTCCCGATGCCAAGTTCCGCAAACGAAACGGACTTTCTCACTTCGATTGCATCGGCACGACAGGAAGCGCAGACGATGTTCGAACTCAGCCAGGATCTCGGCAATTCGCTGAGCCTCGGCGAGACGCTTTCCGTGCTTTCGATCCGGTTGCGCAAAATGATTCCTTACGATTCCATGGCCGTATTTTTGCTCAAGGAAAATAGACTTGTGCCCGAACTGGTGAGCGGCGACAATTTCCGACTGCTCTCGTCATTGAACATTGGGCTGGGAGAAGGGCTGTGCGGCTGGGTCGCCGAAAAACGCAAACCGATCGTCAACGGCAATCCCGAGGCCGAAGCCGGATATGTCAGCGATCCCACAAAGTTCACCGCCCTGCGCTCGATGCTCGCCGTGCCCCTCGAAGGGCTCAACGGTGTCGTTGGCGTGTTGGCCATGTATCGTTCCGACCGCGATGCTTTCTCGGCCGATCCTCTGCGCATTTTGCTCGCTGTGAGTTCGAAGATCGCCCTCTCGGTTGAAAACGCGCTCAAATATCAGCAGGCCGAGGACTCGGCAACCACTGATTACTTAACTGGGCTGCCCAACGCCCGCTCGCTGTTCGTTCATCTGTCGCGCGAACTGGCGCGCTGCCGCCGCACTGGCACGTCGCTCGCCGTGATGGTCTGCGACCTCGATCATTTCAAGCAGATTAACGATCTCTACGGCCACCTCGAAGGCGACAACCTGCTGAAGGACTTTGCCGGCCATTTGAAGGAATCCTGCCGTGGCTATGATTATGTCGCCCGCATGGGCGGAGATGAATTCGTGGTCGTCGCTCCCGGGCTCAGCCCGGAAGCTTCCAGCGAAAAGGCCAGCCGTCTGAATCAATTGGCGATTGAAGCGGGCAAGAAAATTACAGGCCGTAATCTGGTTGCCCTTAGCGTCGGAACCGCCTTCTGCCCAGAGGACAGTTTCGACGTCGAGCGCCTGCTGGCCGAAGCCGATCGGCGCATGTACTCGATGAAAAAGATTCACCACTCGGAACCTGTAGCCGGTCGCGACACAAACCTTCCTGGCTCCCGTGCGCGCGGTACGGCGGTGAACTAGGACGCCCTCATGTCGTGGAAACTTTCGCTGTGGAGAACGACACAACGCCTGGCACGAAAACTGACAGTCATCGCCGCGCTCGTTCTGCTCGGCGGACTGCTCTCGGCCACTCTGGTGCGCATGGCTCCCGGCTTCGATTCCGACGAGCGCGAACTCGACCCAAGCTTGAGCTCAGAAAGTGTGCGTGCACTACGCCTCTCACGCGCCGGTGAACACAATGTTTTCAGTTTCTACATGAACTACCTCCGCGGCGCCATTCACGGCGATCTCGGCATCTCTCATGCACTCGGCCAACCCGTCAAAACACTGTTGCGCGAGCGCTGGCCTGTCACCGTGCGCGTCGTTGGCGTCGGCCTGTTGCTGGCATGGCTGCTGGCGTTGAGTCTCGCATTCGCGACGTGCCTTGGGCGCCGCCCGGCTTATGAGATCTTCGGTATTACGACGAGCGGCGCATTTCTATGTATTCCAGCGGCGGTGCTAGCCTTGCTTTCTGTAATCCTTGATGCTCCCGGATATCTCGCCATCGCACTGATCGTGTTCCCCAAAATCTACCGCTATTCGCATAACCTGCTCGCCAAAGCCTACGGCCTGCCGCACATCACCGCGGCTCGCGCCCGCGGACTCAGCGAAGTTCGGATCCTAGCCTGGCATGTGCTCCCCGTCGCTGGCCCGCAGATGATCGCACTGGCCGGCATCAGCGTAAGCATCGCTCTCGGCGCAAGCATTCCGGTCGAAGCCTTGTGTGGGTTGCCGGGCATCGGTCAACTCGCGTGGCAGGCCGCGCTGTCACGGGACCTTCCTCTGTTGGTCAACCTGACCCTGCTGGTTACGCTAGTAACCTTGCTGGCAAACTCGGGGGCCGATGTAATGATTCACATGTTGAGGCCCCGAGAAGAGGCGTGAACGCAGCATGAACGCCGCCCGCAAGCTGTCGTGTCTGGTACTGCTCGCCGTTTGCGCAGCCGCTCTGGCCGCAAATTGGCTCGCCCCCGCTGGATACGCCAAACAATTCCGTGACGTTCCGAACGCTCCTGCTTCGCGTCAGCATCTGCTCGGCACCGATGACATAGGCCGCGACCGCTTTGCGCGCGTCTTGTACGGCACACGCATCTCGCTCCTGCTGGCTCCGGCTGCGGCTTTGGTCTCCACCGCACTCGCTGCGTTGGTCGGCGGACTCGCTGGATATATGGGCGGAATCTGGCTGCAAATGGCCCGAGGTTTTACCGATCTGTTTCTTTCCTTACCCTGGCTTTTCCTTCTGATCACGGTTCGAGCGCTCATGCCCTTGAACGTTTCTCCGCTAGTCTCGGTCCTGATCACGTTTCTCGTCCTCGGGCTGCTTGGCTGGGCTGCTTCGGCTCGCGTGCTCTCGACCAGCGCCGATGCCGTACGCAACTCTGATTTTGTTTTGCAGGCCCGGGCTTCAGGGTTGCACGGTCCGCGACTTTTCCTGATTCACGTTCTGCCGAACCTGAAGCCGGTGCTGTACGCACAATTTTGGATTTCGATTCCTGTCTTTATCCTGACCGAGGCGAATCTGGGCATTCTCGGATTAGGGGTTGCCGAACCGCTGCCCTCCTGGGGAAGTCTTCTGCGCGAACTGGAAGGGTTGATTTCATTCCGCGAACAACCGTGGCGCCTGGTACCTCTGTTGCTGCTGGTCGTCGTGATGACGTCGTTTCAACTGCTCTTGTCGAACGAGGAGGTGACCGCATGAATACGAATCGCACCGGCCGCCACACAGTTCTATGGGCTCTTACCTGCTTCGCGCTTCTTCTTCCTCTGACATCGGTCGCAGCCCTCTCGCAAAGCGGAGGCGAACTGCGCTTCTGTCTGCGCTCCGAGCCAAAGACTTTCGACCCGCTGTTGGTGGATGATGACTCCTCGCTATCGATCCGCTATCTGACGGGCGGAGTGCTCGTGCGCGTCAATCGCCACACGCAAGAACTCGAACCGGAACTGGCGGAGTCCTGGAAGCTAGCGAAAGATGGCAAACAAATCATTTTCAAACTTCGTCACGGCGTTGTGTTTTCCGACGGCAGCCCCTTTTCGTCCGAGGATATAGCCTTTACCATGCAGCGGCTCATGGATCCGGCGTTGCACTCCTCGACCGGAGACGCGTTCCGCTCCGGAAATGGTGCCGTCACCACCAAGATCATTGCGCCGGACCAGATCGCAGTCATTTTTCCTGCAGCGATTACCGGACTCGATCGCCTCTTCGATCAGGTGGCAATCATGTCCGCACATTCTCCAAAGAAAGAAGCGGCCGTGCTCGGGCCATTCATGGTTGCGGAATACAAAGCCGGATCGAGTGTTCTTCTGCAACGTAATCCAAATTACTGGAAAAAAGATTCGCAGGGACGCCGCCTGCCCTATCTCGATTCGATCCGCCTCGATATTCAATCGAATCGCGACGTTGAGATGCTGCGCTTCAAGCGCGGCGAGATTGACCTGATCAATGTCATCGACAGCGACTACTTCGACCGTCTGGCTGCCACCTCGCCCCAGCTCGCGCACGATGCCGGCGCGTCGCTCGATTACGATTTCATGTGGTTCAACCAGGTGGCTCGTGCACCGATCCCGGAGTATAAACGGGCCTGGTTTCGCGATGCGAATTTTCGGCGGGCGATTTCTCAAGCCATCAATCGCGACGATCTCAGTCGCGTGGTCTTCAACGGCCACGCCCAGCCCGCCGTTGGCCCGGTTTCACCCGCCAATAAATTCTGGTTCAACAGCAAGCTGAAAGCGGAGCCCTATCGTCCCGACGCCGCGCTGCAGCGGCTGCAAGGCGACGGGTTCCACCTCCAGAACGGCGTTCTGTTCGACAAGAGTGGCAATGCCGTCGAGTTCTCTATCGTCACGAACGCTGGCAGTAAACCAAGAGAACGCATGGCCGTCATGGTGCAGGAGGATCTCGGCAAACTCGGCATCAAGGTCAATGTAGTGACGCTCGACTTTCCCTCGCTGATAGAACGCATCTCCCAGAAATTTAATTACGAAGCCGCCATGCTCGGCTTCCGCAATGTCGACCTCGATCCGAACGAGCAGATGAATATCTGGCTGAGTTCCGCTGAAAATCACGCTTGGAATCCGCAACAGAAATCCCCGGAAACCGCGTGGGAAGCCGAGATTGACCGTCTGATGCGCGCGCAAGCTTCCACCGCTGAGCCCACGAAGCGGAAAGAAAGCTTTGACCGGGTACAGGAAATCGTCGCCGAACAGACACCGATGATTTACCTGGTCAATCAGAACGCGCTGTCCGCTATCTCGAGCGCGATCGAAGGCGCCGATCCTGGAATTCTTAGCCCGCAAACGTTCTGGAACGCTGAGCGCCTCATGTTGAGTCCCAGCACGCGGGCGAGCCGATAATCCTAATGAATCGGACGCCAGACACCTCGCAAAACCTGCTCGCTGCCCAGCTCACCGTGCACTATCCCGGCAAAGCTCCGGTGCTCCGCGGAATCTCGCTTGAAATCGCGCGCGGAGAGGTAGTGGGTTTAGTCGGTCAGAGTGGCTCGGGGAAGAGCACGCTGGCTCTGGCTCTTCTCGGATTACTGGGCCGCCAACGCGCGATGGTGGAAGGCAAAATCATTTTCCAGGGAGCCGATCTGCTTACCATGCGCGAATCCGAATTACGCAGTCTTCGCGGACGGGCCCTGAGCCTCGTGCTTCAAAGTCCTCTCGCGTCGCTCAATCCGGCGCTGCAAATCCGCACGCAACTCAGAGAGGCTTGGCGTGCACACAGCAGCAACAGCAGCCCAAGCGAAAACTGCGATCATGCCATCCAGTCCGCCCTGAAAAGCGTCAGCCTGCCGAGCAACGACAACGACCGTGATTTTCTAAACAAGCGCGCCTCGCAACTGAGCGTCGGCCAAGCACAACGAGTGCTCATCGCCATGGCCATCCTGCACCGCCCCGCGCTCTTGATCGCCGATGAAGCGACCAGCGCTCTCGACGTGATCACACAATCTGAGATTTTGGAACTGTTCGGGCGCCTGAATCGGGAAACTGGAATGTCGATCCTCTACATCTCGCACGATCTACCGTCGGTCGCCGGCATCTGCCAGCGCATCGCGATCTTGCACGAAGGCCAGATTGTCGAATGCGGCCCGACCGAACAGATTTTCACCGCGCCCGTCCACGCCTACACGCAGCGACTGATGGCAGCTCTACCGCAAGTTCCGGTGAAACGGGAAGTGCTTTTGGCGAGAGCGCACGCCGCCACAGTGGATTAATGGATGATTAGGGGTTTACGATCAATCATAATCTGGCGAGTTGCTCGGCAACCTCGGGAAGTCCGGCAGCGTGCCAGGCGTCAAACCCTCCCACCAAGTTGATCACGTTGCGATAGCCGGCGCGCTCGAGCAAACTGCAGGCGATCATGCTGCGATATCCACTCTTGCAATGAACCGCAACCGGCCCTGCTTTATCGATTGCAGGTAATCCTTGCGGAAAGGTATCGAGCGCCCGGCACTGTACTTGCTCGATGTGTCCTGCCTGCCATTCGCCTTCGCGACGTACGTCCAGGATGTCGCGCGCGCGCAAGCTGCCTTGGCGCAGTTTCTGATTCAGTTCCTGAGGAAAAATCTGCTCCATCTTCGACACCGGCAGGCCAGCCTTCTGCCAAGCGACCAGGCCGCCGGCCAGGTAACCACGTAATTCTTCGATGCCCACTCGAGCCAGCCGCAACCGGGCTTCCTCAATTTGCGCCTCGCTGTCGCCGATCAAGACCGGCTTGGAGTGGATGCCCAGAATTCCTCCCGCCCAGGAAGCGAACTGTCCCGAGAGCGCGATGCTGATCGAGTCCGGCACGTGTCCGGCCGCGAACTCGTCACCCGGACGAACATCCAACAGATTGGCATTCTGCTCGAACAGCGCCTGCACTTCAGCCGGAGAAAGCGCCGGCAGCGGAGGCAATTCCTTCAGCGTCGCCGCGCCAGAGCGATTGATTTCGGCATCTTCGAGAAAATAGTCGGGACGAGTCGGAAGATTGGTAGTCAACTGCGCGATGAAGTCATCGCGGTTTGCGATCTGCAAAGCATAGTTCGTAAGCCGCTCGGTCCCAATCGTGGACGAACGCTCGGCCCGCATGGCGCGCCCGCAGAGCGATCCCGCCCCGTGCGCCGGATACACCATCACAGCGTCGGGCAGCGCCAGCAATTTTTTATGCAGACTGTCGTACAACAATCCCGCAAGTTGCGGTGGGGTGTGCGTGTTCGAAAGATCCGGGCGCCCAACATCGCCAATAAACAAAGTATCGCCGGTCAGCACTGCGCTGGGCTCCAAAGATTGGCTGTCGTCCGTAATCACAAGGCAGACGCTCTCGGGAGTGTGGCCGGGCGTTTCGAGTGCGCGAATCCCGACCGTCCCCATCTTCATCTCAAAGCCGTCGGTCAGTGGTACGTGGGGAAACCCGGCATTGGCGTGTGCTCCGATGTAGATTTTTGCACCTGTGCGCGCCGCGAGTTCCTTGTGACCGGAAACAAAATCGGCGTGCAGGTGAGTTTCGAAGATGTGCCGGATCTTGAGATTCTGCTCTTCAGCCGCCTTCAGATAGAGATCCACATCGCGCTGGGGATCAACCACCGCGGCCTCTCCTTCGGATCCAATCATGTACGAGGCGTGGGCCAAGCAGGTCAGATAAAACTGCTCAAAATACATATTGCAGCTCCGAAGCTAAAGACAGCGTCTCACGATTGTCAGATTACCACCGTAGTAGGCCGGTTACCGAGATCTCGACTCCATTCCAGAGTACAGGGGCCGAGGTTTGATGCGACGAGGTAGCCGCAGAATTTTTTGCACGGACCTGACTCAATGGTGAAAAAATATCCTGGCAACCTTCTTCCCTAGAAGATTCGGCGAAGGTCCACGTCAGGCGCTGGTGCGCCAGAACCGGCCACCAGCGGTGCGAGTCGACACCGACCCGATGCACAAACTATTGATCGGATTGCGTTTACTTAGAATGCACCGTCTGCGTACTCCTTTTGTAACTTGGATGTGCCCGTCACAACGGCCTAAAGTCAATGGAGGCGCGATTTTGAGTTTTCGGCCCCCGGCGTGCATCGAATTAGTTGGGACTGTGTGCGATTCACAGGGCCTCCGAACTATGATCTAGGAACGACGAGTACGAATCGTTAGGCGCGGCAGTCGTGAAAAAATTGACAGAGTGAAAATGGCGAAGCGCAGCAAATACGGATCGGAACTACACGACTTCGGCTTACTGGCGTTCGCCCTCGTCATTGCATTGCTCGGTTTTCCGGGTTCCCATTCGTCAGCATTTGCGCAATCCGCCCCCTATGTCGTGGCCGCTTCGAGCATTGCGGCTGACTCCGGCTCCCCGGCCTTTCCAGCGGCCGGCGACGAAACTAACGACCCCATTCTCACCATCACGAAGCGCGTGGATGAAGTCAACGTGCTCTTCATCGCCACGGATCGTCATGGCAAATTCGTGCGCGATCTGAACCAGACCGATTTTTCTATTTTCGATGACCACAAGCCGGTTGAATCGATTCTCAATTTCCGCCGCGAAACCGACCTGCCGATCGAGTTGGGCCTGCTGATGGACGTCAGCGGTTCCGTAGAGAGTCGTTTTGGGTTTGAAAAAGAGGCTGCTACAGGATTTCTGCAGCACATCATCCGTCCGGGCTATGACCGCGCATTTGTCGTTGGGTTCAACAAAGAAACGCATCTCACTCAAGATTTCACAGATCAGGTGCCGCTACTCGCAGCCGGAGTGAAGCGACTCAGCAACGGCGGGGGCACGGCGCTCTACGATGCCATTTACAAAGCGTGCAAGGAAAAGCTGCTCAGTGAACGATCCGGTCATCCGATTCGCAAAGCGATCATCATCCTCAGCGACGGGGAAGACAATCAAAGTGAATACACGCGCGCCCAAGCGATTGAAATGGCGCAGCGCGCCGAAGTTCTCATCTATGCTATCTCCACCGACGACAGTGGCTTGATTTTGCGCGGCGACAAAGTTCTTGAAGACCTCGCATCCGCCACCGGTGGTCGGGCTTTCTTTCCCTACAAGATGAAAGACATCACGCACTCGTTCGCCGCCATTGAGGACGAACTGCGTAGCCAGTATGCTGTCTCCTACAAACCTTCAGACTTCGACGCCGACGGACGCTACCGCTCCATCGAGATCACCTCGCTGAAAAAGGACCTGCAAGTCCGCGCCCGGCGCGGATACTACGCTCCACGCCAGTAACCTCTGCAGAACTTTCCGTCCATTCCTTCCTGACGAATCAAACCCTGCATTGCTCGCCACCTTCCGCTGTGCTAACGTCCCCTTGAATCCGCATATTTACCAGAAACAGGAGACCACCCATGCTTTTAGCGGTTCTTGCAGTTGTAGTTCTGTTGGGCGTCTTTCTGATCGCAATGTACAACAGTCTAGTGCAACTGCGTGTGCGTTCGGAATCGGCTTGGTCCGACATCGATGTTCAGCTCAAACGCCGCCACGATCTGATTCCGAATCTGGTGGAAACCGTAAAGGGCTACGCGACTCACGAAAAAAGCACATTCGAAGACATCGCCAAATTCCGCTCTATGGCCATGCAGGCCACCGGCCCGGTTGACAAAGCCGCGGCCGAGAATCAGCTGAGCGGCGCGCTCAAGAGCCTGTTTGCCGTTGCCGAAAACTATCCTCAACTTCAGGCCTCACAGCAATTCACGCAGCTACAGGGGACTCTCAACGAAATCGAGGACGCAATTCAAAACGCCCGCCGCTACTACAATGCTGTGGTGCGCGACCTGAATACCAAGATTCAATCTTTCCCGACGAATATTTTGGCCGGGATGTTTGGCTTCCAGCAGAAGCAGTTCTTCGAAACAGCTGCCGCCGACCGCGAACCCGTAGCCGTGAAATTCTAGGCATGTTCGGCGGAGCCCACACACGTTGTGAACTCATTGTTTGTCTATTCTTATTGCTCTCGCTCACAGCGAGCGCTGCTGCCCAGGCCCGTAACTGGCGCGTCACTGATTTCAACGACACCATTTCGATAGCCCCCGACGGCACGGCCTTGGTAAGCGAAAAGATTACCCTGGCATTTGTCGGGCAGTGGCACGGCATTCACCGCACCATTCCGGTCGAGTATCCCGGACCGGAGGGAACGAACTACACGCTCTTTCTCAAAATCATCAACGTTACCGATGAAAACGGAAGCAGGCTGAAATACGATTCCAGCAAATCTGGAACCTCGCGTGATTTGAAAATCTATATTCCCGATGCTGTCGACACGACCCGGGTCGTCAACATCGATTACTCGGTACGCAATGGCGTTCGTTTCTTCGGCAATAATAACGATAGTTACGCCGAGTTCTACTGGAACGTAACCGGCAACGATTGGCCGGTGCCCATCGACCATGCCTCGGCCTTTGTGACCCTTCCCGAAAACGCCGCCGCAGGACTGCGCGCTCAGGCCTTCACGGGCGCTTACGGTTCCAAAGAAAGTGAAGTATCCGCCGAAGTCAAAGGTTCTGACGTTGTTTTCGAAACAACGCGCGCGCTTCGGATGCGTGCCGGCCTCACCATCGACATCTATGTTCCGCAGGGAGTGATCAAACCTCCGTCCGCGCTGGCAAAATTATTCTGGTTCCTGGGAGGCAATCCCATCGTATTCCTGCCGCTGCTGACTTTTGCGGTGATGTTGGGGCTCTGGTATTCGGTTGGACGCGATCCGGATCCCGGGGTATCCGTCGCCCCGCAGTATGAGCCGCCTCAGGGCATGTCTCCGGCCGAAGCCGGAACTTTGATCGACGACACCATCCATCCCCGTGACATCACCAGCACCATCATTGATCTCGCGGTACGGGGTTATATCAAGATCGAAGAAAAAATCGACACTTTCCTACTTTTTCACCACAAGGATTATTTGTTCACCTTATTGAAGCCGCGCGAGCAATGGGGTTCTGAGCTGGCGCCGCACGAACGTGTGATGCTCGAAAACATCTTCCTGAGCGGCACCGGAACGCGTCTTTCCGACCTGAAGAATCGCTTCTACATCGCGATTCCCGTTGTGCGCGAGGACATCATGTCCGCCCTGAAGAGCAAAGGCATCTACACGCTCGACCCGGAATCGGCCAATGGCTACAGCATCGTCGCCGGCGTAGTAATCGCGATCCTCGTGATCGGGGTGCAAATCATGGGCTGGATGAACCTGTTCTATTCCATTCCGCTGGTGATTGGCAGCGTTCTTGTTTCCGCACTGATCTGGTGGCTCTTTGCGCGCCAGATGACGGCGAAAACCGTGACGGGGGCGCGCACCAGAATCGCCGTTCTTGGCTTTCAGGAGTTCATGAACCGCGTGGACTCCGACCGCATCAAGCGTATGCCGCCCGACACATTCGAAAAATTTCTTCCCTATGCTATGGCACTCGGCGTCGAACACCACTGGGCGCAAGCATTCGACGGCATAATAAAAGACCCACCAAGCTGGTACGTTTCGCCGAACGGATACGTCGGCTTCAGCCCGCTTTTCTTTTCCAGTTCCATGCACAGCATGGCGTCCGATATGCATCAGGTTTTCGTCTCCGCCCCCAGAGCCAGTTCCGGAGGATCGGGCTTCAGCAGTGGTGGCGGATTTTCAGGCGGAGGCTTCTCCGGAGGAGGATTTGGCGGAGGCGGAGGCGGCGCCTTCTAGCGTCAGCGATCCCTGGATACGAGCGCAATTTTCGCCGAGGGTTGTGAAACGGCGCCTTCGAAAGCGATCACCTTTTGCGCGCACGCGCGGGCGATGCTTTCTTGGCCACAGGGGTGAAATGCTCGATTCGATTCCGGCCGTTTGCCTTGGCGGCGTAAAGGCCGGCATCAGCCTGATTCAATAATAGTTCCACGTCGGTCTTTTCTTCGCAAGAAGAAACGGCGACTCCCATACTCATGGTGACGGGTTTATCAACGCCTGAATACAATACGGGCGTACCGGCAATGATTTCACGCACTTCATTGGCACGTTGCAGAGCGTTCGGTAAATCACAGTTGGGCAGAATCATGAGAAATTCCTCTCCGCCATATCGGCCAACGCCGTCATAGACGCGGAGTTGCATACGCAGCCGCCGGCCTATTTCACGAAGCGCCTCATCACCAAAAAGATGGCCGAGGGTATCGTTCACGCCCTTGAAATGATCGACATCGCCAAGAATGACTCCGACCGGTTTTTGCTCGCGGCGTGCGCGCTCCAACTCGCGCTGGAGCATGGCCAGGATTTCTCCGCGATTCATCAAGCCCGTGAGGTTGTCGTGAGTGGCAGCATGACGCATAGCCTCGCGGGCAGATACCAACTCCTGTTGTAGTTCGAGAATCCTTTTGCCGACGAGCAGGCGCGCTTTCAGTTCCAGCTCGTCAAAGGGTTTCGCCAGATAATCGTCGGCTCCGGCTTGCAGGGCGTCGAGCATGTTCTGTTGCCCCCCTTTGCCGGTGAGGAGGATGACGTAGACGTAAGAATCGGCGGATGCCGTCTGCCGAATGCGGCGGCAAAGCTCAGGCCCTTCCAGGTCGGGGAGCACCCAATCGAGCAAGACAAGTTTGGGAGCATCGGCTTGCTCCAGGATTTCCCAAGCCTCGCAGGCATTCACGGCTAAGGTGACGCCAAAGCCCCAGCTCCGCAAATGATCTCCAATCAATTTGCGGTAAACGGCGGAATCATCGACGACCAAAGCCTGCATAGTCTTGAACCTCGCGCACACAAGCTGCGCCCGACAGCGAACAGCTTCGTCCCCGTGGCAGAACAGTGGCTAATGGAACGTCTAACCGACAAACCCTTGACCTCCTATCATAAGGCGAGAATGATGTTTGCGGAATACAGTAATCTACTCGAGTGCCCGTGTATTTAGTGGTACATGGCGAATCAACGGGCAGAGCGAGCCGAACGCTTGCATGCAGAGGAACGCTCGGACTCATCACCTTCGGGAGGGTTGACCGCGACTCTGCCCGCAGCCTAACATAGCCGCCGACGGCACTGAGGCCTTTTAATGATCGGCCAGACAGTCTCCCACTATCATATCGTGGGAAAGCTCGGTGGTGGTGGCATGGGCGTGGTGTATGAGGCGGAAGACACGCGCCTGTCCCGCCATGTTGCCCTTAAGTTCATTCCTCCGGAATTGGCCCACGACCGCAAATCACTTGACCGCTTTGTCCGTGAAGCCCGCGCCGCTTCCCAGCTGAACCATCCCGGCATCTGCACCATCCACGACATCGACGATAACGAAGGTCATCCTTTCATTGTCATGGAGAAGCTCGAAGGGATAAGCCTCAAGGAGAAGATCCGCGGCAAGGCGATGGAAATCGATGAGGTCCTCGACATCGGCATTCAAGTGGCGGATGCTTTGGCGGCGTCACACGCCAAGGGAATCATTCATCGCGACATCAAGCCAGCTAATATTTTTGTATCGCAGAGCGGTCAGACAAAAATTCTCGACTTCGGGTTGGCCAAGTCGGCGCGCGACCCGAGCTCGAATGAGGGCGCAATGGAAGACTCGCTGACTGCAGTCGGCGTAATTCCTGGCACAGCTGTTTACATGTCTCCTGAGCAAGCGCGCGGCGAAGAACTCGACCCGCGCAGCGATCTGTTTTCCCTCGGGGTCGTGCTCTACGAAATGTCGACCGGCAAGAAACCTTTCGCCACCGGCAACGTGATTACGACCCTGGACGCGGTCCTGAACCAGAAGCCAGTTTCTCCTCGCAGCCTCAATTCTGCGATTCCTCAGGATCTCGAGGGCATTATCGGTCGAGCGATGGAGAAAGATCGCGGACATCGTTACCCGAATGCACTGGCGATGAAGGGTGACCTCCAGTCGTTAAAGAAAGACTCGGAATCGGGGTTAAGCAAGGCAGGCGCGCGGCGGCCAGCTTTGCCGTATCGGCTGGCCACGAGCACGTTCCAGGCTTCGAGTCGATTTTCGACTTATCTTCTACTTGGAGTCAGCGCGCTGTTGCTCACCGTTCTGGTCGCGGTGGGAGCGTGGTGGTATAAACAGCGCCAGTTGAGCGGCGCCGGCGCACCGAAGAACACCATCGCAGTCCTGCCCTTGCAAAACATGAATGGCGATATCAGCGTGGAGTTTCTTCGTTTCGCGCTCGCCGATGAAATTGCCAATACGCTTACCTACACGCGGACGCTTGATGTTCGCCCCTCCGCCATCACGCGAAGGTTTGTCGGCAACGATGTCGACCCGCAGCAAGCGGGCCGTGAGGTACACGTTGCTAACATTCTTACTGGACACTTTCTGAAGCAGGGCAACCGCCTTCTGATCACTTTGGAAGCGATCCAGGTAGAAGGCAATAAGCTTTTGTGGCAGGCAAACATCACGGCGCCGGCGCAGGACTTGATCGCATTGCAAGCGCAAATGGCTGCCCAGATGCGTCAAGGATTGTTACCCGCGCTCGGTGCCGCTGGCGATTTTCTTGACACGGGCACGCGCCCGAAAAACGCCGAAGCCTACGACCTCTACCTGCATAGCCTCGCATTGCCGCACGATCCCGGGCCCAATAAGGATGCCATTGCCGTGCTGGAGCATGTCGTCGATGTCGATCCAACGTATGCGCCGGCATGGGAACAACTTGGCGTGCGTTGCTACTATGACGCGGACTATTCTGATGGCGGCGAGCCGATGTTCCAACGATCGAACAAAGCCTGCGAACGCGCCATCCAGCTGGATCCGAATCGCATCGTTGCTGCGGGACAGCTAATCACCAACCGGGTTGAGCGAGGCGAACTTGGAAAAGCATTTCAAGCCGCGCAGGCGCTGGTCAATCGTCGTCCCGAGAGTGCGCAGGCTCATTTCGTGATGGGCTATGTCTATCGCTATGCCGGCATGCTCCAGCAATCGACGGTTGAGTGCAACACCGCGTTGGCCCTCGACCCCGGTAACTATGCTTTCCGTTCTTGCGCTTGGGCGTTCATGGAGTTGGGCAAGGCAGAACGGGCCGCGGATTTTGTGCGCTTAGACGCCGGTTCGGAGTGGGCCGCTTATGTCACGCCGTCGATCCTGCTTCGCGAAGGCAAGATTTCCGAAGCACGCGAAGCCGTAAAGCACATGCCGAGCACTCCGCGCTATCACCGCGATTTATTGGAGGCTTGCCTGCAGTTGCGTCCCGCCGAGGAACTGGACCGGATGGCGCAGGAAGCGGAAGCCAGCCTGCCGACCGAGCCCGATCCTGAAACCTGGTATTACCAGGGAGCGCTCTTTGCCTACTGCGGCAAGAAACAAGCGGCGCTTCATCTGCTCGAGAGTGCGGTCGAACAGAACTATTGCGCATACTCAAATCTGCTCAACGATCCTCTGCTCGCAAAGCTTCGCACAGATACAGCCTTTGACAAAGTGTTGACCTCGGCCGGGCGGTGCCAGGAGGCGGTACGCGAGGCAAGCAGCGCACAAAATCAGAATTAGGGTTCGAAGCGGCAGCGCGCAAGCTGATACAATTTGCGCTGTCGAAATGGGCTTTCCATCGCTAATTAATTCCGCGATCCAACGTCTAAAACATCCAGTCGGAGTAGGGATCACGATTACGCATGACCCCCTCCACGGATCCGGACGAGCGGATTTCCCGCATCCGGCTCTTGCCTTAGGTGATAACGCCCATGCGGCGCAAAGGATAGGGATGACAGACAGAAGGCAAAGGCAGCCAGCGAGTGATGAGGCGCCGCATGCGATCCCAAAGAACGTGGCCGTTCTGGCTCCGCCGCGACAGCGAGCGATGCCAATACCAGCCGACTCGGAATCGAAAAAGCGCCAGCGCCGGTTGGTTCATGGGCACTCCGTAGTAGCGAAAGTGTCCACCCACAACCGCCCGCAGCCACTTGCCTTGTTCGGGGACAGGTGCGTGCATTCGGCGCCGAAGTTCGGTTTTCACCTCATTCAGCTTCGTCTGCAGCCTTTTGCGTATCGTCTGCCGCAACACCGTAAACCGTCCATTGCTTTTCTTCTTCACGCCGATGTGCGTAAAGCCGAGAAAGTTGAACGTCTCCGGTTTCCCTTCTCCACGCCACTTCCGTTGGTCGATCGCAAACGGACCGAACTCGAGCAGTCGCGTTTTCTCAGGGTGCAGCTCCAGATTGAACTTCTGCATTCTCTCAGTGAGTTCCGCCCGGAACTGATCGGCATCCGCTTGGCTGTGAAAGCCCACCACGATGTCGTCTGCAAAACGCACGACGATGACATCGCCGTGCGCCCGCTTCTGACGCCACGCTTGAGCCCACATATCGAACACATAATGAAGATAGACGTTGGCCAACAGCGGCGATGCGCTGCCGCCCTGGGGCGTCCCTTCTTCCGTGCGTGTTCGCTTCCCATCCTCCATCACGTCGGCGTTCAGCCATTTCTGGATGAGCCGCACGACGCGTCGGTCCGTCGGGTAAGGTGGTGGCGCGGAAGCGGGCTTCGAATGATGCCGACGTTTCCACCACCTCCCCTATCATTCCGTACGGCGGGTTTTCCCCAGTACGGCTGGAAGGTTGGCCTTTCAGGTAGCGCCTTCCCTCATGTCGCTCAGGTTAAGCCAGCACCAGGCATGCCCGGCGCAACACGGAGGTTTGCATTTACCCTTCGTGCACTCCGCGGTCTCCCCTTGCGTTCCGCACTGTGTCGGAACAGTGAGCTCGGTGGTGCACTGCCATGCGAGGAGTTGTCTCCTCTACCCCAGAGGCCCTCGCTCCGGTCTGGGTTCTCATATCCCAGTCCATCCACGCTTAATCGGCCTCATCCGTCCCACTCACTGGCACATCCCGCTTTCCCCGCTTGGCGAGTTATACGGGATGCCTTCGCTGTGCTGGTGCGCCTAGGCGACCCGCGAGTGGTTCCATGCTTTCGCTTTAGTTCCTTCTCGACATGCCGCCCTCTAAGACCGCGGGGAGTCCATTGGCTGTATACGCTCAGTTCCTTCGCCAACGACGCTGGCCTTCACCGAGATAGCAACGGCTCGGCACTCCCAAGTTTCCCATCATCCGCTTCCGATGGGATGAGCCTTTCGCGGCTTCCCTGGTTCGCTATTCGTTACAGCCTGTCGAGTTGCTTGCCCCCTTGGCGGATCCGACCGGGTATTTCTCCCAGCCGTCAGAGGCTTTTACTCCCGAGCTTTCGACCGAGTCGGTCACCCTTCTCGTCGTCGGGTATGACTACGGTGGCAACTGAGCAAGCTCCACCGACGGGGCTTTCACCCGCTGGAACTTCAGCTAGCATTGCTGCACGCTATCCGGTGCTCGATGAACTTCACCAGCCACTCGTGCGAAAGCGCATCGAAAAAGCCGCGAATATCCAAATCGAGCACCCAGTTCACTTTTCTCGTCAGCAGTCCGGTATAGAGCGCATCCAGCGCTTGATGCTGGCTTCGCCCCGGCCGGAACCCGTACGAGAATCCCAGAAAATCCGTTTCATAGATAGCGTTCAACACTTCGACGGTTGCGCGCTGGACGATTTTGTCTTCCAGCACCGGAACTCCGAGCGGTCTTTTCCGCCCGTCGTTCTTGTCGATGTACGCCCTACGCACCGGCTTCGCTCGATACGCTCCTCGCTTCAGCCTATGGGAGAGGTCCTGGAGGTTGTCCTCGAGAGCCTCGCCGTAGTGCCGCCACGTCTCTCCATCCACACCGGGCGCGGCTTCCTTCTTCAATCTGAGGTAGGCCTTGCGCAGTGCTTCCAGGTCGTAGATGTGGTGAAGAAGCGCCGTGAACCGCAACTTCTTATCCTTACTTGCTGCTTGACGTACCCGCTCCAGCGCACTGAGCGCGTCTTCCCGGCTCGGTGTCCGGGACGCGTTTTGCTGGGGCAGGTTCCCTTTGGCCAGACCTCTTCCCTCCATCCCCTCCGCGGCCGGTTTCCCGGCGTTGTTCGGGGACTTCTCCGGTACAGTAGGTCTGTCCGACTTCCCAGGCCCGTTCGTCATCGGCGTGCGTCCTTAGACTTCCCGATGCGTCCCAAGGCTACTGCTGCCCTGGGCGATCCTGGGATCTCCCGGTTCCCGTTCGAGGTGTTTCCGTACGTGCACGGGGTCTGTGACCGCGCGGGATCCCTTGGCACCTCGCGATTTCGGCGCCTCGGGTGGTGCCTTCCGCTTCCTCTTACAGCGTCGGCATCCCGGAGTGAGATTCTTACGCGGCTGTATACCCGGCCCGTACTTTCCCCTGTCAACGCTTCGACGCCGCCCTCGTGGGTGGCTCCGCATGACTCGGGGCCGGTATGGGTCGCTATTCCTTTACCGTATGACTTTTGCATTCACTACACCTCGCCGGTTTAACCGGCGCACAAGAGGACATCTGATGAAATCCATTTGTTTTCGTATTTTCGCGCTCATGGTCGTTAGCTGTGTCATCGGGAGTGCCTGCCTGACGACAGCGCAAGAATCGCGAGAGGGCCGTTTACTTCGTTTCCCCGATATCTATAAGGACAAAATTGCGTTCATGTACGCGGGCGATCTTTGGCTGGCATCAAGCGCGGGTGGAACGGCGCGCCGCATTACTTCGCATCCTGGGCGCGAACTGTTTCCGAAATTTTCTCCCGATGGAAAATGGCTCGCATTCACGGGTCAATACGACGGCAACTTCAACGTCTACGTAATGCCGTCCGAAGGTGGCCAGCCGAAACAATTGACCTTCTATCAGGGATCGGCACAGCCGCTCAGCGACCGCATGGGCATACTCAATCAAGTGGTGGGCTGGACTCCGGACAGTAAGAGCATCGTCTTCCTCTCGCGTCGCGATGCTTCAAACGGCTGGATCAAGCGCCCTTACACGGTCAGCATCGATGGCGGGCTGCCGCAACCGATGCCCATGGACGAAGGCGGCCTGCTTTCCTTTTCCGCGGACGGCAGCAAGGTCGCATACAACCGAATCTTCCGTAATTTCCGCACCTGGAAACGCTACACCGGTGGCTTAGCGCAGGACATCACCATCTACGACATCAAGAATAATGTTGTCGATCAAGTTATCCCGCACACGGATTACACCGACACCTTTCCGATGTGGCATGGGAATACGATTTATTTCACTTCCGATCGCGGGCCCGAACACCGGCTCAATCTCTACAGCTACGACCAAAGCAGTCAGCAGGTCGAGCAGCTTACGAAGTTCAGCGAATTCGATGTCATGTGGCCGAGCCTTGGTCCTGATGCGATTATTTTTGAAAATGGCGGTTATCTGTATAGCTTCGACCTGCAGACGCAGCAGCCGAAGAAACTGACCGTCTATGTGAACGGCGAGCGCGACCAGGCCATGAAGCACTGGGTGAATGCAAGCCATCACATCACAGACTTCGACATCGCGCCCGACGGCAAGCGAGCCGTCTTGGCGGCGCGCGGGGAAGTCTTCACCGTTCCGGCGAAGGACGGGAGCATCCGCAATCTGACGAACTCTCCCGGAGTGCGGGAGCAGAAAGTGGCGTGGTCTCCGGATGGCAAATGGATCGCCTACGTTTCCGATCGCACCGGGGAAGACGAGATTTACGTTACCCCGCAGGACGGACTGGGCGACGAAGAGGCAATCACCAGCGGACACAAGGGTTTCATGTTCGCGCCAGCCTGGTCTCCGGACAGCTCGAAGATTGCCTGGGCCGACAAGGATTTGAAACTCTGGTATGTCGACCTGAAAGAGAAAAAGCCCGTCGAAGTAGACCGTGCCAAGTTCTTCGAGATTCAGAATTACAGCTGGTCTCCGGATAGTAAGTGGCTGGCTTATGACAAGAATCTGGAGTCCGGCTTTTCGGTGGTGTACTTGTACAGTTTGGCGGATAAAAAAATCACCGCCGTGACTTCGACCCTCAACAATAGCTTTGCGGCAGTTTTCGATCCCGACAAGCGATACTTATATTTCCTTTCCGACCGCGATTACAACGAAGTGCTGGGCAACGTCGATTTTGAGTTCGCGAATCCCAAGACGACCCGGGTTTACGTAGTGACGCTGACGGCGGACGAGCCTTCGCCTTTTCCAGCCTTGAGCGACGAAGTTAAGGTGAAGGAAGAGCCGGCTGCGGCGCAGGGTCCCGAACCGGGCAATAATAAGAAAAACGCGAAGCAGACTCCGGCCAAGAAAGAACAAGAGGCAAAGCCCGAAGAGAAACCCGCGCAAACCGAAACCAAGGAACCTCCGAAAGTTTTCAAGATCGACGTCGATGGCATTCAGAACCGGATTGTAGCGCTAGCCGTCCCGCCTGCCGTGATTCGCGGTTTCGACGCCTCTAAAGACGCGATTTATTACTCAACTTCACCGATTCAAGGTTTGTCAGGACCGCTCCCGGGAGAGAGTCCGGCGATTCATGCCTACGATTTGAAGGAGCGCAAAGACAAAGTTCTACTGGAGGGCGCGGATCATTTCGCACTGTCCCACGATGGCTCGAAGCTGTTGTATCGGGCCGACGGCGGCGATGGCCCGATCGGGATCATCGATGCGAAACCGCCCGATGCGCCGCACAAGGTTGGAGATGGGGTTCTCAAACTTGACGGCATGAAAGTTGAGGTCGACCCTCCGCAGGAATGGAAAGAAATGTTCAACGAGGTGTGGCGCCAGGAACGCGATTACTTCTTCGAAGCCTCAATGAACGGAGTGGATTGGCAAAAGATTAAAGATCAATATGCTCAGTTACTCCCCTCGGTAGCCGATCGTTATTCACTGACTTACGTCCTGGGAGAAATGATTGGGGAACTGTCCAATTCACACACGTACGTGGGTGGTGGCGATTTTCCGGATCTGCATCCGGTCAATGTCGGCCTTTTGGGCGCGGACTATGAAATCGACGCAGCCAGCGGCATCTACCGCATCAAGAAAATCTTCACCGGTGAAAACTGGGATGCCCATACGCGCTCTCCCTTGACCGAGCCGGGCGTCAATATCAAGGAAGGCGATTACCTGGTCGCCATCAACGGGCGCGCACTGCGCGCTCCGCATACTCCCGACGAATTGCTAACCAACACGGCCAATGAAGTGGTCACCCTTACGGTCAACTCCAAGCCAGTAACTGACGGTGCCCGCAAAGTGGTGGTAAAGCCGATTGGCGACGAATACAGTTTGCGCGAATTGAACATGGTTGAGACCAACCGCAAAAAGGTGGACGCGGCCAGCGGGGGCCGGATCGGCTATGTTTACCTGCCCGATATGGGCGAGGCGGGACTCAACGAATTCGTCAAGCAGTACTTCCCGCAGATTCGCAAGGAGGGCATCATCTTCGACGTCCGCTATAACGGTGGCGGCTTCGTGGACGAACTTGTCTTTGAGCGGCTGCGCCGGGTCTTGGCGGGCATGGGTTCCGCTCGCAACTTTGAACCGGGTACGCGCCCGGCCAATGTCTTCTACGGATACATGGCGTGCGTGACGAATCACTACGCCGCGTCCGATGGCGACATATTCAGCTACATGTTCAAGCAGTACAAGCTGGGACCACTCATCGGCGAGCGGACCTGGGGAGGAGTGCGCGGTATTCGGGGCATGATGCCGCTCATGGATGGCGGCTACATCACGCGTCCGGAATTTTCGATCTATTCGCTCGACAGCAAGTGGGTGGTTGAGAACCGCGGCGTGCAGCCTGACGTTGTGGTCGATAATCGTCCGGATCTGGTGGTCAAAGGGCAAGATCCACAGCTTGAAAAAGCAGTGGAGATGCTGCTCGAGCAGATCAAGGCGAATCCGAAGAAACTGCCGCCTCCGCCTCCAGATTTGCCAACCTATCCGGATGGCCCGGGACTGTAGAAGATCCGTTCATGTGGGATGGGCCTCCGGCCCGTCCTACGGCAAGTCTAGGTAGCGTCCAATTCGCGCGGTTCGACTCGCGCAGCTTCGTTGTGGGGTCTTGTACTGTCGAAACAATAGTCGCTTTTCTCTTGCAACCGACCGGTCGGTTTGTTATGATTCTGGTGAATTTTGCCGCTACCTTAATGAGTGGACCGAGTGTCCGCCGAGTAGTTTCGAATTCCTAGCGTACGAGTGTGGTCGTCGGTGGCAGCGCGGGGGGAAACAGTGAGCTGAGAAACTCGAAACTCTGAGCGCTCCCGAATCCCACCCCCAGAGACGATGCCCCGGGTGGGTTTTGTTTTTTCCGCGAGCCATCGCTCGAGATTCAGCTGATTTCGAAGAACATACGGTATGGTTAAAACAGATAAGAATCGCGTTTGCACCATCGACGGGTAAGGAGGTCGCATGACGGATCGCAAAATCGCGGAGCAACCGAACGCTCCGACCGCACCCAGAACTAAGACCGAGACCAACACCGCAACAAAGACCATGACCGGCGCCGGTATTCTTTGGGAATGTCTGGAGCGCGAGGGCGTGAAGCAGGTCTTCGGCTACCCCGGCGGCGCTATTCTGCCAGCCTATGACGCGCTTAAAGGCAGCAAGATCCATCACATTCTGGTGCGCCACGAACAGGGCGCTACCCACATGGCCGACGGCTACGCGCGCGCCAGTGGAGAGGTAGGAGTTGCGGTTGCAACTTCAGGGCCGGGAGCGACCAACATGGTCACGGGAATCGCTACCGCAATGCTCGATTCCTCCCCGATCGTGTGCATCACCGGACAGGTTGGGAGCAAACTGATCGGGTCCGACGCGTTTCAGGAAACCGATATCACCGGTGTGACGCTGCCGATTACCAAACATAATTACTTGGTGACGCATGCGAGCGAAGTGGCGCGCACAGTGCGCGAGGCTTTCTACGTGGCGCGATCGGGACGCCCCGGCCCTGTGTTGATCGATATCACGAAAGATGCGCAGCAGAGTACGTGTGAGTTCGACTGGGACGCCGCGAAGCCGCAATTACCCGGCTATCGTCCCGATCTATCTCCCGCCCCAGCGGAATACGAGCAGGCGTTGGAACTGATCCGCAGTTCGAAGCGGCCTGTAATTCTCGCCGGCCACGGGATCATTATTTCTGGGGCCATGCGCGAGGTGCGCGATTTTGCCGAGCGCACCGGAATTCCGGTTGCACTTACACTGCTCGGCATTGGTGCGTTTCCCGCATCGCATCCCCTGAACCTCGGCATGATGGGTATGCACGGCGAGGCCTGGGTGAATCACATGATCCAGGAAGCCGACCTGCTGCTGGCTTTCGGCATGCGCTTCGACGATCGCGTGACCGGCAATCTCAAGACCTACGCCCCCAATGCCAAGAAGATTCACATCGAGATTGATCCCGCGGAGATCAACAAGAACGTCAAGGTTGATGTGCCGCTGGTCGGCGACCTGCGGGAAGTGTTGTTGGAATTGATGCCAAAGGTTGAATCGCTTGATCGCAGCGAGTGGCTGGATCATATCGACAAACTGAAGGGCGATTCCGCCGTGCGCGATATCCAGAACCTGCCCGATAGCGGCCATCTTTATGCGGCGCATGTGATTAATGATCTGTGGCGCCAGACACGCGACGGCAACACCATCGTGGTCACCGACGTGGGCCAGCACCAGATGTGGGAGGCACAATATTACAAGCATGAGCATCCGCGCTCGCTCATTACTTCGGGCGGATTGGGCACCATGGGATTCGCGCTACCGGCCGCCATTGGCGCCAAAGTCGCTTGCCCCGAGGCAGAGGTTTGGGTGATCGTCGGCGACGGTGGATTCCAGATGACGATGTGCGAACTGGCGACGATTGTGCAAGAAAACCTGAAGATTAATATCGCGATCATCAACAACGGATTTCTTGGCATGGTGCGACAGTGGCAGGAGTTCTTCTACGATCGCAATTATGCGGCAACGCCCTTGCTGAATCCGGATTTCGCGAAGTTGGCCGACGCTTACGGCATTCGCAGCATGACGATTTCAGAGCGTTCCGAAGTTGTACCGGCGGTGCAGTCGGCGCGTCAGCACGATGGGCCGGTGCTGATTAATTTTAAGGTGGAACAAGAAGACACTGTGTACCCGATGGTGGCAGCCGGGGCTGCCCTGAACGACATGATTCGACGGCCCAGTCCAATTGTCGAAACTGCCGAGGACGAGTAACAACAAATAGAAATACGATTGAACAATATGCTGAATACTTTCATGGTGTATGTCGAAAATAAGCCGGGAGTGCTTACTCGCGTGGCTTCGTTATTTCGTCGTCGCGCCTTCAACATCGATTCTCTCACCGTCGGTCGGACGGAGAAACCGGAAGTGTCGCGCATGACGATTACCGTCGACGCCGACCACGATCAAGCCCGCCGTATTGAGGCAAATCTATACAAACTGGTGAACGTGCTGCTGGTCGAAAACATTACGAATCAATCGGCCATTATCCGCGACCTGGCCATGATCCGGGTAGCGGCCGCTCATGAAGCGCGCTCGCACGTGCTGGAACTTGCGAACGTGTTTCGCGCACGGGTCGTCGATGTTGCTCCCGAGTCATTGACGATCGAAATCACGGGCGCGGAAGAAAAGATCGATGGATTGCTCGAATTGCTGCGTCCCTACGGAATATTGGAGATGGTGCGCACCGGCATCGTTGCCATGCGGCGTGGCAGCAAGTCCGCTGGCGCCCCGTCCAGGGCGAATGGCGCGGCACGCCTAGACTCTGAAAGTGCCAGCCCGACCAATGATGATGTTTCTTACTCTGTCTAAGGTGACGCGCCCCTATTGGGCGTTGCCCGGACCAGAAGTTTTCGAACCTTCGCGTCGTCCAAACTGAAGCTTTAGAAAGCTCGGCGAATCGGCACAGGAAAGCGCGCTCCACAGTTCTTTCAGGCCCCGCCTCGCGGCGCGTGTGATTTGCCCTTGCGCTTCGCGAACCCCTGGTCTCGATCAGACGGGGTAGAGGACTTCAAGCTGTCGTACGCGCTCGGCACACAATAAAAACGTCCTGAGCGGTTAAGCTCAGGACGCCTCTGGCAGCCCTCCCCCAGAACTGCCAAACTACACGCTCATCCTAGGTCCATGTGGCCCCCATGTAAATGTCACTTTCGTAATGGCAGGCTCGCAAATGAGTACCATGGGTCATGCCCCGAAGTAACCTCATGGTTGTGAGTTATTAGACGATATCCTCATGAAAATAAAGGATAAGTCGCGATGTTCTCGGGAGAGTTACGCTGGAGCTTACGCTAAGATATAGCGCACGGTGGGACGTGAGAAGTTATTGAGTCAGTTCTTCCGCCATGTATTTCCGCTGTCCACGCTGGTCCAGCGTTCATTGTTACTGGTAGAAACGACAATCGTTTCCGTCCCCTTAACATCGCCCAAGATCTCAATCCGACTTATGTCGGAGCCAAGTATCTGGTCCTTCACGGAAGGCATCACTTGCACCCAAGTCACACCGCCGTTAACAGAGTGGAAAATAGTGCCTGCCTGCCCGCCGGCCCACACTTGCTGACCATAGCTCGCGTAGCATAGCAACGGATGATCCGCATGTAAGGCGTTTTGCCAGTTCTGGCCGTTGTCCGAAGAACGTCGCAGGGTGCCCGCCAGGATTGTCCAACT
>Ga0209221_1000031_pt1 | contig 80596 bp, 59 predicted proteins | sample BlaSpr_A8_Ref_O2_FD_187989 | JGI IMG/M metagenome (GOLD analysis project Ga0209221, IMG submission 187989) | Forest soil microbial communities from Thunder Bay, Ontario, Canada - Black Spruce, Ontario site 2_A8_Ref_O2 (SPAdes) (version 2) | ecosystem: Environmental > Terrestrial > Soil > Boreal...
TCCGCCTGCGGCGATACCAGCAATCATTAAATGCGCTCGATGTCGCGCAGAAATTAGCTCCGGCCGATGCGCGCGTTTACGCCTTGCGCGCCCAGGTGCATGCCAAAGAAGGTTTGCGCGACGATACCTTGCATGACATTCAATTGGCTGAGCAGTACGGCAAAGACGATGTCGAAATTCTGATGGCCACTGGCGCGGCATTACTGAGTCTGGGCGACAAAGACGCTGCCATGCAGCGCTTTGCGCGCGCATTGGACGCTCGCAATGGCGATCGCCTGGCTGTTCGCCTTGCGATCGCCGAAGTATTCATGCAGCAAGGCCACTACGATGAGGTTCAGCGCCAGCTCGCTCTTGGTTTTGCGGAAGCGCGGATCGATCAGTCTCCAGTTTCACCAGAGGACATTCTTCGAGCCGCAAACATTTTTCTCGGCGCCCACGAGTTCGATTTGGCGGAAACGTACTTCAACAAAGCGAAGCTCGCTGGGGCCAATCCTCGTGAAGTGGAAATTGGCCTGGCGAATACTTATGTCGCTGAGGGAGAGACTCAAAAGGCGGCACAGGCGCTTGCTTCGTTGGGTCCAGCCACCGATTTCACTGACGATTCCGATTACATGATCGCTGCCGGCAATCTATATCGCCAGCAGCAAGATACCGTGCATGCGCTGTCGTCCTTTGCGCAGGCCAACACCGTGGCCGGACAGGATAATCAAGTTACCGAGAACGTGCAGAATGAGCTTGGCCTGGAAGAGGGCGCGCAGATTAACCAAAATATAAGCCTGCTCCCGGAAGCGTCCTTTGCTCCCGCGCTCGAAGACATCAATGTCTATACGCTTGACGCGAAGATTTTGCATGTAACCAATCCCGCGCTTCTTCCGCCGCCGCGCCATTCCTTCGAAGATCTCGCGGATACTCACTATCGCATTCATATCAATGGCTTGCCGATGATCTCCGGTTTCGTAGGGCAAAGCTTTACCGATGGCCGGTTTCTCTTTCCCAGCGTTGGAGTCATTCAAGACCGCAACACCTATGACACCTATTTTAATGGTGGCATCACGCCCGTTCTTCACATGGGTCCAAACTCAATCGCATTCAATGGCGGCCTGCAGTACGACATACGCCGCGATACCATCTCGCCTGTCTACATGAGCCAGAATCTTTTCCGGCAATTTCTGTACATCAACTCCAGTCCGTTCTACAACTGGTTGTCCTTCTACGCCAGCGGTATTCGAGAAGCCGGGCCATTCACCGATCAGAATTTGCACTCGCGGGATGCATCTGGCAGCCTGGAGTTCACGGTCGGGCGTCCCTGGGGACACGATGCCCTGCTTGCGGGCTACAACGTGCGCGACCTGCTTTATCGCCCGATGATCCAGGAATATTTTTATACGTCGACCTATGTGGGGTTTCAGCACAAGTTTGGAAGTCGGCTCACGGCCGCGGTGCTGGCTGAGGATCTCCGTTCCTGGAGGGTACAGGGTCTCGACTACGCTATCGCTCAAGCTTGGCTTCCGGGAGGGCGATTCGATTTTCGCGCGAATTCCCGTTGGGATGTACAGGGATCGTTCTTGCTGTCGCGCGGGCAGGGGTTTCACGAGTACGACAATGCCCAAAGCCAGTTTGTCGTCAGCTACACGCATTCACGGGGCGGAATCCTGAAGGGAGATGGCGAAGGACCGCCAGCTGCGCATCCTTTCCAGATTTCGGCAGGAGTGCAGCAACAGACCTTTTACAGCTTCGACGGAGGAAGCAGATCAACAATTCTTCCGGTGATTCACTTCACTTTGTTTTAGAGCGACTCTCCCATTCGTGATTATGAACAGTACAAGCAAAAACGCTGTGGCATCGCGCTCCCCGGATGAGGGTTCCGCCAAAACACCGGTGCGAACGAGAGCGCTGAAGTCGCAGCTGCTGGGAGGCGCGATCACGCTGCTGGCGGGATCGGGTCTGGTCGGCATCACCAATCTGGCATACAACGTCGTCGCGGCGCGCCTCCTCGGCCCTACCGGATTCGCGAATGCCACGGCCGTCTACACCATCCTGATGCTGCTGTCATGCATCACTCTGGCCTTTCAGGTAGTGTGCGCAAAATATATCGCAAAGAACGCAGCTTCCGCGGAGGAACGGTATAACGTCTTCGGCAACCTGCACCAGCGCGCGTGGTTAGCCGGCATCGGAATCGGCTTGCTTTTGTTCCTGTTCCGGGGATCTCTGTCGATTTATCTAAACCTGCCTGATTCGAACCTTATCTCTCTACTGGCTGTTGGCACAGCCTTCTATATCCCCCTCGGCGTCCGCCGTGGATACATACAGGGGATCCACGCCTTTGGTCCGCTCGCCCTCAATTTCATGCTGGAGGGATTAGTGCGGCTGGGAGGGGTGTATGTACTGATCGAGATGGGACTAGGCGTGAAAGGTGCGGTCCTCGCCAGCGTGCTGGCCGTGATTGTCGCTTACTTTTTCGCGCTTCCAAGTCCGGGTATTGGCTCGTTGCGCTTTCGAGGATTATCGATTTCTTCCGGCGAAGGCGTGCAGGCCATAGTCTTCTTTGCGGGACAAACGGTAATTAATAATTTCGATATCGTTCTTGTAAAACATTTTTTTCCACCCGTCGAAGCAGGATTCTATGCCGCAATAGCTTTGGTTGGCAGGCTCGTGAACATGTGTGCATGGTCCGTGGTGAACACCATGTTTCCAGTATCCGCTGGCGCAGCCGGGGATGAACACGAAGCTAGCCCGGTCTTGTTCACTTCCCTTTCGATGGTTTTTCTCATTCTGACCTGCCTGATCCTCAGCCTATGGATGGTGCCAAACTTTCTTTGGAAAACTCTCTTCGGAGCTCAGTTCGCTGTCGGCAGCTACGGACTTTTGGCTCCTTTGCTGATTCTTTATGCGATTAACGCGGGAATCTATTCTCTGAGCTCCGTGATCATCACTTATGAAATGTCGCGCAAAATCGCGAATACAAGCTGGCTTCAGCTAGCCTTCAGCGGAGCGATGGCCCTGGGGATTTACCTGCTTCATCACACGCTTCGCCAGGTCATTTGGATCCAGCTGGTGTTGATGGTGATTTTGCTTTTCGTGCTTATTGTTCCACTGCTTCGCAATCAACTCACGCCCAAGGCTCTCGGCACCTATAGCAGCCTGCACATTGGACGCCAGTTGACCGAAGAAGAAGTCATGTCGGAATTTCTCAGAAGCGAGTTCCATCACTCCGAGTTCGATGATTATCGCATCGAGTTTGAAACTCTCGTCAAGAATCCTGACCTTAGCAGTTCCCGGGAAAACGCCGTACGACAAGCTCTTTTGTTTCTCCGCAGGGGAACCATGTGGCGGGAGTTGCCCGCCGATACCAAATGGTTTGAGGTCGATTTGGGCGCCAAGGAGTTGGATCGCGTCCGCTTTTTCCCCAGGGCACAGTGGCGGCGAGTGGCCGAAGGAAGCTTCTATCTTCAGGAGATTATTGAGCGCCTCAGGGTGAAGCTATTGGAAGAGTCAGCCGATGATCAGTTCTACTCGAAACTCCGCCTTCTGACAAAATCGGTGGGAACCGACGTCATCAATCCCACGGTGCTGCTGATTGGAGTGGATAGTAAAGGTCCATTGACAATCCTGGATGGGAATCATCGCGTGGCTGCTGCGTTGCTGAATTCACGCCGCCCAGAGCTCACCCACTTACGCTTTGTGTGTGGATTCTCGCCCCAGATGGTCCGTTGTTGTTGGTACCACACCAACGTCAACACTCTTCTGCGATACATGAAGAATGTGCTTCGCTATTTCTCCTATGATCCGGAAACCGATATTGGCCGCTTCCAGGAGCGCGGCCTTTAGACTCGACTTCGATCTACTGCGGCTCGGGCACAGTGCTGGTGGGAGGAACAGGCGGCTCCTGCACTACTGAGTTATCTCGACGAAGCAGCAGAACGGGCTGCTGGTGCTGGCGGCGCGCTTCGCGTTGCTGTTGCAGTTTCGCCTCAACATCCGCATCGCTGCCGGAAGCGACTTGACTGAGCTTCAGACCTTGCGCCGAACTCCGGCTAGCCAGCCCGACTGGAGTATTTGCTCCGGCCAGCGTCTGCGCCTGATCATAGAAGAATTGAGCCGACTCGCGATCCCCTTCGAGCTCGGCTAAATAGCCATAGTTGTTTACGGCGAAAGCGTTGCTGGGATCCAGAGTATAAGCCTGCCGAAAGTCCTTTTCCGCAGTAACCAACTCGTTGCGATTCACCGCGGCTACCCCGCGAGCGTTCAGCTCCGCAATTTGCTGTTGAGCGGTGACCTCTTTATCAAGCTTACTGCGCAGATCCCGGGCGTTGCGCGCAGCCATTTCGCTTACTGGTTTGCCCCGCCATGAACGATTGAGTGTAACGATAGCGTCGGCGCTGGAACTTTTGACCGCTGCGGAGTCATAGTATTTAAGCGCTTCCTGGGATTCGCCTTCCATTTCCTTGGCCACACCCATGTTATTCAAGGTGAATACATTGTTGGGATCGGAGTTTAAGGCTTTCCGAAGCAGCAAATCGGCCTCTGGACCTCTCCCCTGCGCCAGCAAACGCACCGCTTCCACGTTATCGTGGTTGATCTGCAGTTCCATGTCAGGAATCGCCAGCGCTTCCTTAAGAGTTCGTCCTTTAAGTCGCGGAAGACTTGCCTTGGCGATTGCGGCGTCAGTAACCTCCTGGCCCGCCAGCGAATAGAAGCTCAGGGCTCGGTCGATCTGTCCCTTTAGCTCTGAAATATAGCCTAGATTGTTCAGGGTAAAAGGATCATCCGGATCGAGCAGGTAGGCCTTGTAGAAAAGCGATTCGGCCTTCTCGTATCTGCGCTTCTGGACTTCTGCCACCCCTTCCTGATTCAGTCTCTGTACGGGAGTGAGATGGCTGCGCCTGGGTATGGTGATTTTCAAATCACCCGCGCGGACGTGAGCTGCGCATCCGAAAATAAGGCCGGTCACTGCGGCGACTGCGCTTGCTCTCCAAAACATTGTGAGACCTCTTAATTCAAAAATGCGAGACAATGCCTCGCTTAAGATGCCAATCGCGCCGCTGCGTTTGCCGGGCGGCAGCAAATTTTCACGGCTCATCTGACTACCGCTGCCTGCTTTTAGGCATCCAATATCAGCTTTGATATATCTGTGCGTGGAGAGACGATGGAGCGCCTTTTAACACACGTTTTTGCGGGCACGATCCTGATCGGTTCTTTAGCGGGATGCCCCTCCTATGGACAATCGGTACCCTCCCAGTCAGTGACTTCAACTTCTTCCGTGGAGTCGCCCACAGTAACCACCTCCACCGCTAAGCCCAGCACTCCGGCTGTGGACGAAGAAACCTTGGTCGATCCTGCAAGCCTGCTTCCCGATCTTCCGCAGCTGCCGAATGCCAAGGCCAGTCTGATCGGTGGAACCATTCAGAAGATAGATCGTGTGCAGGACAATCTGACCGTGCACATATTCGGCGGTGGCAAGATGAAGATTTTCTACGATCCGCGCACTCAGATTCTTCACGGAAGCGGGCTGGCTTCGCCGCCGGACTTGCGCCCGGGCGATCGTGTTTATGTCGATACCATTCTCAATGGAGGCATCGTCTTCGCGCGTACGATTCGCCTGGCCACGGCCGCAGCGGCAGGCAAGAGCCAGGGTGTTGTGGTGAGTTATCGTCCTGATAAGAACGAGTTGGTGGTTCGCGATCAGCTCTCACCCGCTCCAATAAAACTGACGCTCGACTCCAGAACCGAGATCGTTCAGGATGGACACGCCGCTTCCGCCAGCGAACTGGTTCCCGGAACATTGGTGGACGTAGAATTTGCTTCGCAGAAAGATGCGCGGGACGCTGAGCACGTTTCAATTCTGGCTGTGCCCGGAACCAACTTCACGTTCTCTGGAGAGGTAACTTCGCTGGACCTTCATATCGGCCTGCTGGTATTGACTTCCACCACCGATCAAAAAACCTACGAGATTTATTTGGATCCATCCACTATCTCGATTGACGATCGCCTCCGTCCTGGAGCCGACGTGACCACCGTGGCCAACTTCGATGGCACGCGCTATACGGCGAAAAATCTTACCGTGAACTCGCGCTAGAGGCCTGAAGTTCCCGCCTCTGCTAAGCACTAAAAGGATGATGTACCAGCGTTATCTTTTTCTAACCTCACCTTCGTCCTAAGCTGACGCCGTTCCGCAAAACAAAAATTTAAGACCAGCCGCAAGAAATTTATAGGCGGGCGCGCCTTCTTGTGCTGGTTGGAACTTGAGACAAAGATCCGAAGCAAGATCCTCGGCTCTACTCTGCCCCCTGAGGACCCATGCGTGCCGTTGCCGTTGCGTTTGTCTTATTAATTGTTTCTTCCCTGAGTTCGGCTAGCTCTTCTTACGTCGTACCCACCACAACTCTGGCCGCTCAAACCTCCAACAACACCAGCACCGCTAACAGCTTTAAGAGTCTGCCGAACGGCGACCTGGGTGCCGGAAATATCAGCAAGCTTGATGTTCATAGCTTGCTCTATCCCGGCGCAACCACCAAGATCTATGCCCACATGGTTCTGTGGTTCGGCCAATCGAACCATATGAATATTGGTTACAGTGAGACGAACCCGGCACAAGTTCAGAGCCAAATCGACGACATGGTCAGCCGCGGAATCGATGGTGTAATTATTGACTGGTACGGGCCCGGTAATTCAATTGATCAGGCAACGCAGCTAGTCATGGCCGCGGCCGAGAACCATCCTGGATTTACGTTTGCCATCATGATCGACCAGGGGGCCATCGAATGGTACTCCTGTCACGGTTGCTCGCCTCAACAGGCTTTGGTGAACGACCTCCAGTACATCGAGCGTACTTATTTTCCTTCGCCCGCCTACATGAAAATCAACGGGCAGCCGATGGTTACAAATTTTAACGTCAGTCTTTCTTATCCGTCGGTCAATTGGGAAAACGCGAACTCTGCACTCAATACGCACCCCACATTTTTGTTCCAGAACAATGATGGATTCACCCAACAGCTCAGTGACGGCAGCTATTCCTGGGTCATGCCTACCGCTGCAGATTACGGTTTGGATTACATGGCAAGTTTTTACGATGTGGCCAATAGCTTTCCCAAGGAACAGACAGTGGGGGCGACATACAAAGGTTTTAACGACATGTTTGCATCATGGGGATCCAACCGGATCATGGGTCAGCAGTGTGGCCAAACCTGGCTTCAAACTTTCGCCAAGCTGAACAGCATGTATAACTCCGGTCACCCGTTGCCTGACCTGCAACTGGTCACATGGAATGACTACGAAGAAGCCACGGAACTTGAATCCGGTATCGACAACTGTCTAACCGTATCGGGATCGGTTTCCGGCAACACTTTGCAATGGAGTGTTACCGGGAACGAAAATACGGTTGACCATTACACCGTCTACATCAGCGACGACGGGCGGAGCCTAATGCCCCTCACGGACATCGCGTCAGGAATAGGCTCGCTAAATCTCTGCGCGTTCCCTATTCCCAACGGAAAATACCAGTTGTTTGTACAAGCGATTGGCAAGCCGAGCCTGGCAAACCAGATCAGCGGCGCTGAGAATTACACAGCCACATGCGAGGCATCAACCCCCACTCCAACTCCTACGCCCACACCCCCCACACCAACCGTTTCCCTCAAAGCTTCCCCTGGTTCGCTCACCATACAGGCCGGACTGTCCGGTACTTTAACCGTTTCTGCGATACCGCAGGCGGGAACCTTCAACAATCCTATTTCACTCAGCTGCGGTTCCCTTCCCAGCAACCTTAGCTGCACCTTCTATCCCGCTACCGTCACTCCCGGCAGCCGGACCGCCACTTCCACGCTGGTCATCTCCGACACTTCACTCAGTGCCAGGGTGAACCCTCCGAATGGGCACAACGCTCTCCCCTTCAGCGCCGGCTGGATGCTTCCCTTCGGTCTGGCCGGATTCTTTTTTCTGGGCCAGGGGAATCGCAAGCGGGGAGTGCAAGCGCTCGCGTTCTGCGCCCTTCTCGGAATGGGGATGGCCACTACTGCTTGCGCTGGGTATAGTACCGGAGCCAAAACTGCCACCAGCTCCGTTCCTGCCGTCACCTATTCCATGACCGTTAAGGGGACCTCCAGCGCCGGCAACCTTTCCACGCCCATTAGCGTTATTGTTCAATGATTTCTTGGTCACCGCTGGACGATGTAGAGCGGAGCGGGGAACCCATCCCAAAGAGTTATGCGTCATCAAGCGCAACAGAAGAGGCTTGGAGGGAACCCAGCTCGGCAGTTTCCTGAGTCTCATCACTTGGCGTAAAGCCAGGCTTCTCTTCTCCAGGTCAAAGTGACGTAGATACTTGAGAACGATGTTTGGCATTGTCATGCGGAGCGCCGCGGAAAAGTTCTGCTCCGCCATGGCCTCCTGCTTCACGGGATCGCTAAGAAATCGAATAAGGCAGTTCGCCAAATCCTCGGCGTCGCCCGGCTTATAGAACTCAATCGCCATTCCCTCGCCGTCCGACATCTGGCGAAAATCCTCCAAATCGGCACAAACGATAGGAACCCCGTAGGCGCATGCCACGTGCGCCACTCCGCTGCAGCCGGTCGAGGACGAATACGGCATCACGGCGACGGAAGAACTTTGGAATAGCTCAGGCAAACGCTCCTCATGCACGTATCCGGTAAATTCGATAGCCGGATTCCCCTCGCATTTCTTCTTCATCGATTCGACATAGCCTGCCGCCTGAGGGTGGTTTCCACCGCCGACTACCAACCTCGCATTGGGAAGCGCTTCCGATATGTGCTTAAAGGCTTCGATCATCAACTCCAATTTTTTATAGGTCCCCCATTTTCCAAAGGCCAAAATACGCTGCACGGGATTGCCCCGGCGCGAAAAATCTGGGAATTGAGGCTCACGCGAAAGAATGCCGTGGGATCGTAGATGTACGTTATCGCGGCCGTATTTTTCATGCAAAATGTTGCGATATCCCGGCATCAGAACCGACACTGAATTTGCCAGAAGAAGCATTCGAGTAGCGACAGCTCCCGCAATACGATAAGTACGCGCGTGTCGCACGCCGGCATCTTGCAGATTGACCGTGTCCATCAGATGGTGAAGCGTCACGTGGGTATAGCATCCGGTTAATCGGGAAAGCACCGGAGCAAGAAGTCCGCCAAATGCAATAAGCGGATTTCGGCCAAATGTACTGAATAGCAGATTGAACCAAACCACGTCAGGCTTGGACTTGCGGATCGCACGCAAGATATGGAATGTACTGGCAGGGTCATCGAAAGACCAACACCGATCCACCGTAAAATTGTCGAGCTCGGGCTCAGAAGTTGAAATCGTGTCCGCCAGCACGGTCAGGCGAATAAAGGGATTGCGCTGCAATTCATTCGCAAGGTGTAATCCGTATTCACTAAGTCCACCCTGACTGGGGGGAAATGTGGTGACCAGACAAATCTTCATGTACTTTTCCGTCCCCCTAGGTCAATCGGTGCTGGGATCATCCCAACCGAGATCATGACTGTGGGGATCATGATCGAGTTGGATCAAGATTCGATGAGTTCGGTTGAAGATATGTTGGCTGCTAGATAGATACTGGGAAAGCGGTTGTGCTTGGCTTCTCCTGGGGAAGGTTCTGTGAGGGGAATTTCTGCAGAGTTTTCTCGCGGATTCCGGTTTTCATCTCCGCCAGTGAACCCGGAGGGACAACGGTGATATCGCCGGAGAGAGCCGCGAGCGTCAGGTATGCCTGCCGGTTCCGGCGAACGAACTCCAAAGGATATTCCGGCTTGCGAGCCTGCGCCGCGTCGGGGTCGGCATCGATCACGAACGCAAGATCCGGCTTGGGAGCAATACGCAGAATAATCCGTGCGAACACCTGCGCCGAATGCCGCTGTAAAGGGAGATTGGCCAGTTCGTCGTAGATATAACGGTCAAAGACGATGACATCGTAATTGCTTCTCCTGGCCCGGGCCACGCTCCGGCTAAGACTGAGAGTGTCGACGAAATAGAAAAATAAGCGGGCCAGTGTCACCGGAAGCGCAGTCACATTTTTATCGCGCCGTTGCACAGGCTTCTCGGGAGAACCCACGCCTCGCTCTCCCTTAAAAGCCTTGTAGCTCATGAATTCGCGCCAACGGGAGAAAACCACGACGTCATCCCAAAACGTGAGCACTCGTGTGCCGAGTCCCGAATCGTGAAGCCACCGTTCAAACTCCGCGATTTGCGTGCTCTTTCCAGCCCCATCGATTCCCGAAAAACTCACGATTTTCACTGAATGGAACTCCGCTTTCTAGTTGTCTCGGACTCGAGTTAGTGCGCTCCCGGCGGGCGACTCGCAGTACCGGCGGTAAGAGCTGCGACTGAACCGATCGCAACGCCAGCGGCAATGATCGCCCCCGTGGCGATCACAATGGTTCGCACTCGATGCTGCTTGCCGGGGGCAATCGCTACGCCAGCCGGTTGCGAGGCGGCAATGCCGTTTGCGTGCGTAGGCTCCGCCGCGGCGGTGCCCACGGGATTTTGAGAAGATTGTGGGACAGGCTGCGAGGGCTGCTGCGCCTGAGACCCGGCAACGGTTGGGGTGTCCGAAGTTTGCGGGCTCGAGGTCTGGGAGCTCGAAGTCTGGTCTTCGAAAAATGGAGCCGGTTGGAGCCTGGCCAAAGTAGCTCCCGGACTATCTGGAAGAGCACCGGTGTTGGCGGCGCCAGCGGGCGATGAGTTCAGTGGCACAGGCACGCCCACGCCATGGATCTCCACAGTCTGAGCGGAAACCAGTGGCATCCATGCCGTAGATATCAGCCCCGGCAAAGTCAGGACAAAACATCCCTGACGAACCATCCGCCCAACTCTTGTCCGCATAGAGTACGCTCCCACAATTCCCAAATTCACGCGCCGCAAATTCAGCTTGCGACCTTCAGGTCGGTTAGGCTGGGCACATACCAAGGTTGACTCTGAGCCACTGCCGCCGGCGCGAATACTTGAAAACTGCGCACCGCCTCCTCCGCCGTCTCGAATATTTCGAACAAACGATCCACGCGCATCAGTTCCAGAATTACGGCCACAGAGGGGGGAACTCCCGCCAGCTTTAGATCCCCATCTCGCTTCATCGTCTCGTGCAAACACTGCAAGAACATCTCGACCCCGGCGCTGTCCATAACCTTTACCGATGAGCAATCCAACACAATACATGGACGGTCATCCTCCAGAAGAGGCTGCAATTCCTTGCAGAAAGCTTCCGCCTCTACATGGTTCAGCCTTTCTGGCAACTCCATCACAACAACGGGACCTCGCGTATACATTAAAGTCACTCCTGGGGTTAAATGTTTTCCAATTGCCAGGCAGCTGGCATTGGTGAAGTTCGTAAATCAATAATGCCCCGCGTACTTTCAATTGCGAGAGGCGCGCGAGCGGCCACGCTCGACTTCATTACGTGCGAATCGGATATTTCAACAACGACATCTCTCTCGAGATTCAACAGCCGGTTTCGGCTAGCCACTGAGTGACACACATCCAGGCAAATTCCAACACTGGTGTTCTCCAGTACCGAACTGTCCTCGATAACCGTGCCGCTCTCAATAAGGCAGTTTCTCTCAATGTCGCTGAGGCGGGTAATTAAGGCGTCGGCCTTTATGGTTGACTGGCAGCCTATATAGGCAGGCGCAACAATGCGAGACCTGCGATGCACCTCTGCTCCCTCATCTATCCACACGCCCGGCCGCACTTGCTCGCCGCATGGGTCCGTTTGGCAGCGACGGCTCAGTATGTCGGAAGCAAACTTGCGAAGATCTTGCGGGCCATTGAGGCAAATTGAATACTCCCGGACAAAATAGCGCGAACTTAAAGCCTGCGCCGCATCTTCGAGGCAATTCTCAAATGGCGCATGGCTCGCCTTGGCACAATCGACTACCCACAAAGGCAATGGTCCTTGGTCGCTATATGTGTGGGTTAAAACCTGCTTAGATTCCGCGTGAAAGCACAGAAGATCGAGCAGATCGGTTTCGACATAAGCCGATGCCCAACTGACGAACGAGTGTTCGAGTTCATGCCGATTGTGATTGGCTATTTCGCTTCGCATCCCGAAGTTCAGATCACTGACAACCTGAACAGTAACGCCAGCGTGGGTAGCGCGGAATGGGCATAGCCACGCGCGGTTCCGGGCTGTGACTAGAATCGAAATCGCCGTGATGCCAACTGCTTCAAATCGCTCCACCATTCGTTCCAAGGCTGAGCGGCCAGCAACTTCGATACATGCGACAGAACCAATGCCAAGGGGATCCTCGTCGTCACGAGACTCCGATGACGCCCCAACTAAGATGATGGCCCCGTTTCCCACGGCCTTACCCCTTTCGAATCCAACAACGCTCCGGTTGCTCGTCACTCTCTGCAAGCCACTAACTGGCAACCAGGTCTTCGCTCGCCGTCGTAGACACGGACGACGGCCGGGCAGGGCCGTTCTTCGGAAAGAGCAAGTCGCGCATTTTCATCTTCGCCTTGTGCAGCTGCGATTTTGAATTTCCGATCGAGCACTGCAACTGCCGAGCAATTTCGTGATGCTGAAAACCCTGAACTTCATGAAGATCGAAAATTTGCCGGCATCCTTCAGGCAATTCCTCGATCGCGCGGCGCAGCGCGATGCGGTCGACTGCGCCTGAAAGACTCGGATCGGCTTTGCCAACGTCCCGCTTTAGCGAAGGAGATTCCGGTGAGACTGGCTCGTCCAGCGAGAGAAGCGGCGGCGCTTTCCGGCGGCGCAACTTCATCAATACCGTGTTCACCGCAATCCGGTATAGCCATGTGGAGAAAGCAGAATCACCGCGAAAAGAGTTTACGTTGCGAAACACTTGCAGAAATGCTTCCTGGGTCAGGTCTTCCGCATCCGCAACATCTTTTGTCATTTGCAAGCACACGGAGTACACACGTTTTTTATGCAATTGGAAGAGGGTGGCAAACGCCTCTTGGTCGCCCTGTTGTGCCCGCTGAACCAGACTTCGTTCGGAATCGTCCTTTTGGACTTCCACCCGGGCTGGAATCAGGTCGGTCGCTGCAGCAGAAATTACGCAAGTGGCCACTTTTGTCTCCTTCGTTTACCGCGCGCTGTTTTTTGTCGCTCCCTTTACGATCTTGGGAACTCCCAGCGTCGAAAGAAAGGTTAACGGAGGACAGTTCTGGCTCCCATAAGGGACCACCTGTAATTGGATGCGAGATTTGCTGTACCGCAGAATAGGTAATTTTTTTATGGGATTGTGCACTTTCTATCCAGCTCCCCGCGAAACTTTAATTTGAGTTGTGTGTTGCCACGGCAGAAACAGAAATAAAAACGGCAGCTGCGATCGACACAGCTGCCGCCGGGTGACGCGCAATCCATTAATACAACTTGAATCCAACCTCAACACTTATCTGCACATTGACCGGCCTTCCATCTTTCATAGCCGGTTGAAACGTCCACTGCTTTACCGCTTCAATTGCCTTTGCGTCCAGGCCGAAACCCAATCCTCGCACTACCCTGATGTCGCGAGGGCGTCCCTGGTCGTCCACAATCAGCCAGAGAATGCAGGTGCCCTGAGTTTTTGCCTCCCGAGCCTGTTCGGTATATTCGGGATCCGGAGTTGAAACAGGTTGAGGCGCGGAAATTCCGCCACCCACTTTGTATACGCCTCCTCCGATTCCACCGCCGCTGCCCGCGCCCACTCCCGGTCCATGGCCCACACCAACGCCACCTCCCGAGCCTGAGCCGATGCCGCCGCCCGAGCCAGTGCCATTCGAAGGCGGAGCGGACGGCAGCGGCGCTGCCGATTGCACGCCCAGGTTTGGCATCATGTTCTGAGCCACGTGAACCTGCGGCGGAACCACCACGGTCGGCGCTACCGCCAACTTAGGATGATCATTGCGCAGCACAATCGCTGGAGGCGTGATCTGTTCCATGGCGAACTTCGGCAATCTCGCCTTTGGAGCCGGTAAAATGTCATGATCGCCGCCACCACCGCCACCGCTAACTACCTTCTTTGCCACCGGAAGTGCGTAGGAGTCTGGCGAGGGAGCTATTAGAGTCACGGTTTCGTGCTCCGGAGCCTTGCTCACTACTTTGTGGCCAAAAATCGTGCCCGCGAGAAGCAACCCCACTACCACTACGTGGAACACTATCGAGCCCATGAGCCCGTTCGAGCGGTAATTATTGTACTGACCCCAGATCGCATCTGGAGCAAGCAGCCTTTGATCGCGCTGGCGGGGTGGCATTCTCACCACTGGAACATCCCGGGGGCGACTGTAACTCGGTTCGCGGTTAGAGTACGTAGTATTAAACCTTTCGAAGGGACCATTCGGGAGCAGCGTACGAGCGGATTGTGGACCCTGAGAATTCGACATTGGCGCTCCTTGAATCTTGTCGCCTGGCTCTTCCCGGAAAACGACTGAGCTATAGATGCCAAGAATCAGGAGGCGGTTTACGCAGGATGGCTTCCTGGATCGAATATCGGATGAGGCAAAGCATTCATCAGCAATATCTTGCGCAGAGATACCGTGTTCACCCGATTGCCAGAAATCACAGACAAGAGTGAGCGTTGAATTACTAAGGTGAAAGTCGAAGAGCTTAGGTCAAACAAAAGTAGTGGAGAATGCGCCAGAACGATGCTTCCGCTGCTTGCCATCTTCCACACCCATCAAAGCAAGCGAGCCGCCGAGCAAGGCCATATTTTCGGGTTGCCTTTTTCGTCGCAGCATTGGAACTGGATGTTTTAGAGGAGGCGGCTCGGCTCACGAGTTGCCCAGGGCTATCTGGTTTCGGCCTGCCATCGGGTTTTCTGCTGCTGAATGATCTCGTAACACTCGCAGGCAGCCGCCTCAAGCTTGGGCTTGTTTATGATGGTTACGTTTCCACGGGTGTAAGAAATTATTCCCGCCTTTTGCAATACGCTGGCCGCCACGCTGACGGTTGATCTTCGTGTACCCAACATCTGCGACAGGAACTCCTGAGTGAGCGGCATCGTCTTGTTTCCAATCCGGTCGTAGCTCATCAACAGCCATCGAGCCAGTCGTTCTTCCACATCGTGCAGGCTGTTACAAGCGGCAAGCTGGGTCGACTGAATTCCTAAAACCATTGAATATCGTTGAAGCTGCCGCTCCAGAGACGTGCAATGGGGAAGAAAACTTCGAAGAATCGAAACGTCCAGGCGGTACGCCGATCCATCTCCCTGCGTGATAATCCTTAACGCGCTGGTTTTAAAACCGAAGATTACGGGCAGACCAGCGAATCCCTCCCTACCGATCAACCCCACTTCAATGCTCTCTCCGTCAGGCTGAACCGTCAACACGGAACACATACCATCGTTCATGAAGTAGCAAGACTTGATAAGTTCACCGGGTTCGTGAAGCACTTGATGGAGTTTCAACCGTACGAACTCAAGAGCGGGAAAAATCTGCGCGCATTCGCCGCGCGGAAGGCTTCGAAGGATTAGATTTCCTATATCCCTCTCAGAATCGGTCTTCACACGGCTGGTCGAACCCCGGCTCAACTGGCTGGCCATAAGATCGTTCCCTTCGTTTCAGACAACACAACGTGGTCCGATTTCGCAGGAACCGTGTAAGCCCCGTAGCTTTTGCGGAATTGCTAGAAAGAGACACTTTGAATTTACGCCTTAGGCTTGTTTTTGTATGTGCAATACCGCACACATTTGAGTCTTGAAAACGACAGAGACTGTGAATTGAAGGGGTTGCAGGGGCTGGCTGTGAATGGTACGAGATCCTGGCGCTACTGGTTGCAAGTGGAATCAAGAGTCAGCCTGATTTGGACCAACTCTCGATCACCACCCGCTTCCTGCCTGGCTGATTCCACTAAACGCTGCTGCGCCCGCGTCCCAGATGACTAATCAGCGAGATCACGAACAATACAAGGAAAATAAAAAACAGCAGTTTGGCGACACCGGCGGCCGCGATTGCAACGCCCGTAAATCCCAGAATGCCCGCGATGATCGCCACCACCAAAAATACAATTGTCCAGTAAAGCATCTTCCCTCCTTTTGAACCCGCGGACCAAATTTAGCCGTTCAGTCGCTACTGACCAATCCCGTGCACTGTGTATCCCAGCACTCGAATCGCTGTAATCGCCCCCTTTGGGAGGAGGAGGGAGCCGGTGCCAAATACCTGTTCAGATAAACGGCACCGGCTCCGTTAGGGGCGTCTGTCGAGTAGAAATCAAGAATAGCCTCAGCACAGAAGGTTCACCATAAGGTGAATTTTGTATTTATATGACGAATTTCGTATATCCAGCGAATGGTGAAAACCTGACCATTTTACGGATCCAAAATAAAAAAAAATAAGGAGAGCGCAGGCGCTCTCCTTGCGTCACAAAGTGTATCTACTCGAAATGCGGCGAAGTTATAGCCGGGCGAAACCCGGCTACAATCTTCCGGCCAGCAACAATACCAACAAAACCACCACGACCAGACCTAGACCGCCGCTCGGATAGTATCCCCAGCCTCGGCTGTAAGGCCAGGCTGGTAACGCCCCTACAAGTAACAGCACAAGAAGGATAAGCAGAATCGTTGACATTGAAGCCTCCATTCGATTTTCAACAGCGTTGAACTCTTTGGGCCTGGCGAGTCAAACAGATATCCAGGCCGACCATAAGGACTAAAGAGGGAAACCAGCAAGCCCCTCACTACCGACTCGCCGAACTTCCATCCTCTGTTGGCTGCGCCGCACCCTGCTGGGACTGTCCTGAGTACTTTTGCACTGCCGCCAGGAAAGGAGTGGCACTCTCAGGCGTCGGAACATTCCCTTCAAGAATTTCGTTGAATGGAACGAACTTGCCGTAGAGAATTCGAGTCTCGTCCTTGTCTTGGGTAACGCTCGCCCCATTGAGATCGATACCCGCAAAAATACCGCGGGCGCGGGAGTAGGTCAGCACTTCAGCCTTCATTTTCCAGTCTGTATCCGCCGCCGCATCGCGCCCTACCGGGCCAGCGGCAGCCGAAGCATCGGCGCCGAGCTTGAACTTGCTGGAGAGCAGATGCTGCATCCCTTCATCGTTCGTCACGACCATCACCACATCCACAGCCTGGCCTCCCAGTTGCAAGCCCCAACTTCCGCCGGTCATCGTAATTGGCGCAGGCGAGCTCCAATTCCCGCTGGCCGCGCGGCAAGTAGCTACGCCCTTGCCGTGACTTCCTCCAAAGCCCACTGCAATTTTCACCATGGAGGGAATCACTGCAATGCACTTCGCATCTTTCATCACTTTGTCAGGAATCGCTTTGTCAGGTGTAGACATAATCTCGGTTAAGACCTGTGCCGACTTATCGATCCGTTTATCGATATCCGACTGATCGGCGCACCACGCCATTCCGCCGAGCAGCAGCAAGCTGATACCTGTGGACGCAATGTATCTCGGTAATGCCGGAATCTTCATATGAAACCTCTCTGTGCTCAATGGATGAGCAATTCACTTTGTGGACTCTAAGCTCGCTACTGGCCATGTTCTATCGGGTCTGGCATGTAAAGTTCATCCGCGGAGCCAGCAATAGGGCTGCAAAAAAACCGCAGGCCAGGCGGCTAGCCTGGCCTGCGTTCTCTGAAGAGCTGAGTACTGCAACTTCCACCAATTACCGGCTGGCGGTTTCGTTTGTCGGTGGCGCGGTCTGCAACTGGCCGTGATCATGAGTCTCGTTCGCATATTTCCTCACGGCCACTTCCAGCGGACGGCTTCCCGGGGGCGGAGGAACTTTGCCTTCGAGAATGTCTCCGAACGGCACAAACTTTCCATACAGTAGATGAGTCTCGTCTTTGTCTTGCGTAACCGCTGAGCCGCTCAGATCAATACCCGCAAACAGCCCACGCGCCCTGGAATAGGTCAGCATTTCAGCTTGCAACTTCAGGTCTGTGTCGGCGGCCGCATCGCGGCCCACTGGACCGGCAGCAGCTGAAGCATCCGCCCCAATCTTGAATTTGTCGGACAACAGATGATCCATGCCCTGCTGATTCGTTACTATCAGCACTATGTCGACAGCTTGACCTCCAAGTTGCAGTCCCCAGCTTCCACCGGTGATGGAAATGGGTGCGGGACCGCTCCACCGTCCACTCGCCAAGCGGCACACGGCCACACCGTGTCCATGTTGTCCTCCGAAGCCGATCGCAATTTTCACCATCGAAGGAATTACTGCAATGCATTTGGCGTCGTGCATAACTTTGTCTGGTATTGCTTTGTCCGGAACAGCCATTATCTCGTCTAAAACGTGAGCCGACGCGACGATTCGCTTTTGAATGCTGGTTTCATTTTTGTCGCTATCGTCCCGCGACCATCCCATCCCAACTAGAAGTAAGAAACTAGCGCCGAGCACCAGGACAAATCTCGGTAGCGAAGAACTAATCCTTGTCATAAGCCAACCTCTTCCGTGCTCGAAGCGAGCAACTGTGTGTTTGAATTCGTACGTCCTTACCGTAATCATCACTGTCTCGCCCTTCCATCCGGTTTGAGCTGTAGACGCAAGCTTGCAGTTCTGCAACTTCGAGGCCCCTCTCTGCCGGTCGTGCTAACAGGCTAAAGTCAATACTCTTGCGACTTAGGGTGCCGACTGTATTTGAGCTTCTGGCAGTAAATTCGCCGATCAAGCTCCAATGTCCAACTGGCACCTTCTGCACACTTGCCAGCGCGGTTTACATTTACAGGGATTTAGGTATGTTGTTGTTAGGGTCGGCCTCTTACCATCATCTAAGGAATGCGCAAACACCCCAAGGGATCGAGGCGATATAACTTGAGAGGACTGGAGGGAGTAAGGTATGGAGAGAGCATCGCGACTCTCAGGAATTTCCAACATGGACTCCCGTTCAGTTCCGGCCATTCATAACTCGCAATTTTCTCTCTTAAATTCGTTACGAAGTTCCTAAGTAGGGAAGGCGGAACATGCGACTACTGAGTCTGCGGTTAATCATTTCGCTGATTATCGGGATCACGCTGGTATCTCTAGCTTTCTCCTACTATCAGGTATTGCGCGAAAAACGTACCTTGCGTAGTGACTTGGAACACCGTGCCGAAGTGGTGGGGGAGAGTTTGGCGGAAAATGTGGAGAAGACGCTAGAGACGGGCTCCGCTAGTGGATTGCAGCGATTGGTAAATTCCTACGGGAATCGCGAACATCTTCTAGGCGTGGCTGTTTATGATCGAAAAGGGGCGCCGCTGGCAATATCTTCTTCCCTCGGCCAGATCTTGCAGGCAACTCCCTACCAAGTGACCGAGGCGATGGCCGCCAACCGCGAACAAAGTTTGTTCCTCACACTCGATAAGGATCGAGTTCACATGTTCGCTCTGCCACTGCACTGGGATGACGAAACCATCGGCGGGCTGGTGGTGGTGCACAACGTTGAATACATCCGGGCGCAAAACCTCCGCACCTGGAGACAGGCATTTCTCAGCATTCTCGTTCAAGTTGTCCTGATTGCTCTGATTACGCTTTTGATCGTGCGCTGGAGCATCGCAGGTCCGATCGCACGCGCGGCCCAGTGGATGCGGGCGCTACGGATGGGAAGAATTTCTTCCCCTCAGCAGATGCCTGATCTCGACTTATTCAAACCGCTGGCCTGGGAAGTAGTTACGTTTGCGGAAAGTCTGAATCAAGCGCGCAGCGCCGCTGAAAATGAAGCTCGTTTGCGGGAGGCGGGCGAATCCTCATGGACTGCCGATCGTCTCGCGGTTCAAATCCAATCTCGCTTAGACGGCAGCCGCTTGTTCGTCGTATCGAATCGCGAACCTTATATTCACCAGCGGGACGGCAAGTCCATTAAGGTAAATGTTCCAGCCAGTGGATTGGTGACCGCCCTGGAGCCCGTGCTCAACGCTTGTGATGGTACTTGGATCGCTCACGGCAGCGGAGATGCGGATACCGAGGTGGTTGATTCGCACGACCGCCTTCCTGTCCCTCCCAACGATCCTCGCTATACGTTGCGAAGGGTATGGCTCAGTAAAGAAGAAGAGGAAGGCTACTATTACGGATTCTCAAATGAAGGATTGTGGCCTCTCTGCCATATCGCTCACACCCGTCCCATTTTTCGGGAGAGAGATTTTCAGCTCTATGAAGAAGTGAACCGCAAGTTTGCTAATGCCGTTCTGGAGGAAATCGCCGGCACAAAAAAGCCCATTGTGCTGGTGCAGGATTACCATTTTGCCTTGCTCCCACGGTTCATCAAGGAAAAAAGACCCGACGCCCGCGTAGCCATTTTCTGGCACATTCCATGGCCAAACCCTGAGTCGTTCGGTATTTGTCCCTGGCAGCGTCAACTCGTGGATGGCTTGCTGGGAGCTGATTTAGTGGGCTTTCACATCCAATCCCATTGCAACAACTTTCTTCAGACCGTCGACCGGGTCGTGGAATCGCGCATCGATGGCGAACATTTCGCCGTGCTGCGGCAGAATCACCGCACTATCGTGCGGCCATTTCCTATCAGCGTAAAGCTCACGGACGATGAGTTCATCGAAACTGAACAGTACAGAATCGATTACCAGGAGCGATCAGCTTTACTGCATTCTCTGGGTGTGGAGTCGTCCTATCTCGGGGTCGGGGTCGACCGCGTCGATTACACCAAGGGTATTCACGAACGATTCCGCGCCATCGAGCTGTTTCTCGAAAAGTATCCCAGGTACCAGGGCCTGTTCACCTTCGTTCAGATCGGAGCGCCCAGCCGCACGCATATAAAGCGCTATCACGATTTATTAGCGGAACTGGAAGCGGAGGCCGAGCGAATCAACTGGCGCTTCCAGGCCGGCAATTGGAAGCCTATTTTATTTCTAAAGCGCCAGCATTCTCATGAAGAGATTGAAGCCTACTATCGTGCCGCGGACCTCTGCCTGGTGACTTCTTTGCACGACGGCATGAACCTGGTGGCTAAAGAGTTTGTCGCTGCCCGCAAGGACGAGCGTGGAGTTTTGATCCTTAGCCAGTTCACTGGAGCCGCCCGCGAATTGCGGGACGCTCTACTGGTGAATCCCTATGACATCGACAAGACCGCCGAAGCCATCCGTGCCGCGCTAGAGATGGAGCCCGAGGAAAAGCAAATGCGAATACATCGCATGCGAAAAGTCATACGGGAAAACAATATCTACCACTGGGCGGGGAATCTGGTCACGGAACTTTGCGAACTCAGGCTGGACATCGGGGAAAAATCCAAGCCGCCAGTTCGAGAAAGCCCAACCGCCGCCTGATTCGCCACGACGGTAGCGTAAGTGAGTTACGCCTTATCCGTTTTGGCGACGTTGGCTTCTTCGGTGGTGATCGTCACTTCAACTTCCACTCCTGGCTTCAGCCGCACCCTATCTCCGTTTTCATCCGTAAAGCTATTCTCAATCCGTAGCTCGCGGTAAAGGTGGTCTGCTCCCTCGACGGAGATCTGGGCTTTTTCGGTTCCATCGGGAACCGGAGGCTTAATAATCTTTTCAACCGTTGCCGGCAAAGTTCTGCTCGCCTTCTCACTCATAAGCAAGTTCCTGAATTCTGAGTCGAACGGGACTCCGCACTTAACGATGTTGCTGTGGGGCGATTATACCGTAGAATCTTTCTCTCTTGTAAGGGACACGGAGTGCGAAGCGCACCATTCTTCCCAGTGCGGATTTGGTTTTATACAGGAATGTCCTGGCGATTATCGGATTCCTCAAATGTCCCGGCCACTGGTACTGGTTCCACAAATTGACGAATTTGAGCCAGCGCTTCCGCGAGATTGTTAACCACGGAACCGGAACATGCGGGACCGAGTCTCTGCCGGGCCGCTTCGCATTCAAAGCTCCACATGCCCATGACAACTCGCACTCCAGGAAATGCGGCCCTCAACGCTTTGCAAACCGAACGAGCCTGGCCGACGGCGAAAGGCGAGATAGAAGATACAGCCACCATGTTGTAGTCGTCTCTTGAGGCGCCAGTCGCGTTCTCCAGAAACCCTTGGCCCAGAGTGCGAGCATCGTACCCCGCCTGGCAGAGCACCTGAGCAAGCATGGTCGCCACCAGTGCATCGGCACCGCTTGCGGCCGCGATGCAGGCGATCCTCGTTTTCACTAGCTCGGTTTTCAATAGCTTGCCTGTAGAATCAGGAATCTCCTCCGCGCACTGCTCACCTAAGTCTTCGATGAGTTCCTTCACAGTTTGCAATACGAATTCAAGTTGCGTGTCATCGATACGATTATCCCCACGGTCCTGTTCCGCCAGCTTCAATGCAGGGAGAATTACCAATCCGTAAAGGCTTTCCAATGAATTCTCTCTGAGTTGCGCATCGGCGATCGTCCGCGCCTCTTCTGGATCGCTAGCGAGAAGACGCTGGTAGAAGCACTGCTGCGGAAGTAATACCGGCTCATCGCCCAATATCACCTCCAAAAAATTCAATTGCGGCACATGCCTGCCCAGCACAATCAGACACACGGTAAGGGGAGTGGATAAAATCAACCCCACGGGCCCCCATAACATTGCCCAAAACACAGCCGCCACCAATATCGCGAGAGACGAAATTCCTGTGTGAGCGCCATACACCAAGGGCTCGACAAAATTTGCGATGGTCAATTCCAGAACAAAAAATATTCCCAACGCGAGGCCAGCCTGATGCCATCCGGGGAAGACCGCGAGCGCCATCATCACAGGGAGAGCAACCGCGATGAGGGGACCCACATACGGAACGAAGCGAAGAACGGCGGCAAAAACTCCCCACAGCAGCGCGTGCGGAACTCCCAGGAAATGCAATGCAAAACCGAACAGCAGGCCGCAACCTGCATTCACCAGGAACTGCAATAGCAGATAACGGCTGAGCCGCTTGGCCGCATCGTCGAATGCCTGCGTCATCAGGTTGAGCCTGCCTCGTCCTGCCAGGCGAATCGCCCGGTTGCGAATATCCCCGCGTTTTACCAGCACAAAAAGCGTGAAAATAACAGCCATGGCCGCCGTTTCAGCCGGTGCGGCCAGCGGTCCTAACATCTCCCGCAGATCCTCCAACAGACTGGAGGGAGGTGCAGCCATCTGTACCGGAATCGGACGAAGGGCTCGAGTTGCCTGGGTTTCTCTCGATTGCGAGCGTTCAGCGGAAAGTTCAGCCGGAACAGCCGATAATTCCTTGTCCAACTCCTGCACGGTTGCACTGGCTTTACTTAACGTCGCATTTCTAGAGGTGTGTAAAGTTCTGATCTTTAGGTCCAGATTGGCTTTGTAGCTGGGGAGCTCGTCCATGATTGCTACGAATTGCGTTGCGACTGCCCAGGATACGGTACCGACCAGCGCAAATGAGAGGATCAAAACTGTCAAAACTGAGGGAATGCGCCCGAACCTGATTCTTTCGAGAAAAATAACAGCAGGCGAAAGCAGGAAACTAAAAATGAATGCGAGTGCCAGAGGAATGAAAATCTGTCGGCCCAGATACAGCGCCGCGATTACCAAAACAAAAGCGATAAGGACGATTGACCTTGATGAAGCGGCCACGCTCGGTGACTGTGCCAAAAAGTGAACTCCACCCCGTCGTTACCAGACTCGGAAGTCTTCACGATACCTACAGAGAACTGAACTGCCAGCAGCCTGCCGCACTGAACTTCTGATCGGTGCCGGTTGAGCAGCTTTACTGCCGAAATTCCATTACTGATAAAGTTCAGCAATCGTAATGGAGAGCATTAGTTTCCCACTCTCAGTTTCAGGTTGCTCCAGCGTTCTAAATTCGTCAGACCTCAACAAAATCGCCGCCGCAAGAACCAGTTCGGGAGTGGGTGGTACTTTCGAGTAAAAAACGCAGAATTTTTTCTTGGAGGGAATACAGTGTTTCTGGTATGGTCACTGAAGTCTTTAACGGCCCAGCGATCAAAACAGATTTCAAGACCGCATCGCCAAGCCGATTTGTTATACGCCACTTCCGAATCCAGATCGTGCCCGCTCGCGCGTGAGGATGCAGTTCCAAGCAGTTCATAAAACCGGAAGCTAAATACACAAGTGGAGAAGTCTTGCATGTCCAAGTTTGTAGCGCTTGTAGTGTGCCTCTTGGCCGTGTGTACCCCCGCGCTCTTCGCTGGAGTCACCGTCAATAAACCTGCCAATGACGCAACCGTCCAGGGTTCCGTCAATTACATAGCTTCGGCCACAACCAGTTCGTGTTCCAAGGGTATAGGATCCATGGGCATCTACACCGCCCCTGGCGTATTAGCCTACGTGGTAAGTGGCTCCTCGCTAAATACGAACTTGAGTTTGAACGCCGGAACCTACAATACGACGGTCGAGGCCTGGGACAATTGTGGGGGCGCCGAGACCGCTTCCATTAAGATCACGGTCAGTAACTCGACCGGCGTTCATGTCACTTCTCCGGCCAATAACAGCAGCGTCGGATCTCCGGTTAATTTCGCCGCAACCGCCACTACGTCCTGTGCGCAAGGCGTCGCCTCCATGGGAATCTACACTGCTCCGGGCAAGCTGGCTTACACAGTCAATGGGGACAGTATGAACTACGATCTCTCCCTCGGCGCCGGAACCTACAATACAGTTGTCCAAGAGTGGGACAAGTGCGGCGGCGCAGCGACCACGCCGGTGACAATCACGGTGAGTGGAAGTACCGGTGGCGGAGGGGGCGGCAAATCGTTCTCCAACCTGCAGCATAGCGGCGGGTGGGGACAATATGGCCAGGGTCCACCACACTTTATCGACTGTTCACCTTCTCCGTGCGACGGCATCAGTTTCTGGATGAATCAAGGAGTAAGTTCGCCTTCGATGGATGGGATCGCCACCGAATACAACGTCGGCGGTAGCGCTGTTTACTCAGACGCGTTGTACAACAATCACTTAATCGGAGCCGACTCTTCCCAGGGCTTGCCTGATACGAATCACTCCTTGGTTCCTTCGCTCCACGATTTCACTTACGATGTCTACTTCTACGGAAGCAACTTGTCGCTGTCACAAGCGGTCGAGTTTGACATGAATCAGTTTTACGACGGCATGGGCTTTATCTGGGGCCATGAGTGCCGCATCGCCGGAGGGAATGAATGGGATGTTTGGGATAACCAGACGGCCCACTGGGTCCCCACTGGCATTGCATGCCATCCGAATAGCAATGCCTGGAACCACCTCACCATCCAGGTGGAACGGACTTCCAATAACGAGTTACTGTACAAATCCATCACTCTAAACGGCGTCACCAATAACCTCAATTGGACTTATGCCCACGGTCCCGCGCCGTCGAGCTGGTACGGTGTGACCATCAACTATCAGATGGACGGCAACGACAAGCAGCAATCGTATGACGTTTACCTTGACAAATTGACCTTTAGCTATCAGTGAGTTAGTGCTGGAAAAACCCTCAGGGGCCTGCCTTCCGGCAGGCCTTTTTTCTTTGACCGAATGCTGACGCTAAGGTGGACAACTCACGACAACCGCTGACACGTCGGTAACTTGGTGTCGTTACCTTCCTGGTAGACAATGTGCGGAGCGCTTGTGCATTCGCCTGCGACCGCTCTCGCGGCGAACATTCTTCACAAGCTTTTGAACGACACAATCTAGCATGCGAAAACTGAAGAGCGAAAGCTTCGGGCGTTACGAGGTCCTCGCCGAGCTGGGACGCGGAGCCATGGGCGTCGTGTATAAGGCGCGCGATCCCAGAATTAACCGCCTGGTCGCCATAAAAACGATTTCAATGGCGGGCCAACCACCCGAAGATGTACGGGAGTACAGGGAGCGTTTCTTTCGCGAAGCCGAAGCCGCTGGCCGCATCTCACACCCAGGCATTGTGACTATTTTCGATGTCGGCCAAGAGCCGGAGTCTCTCGAGCCTTACATTGTGATGGAATTTGTAGGCGGCCAGTCTCTCGATAAACTGCTGACTGGAGAAGCACGAAAGTTGCCGCTGGATCTGGCTTTGCAACTCGCTCACGAACTCGCCGAAGCACTCGACTGCGCCCACAGCCAGGGCGTGGTTCACCGCGATCTAAAACCCGCGAATATTCTTCTTACGGAAGATGGACATGCGAAGATCGCCGATTTCGGCGTAGCCAAACTTAATTTAGCCAACCATACTCTGGCCGGACGCGCGCTAGGCACTCCCGCTTACATGTCTCCTGAGCAACTGAACGGCGAAGCGGTGGATGGGCGGTCAGATTTATTTTCTCTCGGAGTGGTGCTTTACACCATGGTGACCGGTCACCGTCCTTTTCAGGGAAACAGCGCGCTGACGGTTTCCTTCAAAGTAGTCAACCGCGACCCAATTCCGGCGAGCATTCTCGAAAGCCAGCTTCCCCCCGGGATCGACTATGTAATCGCCAAAGCCATGACAAAAAATCCCGCCGAACGTTACCAGCGCGGCACAGAGATGGCTCTGGATATTCAGGATTTACGAGAAGGACGAGAGCTCCGCAGTAAAGGGCAAGCAATTTCCCCGGCTCAAGCGCCACCCCCGGCTCAAGGTGCAAAACGACCGGCTGCATCCGCCACTCTCACTGGCGCGCCGAACAGGCATGCGAAACACAAAGAATTGGAATTCATCCGAAAGCGCACCTTTGCAATGATGCTACTGCTCGGATTGGCTTTGGTCGCCGTCGGCGTAAGCCGTTCCCTCTGGCCCAAAGTCGCCAGCAAGCAAAGTCAGAGGGAGAACGCTCCAGCTCCGTTGCCAGCGGTGGGAAGCATTGACCTGGCCAACCCAATCAAAGCGCCCATGCTGGCGCAGGCCGTCACTCCGCCCGCACCATCGGCACCGCACGTTAAAAGGGCAGCGCGTCCGGCGGTGGCCTCCGTGCAAAAGACTCTCAAAGCACAAGCATCAGCGCAGCCGGTTCAGATCAAGGCAGTCAGTTTGACTGCAAACTCCCCGGCTCCGTCTATTCCTCCGGCCACTCTAGAGATCGATGTGGAACACAAGTTCGCGCAGGCCAAACTCACGGTCTGGATCGATGACCAGGTGAACTACATTCACACATTAGAAGGAACGCACAAGCGAGTTCTCGGGGTTTTCCATCATTCTGAGGGCCACGAATTTCATGCCCTCCAGATCCCGCCGGGAAACCATCAACTTCGTATTGAAGTGAGCAGCGGGGAGCCGCCACTCGATCAGGCCACGACCGTATCCGCCAACTTCACCAGCGGTGACGAAAAAATGCTTCACGTTACCTTCGACAAACATGGAGAAATGACACTTAGCCTGGAGAATGATCCCTCTACGCAGCCTCCTCCGAAGGCTCCCTAAGCCTTGCTCCAGTCGGGCTCATTGTGTACCAGACAGACGTTACATAAAAACACGAGGAGCCAATTCTGGCCCCTCGCCATTATTCATGCAAGATTTATACAAACGATTAGGCAACTTTGCGAGACTTGCGTTTCGGCTGCTCCTCTTCTTTGTCTACCTCTTCGCCCTCTGCATCGGTCTCGTCGCCTAGAGCTGCCTGGTTGATGTCTTGTGACAATTCCGTGAGCTTTTCGTCAGTCTCTTTCTCTTCCTCAAGAGTTTCTTTCAGCAGAGATACTGCCTCCTCTTCCCCCAATAATTCGGCGAAAGCGATCACGCTGCCATAGGCGGCGATCTCGTAATGCTCGACCCGCTGCGCCGCGGAAATAAGGCCCGCGTCCAGCACCGCATCTTCGAAGTCGTCACTCATTACTTCGGCGCCTTCCTTCAACAAGCCTTCCATCCCCATACATTTCTTGCCGGTAGGTTTTTCGCCGAGCTTCTCGAATATCTGCTGGAGACGTTCGATTTGCCCCTCGGTTTGTTCGAGGTGTTCCTCAAACCCCTCGCGCAGTTCATCCGAGGATGCTGCCTTCGCCATCTTCGGCAAAGCTTTTGTGATTTGATTTTCGGCACTGAATATGTCCTTGAGTTCGTCGATGAAAAGACCTCGTAGAGAATTCTTATCCATATATTTTCCTCGCACTTCCAAGATTAGCCCGCTTTGAGTACAACATTGATTTGCTCTTCTTAGTTGCGCGAAGTACGCCGAACGGATGATAAAGAAATTGGAAATCGTAGAATTTTGCCTCTCCCGGCCTACGCGGCGGTCGCAGATGCGCACTAAATCGCCTTCTCCAACCGCGATAGTCAAGCTCAGGTTTACTGCGCCGTGAGAGTCCCCTGATCCAGCCATACGTTATAGAAGAAGACCAGGAGCTAGGCTAGATCCATCGGACAGGTGCAATGGCATCCTACTTCATGGCTACTGAAAAGCCATTAGCAGCGGCAGTGAATTTCCGTAGTCTGCAACCACGCTATTGGCCCCATCATCTTCTCGGCTGACGAAATGACCGCTCGATCATTTCTTGAAAGGATCACAAAAGAAGGGTAAAGATGTGCGGGAAAAGAAAATTGTTACGCTCCTCGCCGTCGCCGTTTTTCTTGCTTGCGTCGATGCAACAGCAAAAGCTCAGGCGTCCAATCGTTCCGACCTCAGCCTCGCAAACCAGTTCGTTGGGAGCAATTTAGCATGCACCGAGCCTGTTCCCCCCCACATTCAGGTTGCTGCTCCCCTCGTGGAGCGGGCAAAACTCAAAGCTCATTTGGTAAACCTATTAACCCAAAGCCTGTACGACGATGCGAAAGGGGTGGTGAATATCGCGCGGGAAAAAGAGATAAAGAAACTTGCAAATAGGCTACGCAACGAAAGAGAATAGCACCACGCATTCGGTCGACAAGGTTTAGGGGCCTGAACGGGTGAGAGCAAACTTCGCCGCGTTCTTTGCATCGAAGTGACGTCGCTAAATCTGTTTGTGCGGCGATGCCGGCCTATCCCTGCTGTCAAGGCCGTCAGTGCGAGCGTTCGTTGAGTGCGCCAGCATTGAAAATCGAGAATCGATTGAGGACCGAATGCCGTCCCCCTTGCAAGAAAGTCGATTTCCCGCTCCGGGTTCTCTCCTTGGCTCCCCTGAACGGAGCCGATCATAGATGGCGGACCCATCCCAGCCGATCATCTGGCCCGGACATCCCTACCCGCTGGGGGCAACCTGGAACGGCGAAGGGGTGAACTTCGCGCTCTATTCGGAACATGCGGAAAAAGTAGAGCTATGCCTGTTTGACGTCCTCGGCCGGCGGGAGACCATCCGCATTCCTCTTCCCGAGCAAACCGATATGGTCTGGCATGGCTACTTGCCGGAGGTCCGCCCAGGACAGTTATATGGATATCGTGTATATGGACCCTACGCGCCTGAGAAAGGGCAGCGGTTCAATCCACATAAATTACTTCTCGATCCCTACGGCAAGCAAGTGCAAGGGAACATTCACTGGAGCGACTCCCACTTTGGCTACCGCGTCGGCAGCAAGCAGGAGGATCTTTCTTTCGACCGGCGCGACAACGCTGCCGGCATGCCGAAGAATCGCGTCATCGACTCCGCCTTTACCTGGGGCTCGGACGCTCGGCCCTCCATTCCATGGCACAAGACGGTGATCTATGAACTGCACGTGAAGGGTTTCACCATGTGCAATCCGGACGTTCCGGAACATCTACGCGGTACCTATGCCGGGCTGGCGACAGCTCCAGTCATTGATTACCTGACGCGACTCGGCGTCACTTCCATCGAACTGATGCCCGTGCACAGTTTCGTTGACGATCGCGGGTTGGTCGAGCGCGGCCTGCGAAATTACTGGGGTTACAACACTCTCGGATATTTCGCGCTTGAGCCTCGCTACCTTTCGACCAACTCAATCCGCGAATTCAAAACCATGGTAAAGACTTTGCACTCCGCCGGGTTGGAAGTAATTCTGGATGTGGTCTACAACCACACGGCCGAAGGCAACCAACTGGGACCAACGCTGTCCCTCAGGGGTATTGATAACAGCACCTATTACCGGCTTACGCCCGAAAATCAGCGCTTCTATAAGGATTACACGGGCACGGGCAACACCCTGAACATGCAGCATCCCCGAGTCTTGCAGTTGATCATGGACAGCCTGCGCTATTGGGTTCTGGACATGCACGTGGACGGATTTCGATTTGATCTGGCAGCTGCGCTGGCGCGCGAGCTTCATGAAGTAAATCGCCTGGGCGCATTTCTCGACATCATCCACCAGGACCCCGTGCTGTCTCAGGTAAAACTGATTGCCGAGCCTTGGGATCTCGGCGAAGGCGGCTATCAGGTCGGCAATTTCCCGGTCGGCTGGGCAGAATGGAATGACCGCTACCGCGACACCGTGCGTTCTTACTGGAAAGGTGACGTAGGAGTCAGCGACCTGGCGTACCGGCTCACCGGATCGAGCGATCTGTATGGGCATAGCGGACGCAGTCCCTATGCCAGCGTCAACTTCGTCACGGCTCACGATGGCTTCACGCTCCAGGATTTGGTCAGCTACAGTGCGAAGCACAACGAAGCCAACGGCGAAGAAAATCGCGACGGCAACAACGATAATCGCAGCTGGAATTGCGGGGTTGAGGGCCCCACCGACAATCCGGAAATAAACGCCCTGCGCGCGAAACAAAAGAGGAACATTCTGGCGACACTCCTTCTCTCTCAGGGCGTCCCCATGCTCTACGCCGGAGATGCAATCGGTCATACGCAGCAAGGCAACAACAACGCTTACTGCCAGGATAACGAGATCAGCTGGCTGAAGTGGAATCTGAGGCCTGAAGACCGAGACTTGCTGGCCTTTGTTCAGCGCATGATCAATCTGCGCAAACGGCATCCCATATTCCGGCGCCGAAGATTCTTCCAGGGCAGGCCGATCAAAGGTGCGAACGTCAAAGACGTACTCTGGCTCAATAGCGGAGGCCAGGAGATGACCGATGAACAATGGCGGAATCCTTCGGTTCATTGCCTCGGAATGTTTCTCTCCGGCCAGGGTCTCGACGAACTCGATGAGCGCGGCCGCAAACTAACCGATACGGATTTCCTGGTTCTCTTGAATTCTTACTACGAAGACGTTCGATTCACTCTGCCGGTGTTCCGGCAGAATTCGCGGTGGATTGCCTGGATGGATACGTCCATAGAAAACGGTTTGCGCGCTGGCGAAACCCACGAAGCGGGCGCTGCTTATCCCTTGCAAGCGCGGTCTTTTGTCGTCCTGATGGAGCGCCATTCCAACGGCAAGAAAGAAGAACGTACAGAAAAAGAAGAAGACTGCAAGGAAGAAAACAATGAAGCGCCGTCATAGCATGCAATTCGGCGCCGAATGCCGGGACGACGGCTCCGTGCGTTTTCGCCTGTGGGCTCCGGCGGCGCGTAGAGTAGATTTGTTCCTCACTGAGTCCGCCAAACGTTTGTCGCTTAATTCGTCTGGCAACGGCTGGTTCGAATTAATCACGGACGCGGCAAAGGCCGGAACGCAGTACAAATTTCAAATCGACTCCGGCCCAGAAGTTCCTGATCCAGCCTCCCGCTTCCAGCCTCGTGATGTGCATGGGCCCAGCGAAGTCATCGATCCTGGGAACTTTGATTGGCATGATGAAGCCTGGCGCGGCCGGCCGTGGGAGCAGGCCGTCATCTATGAGTTGCACGTAGGCGCGTTCACGACCTCCGGAACTTTTTCGGCGGTAAACGATCGTCTCGATTCCCTTGTCGATCTCGGAATTACTGCCCTCGAGTTGATGCCGCTTTCCGATTTTCCGGGCAAGCGCAACTGGGGATACGACGGCGTTCTTCCCTTTGCGCCCGATAGCATCTACGGCCGCACGGAAGATCTTAAAAATCTCATTCAAAGCGCGCATGCACGCGGCCTGATGGTTTTTCTAGATGTTGTTTATAACCACTTCGGCCCCGAAGGAAATTATCTTGGACTCTACGCTCCGCAGTTCTTCACCTCGCGCCACCAGACGCCCTGGGGTAAGGCCATCAATTTCGATGGAGAAGAAAGCCGGACCGTTCGTGACTACTTCATCGACAACGCGCTTTATTGGCTGAATGAATATCATTTCGACGGATTGCGCCTGGATGCAGTTCACTCCATCGTCGATGACTCCACTTTGCCTATCCTTGATGAACTCGCGCATAAGGTACGCAATTCAGTCGAACCCGGACGCCATGTTCACTTAATTTTGGAGAACGAACGAAATCAATCCACCTACCTCCAAAGAGACGAGCAGTGTCGTCCGCGAGAGTACACCGCTCAGTGGAATGACGATATTCATCACGTGTTGCACGTTCTGACCACGGGCGAATGCGACGGCTACTATTCCGACTACTCAGCTCAACCTCTCGATCAACTGGGCCGCTGTCTGGTTTCTGGATTCGCTTATCAAGGCGATATTTCTCTTTTTCGAAATGGCGCGCGGCACGGTGAGCCGACTGAGGGCCTGCCACCGACCGCGTTCGTATCATTTGTCCAGAATCACGATCAGATCGGGAATCGCGCGTTCGGAGAACGGATAACCACCATTGCAGATCCCTGCGCGGTTCGCGCCGCCACCGAGATCCTATTGCTCGCACCTTCCGTGCCGTTAATCTTCATGGGCGAAGAGTTTGCCTCAGAGAGTCCGTTCCTCTTCTTCTGCAACTTTGAGAAAGACCTCGCCGAGGCAGTATCTGCCGGACGCCGCAACGAATTCGCCCGCTTTACCAGATTCAGCGATCCGGCTTCACGAAAGGGAATCCCCGATCCAAATGCTGAATCGACATTCGAAGCCTCGCGGCTGGACTGGAGGGTTCTCTCTGATCCACAGCATCAGAGATGGCTGTGCCTGCATCGTGACCTACTTCAACTCAGAGCCCGGTACATCTTGCCGCGCATTCTCGACGGCGGCTGTCATATTGAGGCAAAGTATGAAGTAACAATGAATAGCGGACTTACCGTGCAGTGGAAATTTTCCGATGGCTCACAACTCGCCCTCCTCGCTAATCTAAGCAAAAGAAAGATTGCGGGACTAACCGCTCCCTCCGGGCACAATATTTACGTAAGTGACGGCGCGGCCAACGAATCCCTGAAACAATCGTCATTGCCGCCGTGGTCCGTAGCGTGGTTTCTGAGAACATGACACCCATCTCGCCCATCCCGCGCGCCACCTATCGGCTGCAGCTGAACCATAAATTTACCTTTCGCCAGGCCGAGCAGATCGTTCCTTACCTATCCGCAATTGGCATAAGCCACTGTTACATTTCGCCCTGTCTAAAAGCCCGCCCAGGCAGTATGCATGGCTATGACATTGTCGATCACAATTCCTTGAACCCGGAGATCGGCAGCCCGGAAGAGTTCGACCGCTTCGTCGCCACGCTGCGCGAGCACGGGATGGGCCTGATCATGGATATTGTTCCCAATCACATGGCTGTAATGGGCAGCGATAATGCATGGTGGCTGGACGTGCTCGAAAATGGCGAGTCCTCTTCTTACGCTGGCTTTTTTGATATCGACTGGCATTCGCAGAAAGAAGAATTGCAGGCAAAAGTCCTGGTACCGGTTCTTCCCGATCACTACGGTGCGGTTCTGGAGAGCGGCGAATTGAAACTTGTTTTTCGCGAAGACGCGGGCGAATTCGATATTTGTTTCCGGGGAAACCGTTTTCCGGTTGGTCCGCGAGAGTATACGCGAGTTCTGCAACCTTGTTCGGAACAATTGGCACCCCAAATGGGGGAGCAGAATCCCGATCTGTTGGAATTTCAAAGCATCATAACCGCATTCAGTCACCTGCCGAGCCGACAGGAATTGGAGAGCAGCAGCATTCAGGAACGGACCCGCGACAAAGAGATTCACAAACGACGGCTCTCTGCCCTGTGTGTGCGGGCACCTGAGATCGGTGTGGCTATAAAAAAAACAGTAAAACAGTTAAACGGCGACCCTGCTGCGCCCGCGAGCTTCGAAGGGCTTCACGAGCTCATTAAAGCGCAGGCCTTCCGCCTGGCAAATTGGCGGGTCGCTTCCGATGATATTAATTACAGGCGCTTTTTCGATATCAATGATCTGGCGGGTATACGCGTGGAAGACGAACGCGTATTTGATGCAACTCATAAGTTTGTACTGAGTTTAGTGGCGCAAGGAAAGGTCGATGGTTTGCGCGTGGATCATCCGGACGGATTGTACGATCCGGCTCAATATTTTGAGCGCCTGCACCGCAGCCTGGTGGAAGCTAAAAAGGATGCCGGGGCCTCTGATCCCAAGTTACCTTACACAGCCATAGAAAAGATATTGACCGGAGCGGAACGCTTGCCGAGGCAGTGGCCGGTAAGTGGCACAACCGGCTATGATTTCTGCAATCTGGTGAACGGGTTATTCGTGGATCCCGCATCAGCCAAGCAGTTTGACAGCATATACCGCAATTTTATCGGCGATGACACCGACTACAACGATATTGCTTATGCTTGCCGCAAACTGATTATCCGTATCGCCCTGGCCAGCGAGTTGAACGTGCTGGCCAATCAGCTCTCGCGCATCGCCCTCGCCAAGCGGCGTAGCTGCGATTTCACGCTGAACAGCCTGCGCGATGCGATTACTGAGGTAGTTGCCAACTTCCCGGTTTACCGCACCTACGTGAGTTCATCCGAGGTTTCGGAAAATGATGCCCGCTACATCGCCAAGGCGATCGCATCCGCCAAGTTGCGCAGCCTCGCGACCGACATCAGTATCTTCGATTTTCTACACGAGGTGCTTCTCACCCGGATTGCCGAAGGCCAGGACGTCCCCTACCAGAAGGCGGTCCTGGGATTCGTCATGAAGTTTCAGCAGTTCACAAGTCCGGTGATGGCGAAAGGATTTGAGGACACCGCTTTCTATCGATACAACCGCCTGGTTTCGCTCAATGACGTGGGCGGCGATCTCAACCGCTTCGGCTTTACAGTCGCCGATTTCCACGCTGCCAATTTCGAGCGTCATGCGGATTGGCCTCATACCATGCTGGCTACCAGCACTCATGACTCCAAACGCTCGGAAGATCTGCGCGCCCGCATCAACGTTCTCTCGGAAATGCCGGGACTATGGAGGCTTCGCCTGCATGACTGGAGGCGGTTCAATCGTAGCCTCAAGGTGACCGTCAACGATGAACCCGCACCGTCGCCGAATGATGAATATCTTCTATATCAAACTCTCATCGGTGCTTGGCCGGTCGAACCACTGAGCGAGCGGAACGATTGGCAGATTTTCCGCGACCGGATCGAAAAATATATGATCAAAGCGATCCGCGAAGCCAAGCAGAATAGCAGTTGGATCAATCGGAATGCAGACTACGAAAAGGCAGTTTCATCTTTCGTCCAGGCGGTGCTGGATCCCGTCCCAACGAATCGCTTCCTTAATGATTTTCTGCCATTCCAGAGGCAAATCGCGCGCCTTGGAGTTTGGAACAGTCTCTCGCAAACTCTGCTAAAGCTCACATCTCCCGGTGTCCCCGATATTTATCAAGGCAACGACATGCTCGATTTCAGCCTGGTAGACCCGGATAACCGACGTCCAGTCGACTATGTTCGCCATGAGCAAGCATTTCGCAAGATGCTCGCGGAATTAAATTCGCCCGGGGCATCGCTAGGCCAACTGCTCGAATTCCCCGATAGCGGCCATCTCAAGCTTTACGTTATTTGGAAAACTCTATGTCTCCGGAAAAGGGACGCCGATCTCTTTGAAAAGGGGAACTATATGCCACTGGCCGCGGTTGGCAGCCGATCGGAGCATGTCGTCGCATTTCTCCGGACTCTCCACAACAAGCATGCACTGGTTGTGGTGCCGCGATTGGTTTCAGGCCTTATCGAAGGGGCCGAACAGCCCCCGACTGGTCCAAAGATCTGGAAGGATACGCATTTTCATTTACCGGCGGGCGCGCCCACCCGTTTTCGCAATGCTCTAACCGGCCAATTGCTTGATTTCGAAGCACTTGATTCCCCGATCAAGGTGAATCTTTCAGCGGCTCTGGCAAATTTTCCCGTTGCACTTTACTTCCCAGACTGAAACACCTTAGCAGCATTATTTATACCCTAAGTAATTTACCCGATGGACATTCTCAAGTCCGGACCGTAACTTGGGACTTATCCGTAGCATCTCAAGCCCCGAAGGCACTGTAAGAGTTAAACAGTAAGAGGACGTCATGAGCACTTCACCCTGCCCCCGCAGTACCGTGGATAGTTGGCGAGAGCTATATCTCGCTGCCCTCTTTGAAAACGACAAGCAACTTATCCCAGGACGGATTGTGAACGCTGAACAGGCAATTGTCGCCCGGGCACGTCAGCTTTTCGCGGCCGGCAATGACACCATCGAAGAGGACCAAGCCCTGGACGATGCGCTCTATGCGCTCCGGGCATTGCAAAACTGTTTGGAGCTTAGAACGGCTGCTGCCTAGCCGGTCTTCTGCTGCATTGCCATTCCCGAGGCAATACGCATCCAATTTGAATGGCATCGATTGGCTTGCAATTGCTTTGGCTTCTCGTTTTGTCGATCCCTGTAGCTTGCGTCTCGTGGACCGTCACTCATGAAGAAGTCTTCCGCGAGTCGCGTGAGTATTGCCAGGAAAAGTCGAAAAGTTCCGGATCCCTTCCCTGCCGGAAGTTTTTTTACCTGTTCATCTGCGAATACTGCTTTAGCCACTACGTTTCAGCTCTGTTCCTGATCCTGACTCACTTTAAGCTTCTATATTTCGACTGGCGGGGATACGTCATCGCGTTTTTGTCGTTGGTCTGGGTGGCCAATCAATACATGAGCGTCTACAACCATCTCCGGCTGGATATCAAACATGAGCAGGTTCAGATACAAGCCGAACAGAAGCGACCTTCGAACCGGGATCTCAAAGCTGCCTGACGAACAGAATCAGCACTTGCGACCGCATAACCTTCAACAGGTTTCAACTCTTCATCGTCTTAATCTTTGCGATCTCTTAATCTTGCGGCTCTCGACCGGCAGACTGCAGGATTTCTGCGGCTGCCCTTCGTCCGCTGGCGATCGCTCCATGGACAGTTCCGTTATGCCCGTTTACATCTGTGGCCTCACCCGCAAAGAACAATGTGTCGTCAATTGGCAGCGCCAAAGCACTGGGTGCCTCTGCCTCGCCGGCCTTTCCATAGCTATAGGCGCCTCGAGCGAACGGGTCGCTCTGCCAGTCGTGCACATAAGCGTGCTCAAGCAAGCTCTCGAGTTCTTCTGCTTTAACCCCCAAGATGCGATGCAGCGCTGCAAGAGCTCGTTCGACTATGAATGATTCGCTTTTCCCGGAAAGCTTTTCTGCGCAGCGAAACGGCGCCCAGCCTGTAATAAAGGGCGACTTAACCGGCATGGCCGTCCACCATGTGGGAAACCATTCGTCTTGCGAAAGAAGAAAGCTCATGTCATCCATGGTCTTCGTTCTCTCCGCGTGTGGTTTAGCAAGACCCGCAGGAAGCTTCGCCCAAAACCGCTCGCGGAACCGCAGCGTGATGCGAATCACCTTTCCCATCATGATATTTCGAATCGCATTCTGCTTATTCAGTGGCAGGTCCGGACTGAACTGGATCGCTCCTTTGTCGCCTGCCCGAGCCTGTAACACGCCAAGCGGCACGCTGATCAACAATCGCGGAGCAGAAAGTTCCACCATCCCGTTTGAAGAACTCGCGCTAACCTCAACCCAGCCATGCGCCCACTTTATGCTCCGAACAAGGGTATTCTGCTGCACAGAAACTTTATTCAGCGCCAGTTGTTTCTGGAAAATAGAAAGCAAATCCGCATACCCATGCGGAGTGCGAAAAGCCCGCTCGCCCTCGATCTTTTCATCGGCGCGCATTTCCTGCACTAACCAATGCACTCCTACGATCGCTGGATCTGCCGCATTGAAGCCCGCCACATAGCTGGTTGCCCACTTCTCCGCGCGCCGTTGCTGCGGTGTCTTCTCATCTGTGTCAGAAGACTTTTGCAGAAACTCCAAAAAAGACTCGTCCGGCTTGCGATCGTCCAACTTCTCGAAAATCTCATCCACCGTGGAGAAGAAATCGCACGTCCCCAACCGCCCATCTTCCACGCACCAGTGGTCGCCATCCACTTCTGTAATTGGAATTTTTCCCTCAGTAAGCAGCTGCCATAGTTCGGGAGGCCGGCCGTGAATGAACTCCGCACCAAGTTCGACGGGGAATTGATGTACGGGATCTATGACCGGGAAAATACGTCCGCCGATTCTCTCTCGCGCCTCAAGAATCGTGACTTTCAGACCTGCATTCGCCAATGCAATCGCGGCTGAAACTCCAGCCGCCCCCGCTCCCACCACAAGGACATCGGGATTGCCGACAGGCTCAGCCATCACACGAAAGCTCTCGATAACGCAGTGACAAATGATTTTGCGGTGCGCCCAGCCTTATTTCGGGGCAGGCTTCACAGACTTCAGATATGCCACCACCGCCTCGGCATCCGGGCGAGTCATGCGAAATTGCGGCATCGGCGCCCGCAGGTAGGCTCCAGAGCGCCAGATACCCGTAGTCAACAACGTGATCATTTCATCGTCAGTTCCAGGAAGAGCTCCGCCAATTCGCGGTGCGCGCAGCGGCCAATCGGCCACAGGTTCCGCGGATTGCAGCCAGAGCGCCGCTCCCTCCAACCAGTGCGTGCGCTCCGGACGTCCTTCACTGTCGCGTGGCGTATGACACTGGCTGCAAACCGCCACATGATTGACAATATATTCTCCACGAGCCGTAGCACTATCGTTGGCGATTGGGGCCTGGCTTCCAGATTTCGCGGCTGCCTGCTTGGCTTGCGCCAGACTTAAACCGCAAAGTCCCGTCAGCAGCAAAAGAGCTTGCGAGATCCGTCTTAGCGAGACCTGTGTTGACTGCATCCAGGGTCCAATCACATGCCTTTGGGCTTGCGCAACCCTTAGTTGATCCTTATCAAGGAGAAGTTGGCGGCGAGCGCTACAGTCATGTTTCATGAGCATATCGTAGCAGCCGAAATTGCCCGCGACAAACCTTGCGCAAGTTTTCGGCATCTTTGTTTGGGCATATTTATAACGGCCGTTGCATTCATCGGGGCGAGGCTGTCATACTTCATGGCATTCCTTTTCGTGCCTCCGTCCGGCACTGTTCTGCCCGTAGACGGGGATAAGGCAAGATGACGGAACGCCAAAACTTCTGGTCGGGATGGCAGGAACGAATCTCCGCGCTTCGAAATGTTCCTGCGGTTCTAAAAATCGTATGGGATTCCGGCCGCGGAGTCGTAATCTTCGGACTCGTCTCCCGCGTCTTCGCGTCATTCCTGCCCGTCGCGCTTCTTTGGGTCACAAAAATCATCATTGACAGCATTAATAGTGCGGTCAATGGCCATCATCCCTTGCGGCCTGGATTTTGGTGGCTTGTAGTAGCCGAATTCTCCCTGGCGGTCCTCAACAGCATTCTCCTCCGCACCATCGACTACTCCGATGCTCTGCTCGGAGATAAATATACCCGTCACGTCAGCATCCGTGTGATGAACCACGCTGCCAGCCTGGATCTCATTGCTTACGAGGATCCGGTTTTCTACGACCGCCTGGAGCGAGCTCGGGTGCAGGCCACCGACCGACTGGTGATGATCCAGCAGATCGGCCGGTTAGTACAGCAGGCCATCACCACTGTCACGCTCTCAGTCACGATCATGGTGTTCTCTCCCTGGCTAATGCTGATGCTCATCGCCGGCGTGGTGCCGGCTTTCCTCGGTGAGAGCCATTTTGCCTTCCTCGGCTATGCGAAAAATTTCCGCCAGACGCCCGTGCGGCGGCAATTGGATTACCTGCGAATTCTCGGCGGAAGTAAAGAAGCAGCCAAGGAACTGAAGCTTTTCGGGCTTAAAGATTTTCTGCGCGAACGATTTACTCGTTTGTCCGATGGCATCTACGAAGAAAATGTTAGCTTATCGCGGCGCAAACTGATCGCGGGCGCCGCTCTATCGACGATCGGCACGATGGGCTACTATTCCGCCTATGCGTTTGTCATTTGGCGCACCGTTACCGGCGACCTCACGATCGGTACCTTGACCCTTCTGGCTGGAGCAATTCTGCAGGCCAGCAGCAACATCGAACAAATCTTCTCGACCTTCGCTGGCATCGGCGACCAAGCATTGTTTCTTACCGATCTGCTGGCTTTTTTCGACATGAAGCCGACGATCCAGTCCAAGCCCAACGCCTTGCCCGCTCCCCGGCCGATTGTGCAAGGCGTGGAATTCCGCAACGTATCATTTTCTTACCCCGGAAATTCGCGCAAAGTCCTTGATCGCATTAATTTCAAGCTTCACACCAATGAGCGCCTGGCCTTGATCGGAGAGAATGGTCAGGGTAAGACCACCATCGTTAAGCTGATCACTCGCCTTTATGATCCGACGGAGGGTCAGATTCTTCTCGACGGCATCGACCTGCGAGAATACAACTTGGACGATCTGCATCGCGAAATCGGCGTGATCTTTCAGGACTTTATGCGCTATGAGATGACTGCGGCGGAAAATATCGCGGTCGGCCGCATCGAAGAGATCAAAAATGTAGACCTGCTTAAACGTGCAGCGCACAAAAGCATGGCCGATGAGACCATCGGGCGACTGCCGCTGGGCTTCGACCAGATGCTGGGACGCCGATTCGAGCAAGGGGTCGATCTTTCAGGAGGCGAATGGCAGAAAGTGGCTCTGGCGCGGGCTTACCTGCGTGACGCCCAGCTTCTCATACTCGACGAACCCACTGCCGCGCTAGATGCCCGCAGCGAGTTCGAAGTCTTCCACCGCTTCGCCGAATTAACTGCTGGCAAGATGGCGCTTTTTATTTCCCATCGGTTCTCAACCGTGCGTTCGGCTGATCGCATCTTAGTTCTGGAAAATGGCAAGATAGCAGAGGAAGGAACTCACGACGAACTCTCCAGGCGGGGAGGACGATACGCCGAGATGTTCGAGATGCAAGCTTCGAGCTATCGTTAGGAATGGATATGACACCACAGAGCGCCCCTCTGGAACTTGTCAATGTGGAACCGGCTACCATGCCCGAAGCCGAACCCGACGTGGAACCAACCGCCAGCCCCTTGGGCGCGAGCGCCAGCAAGCTGGCGCGTGTTCTGGCGTGGGTTCCTGGGCAGCAGGAATCAAGCCAATTACGCGACCGCTGTGAAGTCCTCACCCGTATTCTTCGTCCTCTTCTTGCGACGCTCGAGTCGCGCAAAATAAAAACCGGCTCGGATGATTTCTTGCGGTTGCAGGAACACATCTTTTTACTGGAAAGCGAACTCCAGGAAACCTGTGCGACTTTCCAAGCCATTCACAAGCTTCCTCAAGTCCGCACTCCCGGTGGGGCCATTATTCCGAGAGTTGCGGCCCTGGCTGGAGATTTTCTTGCCGCCAGCTCTTTCCAGTTCACCGAGGCGAAGTTCGCGGAGTATATACAAGCATTTCAGCAGGTCACCGTCCTTCGACTGGCGGAGTTGTGGATGCTCATTCCTGTGATGAAGCTGGTTTTAATGGAGCAAATCACCGAACGGGCCCGCCGCCTGCTTCAGAATCCGGAGGCATCGTACGGCGTTCAAGACCAAATCCGCAGCCTGCAGGAGATCAAACAAGCCTCGTGGAAAGGCGTAATCGAACCGCTGATTTTATTCGATCGCATCCTGCGCGAAGATCCCGCTGGAGCCTACGCGCTGATGGACTATGAGACTCGCGAACAATACCGCAAGAGCCTGGTGAAGATTGCCGATCGCTGCGATTACTCCGAGTCAGGGGTTGCCAGCGAAGTGCTAAAGCTCGCGCGCGAAGCACAGACCCACCCGCACCCGGATCCGCGTATGACTTTGCGTGACTCGCACGTCGGATCCTATTTGATTGCCGAGGGCAGCGCGCTTCTCGAGCACAGGGTCGGCTACCATCCGCCACTGGCGAGGCGTTTGCGCACTTTTCTGTTTCGGCATCCCGACGAGCTTTATCTTCCCGGCATCGCCGCGCTGACTTTCGCAATCGTTTCGGGGGTTGTGCTGCTGCTCACGCCTCCAACCACCTCTTTGTGGATGGTCCTGCTTTCCATCCTGACAGTTTTGATTCCGGGCTCGCAGAGCGCAGTGCAGATCATGAACTATCTGGTGACTCTGTTGCTGCCCGCGCAAACTCTGGCCAAACTGGACTTCTCCGAGGGACTTCCAGTCGATTGTGTGACCATGGTCGCCATCCCCACGATGCTTTTCAATGAAAAACAGGTTCGCAAGCTGGCCGACGATCTTGAAGTTCGCTATCTCGGCAATCACGATCCCAATATTCATTTCGCACTGCTCTCCGATCTTCCAGATTCCGCCTCCGAACCGCGCCATGACGATCCTCTGATCAGACTGGCGTCCGACCTGATTCGCAACTTGAACGAGAAATATGCCGGCGACCATCGAGGATCTTTTTTTCTATTCCACCGCAATCGTGTGTACAACCCACGCGAAAGAATATGGATGGGATGGGAGCGCAAGCGCGGCAAATTGATGGATTTGAACAAGCTGATTTGCGGTCAGTTCGACAGCTTCCCGGTTAAGGTCGGCGACATTTCCGTCCTGCCCAGCGTCCGCTACGTGATCACGCTCGACTCCGATACCGAACTCCCGCGCGGTTCTGCGACTCGGATGGTGGGGACGTTGGCACATCCCTTAAATCAGGCCATCGTCGATCCCGAGAAAGGCATCGTCGTTGCCGGTTATGGCATTCTTCAACCGCGCGTCGGCGTCAGCGTCCAGAGTTCTGTCCGCTCGCGTCTGGCTGGAATTTATTCGGGACAGACCGGCTTCGATATCTACACGCATGCAACTTCAGACGTTTATCAAGACCTGTACGGCGAAGGCATCTTCGTTGGCAAAGGAATCTACGAAGTAGAACCGCTGCATCGCGTGCTGGACCGGCGTTTTCCGCGGAATGCTTTGCTGAGCCACGATCTCGTCGAAGGCGCCTATGCGCGTGCCGGCCTGGTCAGTGACATCGAAATCATCGAAGATTATCCATCGCACTACAGCGCTCACAACAAGCGCAAGCATCGTTGGCTGCGTGGCGACTGGCAGATCGCAGGATGGCTGCTTCCTACGGTTCCCGAGGAGTCGGGCCATCGCGTTCCCAATCCGCTTTCCGTCATCTCGCGATGGAAAATTCTCGATAATCTGCGGCGCAGCCTGGTAGAGCCCGCGATGTTCTTATTGTTTCTCCTGGGATGGCTCTCCTTGCCCGGAGGGCCTGCAGCATGGACGGCCGCTACGGTGGCAATCCTTTTCCTCCCTGCTTTGTGCCAACTGGCTTTCGATGTGGTGCAATCGGCAATCGCGGGCAGACGATCAATCGTTCGCGGTGCCTTCGATACTTTCCTTAATACGAGCATCGCCAACATATTGACGATCACATTCCTCGCCCATCAAGCGCTCCTATCGCTCGATGCCGTGGTGCGAACCATGGTCCGCCGCTTGATCACCCGGCAACGCCTCCTCCAGTGGGAGACTGCGGCCGAAGCGGAGCTTGCCGGCAACAAACGTACTACTCTCGACATTTACCTGAACTGGACCCCAGCTGTGGCTCTGTCAGTATTCTTTTTGCTGTTATTCGAACGCCATAACGCTTTACTGCCCGCCTTGCCAATTCTCGCGCTGTGGGCGTTCAGTAAACCGGTTTCATCCTGGCTGGATCGCCCGGCCATTGTTCCGCGCAAGCAAGTCTCTGATCGTGATCGAACCTTGCTCCGCGCCGCTGCGATCCGCACCTGGCGCTACTTCGCCGAATTTAGCACCTCTGAGCACCACCATTTAGTTCCCGACAACGTCCAGGAAGAAGATAAGAAAGTTGCACCCCGCGTTTCCACCACGAATCTTGGCTTGCTTCTGAACGCACGCCAGGCAGCCTGCAAGTTCGGCTATCTCACCGTGCCGGAATTCGCGCATCAGACGCTGCTCACGCTGGATACCGTACGGCACCTGCCGCGCCACCACGGCCACTTGCTCAACTGGTATGACACGCAATCCTTGCAACCGCTAACGCCTGCCGTCATTTCAAGCGTGGATAACGGCAATCTCGTGGCTTCGCTTTGGACGTTGCAGCAAGGCTCGCTCGATCTTCTGCGCCAGCCAATGTTCCCGCAGGAATTGGCTGAGGGGCTTCTTGATTATTTTTCTTCTCTCTCCACTCTCGGCGCAATCTCGCCCCGCAATTTTTCGGCGATTGAAAAAGCCCTCCGCCTGCCCGACTGGCTTCACTATGTACTCGATATCCCGGATACAGTTATTAAAGATCTTCAAACCCCAGCCGCTGATCCTCCAGCCTCCGATGCGGCCTGGTTCCGGGAGCAAGCGCAAGAGCGAATTCGACAAATTACCAGCACTGTGCAAAGCTGCGCCCCATGGCTGCTGCCGAAATATGCCCCGCTAACCAACGAAATTTCTCAGGTGCAGGGCCACTCTTCCATTCTCGCTCTCGATCAGATGCCGGGATTGATTCATCGTCTCGTCGCGCAACTTACTGCCAACCACTCTTCGGCGGATGAAGAAACCGCTAAACTTCGCCGTGAACTGCTCGAGCTTTTACCCGAAGCGCGCTCCCGTGTTTTAGGGTTGATGGGGGAACTGGATCGGATCGCCAGCCAGGCGAGCACCCTCGTAGAAGAAATGGATTTTGGATTTCTGATCAACCCCGGCAGACAGCTTCTCTCCGTCGCATTCGAACTGGACAAAGGTCAGAATCACCCTGCCTGTTATGACCTGCTGGCGAGCGAGGCGCGCATCGCCTATTTCGTCGGCGTTGCTAAAGATGACATCTCGCAGGAAAGCTGGTTCCAGTTAAGCCGTCCGCCATTCGAAAAGCAGGGCATCATCGGCTTGCTCTCCTGGACCGGCACAATGTTCGAATACCTGATGCCAGCCTTATGGATGCGGCTCTATCCCAATACGCTGCTGGAGCGCGCGGCTGAAGTTGCCGTGCTTACCCAGCGTGCTTACGGGGCGGAAAAAGGCGTGCCTTGGGGCATCTCCGAGTCTGCTTCCAGCAAAAAGGATCCGGCGGGCAATTTTCATTATTTTGCTTTCGGCGTCCCTGACCTGGCGATCTTCAAGCCCGAGCAGGACGGCCCAGTCATCTCTCCTTACTCGACATTCCTTGCGCTGGATATCGATTCGGTATCTGCCCTGAAGAATTTGCGTCACATGCAGCGCAAGAACTGGCTTGCAAGCTATGGATTCTACGAGTCACTGGATTTCAGCCCGAAGCGCGAATCCAATTCCCGCTCTTCCAAGTCGCGGGGCGTTGAGCCGGTGCGCTGCTGGATGGCTCACCACCAGGGGATGAGTTTGCTTGCCATTGCCAACTTCTTGCACGATGACGTGGTGCAAAACTGGTTTCACAGCCACCCGCGTGTGCAGGCCACGGAATTATTGTTGCAGGAAAAACCGTTGGCCCGCACTGCATAAATGCGACGCGCTACTAGCTCGATGCGCCATCAGCAGCGGCACATCGGTTGAAATTCTAACGAGAGTTAAAACTGCCGCCCACTCCTATGCGACTCAAACACGCGCTCATTCTAGTTTTGCTGGCGATTTCTCCCACTTCTTCTTACCTCAACGCACAAGCCGTATCTCAACCCGAAGTACTCGTTGTCGATGCCACGGCTCCAGCGCACCCCTTCCCTCACTTCTGGGAACAGATGTTTGGTTCCGGACGCGCCATCCTGAGCCTTCGCGACGATTATCGCAACGACCTGCGCACGGTAAAACAGATCACCGGCCTTAAATACATTCGCTTTCATGCCATTCTCGACGACGAGGTGGGAGTTTACGCCGAAGATCCTCAGGGAAAGCCGGTTTATAACTTTTCCTACGTCGATCAGATCTATGACGGGTTGCTGGCCAACGGCGTGCGACCTTTCGTCGAGCTCAGCTTCATGCCCAATCAACTGGCCTCCAGCCACACGCTTCAGGATTTTTGGTATCACCCCAACGTTGCTCCTCCCAAGGATTGGAACCGCTGGGACGATCTGATCACAGCATTCACGCGGCATCTGATCGACCGTTATGGCGAAGATGAAGTCGCGCAATGGTATTTCGAAGTTTGGAACGAACCCAATCTCGATTTCTGGGCCGGCCAGCCGAGGCAGGAGACCTATTGGGAACTTTACGACCACACGGCGATCACGCTTAAGAAAATAAGCTCGCTCCTTCGGGTCGGCGGGCCTGCCTCAGCCCAGGCCGGGTGGGTGGACGCTTTCATCCGGCATTGCGCCGAGAAACACATTCCAGTCGATTTCACTTCAACGCACGTTTACGCCAACGACACCGCACAAGACGTTTTCGGTACGCAGGAAAACATTTCTCGCGACAAAATGGTTTGCCGGGCCGTTGAACACGTTCACGACCAAATCAAGTCCTCCGCCATGCCCAATCTGCCTTTGATCTGGAGCGAGTTCAACGCGAGTTACAAGAACGAACCGGATGTCACCGATGCTCTCTATATGGGTCCTTGGATGGCGGGGACGATAAGCCAATGTGACGGCCTCGTCGACCTCATGTCTTACTGGACGTTCTCCGACGTCTTCGAAGAACAGGGCGTAGTCAAAACGCCATTCTATGGCGGCTTCGGCCTGATCGCGGCAGATGATATTCCCAAGCCCGCATTCAATGCCTTCAAACTCTTTCACACACTGGGCGACGAACGCATCCGTCTCGATTCCAATTCCGCGCTGCTCACGCGGAGAAAAGACGGGACGTTAGTGTTAACTCTGTGGAACTACGCCCCTCCGGCAGAACCCGGCGCCCAGAAAACCATCACCGTTCAGTTCAAGAACACAAAAGCCGTAGATGCCTCGATCTCCCGTGTTGATGCCGACCATGGAGACGTGCTCCATGCGTACCAAAAAATGGGCAGCCCGCCGTACCCCACGCAAAAACAGATTCAAGAGCTTCAACGCGCCGCAGAGTTACCTGCCCCCGAATCGGTTCATATCAAGCATGGGCAGTTGACGGTAACGTTGCCTACTTATGGCTTGGCTGTAATTGACTTGAAGTAGAGTCGCCGCGCGCCTTACGGCTGATACTTCTTGAACCCTGCGCGGTCCATCCCGCGCATTGCCTCTTGATTCTTCATAAACGTATTCCAGACAAAACCGGTTCGAACATTCTCCGCCATCAGCATGGTGATGCCCACGTCAATGCCCACCGTATCGGTGTCATACCAGTTCTTGATCGGGTTGAAGGCATTGATAAATCCATATTGCGACCACGCCCGGCTGTAATGATCTTTTATATTGCGGAGGACGCGCATCACCGCCTGCGGCATAAAGGGCAACGATCCCGCCGATGCGCTCGGCACAACCGTGCCGTCAATCGGCCCCATCATCGGCGGCCCTCCCCAGATCACATATCCTTTCTGGGAGTCTGAAGCCGTTATGCCCCATAGATCGTCGCTGTAGTCGGGAAATTGCTTGCCCAATTCGATGCAAAAGCGGCGATGCACATCCGTCGCTAGGATCGAGTTCTGGAAGTAATCGGCATACTGGTCGCGCTTGCCACGAAAGTCAAACCACGCCTGCGAGTACTGATGCACAAACAGCGGGGCAAACGAACCAATATAGCCGATGCCGTCATATTCAAAGTTAAGCCGCTTCCAGGCCTTCCATGCATCTGCCGGCAAGGGATGAGGCAGCGAGCCCAGTCCCAGCAGATAAATCATCATCATCTCGCTGTAGTAATCCCAACGATAAGGCAGGAAACCAAACTCCGGCGTCCAGCCATGCGGCAGCAGCGTGGTGTCTTCCGACAGCCAACTCCAATCCACTCGATTGAATATCTCGTAAGCCAAAAAGCTGATTTCAGAATGTTCTTGAAAATGCCGCCGGCAAGTCAGCACACCGCATAGCAGAATGGAAGTATCCACGGAGGAAACTTCGGAATCCCACACGCGCTCTCCAGTATTGATATCGGCAAAATGATAGAAAAATCCACGATGTGTGGGCATCGTCTTCCACAGGAACCGGAGAGTAGCTAGAACCCGATCACGAGCATCTTCAAAAGCGAGGAATTGGCGTTTTTGTGCGATGCACAGCGCGGTCAGCCCAAACCCGGTGGCCGCAATGCTGGCCACCACCGAAGTCTCCTTCGTGGTTACATTTGCCCGATCTCTCACCAGCCCAGTTTCAGGACTCGCCTGATCCCAGAAGTACTGAAAATTTCTTCTTTCCAAATCTTCCAGAAACGCATCGTCGTCCGGCGAAAGACCAACTGGCGTCGCTAAAACCTGCGAAGGCGCCTGTTGCTTGGGCTCGACAAGCAACGAAAACGTCTTCGTAGGCTCGACAACTCCCAGCAGCCCTAACCCGCCCATCTGTAGCAGCAGATCTCGCCGGGTGAGCAGGCTTGGGAAGAAGCTCTTCTCTTTCATGCGCATCAAGTTAGTTTAAATGCTCCGCAACGGCTGTAGATTCAGGCAATTGAAGGTTCTATATTTGAACGCTTGTGCCCGACAAACTCCTGGCCTCCCAAATGCGTCCTAAAATGTTTAACATAAGGTGTCGCTATGACAAGACGCAACATTGTTGCCCTAGTGAGTGCAGTGACGCTCGCCCTTTTAGCCGCGGGGGGGATCATCGCCTACCGCACTCGCCGCAAACCCGTAACTATTCGCGGAGCCGTGTTGCGCGCGGATCCCGACCCCAACCGGCAATTGCCGTTGGCCGATGTCCAGATCACCGCCCTCAACGCTTTAGGAAGCGGCACTGCAAAATCAGATCCTGCCGGCTTTTTCACGCTCACCCTCCCCATGGGACTTCGCAGAACTCAAGCCGTCCTTCTCAAGCTCCGTAGGGAGAACTACGAACCACTCGATATAAACGACTTTATCGGCGACAAGATATATATCGAGCATATGGTTCCCATCCGCAAGGAAACACCCGCGGAAACCCGCGTCGGATCTCCGATCTCCAACACCCGTATAAGATATTCCATGAAGGCCACGACCGAGGCAAATATTGGTAGCGCGGTGAGGACGTTTGAAATCGTCAACACCGGGAACGTGCTATGCAAGAAAATCGCGCCTTGTTCTCCTGACGGAAAATGGAGGGCGAGAGTTGGTTCCCTCTCGCTCGACGCCGGCGAAGGCAATGAGTTCCGCAATGCCCGCGTTTCTTGTATTGCCGGGCCGTGCCCATTTACCAAACTTCTGACCGAAGGCTTCTCCTCGGATCGCCGCCACTTCAACGTTTCCGCTCTCAACTGGTCCGATACCGTCACTTTCCTCCTCGAAGCCGAGGTGGTTCATCCCATGACCAGCGACCGGGTGCTCGAAACTTATCCGGTAATTTTCGGGCACGCTCTGAACTTCAGTCTGCCCGCCTCCGCCGAGGGACCCAGCATTGAGGCCGACGTTGCCGGTCAACCCATTGTCTTTCCGCTCGGACCCGATCTTTTCTTGCGCTGGGCCGATTGCACGATGCTCGTGGACCGCGATCAGTCCAAGAATTATCGTTGTGAACTCAAAGCTGGCTATCAACTCCATTAGAAGGTCTTAATTGGATCGCCATGCTGGGTCCCAGATCCAGCGCGGTATACCCTGCCCCTTTGCGACGGCTAAAGCGGGGCTGAGTTCAGGCTTCAAGTGAATTCTGTATTGCCCACTGGAGCGCCTTGTCCGATAATCCCCAGAAGTTAGTAGCGGGAAGGTTAGTCTCATGAAAATCTTCAACACTTACACCAGCGGCGATCTCGTTCCTACATCCGGCTCTTATGCCGCACTTCACTCCACCCCACACAAACTGGTGCACCGAGAAATCTATGTCGAGGGCAATCGCTTTGAGCCGTGCAAGCTTTGCCCGCTGGGAGTGATTTATCGTTTGGAGCAATCCGGATTGCAGAGACCTTTATTTGTGACTCTCTCTCACGAAATGCGGGCAGCTTAACTCATCTGTTTACTTTCGAATAATCAGCCTAAGAACTACGGTAAATACCCGATATACGGCCAACCTTCGCGCCCTCAAGCTGAACGCTGAACGTTTCGATACACGGCCCGTTGTGTTGCAAGGCGCCTCGCACGACACAATATGACGCGATGACGCAACAATTCCTGCGCTTCACCCGCGGTGCAATAGTCCTGGCGCTGGCCGTCGTCCTCTTGAGCACGCGTGCCCTGCCTTATTCGGTTCTTACTCACGAAGAGTTGATTGATCTCGCATGGAACAGTTCCATTCGACCTCTTCTGCTAGCCCGTTTCCCGAACGCCACCGAGCAGCAATTGCGTGAGGCGCATGCTTACGCCTATGGGGGTTCGGCGATTCAGGACATGGGCTACTATCCTTTCGGCAAGCAGTTCTTCAGTAATCTCACTCACTACGTACGTACGGGAGACTTCATCGCATGGCTCCTTCAAAATGCCGGAACCATTGACGAATACGCTTTTGCCATCGGTGCTCTCTCTCACTATTTGGGCGATTCAATCGGTCACGCGGAGGCAATCAATCCGGCGGTCGGGGTGGACTTCCCGAAACTCCGCCGCAAGTATGGACCGGTCGTGACCTACGGCGAAAGTCCGCATAGTCACATTCGAACCGAGTTTGCCTTCGACATTGACGAGCTCACCGATCTAGCCTTCGCCCCTCCCGCCTACTTGCACTTCATTGGCTTCAAGGTGCCAAGAAAATTTCTGGAGAAGGCTTTCGCCAATACTTACGGATTTGATGTTCATGAACTCCTGGGTCGAGCACATCCTGCGCTTCGAAGCTACCGCACGATGGTACGCAGCTTCATTCCTTTGTTTGCGCAAGCGGAGGTCGTGCTTCACCGCCATCAATTTCCCCTCCATCCCGATGACGCGGCGTATCACGCCTTTGTCGCACGCGTCGCCCAGACAAACTATGAAAGAAATTGGAGGCACACATACCGCGGGCCGGGATTCAAGGCTCATGTGCTCGCCATGCTGGTTTTTATCACCCCTAAGGTCGGCCCGGCTTCAGACCTGGCGATCAAGATTCCGGACTCCAAGACCGAAGAGTGGTATTTCCACGGGGTCAATCATACGGTAGATGCCTTCTGCGAAGGCCTGAACAAATTACGCAGCGACCCCAGCGCTCCGCTTGCGCTCGCGAACCTCGACCTTGATACGGGAAAGGAAGCCAGGCTCGGAACCTATGCTCTGGCAGACAAGACCTACGCTCAATTGCTGGATCGCTTAACCTCGAAGGAAACTCGCACAATCCCTGAAGATCTTAAAGAACATCTCATTCAATATTATGCGGTAGCGGCAAAGCAGGCTGAAACCCAGCAGTCAATAGACGAAAAGCTGGACATCCTAAAGCGAATGAAGGCCATAGATCCCGACCATAGGAGCCTTCCTGCCGGGGTGAAACCGGAATAGAAACTGAGGCTTGGTAGCGCTGACGGGAATCGAACCCGTATACCCGCCTTGAGAGGGCGGTATCCTAACCGTTAGATGACAGCGCCATCCGAAGAATCTTGATTATAACAAAGCTGAGCCACATCAATTTTCTGAAAGCTCTTGCTTTTCACAGGCCTTCATGGAGTTATACTGGATTAAATCCGCAACTTAAAATTCCACAGCCTTTTTCCATTCGCGGGCGGAGGTGTATGCGGTTCGCGGATCAATCTAATCCATTCCTAAATTTAAGCAGGAGTATTTGAGTATGGCGAAAATTAAATCCACCAGCGGTGCCAGAGCTACGCGTGCCAGTAAGAGTCAACCCAACGTCAACGATCCAGCCAATGTTCCCAGCCTGACGCCGGTCGAGCAACCGAGAGTGAATCCAAGCGTCCAGGTGGCGGCTTCGACCAACGCCTCCGAACCTCAAGTGGCGTCAGACCCCGTGAAAGCCGAAGCTGCCAGCAAGTCGAGTGGAGACATCAACACCTCCGATAAGAGTGCCAAAGCGGACGGCAACAACAAGATATTTGAGGTTCGAAAGACGGAGCCACGCAAGAACGTGGTTCCAATCAATATTGAAGAGGAAATCAGGCGGCGCGCCTACGAACTCTCTCAACAACGCGAACCCGGCACGGGCAGCGAGGCCGAGGATTGGTTCAAGGCGGAGCGCGAAGTGATGCAGCGCTACCACCAGCACACCGCGTAGTCGCGCGGCCAGTTTGAGGGTGCGGCTGCCTGCATTGGCAGCCGCTTATGCTACCCTTTGCGATTTGCTCTGACTAGCTTCGGATCTAAGCAGTTCCCGGCTGCTGGACCAGAGGCCTCCGCGCGTTACAGTTGCCCTGCAAGAGGGTTTCTGGAAAAATAGATTGGGGTTCTCCCAAATGGCGGAAATTGGTAGTTTTGCCCTGCTGCTCGCTTTGGCGTTAAGCGCATATTCATTCCTCGCCGGAATCATCGCGCTTGCGTTTCAGAATCGAACTTCTTCTCAACTCGCCTTCGCCGGATCAAGCCGAGCTGCGATGGCGCTTCCATCTGGCGAAAGTTCGTTCATTGCGACCCTGCGGCGGGGTTCGGAGCGCATTGGTGAAACCGCTCGCCGCGCCGGCGTTGCGACTTTTGGCGCCGTCTTGCTCGCTTCAATCGTTCTCGTCATCTGTGCCTTTCGTGACGATTTCTCCATCGCCTACATCCTGCACCACAGCAATCGTGATCTTCCCGGTCCTTATAAGTTTGCGGTGCTGTGGTCGGGTCAGGAAGGCTCGCTGCTTTTCTGGTCGCTGCTGCTGGCCGCATACGGATTCGTGCTGCGCTTGCGTTACAAGACCGATCCACGCCTTTTCGCCTACGCATCGGTGGTTTTGTCAGGGGTCCAGATATTTTTTCTGCTTCTGCTGAACTTCGCGGCGCATCCTTTCGCCATCGTGCAAGGAACCATTCCCGCCGATGGCAACGGATTAAATCCTCTTCTGCAATATCCCGAGATGGTGATTCACCCGCCAATGCTTTATCTAGGATATGTCGGGTTCACCGTCCCCTTCGCCTTTGCCCTGGGCGCATTGATTATGAAGTATCCCGGCGAAAAGTGGATCCACATCACTCGCCGCTGGACCATGGTGACCTGGGCATTTCTCACCTGCGGTGTCTTCCTCGGCGCGCACTGGGCTTACTCGGTGCTTGGCTGGGGTGGCTATTGGGGATGGGACCCGGTAGAGAACGCTTCGCTCATGCCTTGGCTCACGGGAACTGCATTTCTGCATTCGGTCATGATGCAGGAAAAACGCGGCATGCTGAAGATGTGGAATATGTGGCTGGTCTTCGCCACATTCTGGCTGGCGATCCTGGGAACCTTCCTCACCCGAAGCGGAATCATTAGCTCGGTGCACGCTTTCGCGCAATCGTCGATCGGCGACTGGTTCGCCTGGTTTCTTTGCATCACGCTGGTTGTCTTCGTGTTTTTCTTCTTCAAAAACAAATCTCACCTGCGCACTGAGCACAAGCTGGAATCTTTGATTTCCCGCGAATCGAGTTTCCTGTTCAACAACCTGCTTTTCGTATTGCTTTGTTTCACCGTGCTCTGGGGCACATGGTTCCCCAAAATCTCCGAGCTGGTACAAGGCAATAAAGTCACGGTGGGCGCGCCCTTCTATAACCGTGTAGCCATTCCGGTAGCTTTACTCCTGCTGATTCTCACCGCTCTAGGGCCGCTGCTGGCGTGGCGGAAGACTTCGTTTGAGAGCCTGAAGCGTAATTTCATGTGGCCGGCCATCGGCGCGATTGCCATAGCCATCTTTCTGATGATCTCGCCCCAGAGCTGGGGATCGGCCTTCGGCCTCAGGCCGTGGAAAGACATCTCTTACTTCTATTCATTGATGGCCATAGCTCTCTCTGTGCTGGTCACACTCACCGTGGCCAGTGAATTCTACCGTGGCGGCCGCGTCATCTCGAAGCACACCGGCCAGGGGATGTTCGCTTCCATGGTGCAGCTCACGCATCGCAACACGCGCCGCTATGGCGGATACATTGTTCACTTCGGCGTGGTGGTCGTGATCATCGGCTTCGCCGGCTCAGCGTTCAATCTGGATAGGGAGCAAGAAATGGCCTATGGCGACAAGATGAATATCGGCCCATTCACCCTCGTCTGCCGTTCCTACACTGAAGACGATGCGCCCAACTACTTCAGCCAGTGGGCCGTGCTTGACGTCTATAAAGGCGGCAAGCAAATCGGTACCATGACGCCGGTGCGGCGCTTCTACCATGCCAGCCAGCAAACCTCGACCATGCCAGATATCCGCTCCACGCTTAACGACGATCTCTATGTCGTGTTTGAAGGAGTGAATCAGGACAACGGTCATCCGATTCTCAAGGCCCATTTGAATGCGCTGGTGATGTGGATCTGGATGGGCGTTTGGATCATGCTAATTGGGACCGTTCTGGCGTTGGTTCCCAATGCGCCCGCGCCCGCGCGGGTTCCCGCGCCTTCGCGACTTAAGCAGGCGCATGCCGAACCGGTAGCGACAGGAGACTGATGTTCACATTCATGCCCAGTGTCCTCAGCTCGCCTTCCACCTGGAGTGCCCCACGCCTCGCCGCTTTTGCGAGACGTGGGTCTTCGAGCCGCAAACTCGTACAAGTTTTCCTGCTTTGCATAGCCATTTACTTCACGCTTGGCGCTTCCGATCCAGCTACCCGCTTCACCGAACTCGGCCATCAGATGATGTGCATTTGCGGCTGCAACCAGATCCTTCTGGAGTGCAATCACGTCGGCTGCCCCGACTCCGACGGAATGCGCAATGAGCTGATGGCAGCCGTAAGTCGCGGCGATAGCGACAGCCTGGTCGAGCAGGGCTTCGTTCAGAAGTATGGCCCGACCGTTCTGGCCGCTCCCACGAATAGAGGTTTTGACCGCATTGCCTATATCATTCCGTTTGTAGCTTTATTCCTGGGCTTTGGACTGATCATGCTGGTGATCCGCGACTGGAAGAATCGTCCCGAGCCCGTGCTTGCCGATGGGCTGCGTCCGGTACGCGGCGCGGAACTGGAACAATTTCGCGATCAGGCCCGCAAGGATACCGATCTATGACCTGGCTTCTGCTGTGCCTTATGCTGGCTGTCGCTTCTCTTTACTACGTGTTCTACTTGCCGGGACGATTGTTTCTCGGCCCGGAGAAGACCCGCGCAGGATACTTGCGTGAGCGCAAGGACGCAGTTTATGAAAACCTCCGCGATCTCAATTTCGAATACAAAGCCGGTAAAGTTCCGGATGCAGACTTTCAGTCTCTGAAAACGTCCTTGCAGGATGAAGCCGCGGCATTACTGGCCGAGATCGCGCGTCTAGAAAGCAGTCCTACGCCCGCGCTCCGCAAGACACGAGCCTGAGAAGACACGAATCTGAAAGGAACCAGCTTTTGAAAACTTCCCTCAATGTCAGCCTGAAGGCGCAGGGTCTCTGCATCCTTCTTCTCGCTTCTATTGCTGCGGCGCAAACCCTTACTGGGACGGTGAAGAACGCAACCACCGGAAAGCCCGCGGCGGGAGATGAAGTGGTCCTGCTCAAGCTGGGCCAGGGCATGGAAGAATCGGGCCGCACGAAGACGGATGCTCAGGGTAAATTCAGTTTCAAACTCGATGACGAGCAGACGCCACACCTGGTTCGCGCCATTCACAACGATGTGACTTATCACCGCATGGCGCCTCCAGGAACAAGTTCGGTGGATGTGGATGTTTACGATGTGGCGAAGAAAGTCGACGCCATCAAAGTCGTTGCCGACATCATGCGCATTCAAGCGGAGCAGGGTCAGATGCAGATCATCCGCGAGTTTGGCGTGCAGAACTCATCCAATCCTCCGCGCACACAAATGAGTGAACATAATCTCGAGTTCTACGTGCCCGATGGAGCGCAGATCATTCCGGATTCCGCGACGGCCACTACCGAGAACGGCAATCCGTTGAAGTCCGCCCCGGTGCCGGAAGGCGAGAAGAACCGGTACTCCTTCATCTTTCCGCTGCGCCCGGGATTAACCCGCTTCGAAGTGGTTTATCAGGTGCCCTACAGCGGCAGCGCCAACGTGAATCCGAAGTCGGTGTATCCGCTCGATCATTTTGTAGTCATGGCGCCGAAGACGATGCAGTTTGCCGCCGCATCGGCGGCGGCTGGGTTCAACCTGGTCAATTATCCGCAAGAACCAGCGGCTGCGGTGGAAGTGGCGTCCAACACGAAGGCGGACGAGAATCTATCGTTCAAAGTTTCCGGAGAAGGCACGATCGAAAACCCGCAGGAGGCGGGGTCGCAAGGGCCGAATCAGCAGGGGGCGAACCAACCAGGATCGGCCGACGGCGAACAGAGTTCCGGACCTCCGGGATCACAGGCCAACAGTAGGCCGGGGGGAGGCTTGGGTCCCCCGATTGACGCTCCCGATCCGCTACAGAAATACCGTTGGTGGATTCTGGGTAGCTTTGCTGCCGTTCTGCTCCTCGGCGGAGTCTACGTGGCCTCGCGCCAACAATCCGCGGCACGAGCGCAGCGCGTGCAGCGGGGTGGCACTGCCGCTCAACCTTCGGAGGTAGAAGATGAATACGAGCCCATCGAAATAGGGGTGGACAGGCCGAGGCGCGCCCCGACCACTCGCCCCTCCTCCATGTTGATGGAAGGAATTAAAGAAGAACTGTTTCAGTTGGAAGTCGAGCGAAAACAGGGACAGATCTCACAGGCGGAATACGACAAGGCTAAGGCTGCTCTGGACCAGACTTTGGAGCGCGCTCTGAAGCGCGAAGCTCAGAGGGCATAATGTCGCGCTCGGGCATGCTTTAATGGCGCATGCAATATTCCTGGTTCATCCTTCTACTAGTCATTGCCGGAACCGCATTCTTCTTGTTGTTGTTGCAGGGCACACCGGTCGGCAATGTTCTGCACGATCGCATCCCCGATAAGCCCCGGCGCAGGCTATTTGTGGCGTCGGTCAGCTTCTTTCTGACTTTCGCCGCAGTACGCGCCGTAGTCTATGCGGTGCTGCGCCACATTCCTCCATTCCACTTCATTATTCAGTCTGACGGGCGGCACATTCATCATCTGGTGATCGGAATCGTCATTCTGCTGCTGGTGGGTTACGGATGGTTGGCGGATATTGGTACGGGTGAAGACGATTCTTCGATCCTACTGAGCCGTCTTATGGCAATTCTTTATGGCGTAGGCGCGGCACTGACGCTGGACGAGTTTGCGCTATGGCTTAATCTGCGCGACGTGTACTGGTCGCCGCAGGGACGGACTAGCATTGATGTGGTAGTGCTGTTTGGAGCGTTCCTGTCGGCAAGCGCCTGGGGCGCTCCGCTATTCCACTCGCGCAGCAAGAAGACCCCCAAGAAAATCTTCTAATCTCGTTGGCCTGCTATCTGCACTCTATCGCTTCGGCATCGTTGATTGAAGCCGCGCGCTTCACCGGCTTAAAATGCGCAAAGCCCAAGCTGCACCACTAGCTAGATCTCGCCCTAAGTCAGCATGCAGACGGATTTCAATTCTGTGTAGTTCTCGATCACAACCTGGCCCATCTCACGTCCGATGCCCGACTGTTTATAGCCTCCGAAAGGCATCGCCGGATCGACAACGTTATGGCAGTTGACCCATACCGTGCCAGCCTTCAGTTGCGGGACTAGTTCATTAACTTTCGAGAGATCGTTGGACCAAATGCTGGCGCCCAGTCCGTAAGGCGTGTCGTTGGCAAGGGCTGCAACATCGCGTAAGTCATCATAGGGCGTTGCCACTAGTACGGGGCCGAAAATTTCCTCCTGATATACCGCGGAGATTGATCGGGCTCCCACCAGAACGGTTGGTTTGACAAAGAATCCCGGGCCTTCATAGTCCGGAGTTCCCGCGATGGCTTTCGCGCCTTCCTCGATTCCACGATGGATATACCCGAGAACACGATCGCGCTGTCGTTGGGAAACAAGAGGACCCATCTGTGTTCCCGGATCCAAGCCGGGACCCAGCACAATTTGCTCAGCCTTTGCCGCAATCTGTTCGAGCACAGCGCTGAATTGTTTCCGTTGCACGAAAAGTCGCGATCCAGCCGTGCAGACCTGACCATGATTAAAGAAAATCGCCTGCGCTGCGCCTTCCGCGGCCACGTCTGCATCCACATCCTCCAGCACGATCATGGGCGACTTGCCCCCAAGTTCAAGGGAGAATCTCGTCATGTTCTCCACGGCCGAATGTCCAACCAGCTTCCCCACTTCGGTCGATCCGGTGAAGGCAAGCTTGTCGATTCCCTTGTGGGCGGCAAGCGGAGCGCCCGCTGCGATTCCATCACCGGTTACGACGTTCAGCACTCCCGCCGGGTATCCAACCTGCTCCGCGAGCTCAGCCAGTCGCAATGCGGTCAGCGGCGTCTCTTCGGCAGGTTTCAAAACGACGGTGCAGCCGGTTGTGAGTGCGGGGCCGATCTTCCAGGCGGCCATAAGCAGCGGAAAATTCCATGGGATGATTGCACCCACCACCCCCACAGGTTCTCTTCGTGTATAGGCCGTGATCCGCTTCCCCGGTGGCGCTGGGAACGAAAGATCGAGTGTGCGTCCCTCGATTTTGGTGGCCCAACCAGCCATGTAGCGAAGGAACTCCACGGTGCAAGGGACGTCTACGGCGCGGGCCATGCTCACGGTCTTGCCGTTGTCGAGCGATTCCAATTCAGCAAGATGATCTCCGTCGGCTTCCACAGCATCCGCCAGCCGGAACAAAAGGCGCTCGCGATCGGCTGGACGTAGGTGTTTCCATGCAGTATCTTCCAAAGCGGAGCACGCCGCCGCGACGGCAGCATCCACGTCCCCAGCCTGCCCAGCCGGAACTGTGCAGATCGACTCGCCCGTTGCCGGGTTGATGACGGGGAGAGTTTTTCCGGAATGAGCCTCTACCCAGCGTCCACCGATCAACATCCGGCGAGCCTTCTGAATGAAATTGCGAGTCCAATCGGAAGCTGCCAATTGGGGCGTTGCCATTTTTCCCTCCTCGCCACCTCTATTAGTTAATCCACGCGACTTCCTATCGCGGTGAATATGCAACCGCTTTAATCTCGATTACCAGACCAGGGCGGGCCAGTCCTGCAATCTCGAGAATCGTCCATGTGGGAAATGGCGCCTTGAGATAGCGACTCTTGATCTCAACGAATCGGCCCAGATGCTTCTGAAGTCCGACATGATAAGAGACCAACTCGACGACATCGTCGAGGGACGCTCCGGCAGCCTCAAGAACAATCTTCAGCCGGTCAAAAGCATTCACGATTTGCGTGTCGTCATCTTCCGGCATCGTGCCATCGGGATTCAGTCCGATCTGGCCGGCTACGTAGATGAAATCGCCGGCCCGGACCGCAGCTGAATAAGAAAACTTCACAAAGATTGTGGAACCATCTTTGGTGGCGAAGATGGGATTTGAGGGATTGATCGATTCTTTTGCCATATTCTCCTTGAATGATTCGTTCAGAGGCGCGCGCCTGGGGGAAGCTCCAAGCCAAGCAAAAGCCTCCCATAGGCTTCCCCGATCGAGTCTGGTTGCAACAGCAAATGTGAACTCATCGCATGGAAATCGCGAAACAAGCGTTCTGCGCGGCTGTTGGAAGGCAGCAAGCTGCCACCCATTGCCGAAAACATCTTCTGGCCAGCATCCAACGCCACCCGGGACGACACGGCGATCCGCATACGGACCGCAGCCCGCTCCTCCAGCGTCGGCACCCGCCCACGCCCAAGGATTTCCAGGATATAGTCGGAGTCGTCGAGCAGATTCTGCCGCAGAATCGCCATTGTCGCTTCGCCCTGCGCCACAGCAATTTGTGCGATTTTGTCGTCACGCTGACGTTGTTGCGTAACTCCGCTCACTCTCCTCTTGACTACAGCACAGAATTCCTCCGCGACTGCCGACGCCACTCCCAGCGTTGGAGCCAAAATTGACATGGCAAACACAGAGTTCAAGGGGTAGTCGTAAATCGGCTCGTCATTTGGACAAGTGGAGTGTTTTTCACCAGCCTGAAGCTGTTTCCAGCTTAGCCACCGATGTTCTGGCACAAAGGTCGGCTTTAGGCTAATGTCTTTGCTGCCGGTGCCTCTCATGCCGATAACGTTCCAACTGGCATGGTCGATGGAAAACGCGGTTTTGGGCACGAGAACCACATGCAACTCCGGCTCCTCGCCATTCTCTGCGGGCAGTGAGACGAGTAAACCCGCCCAAGATGCAATATCGATACCCGAGGCATAACGCCAATTGCCGCTTAGCGATATGCCGCCTGGAACTCGCTCCGCTGTAACTCCAATTCCGACTCCGCCGGTCAGCATTGAAATTATCGGTGGAGCATCGCCACCGAAGACCTCTTGCTGTACTTCAGCCGAAAATTTTCCGAGCATGAGTACGTTGGCCGCGTTCAACCCAATGATCCACGCGCAGGAAGCGCATCCCGCGCCGATCTGGAATACCGCTTCCCAGGCTTGACGCGGAGTGCAGCCGAGTCCTCCGAAACGAGGAGGTTGGGTCATCCGAAACAGGTCAGCCTCCGCCAGGCGCTGTGCGATCTCTTCCGGAATGCGCTTCTCTGCCTCAATGCGCGGGGCCTCCTCGAGAAGCCAGTCGCGTAACCCGGAAGCTTTCTCGGCTACAGAAGCTGATCCGGGTTCGATCGGCACAGAGTTTGACAGGACCGCCATAGCGAGAAACCGCTCTTAACGAGGAATCGTCGACAACCTATAACGACTAACGCACTTTAGACTGACTCCGCACTTATCTGGTGTATCGCCAGATACGAGGACCCTGATAATCTGTTTCCCTGCATCCTCTCGAAATAAGTTGGTGGAAGTGCAAAAAACACCAAAAACGAAACGCTTGCTGGGAACCTGGAAGATCGATTCGCTTCTCATTCGCCAGATCACCCAACAAGCCAGTTGGGGCCGGCGGCGAAAGTTTCGCAAGAATGAAATGCTCTATGAGCAGGGCACCACATCGACCAAGTTCCATCTCGTTGTCGACGGGTTGGTACAGGTCTCGATTGTGAGGGTCGACGGCGTGGAAGTCGTGCTGGAATACATGGGCCCCGAAACCATCCTCGGGGAAGGCGCGGCTTTCGATGGACTCCCCAAGTTCTCAAGCGCCGTGGCGGTGGAGGATACGGAAACGATTGAGTTTGATGCTGCGAAAATGGAAGCAGTCTTCAAGCAGCATCCCGAATTCGCTGCGGCGCTTTTAAGGGTAACCAGCCTCAAGCAACGAGTGCTTGCCGTTCGTCTGGAGCATCTCGCCTCGCGCAAACCGGAGGGTCGGATCATGGATCTGCTGCACCGGTTGCAGGAGATGTTTGCCATTGACTACAACGGCGGTCGGCTCATCGTGACCCATTTGACTCATGAACAAATCGCCGCTATGACAGGGACTTCAAGGGTCACCGTAACCCGAGCTATGCGGTCCCTGCGGGAACAGGATCAGATTGACATCATTGACGGGCACATTCTCGTAAAGAGCTTCCGTCCGTAGCTGAAGATCCCGTTGCCAGCCATCCTGTATCCGGGGATACAGAGCCTCCAGGCGCATTCCAGTAACCTCTGACCACGGTTGTTTCGCCGCCGGATTTCTTTCTCGACCAATCAGGAATTCCACGAGGCCATAACAATTGAAGGACGAGTCCCGTTTCTATCGGCGATTGTTTGGGCGCTTCGCCACAGGCGTGGCCGTCGTCCTGGCCGAAGAAGACGGCGATATCCGCGGCCTCACCGTGAACTCTCTTACATCGGCCAGCCTGAATCCGCTGCTCTTGTTATTTTGCGTGCACAACGACAGTCGCTCAGGGGACCACATACTGCGCGTCGGACGATTCACCGTAAATATTCTCGCCGCCGATCAGGAAAAAGTGGCACGGCACTTTGCGGGCCGCCGGGATGCCCACGCAGAGTTCTCTTATATCCGGGAGGAGGGCTTTGTTTGGCTTACTCATTCCAACGCCGCATTTCTATGCGATCTCGAAGCCGCTTACCCCGGTGGCGATCATCGCATCATTCTAGGACGGGTAAAGAACATGGTTGGCCCGGATGAGTGCCAGCATTTGCTCGTCTATCACCAGGGGCGTTATGGAAATCTTCAGTCAAAAGCGATCACTGACTCACAGGCAGAGGGCACACAACCATGACGGAATTTGCATCGAGGGCAGATTTGCAGTCGAAAAAGATCAGCTTCACCCGGCTTTCCCATAACGCATATGCGTACACAGCGGAGGGCGACCCTAACTCGGGCGTGGTGATCGGCGACGAGAGCGTTCTGGTGGTGGATGCGACTGCCACTCCGGTGATGGCGCGCGCTTTAATTGAGCGAATCCGAGAAATCACCGACAAGCCCATTCGCCATGTGGTGCTGTCGCATTATCATGCCGTCCGCGTGCTCGGGGCATCAGCCTTCAGGAGCGAGGGCTGCGAGCATATCATTGCCAGTCGCGGCACCTACGAGATGATCGCGGAACGCGGTGCGCAGGACATGCAGTCCGAGATCGAACGTTTCCCCCGCTTGTTTCAGGCGGTCGATTCCATCCCCGGACTGACCTGGCCATCTCTGGTTTTTCAAGGCGCAATTACCCTGTACCTGGGGCAACTCGAGGTCAGGATTCTTCAGGTCGGTCCGGGGCACACAAAAGGCGACACCATCGTGTGGCTCCCGCAGCAACATATCTTGTTTTCCGGGGATCTCGTCGAATATCAAACTGCCGCCTACACCGGCGATGCACAACTGGAGGAGTGGCCCGACACGCTGGAATGCCTGCGCGCCATGAAGCCGGAGAAACTCGTCCCCGGCCGTGGGCCAGCGCTCGAGAATCCCCAACACGTCCACGATGGACTGGATTACACGAAAGATTTTGTAAGCACGCTCTTCACCTGCGCCAAGGAATCGATTGCCGCCGGCAGAACGCTCAAAGAAACGTTCCAATATACACGCTCGAAGATGGATCCTAAATTTGGACGGATGTTTATTTACGAACACTGTTTGCCCTTCGATGTGTCGCGGGCTTATGACGAAGCGAAGGGAGTCAAGCATCCGAAGATATGGACCGCGGAGCGAGACAAAGAGATGTGGCAGGCGCTGCAAGGTTAATCACGCGGCGGCAATAGCGAAGCGTTTCTGTGAAATAGCCAGCCCGGAGGTCCTCCCTTTTATGACCAGGCCATCTGCGAAGCTTCATGGGGCAACAGGAGAGTTACAATATCAATCCGGATTCGGCAACGAGTATTCCACGGAAGCGCTCAGCGGCGCGCTTCCCGTGGGGCAGAACTCGCCTCAGCGCGTTGCTTTCGGTCTCTACGCCGAGCAGATCAACGGGACTTCATTTACCGCGCCGCGCGCGTTGAATCGCCGTTCCTGGTTTTATCGCATCCGGCCCTCGGTAATGCACAAGCCCTACCAGCCTGCATCCAGAAATCTGATTCGCAGCAGCCCTTTTCACGAAACACCCACCTCGCCCAATCAGTTGAGATGGGACCCACTGCCGATACCGGAATCACCCACGGATTTTGTCGGAGGACTGATCACGCTTGCCGGCAACGGCATCTGTGATAACCACTCTGGAGTAGCCATCCATGTCTACGCCGCTAATCGCTCCATGGAGAATCGCTTTTTCTACGATGCGGACGGCGAACTGCTGATCGTCCCGCAAAGCGGAACGCTTTTGCTACGCACGGAATTTGGCCACCTTCTGGTCAAACCCGGCGAGATTTGTGTGATTCCGCGGGGCGTGAAATTTCAAGTTAAGTTGATCGATTCGGAAGCTCGCGGCTACGTCTGCGAAAACTACGGAGCCATGTTCCGGCTCCCCGATCTTGGCCCAATCGGAGCCAACGGTCTGGCCAACCCTCGGGATTTCCAGAGTCCTTGCGCAGCCTACGAGGACATCGAGGGAGACTTCCAGGTTGTCGCCAAGTTTTGTGGCAACCTGTGGGAATCCGAATACGATCATTCTCCGCTCGATGTCGTGGCTTGGCACGGGAACCTTGCTCCCTATAAATACGATCTGTTGCGCTTCAATTGCATCAATAGCGTCACCTTTGATCATCCCGATCCATCGATCTATACCGTTGTTACTTCGCCCTCCGAAATTCCGGGCATAGCGAATTGCGATTTTGTCGTCTTTCCTCCGCGCTGGATCGTGGCGGAGCACACCTTCCGTCCTCCCTGGTTCCATCGCAATTTCATGAGCGAGTTCATGGGATTGGTTTGGGGCGAATACGATGCCAAGGCCGAAGGCTTCCTTCCCGGCGGAGCCAGCTTGCACAATTGCATGAGCGGTCACGGACCGGATGCTGACACCTACGAAAAAGCATCGGCTGCGCAACTCCAACCACAACAACTGAAGGACACACTGGCATTTATGTTTGAGAGTCGTTTCGTGGCGCGGCCAACCGAGTTCGCCTTGAACAGTGCCCAACTGCAGCATGAGTACTACAGATGCTGGCAGGATCTTAAGAAACATTTCAAAGCCCCGGCGCAATAACGAGAACCGCTTATGGAGAGCCTTGCCCAAGGACGGATAACGGAGAAGGCGAAGAGTCCACCTGCAGCTCTGCAGGCGCTGCTGGCCCGCATCATCGACTACGCCGGCCTATTTCCACCGGCTGGGTCGAGTATGTCAGATGCGGTGGCTAACTACGCGCAGTATCAAGCGAGCGAATCGGCGTGGGCGTTGGGCCGCTTTGTTGTTCCCGCGAATCGGTTGGCGGAATTTGAGGCCGCCCGGTCGAGGCTCCCTATTCGACATACCTGGCAGCTCACCTGTCTGATCGGGGATAACCTCCACGACGATTCGCTCCGAGTTCATGACTTTAACCGGCGCAGTCGATCCATCGGTGCGGCGGTAGATAGCATCGAGATCAAATTGGGTTGCGGCGATCGCGCGCAGCTTCTCAGACAAATCCCTCCGAGCGACGTATGTGTCTACTTTGAGGTTTCTCTGGACGAACCGCTCGAGCAATTAGCAGCCATCAATAAAGCAGGAGCACGCGCGAAGCTGCGCACCGGCGGAGTAACAGCAGAAGCCATACCCTCAGCCGAAGGCGTGACCGGCTTCCTGTCCCGATGTGCGGACGCGGGAGTCGCATTCAAAGCGACCGCCGGATTGCATCATCCGGTTCGATCTATCCATCCGCTGACCTACGAGCCCAATGCTCCCCGAGCAAGAATGCATGGGTTCCTGAATGTTTTCCTGGCCGCCGCCTTCGCTCTTCAGAAAGTCCCGCAAAATGAAATGGCCGCAGTCCTTAATTCAGAAAATCCCGCCGACTTCTACTTCGATGACATCGGCGCTCGCTGGCGGGATTCAACGCTCACAACCGACCAGATCCGTCACGCTCGCGACCAGTTTGCCATCTCCTTCGGTTCCTGTTCGTTTGAGGAACCTCTCCATGATCTTCGGGATGTTCAAATTTTATGAGGCCCTCGGTCGACGCTACGCATGATGTTCATGCCTCCTCATGGGTCGAGTCTGCGAACCACGCCGGAGCCGACTTCCCCATCCAAAATCTGCCTTTCGGAGTATTTTGCCGGAACGGACAAGATCAATCGTCTATCGGCATTGCGATCGGCGACCGTGTGCTGGACCTGCGCGCTTGCATCGAACGGCGAACTCTGCTCCCCGTAGACAGCGCGACGATCAAGGCATGCCGGAGCAATTCATTGAATGATCTGATGGCATTGCCGCCAGACCAGCGCGCGCAACTCCGGCATCAGTTATTCCGGTTGATGCACACCTCGGCGAAGCCGGAAGTTCGGCAGGCCGTCGGCGAGTCTCTCTATCCGATCGCCGCTGTTGAAATGCAGCTTCCAGCGCGCATTGGAGACTACACAGACTTTTACGCCTCCATCTTCCACGCCACGAATGTAGGGAGCATTTTCCGGCCCGGCGCTCCGCTGCTTCCCAACTATAAGTGGATACCCATTGGCTATCATGGCCGGGCATCTTCCGTGGTGGTAAGTGGCGCCGAAATTCGGCGCCCGCGTGGCCAGACCGTGGCGGAGGGCACGTCAGTGCCTGCCTATGTCCCCTCGCGCAACCTGGACTATGAATTAGAAATTGGAATGTACATCGCTGGCGGAAATGAATTAGGCAAGCCGATCCCTATCGAAACCGCGGCCGCCAATATTTTTGGACTCTGCCTGGTCAACGACTGGTCCGCTCGCGACATTCAGCGCTGGGAATACCAGCCGCTTGGTCCCTTTCTCGCCAAGAGTTTTGCAACTACTGTTTCCCCCTGGATCGTCACCATGGAGGCGCTGGCGCCTTATCGCCAGGCAAGTTTCTCGCGCCCTTCCGGTGACCCCGCGCCTTTGCCATACTTAAGCGGCGAGTCGGATCGGCGGTATGGTGCAATCGATATCACGCTGGAAGTTGCCTTGAGCACGGCGAAGATGCGGGAAGCCAAACTTCCCCAGCACCATCTCAGCCTGGGATCTTTCCGCGATATGTATTGGACACTGGGCCAACTGGTCGCACATCACACTAGCAACGGCTGCAATCTCCGGCCAGGAGATCTTCTGGCCAGTGGAACCGTGTCGGGTAGCGCTCCAGGGTCCGCCGGTTGTCTGCTGGAGTTAACCAGGAATGGCAGCATCGAAATAGAACTCCTCACCGGCGAGAAGCGCGGCTTCCTCGAAACCGGAGATGAAGTGATCCTGCGAGGCTGGTGCGAAGGACCGGGAAAGGCACGGATCGGTTTCGGCGAGTGTCGCGGCCGCATCCTGAATTAATTGCGAGCCGCCAGTCACCCTTCAGGCTCCCGCTAGCCATTGCAGCGGCATTCCTCCCAGACCCGCCAAGCGTGCGGCAATGGCGGCCATGAATGTCAGGCTCATCAGCACAAGGAGGGCGACATCCAGGACATTAAAACGCAGTGCTTGCGAAAAAGTTCTGCGCCGGTAGGGATCAAAAGCGCGAGCCTCCATGGCTAGGCTCAAATCACTTGTAATCTTCAGAGCGCGCAGAACCAGGGGGATGATGTAAGCAACGTGTTTGCGCAAGCGTACCAGCAAATTTCCTTTCCCGAACTCAACCGCTCGCGAGCGTTGCGCTTCCAGAATGGTCGCGTGCTCGGCTTGCATCTGAGGAATCAGGCGTAACGTAATTCCAATGACCATGGCAAAAGGAACAGGAATTCGCAGACGGTACAGCGCGGTCATCACCTCGCGAGTCGAAGTCGTCTTGAATACTACAAGGCAAGCCAGCAGGATCGACACAATGCGCGCGGCAACGGAAAATCCGTTAAAAACGCCTGGTTCCGTGATACCCCACGACCCAACCGAAAGCAGTGCATGTCCCTGGTGGCGGAGAAAAACAATCCAGAGCAGCCACGAAACTCCAGCAATGAACCACCCAAGGCGGCCAGTTTTAACTAAAGCGGGCAGCGATAGCCGGCTCGCAAACGCAACCGCCACGGTCAAAAAAAGAATCAATAACAGGATCAGTGGATGCGCCAGCACCGACACCATCAGGAATACCCAGGCGAGGTAAAGAATTTTGACGCGCGGATCGACGCCTCGTTCCACGACCATCCTGTCGACCCGAGTGTTGCCGGAGAGGGTTGACATGACTATGCCCTTGCCAGCTGTTCCACCATCTCACTGACCCGGCAGGTGAACAAGGAGGGGTTGAGCGCCTGCGCCAGCAATGTTACCTGCGGCGGCGTGACCAGGCAGGACCTCAACTCGGTAACCCGGCGGAACACTTCCTCCGTGCGCCCATCGAGCGCCACGGAGCCATCCCGAACCACGATCACGCGATTCGCATAATTCGCCGCCAGGGAAACATCGTGCGTCACCATTACGATCGTTAGACCCCGCCGTTGCAGTGTCGAAAGATAATTCATGATGCGCAACGCAGCCTCATGATCCGCGCCGGTGGCGGGCTCGTCCAGCACAAGCACCTCTGGTTCCATGATCAGAGCAGAGGCGATAGCGACTAGCTTGCGTTCAGCCAGCCCCATAAAATACGGATCGTCGCGGGCTCGCTGTCGTCCTCCCAGATGTTCCAGAGTGCTTTCAACCGCACTCTCAACGCGAGCTTTTTCCCAGCCGAGATTCTTTGGTCCGAAGGCCAATTCTTCCTCAATCGTCCGCGAGAAAAGCTGGTGATCCGGATTCTGAAATACGTATCCTACCTTTCCCGCCAATTGCGCTACACCGGAACTCCTTGTATCGCGCCCGCCAACCAGTACTTGACCCGTCGTCGGGACTAACAACCCATTAAAGTGTTTCGCCAGAGTCGTTTTGCCTGCGCCGTTAGGACCCATGAGCGCAATAAATTCTCCGCGTCGTATCGCCAGGCTGACGTTACGAATTACTTTCGTCCCATTTGGATATACAAACGACGCACCTTCCATCTCGATCAGAGTTTCGGCGGTAGCATTGCTTGCCGAACTTCTTTCCTCCGGTGGCGTCAACAGAACGAAATCTCGCATCTGCCCGATCGCGTCTTCCACTCTGAAAGGAAGAGGCCCGCGCCATTGTTCTCGGGTTCGCAGTTGGTAAGCGACTTGCGTGACCTCGGGAAGTTTCACTCCCACATTCAGCAACTCCTCCGCGGAATCGATGATTTCAGCCGGATTTCCTACCCGCACGATCCGGCCGTGATCCATCAACACCAGCCGCGACGCGTATGGTAGTACTTCTTCCAATTCCTGATTGACCATCACCACCGTGACACCGCTCTCGCGATTGAGTTGAGCGAGGGTTGCCATCAGTTCCTGCTTGCCCACCGGATCCAGTTCCGCAGTGGGATTGTCCAGCACCAGCATCTCCGGCTGAAATGCCAGAGCGGCCGCGATGGCAAGACGTTGCTTCTGCCCCCCTGAAAGATTCCATGGCGAACTGCGCGCCTGCCCCTCCAGCCGAACTGTGCGCAACGCGGAATGCACTCGTCCAGCAATCTCATTTCCCGGCAAACCGATGTTCTCCAGCCCGAAAGCTGTGTCTTCTTCAACACTCAGTCCCACCAGTTGCGATTCGGCATTCTGGAGAACGAATCCAACGTGACGCGCAAGGTCGGGAACGGAAGTCTTCCGCGTATCGAGTCCACACACCATAACTTCACCCTCCATGCGTCCACCAAAGCTGTGAGGGATAAGTCCATTCAGCGCATAACACAATGTGGATTTCCCCGAGCCCGCACGGCCGGCAATGGCAATAAATTCGCCGGCGCCAATCTCAAGGTCCACTCCCTGCAATGCGCACCGATCCTGCTGCCGTCGATACGAATAAGTCAGTCCTCGAATTTGGACGATTGGCCCCATGCAGTTGTCAGGAGTTTTGCTCGACGGAGCCAATCGGCTCCTCGTAACCCATCTCGTCGCGGGATAGTCCGTAGCGCTCGGCAGCCGGTCCAACCACACGCGCTACCAGCGGCCCCAGCAAGCTGCCTACAAAAGTCGTGAGGCCAACCGCCGGGAAGATGGCCCTCCAGATCAGCGAATCCGGAAACAGACGCAGATAGCTGAAGTTTGTGCAGAGATAGAAAGCTCCTAGAACGCACCAGAGAATCACAACGGCGTAGTACTTGAACCAGCTACTGCTTTTTGCCATGCAGTAGTCTTTCGGTCCGCGATAGAGGCGATAGAACAAATACGCCATCCACCAGGAGACGATCGCTCCGGCAAGCGAACCCGGCGAGAGCGAACCGGTCAACGCATCGCCGAGCAGGTTGGCGATCGCCACTCCCCACACCGCCGGCATCCCAAAAATTGCTCCAAATGGAAAACGCACTAACGCATCGGCGCGAAAGGTGAGGAAGCCGGGAATCAGCACCAGCACTGCGCTGACGGCCTGCAGAATCACCGACAACGCCGCAGTCATCGCCATCATCGTGACTGCCTTCGCATTCCAGCGCCGCCGCATTTTAACGACGCCCGGCGGGAAAAATCGAATCTGATAGTCGAATAGTTCGGCTGCGAACATGATCGTCATGGGAACCGTCAGCACCATCCCAATCCGAAACATGGTTTGGGTGCTGAGCGACCGGCTAATCAGTTCTTCCAATCGTGACAGCACTCTAGGATTCGCCTCCTGCGTCACGACAACGCACAATGGTCTTCACGCCTTCCTGCCGTGAAAGCTTTTCGAGTGCGTCCCTAGTTCCGGCCAGGGACACGGTCGAAGTCACGAGACGGCCTACATTCAGCTTTCCGCTGGAGATCAAATCTACCGCGGTGCGAAAGTCTCGCGGCCCAAATCCGAAGGAACCGGTAAGAAGAACCTCGTCGTAATGAATCCGGTTCATGTCCAGGTTCAGGGTCGATCCGGATGGCATGCCCGCGAACAAGTTGATCGCCCCGCCCTTGCGAACCAGCTTCACTGACAGTTCAGCGGCTTTCACATCCGCCACCGACACCATCACTTTGTCCGCTCCCTCGCCGCCGGTTGCGCGCATCACGGTCGCCGCCACATCTTCATTCCGTGCATTGATGACTACATCCGCAACGCTCGCAGCCATTGCCATGCGCTCGGGCATCATGCCGCTCAAAAGGATTGGCTTTGCCCCGAGGACACGTCCGATCTCCGCCTGCAACAACCCCATCACGCCATCGCCTAGAATCACCAGCGACTCTCCCGCTGTCAGGCCAATACTGGAAAAAGCGTGCAGGCAGCAGGCGACAGGTTCGGCAAAACAACTTGCATTCAGGTCGAGTCCTTCCGGCAACGCGATCATTGCTTCGGCAGCCAGGCGTTCCGGCACGCGCACAAACTCGCTGAACCCACCGGGATCGAGCAGTTGCTCGAAAAGATTAGGACAGAGACTATACCGGCCTTTTTGGCATTGCGCACACGATCCGCAGGGAACATAAGGCGCAACCGTGACACGGGTCCCAGGCTGCCAGGCACTGGATTGCTGAGATTCCACCACGATTCCGCTGATCTCGTGTCCCAGCCCCGATCCGGGGCGAATCTTCGGATGACCGCGCAAAAAAGTCTTCACGTCCGTTGCACAAATGCCGCAGGCCTCCACCGCCACCAGAACTTCCCCGTTGGCGATTTTCGGCACCGGCATGTCCTCAATTTGAATCGAACCCGGGCCGTAATACTTAAGAGATTTCACGCGAACCTCGAGTCCTTTTTTGCGCGGACGCCGACCGCCGCCTCAGTCCGAACGGAAATGGAAACGCGATCCGATCGTCTCAGCCGATGCACAGGATTTCCATCGACACACAGTGTGGCATCCCCTTCCATACCCTCCACCACAATGCTGGTTTCTGCGGAGAGGCTTACGTATCGCGACACCACCGGTGGAGCGCTCAACAAATCGGACGCAGTCGTCCCCACTTGAGCCAGTGGCAGATCGCAAACCAGGCATCCAGCCGGAATACCCGCAAGCGTCGCCAGGCAGATTCCTCCGGTGATCGCCTTGCCGAAAAATGCAGGTTCGGCAAAACCCGCGACCACGGTTCCAACCGCTTCGCCCTCGGCAACCAGCGTTTGTTCTCCCGCACGAACTCGAGTCACCTTCGCTTCACGACCCCCGATCGACCGAGGTTTAGCAGGCATCATCTTTCCGCCAATTCGCTCGGCCGCGCTTAAGTCGCAGCGACGGCCATCGAGGGTGCCTACGATTGTGCAGCCGATCACAATGTCATTAAATCCCATCGCCACCAGGCGATCATTCACCGAAGCCAGCAATGCGTGAACCTTCCAGATCTCGAGTTCCGCAAAATTCAATTCTTCAATCTGGCTTGCTCGGCACGTCATCAACCGTCCTACGTTGGTCGATCCGGTTCCAATCCCAATCACCGGCACCGTGCTTCCCACCTCCATCGCTGCGTCGGAAAGTGTTCCGTCTCCACCAACAACAATGAGCCCGTCGAGTTTCTGGCCGGCGATCCATCTCGCCAATACTCGCGTCGTCGTAATTCCGGCAATCGTTTCGGCTTGGTGAACCTGCACACGACCGCTCCAGCCCGCTAGCGCCGACTCTCCGGCGTAGTGAGGTCCGGTTGCGACTTCCTGCGCGCCACAACGTTCGATCGCCTTACGCGCCGCAGCCAGAGATTCCTGCGATCCGCTGCCGGCTACCGGATTCGCAATCAGTCCGACACGCCGCCACCGCTCAGCCATGAACTGCCTCGACCAACGATGCCGCCACTCGCCCCGGGTCCGGCGCCTGCCAGATGTTTCGTCCGACCGCCACTCCTTTGGCGCCAGCGGCCAGCGCCTCGCGGGTGGAAGCGATAAGCTGTTCCGGGCTTTGTTTGGATCCGCCGAGCACGACTACCGGCTGGAAACAGGAGGCAATCACGCCGCGAAAACTTTCCGGGCTGCCGCTGTACCGGATTTTGATCACGTCCGCTCCCAACTCCGCTCCCAGGCGCGCCGCCACTGCAATCTGATCGGCCGAGACCTCCGTCACCGAAAATCCTCCCGGCAACATTTCGCTGATCAGAACCATTCCCCAACGCTCGCACTCGGCGGCCAGTCGCGCCAGCGCATGCAGGCTCGCGGATTCCCCCTCCGCACCCACGATTCCCATTGCGATAACCGCATCGGCGCCGAGCCGAATCGCGTCTTCAACAATAAAAGCCGGCCGGGTTTCCGACCACTCGCCCGTAATCGCCGTCGGGCCACAGTCGACACGAACAACCAGTCCGGTTCCTCCAAAGAGCCCGCTGAACGCTGCGGCGATTCCCGGCGTAACAATCAAAGCATCGATCCCCGCCGCAAGCGTTGCTGGAATCAGACGATCGGGAGATGCCAGCTCAGCCAACGGGGAAAGACCCGAGATTCCATGATCGAACGCCGCCATCACGGTTCTTCCATCGTTGCCGAATAGCCGATTGAGTCGAATCTGTTTGCCTGAGTTCATTTTTATAAGTTCTTTTTCTGAGTTCCTTGAAAAATCCAATCCTAGTTTTGACTTGTACTATCCGCATCCATCGCGCAGCGAAATCCAACTGCGCCGGACCGGTCGATGCTTGGAGCCATAAGCAGGTACTTGCTGTGTTCGGACAACTTATATGCCTGCGGAAAATACCAGCGTGAGCCTTGCGGCTGATAGTGACTGCCGCCGCGCAACACCGCGGCGCGCGTGTGCTCGTCCACGTATTCGTCTGTCCATTGCCAAACATTGCCGGTCAGGTCCATTACGCCAAAAGGGCTGGCTCCCTTAGGATGCGACGACACATCGCTGGCCGCAGCCATGTCGCGTCCAGTATCTGGTTTCGGAACCGCATCCGCTTCCCAATCATTTCCCCAGGGATAACTTCGACCATCCGTTCCCTGAGCCGCATACTGCCACTCCCACTCGTGGGGAAGACGCTTGCCTGCCCAGTTCGCATACGCGCGCGCATCCTCGATCGATACCCAGGTCACTGGCTTGTTTGCCCATCCTGCCGGATACGTTCCATCTTTCCAGTCCTTAAGAAAATTGTGATCGTCCGCCGGATGATATTTGGTTGCATCGAGAAAGGCCTTGAAGTCGGCATTCGTAACCGGATAGGTATCCATCCAGAATGATTTCATGTGAATCCTCTGGGCGTGGTACCTGCGTGGCGAGGGCTCCCACGGATATTGGACGTCAACTCCTTCATCGTTCATGCCTTCGATCTCAATGCCGGTGACCTGGAAAGTGAAATCGTCCTCCGGGATCTTGACCATGCTGGACGGCTGCTGCGAGGGCTTCGCGGTGGGTACGATTTCAGCCATTTTCTGCGGAAGAGTTTTCCAATCATGCGAAAAGCTGGAAAGGGGTCTCTGACTAAGATTTTTCATGACGGCCAGCAACTCTGCTACTTCGGAATCGTTGCCTCCTGATGTTTCAAGCACCGCGCCGTATCCCTCCGGCTCCATCGTAAATTCAATAACCGACTGTTCCCCCTCGCGCTTCGGACTTATTTCTTCGCCATGCCACAGATCAAAGTAGCGTTTCCCCGATCGGTAGGGCACAAGCCACTGCCGTCCTTCAACGGGGTAGTGGTTCCGATTAACCGCCGTCCACAGCGTCGCATTTTTTGTAGGAAATTCGCTCACATAAACCCCGAAGTGTTCTGTCGGAATATGCGGCACCCAATCCGGACTGATCAGGATCTTGCTGTACGCCCGTTCGATGGTCGCGGTGCGCCGCAGCGCCTCGGCGTCACGCGGCGTCATCTGATTCCAGATACCCCAGACGTTCTCCCAACTCTCGAAACCTACCCCGTTAAAGAATGCCTGTTGCAGGTCGTCGACGTGATCGTGAGACCACCGGTCGCACATGTTCACCATGTGCCGCGACTCCAGCCACTTGTAGCGGCTCACGGAAGGAACAAAACCATACGTCCAGTACCCCCAACTGGAGTTGTCGTAAGCCAGCATCTCATCGGCCGCAAGCGGCGCCTCGGGCTCAAGAGCCAGGGGATGGCCAATCTTGTCCGAGGCTCGCCGAAACGAGGCGGGCATTCCCTCCTGGGTGTCGCCGTTGATTCCGTCGGCATCCACCATCGCCAGTTCGCGAGCGATTGCATCCGCGTCCGGCAGTCCCTCGGCATGAGTCCCTTGATCCCAAACCATCACAGGAAACAGGACCCGAACCCCGCGCCGGTGAAAGTCGGCGACCATCTTGCGTACTCCTTCTACGCCCCCTGGCAAATCTCGAAACAGATCGTACTGGCTGCGGCTATCGATCCCCATGTTCGGATATGTGTGCCAGATCAACACACTGTCGATTCCGCCGTAGCGCCTCACCAGATCATCCAGGTAACGATCCACAGTGTATTGGCGAGTTTTGGGATCGTAGAAATACCGGTCGTGTACCATCATCTGCGGCTGGACGAAACTCGACTGCGTCCATTTCAGTTCCGGCCTGTCGTATTGCGAAGTCTCATAACCCATTCGGACCCAATGTTCCGTCCGCCAGTGGCGGATATCCGCTAGCCACTCGGCAATTTGGGCTGCGCTGCACGTCCGTGGCTTTCCGGGGGAGTTCCATTGCATGACCGGAGCGCAGTCGGGGCCAGGAATCTGCTCCCACACGGGAGCGAATGCAGTGTCCTGTGCATGGGCAATCACCCCGGACAACGCAACCGCGATCAAAGTGACGAGTATCCAAACAGGCCGCATGGCTTCACTCTACCCACGATGCGATCAACATGATGACGGAGAACCTCATTGTAGACGTCGGTTCCTCCGTTGAGGAGGAGCCCTCCGACTCGTCCGGTGACAGGTTCCAGAAATGAAGAGTAGAGCATGCGCATCACAACCCTTGTATCCAGCGCTACTTTGTATACAGCGCTACCGAATTGCTGAGAAGCTTGGATTATCGTGTGCGGCACTGGGCCAGCACGGTCTCGTGCGGATGCTGGCGATTTAGCAATCGCAAGCAAGAAGGTTCTTCGTTCCTAATCGAATTGTTCGAGTCACCCGGAGGCGCTACGTGACATTGGCATGGAAACGTTCAACGAGGTTCTCGTCGTCCTTGATTTGTCGTTCCGTCTTGTCATCACTTCTCTTTTTCCTCGCCTTCTCGTGGGCGCCTGCTTTCGGGCAATCAACCTTCGGGGAGATCATCGGCACGGTGCGGGATGCATCCGGCGCTATGGTGAACGGCGCCAAAGTGACTCTCGTCAACACCGGAACAGCCATCGAGCACGCGGTGACCACCGACAGCACGGGCTCTTATTCGTTTCTTAACCTCGAAGCCGGACAATACAAAGTGATCGTGACGCGAAGCGGTTTCGCCACGGTCGACATTTCAGACCTGCATCTCGAGGCGCGCGAAACCAAACGTGTGGATGCATCCTTGAAAGTAACTTCGACTGTGGAAACGGTGAATGTGGAGGGCGGTGCGATCGGTGTGATCACCACCGATGTTTCCAATATCGAAGCCAATCGTACGGGGCGGGAATTGGTCGATCTTCCAGTCGCGATTTATTCGCGGTCCACCGGTTCTACAAGCCCTATCTCGACTTTGACCACCCAGCCCGGTGTGCAAACCGACGGCAGCACACTGGTCATTCAGGGTACGACCTCGGCTTTGACCGCCATCACTCTCGATGGCATTAGTACGATGTCGATCGAATATGCGGGTCCGATCAACGAGCTATTCCCTTCTTTCAATTCGATCTCGGAAATGAAGGTGAGCGGATCAAACAACAACGCCGAGTTTAGCGGAGTCGCCGACGTCACCACTACATCCAGGGCCGGAACCAATGACTTTCACGGCGGGGTCTTCTGGAATGGCGAAAACGACGCGCTCGATGCCGGGGACCCATTCGCATCGAGCAAGCCGAAATTGATCCTGAACAATTTTGGAGCGTACGCCGGTGGACCCATCATCAAGGACAAGACTTTCTTTTTTGGCAGCTACGAAGGCTTGCGGCTTCCCCGAGAAACGCCCATCGTGACCAGTGTCCCGTCGGTCGCCATGCGCAGTGGAAATCTGTGTGCTTATTTGAATGACGCTTACGGAGCCGGCAAGACTATTTCCAATTACGACGGAAGTCAGATTCCGTGCAACGCCGTGCCCATCTCTCCCGTCTCGGCAAACATCCTCAAATATCTGATGCCGGCTCCAAACACGGGATCAACGGATAGCTTCGCCAATAACTATTCAGAAAACTTGGCCACCCCCATTTCCAGCAATCAGTTCGACACTCGTATCGACGAGCAGATCACGCCAACGCAATCGATCTTCGGCCGTTTGACCTACAAGAAACGGTCCGTCACTACCGCCCCCGATCCCTATCACCCGTTTTTCTGGGAGGTCGGAGGATCGCCATCCACCGGACCCTTTTCTCAGCCCGAAACCGATACGGCGTTGACCCTCGCCTACAACTTCACCATCACACCATCGTTGCTGAACGAGCTTCGCGGCGGGTTCAGCCGCTCCCATCTGGCAACCACCCTGGATGTGAACTCGCAAACCATACTGAACGAACTTGGGCTCACCGGCATCCCGAACGTAAGCCCTTATGGCGCCGTTCCCAATGTTCTATTCGGTGGCGTGGACGGAGGCTTTCAGCAGACCGGTGGAGCGAATCCCTCAACTCAAATCAGCAATACAGTTGAGCTTTCCGACAATCTCACATGGGTCAAGCATGCCCATACCTTCAAGTTTGGATTTGACTTCCGGCGCCTGAGCGACCATGACGACAATGCATTCGGAAGCATTCGGTCTGGACAATATGCCTTCGATGGTCAATCTTCCGCCGTTGGAACCACCATCGGCGATCCATATACCTCATTCCTGCTTGGCTATCCCGACTACGAACTTATCACGTTGATCCACGACGATAAGATGAACGGATTAGGCTATGCTTACGGCCTGTTTGCCCAGGATGACTGGAAGGTGACGCCGAGTCTCACTCTGAATCTGGGTCTACGCTACGAACTTCATCCTCCGATGCGCGATACGGGATACAACAACGGAGCGCTCTTGCCCGACTACCAGGGGAATCCCCACCAGACCGCGCTTGTTGTTCCAAACCAACAGGCCGTGGGCATGGCCGATCCCGGGTTGTTGGGTTCAGTTCCCAATACGCCTTTACTGACTGCGGCTCAGGCAGGCATCCCCTCCGCTCTGCGCTTCACGGACAAGAATGATTTTGGTCCGCGCGTTGGATTTGCCTGGCGTCTTTTTGGCAACGATAGAACCGTACTCCGCGGCGGCTACGGCAGATTCATCGAGGCTCCGCTGGGCTTCGCCTTAGTTGCCGGCTGGGCCACGACGACGAGCTACATCCCTTACTACGGCAACGGTTATAGCGGCCCCAATAATACAGGGACACCGGTCATCTCTTTTCCCTCCCCCTGGCCGACTCCCATCGATCAAGCGGAGCCTGGCGGCGCCAGCTTCTATTATGCTTTTCCAGTTCACTACCGGGATCCGAGCGTCCAGCAATGGAATTTAACTTTTGAGCATGAGTTGGGTTTTGATACCGGCCTGCGGCTCTCTTACATCGGCAACCACGGCAGCAATTTGGAAGTAATGCAGGACTTGAATCAGGTTCCAGCCAACACGCTAGGCTACGCCGTCGCCGGTGCCAATCGGCCTTACCAGGATTGGACCATTATCGAGAGCGTCGCCAATGCCGCGAAAAGCAACTACAACAGCGGGACTGCGGATGTGCACAAACGCTTTGGCAATGGCTTACAGTTTGAAAGTAGCTATGTTTACACCCGCGACCTCTCGACCGCAGGTGGTGGAAATCCGACTGCTCTGGCCGTGCAACCCGCCAACTTTGTGACAGATCGGTTCAATCCCGGGTTGGATTACGGAAACGTCATCTATGATCGCCGTCACCGCTTCCTGACCACTCTTCTTTACGATCTTCCCTTTGGAAAGGGGAGGAAATTTCTGGGCAATGCAGGTGGAGTCGTGAATGGAATCGTCAGCGGCTGGGAAGCCGGTGGCGTGCTCGTGTTTCAGAGCGGACCGTTCCTCACGGCGTATCAAACCAGTTGCGACTCTGCCGGCACGAACATCATCACGGTCACCGGGTCGGCTCGAGCAGATATCGTCCCAGGGACTTCGATGTATGCTCCTGGTGGCACAAAAAATGGAGGCTTCCCCCAATTTTTGAACCCGCAGGCATTTTCTATACCGGGGCTCGATCAGGGTGGTAATTGCAACGCGATCGGCCGCTTCGGCGATGCTGGCGTCGGTAGTGTGGTGGGTCCGGGCACAAAAGTAGTTTCCATGTCTTTGATCAAATCCGTTGCCCTTACAGAGAGAGCAAAACTCCAGGCCGGGCTGGAGGCATCGAACCTGTTCAATCATCCGAACTATGCTCCTCCCGCCATGCAAGTGGGAACGAGTGGTTTCGGAAGCATTAACGCGGTACAGACTGCGGAAGGTGCTGGACCCCGGATCCTCGAATTCACCGCACGCATAAGCTTTTAGACCTCGGCGATCCTTCCGATGGTTCCATTAGCTTGGCGTTCGAATGTCGTGGAAAAATGGCGGAAGCGAGTGGGAATCGAACAGACACCCTAATGTAGTTTCATGTACTTAGCCAGCGGCAGATGGCATCTTACGCGGCTAATTCGGCCTAATTCGGTGTTAACGGCACGGAGAAATTCGAATTCACAAAGGTCCAATGCAGGGAACCATTTGGGCTTGCCACTGCTTTGAATTGGAATGATTGATGTCTTCGTAAATGCCGCCACATGATCGGATAAAAAGAGTAGCTAATGGTAATGCTCAGATCAGCACTTGTGATATCCCATACCCCGCCAATGATGTGTCCGCTAGTATTTCCAGACTCAATCGCCCTGAAGCAGGGAAGGGTTGCTCTCCCGGAGTGTGCGAGATATTCGGCGAAGTTTGGAAAACGAATTGGTCAGCTATTCGGTAATGCAGTTTCGTTTCAAGATTTGGCTCACAAGTAGCATCGAGATTGGCGATTGGTACATAACCTTCATCCACAACCAGAAAGAGGGCCAAATATGGATTGCCTTCATAGGAAGGCATATTCTTGAACGGAGAGCCAAGGATATCAATTGGCGAAAGCCCCTATTATGCCGATCAGCGTCAAGACCGCGCCTACGCGTCTTGTCCATTTTTTCTGAAGCCGCGACCGCATTTTATGCGATTCCCGCGACTTTTCGTCACTTTTGGGGAATGGTCTGTTATCCGGCCCATACAGAATCCGTTTATCGTCCGACATGAGCGACAATTTTACGCCGCGTCTACTCCGATTACGGCAAACACTTTTTTCCCCCGCCTCTAAGGCTGTTTTCGCTACCATCCCCACATTTGCAAAACTACCGAGAATTTTGGCGCTGTACAACTTGACCCCGCTGAACTCACCGAAAGAGTTGCTGAATTCCCAGGATTTATTGTCTGAGGTGACGATACTGACCCACTCGTTGTCACAAGCCCAACCGTTCTTGGACACACAACGGTTTGCGAGATCGTACCGCCTGACACCTGAATTGTTGGAGCCGTAGTGCAAGTTCCTCCAGTAATATTGCGACACGACAATGAATTAAACCAAGATTGCTGGTCGAGCGACGCGGCGTAACTGCCGATCACAGTGCCAGGGGAATAGGACCCAAAAGTGTCCAAGAAGCCAAATGGGATGTCAACCGCTGCAATCGGCACGTTACAGTCTGCGCAATAAATGTGCACGCCATTTGTAAAGGCACCTCCAGCGGCCACTCCTGGACCTGTAATGGCGTATCCGTTGCCACCGGTCTGATTCTCGCCGGTAATAGCGCCCGCATTGTAACCAAATGTAGACATACCATCTACATACACTACGGCGCTATTAGACGAACCCACTAAGTTAAAATCAATCGCGAGTGTATCTTTGAATGACGATGCGCCATTCACAATCTGCAGGCAATATGAAACCGCCCGAAAGGCTGTTTGGCAGTAAAAACTTAATCGCGCATGTTGAAAACTATTCGTACAGTTAGAAGTACTACAGTTCTTACTGAACTCAATCCCGATTAGATTTTCGTGGAAGATACTCCCAGTGAAATCCAATTCTTCCGTAAAGTAGTTTGTATTCTTGACCAATACTGCCATATCACCGGCGGAGATCATTCCTTGGAAATAGTCGCGAAGAATTCTATAGCCATGAGCAATGTTGCCCACACTCAAAATACTTTGATTGGTTGTTGGTGAAGACTGAGCTACAAACGAGCAGTCTACAACTCCACCGACACCGCCTGCCGGGCTATCGTTGATTCCATTGGGGTCGAGTACGTTAATCCAAGATGCCGCTGATCCGGTGTATTGGAGAGTTGCACCTGGTTCACAGGATAGTGTTACCAGAGAAAGTAAAACCCCGTCTCCAACCTGCTTAGCGAACGTTTGTATAACATCTGAATTGGCAATACGAATCGTTCCATATGGATAATTCACACTACCGTTATTGACCGTCCGATAAGAAATCGTTGGCAACTTAGCCACAGCGGCATTGATTTGAGCGCCGAGATCAGCAGCGCCCCAGGTCGTCGAGCAGGCAGGAGACACAATAGGTGTGTTATTTACAATGCAGGAGTCTAGTGCAGGCAGGGCTGTTTTCCCGGTCAGTTGCGCAGCCGCAAAGCCAC
>Ga0209221_1000036_pt1 | contig 75768 bp, 61 predicted proteins | sample BlaSpr_A8_Ref_O2_FD_187989 | JGI IMG/M metagenome (GOLD analysis project Ga0209221, IMG submission 187989) | Forest soil microbial communities from Thunder Bay, Ontario, Canada - Black Spruce, Ontario site 2_A8_Ref_O2 (SPAdes) (version 2) | ecosystem: Environmental > Terrestrial > Soil > Boreal...
CGGTGCGGGACAGGCCCTGTTGAAATAAAAGAGTGTTCTGGTGAACAAAGCCGAGGGGGACAAACTCGGTGAAGCCTCTCGTTTCGTTCTGGATTTCTCGAAGCAGCAGCATTTGCCGCACCCAGTGTTCCGGGGTTTCGGCGTGGCCATACATCATCGTGGAAGTGGTGTGAATGCCGAGGCGATGCGCGGAGCGAATGACTTCGATCCACTGCGCCGTGCTGAGTTTGTTGGCGGAAAGAATATGCCGGATTTCGTCGTCGAGGATTTCTGCCGCGGTTCCGGGTAGAGTGTCGAGTCCGTTGTCGCGGAGCATCGCAAGATAGTCAGGGAGCGGCATGCCAGTGAGTTCTACGCCGTAGGTGATTTCCATCGGCGAGAAGGCATGGATGTGCATGCTGGGAGCGATACTCTTCACGGCGCGGAGAATGTCGCGATAGTAATAAGGAGGCAGACCGTGTGGCAGGCCGCCCTGGATGCAGACTTCGGTAGCGCCGATTTGCGCGGCCTCCAAGGCCTTTTGCGCGACGTCTTTAGGTTCGAGGAAGTAGGTGTCGGATTCGCGTGGGCCGCGGCTGAAGGCACAAAACTTGCATCCCACGAAGCAAATATTAGTGAAGTTGATATTGCGGTTAACGACGTAAGTGACGAGATTGCCGCAGAGTTCGGAGCGCAGCAGGTTCGCGGCCGCCAGCAGGCCGAGCAGGTCGTCGCCTTCGGCGTGCGCTAGGCCATAGGCTTCTTCTCGAGAGACGGAATCGCCGTTTTGAGAGTCGAGGATTTTCTCGATGGAGGATCGAATGGCGGGCGTGACCACAGAGGCGACATCGGGCCAGGCGAGGGTGGGGAAGTCTTCCAGTTCCGAGATTGAGAGCGGCCGAGGCACAGATTTCTCCAATGCTGATATTCCAAGTTACTCCTAGGAATGAGGCTTTGGCGAGGGGCTAGCGGAACAGGTCGGTCGCGACGGGGCGCAAGAGGTCGCGAGAGCGGCTGCTGCGGGAATATTCGTAGGAAAATCCGCGAACGATGCAGGCGGGGGTGCGATTGAGTTTGCCGCAAATCAATCCGGCGGCCGCCGCTAGTTCATCCGCAATGGCTTCGAGGCTGGCGTGCAAAGTGTAACCGTGGGGATCGTGGCGGCCGCGGTCGTCGCGCAGCGGCTTCATTCCAGCAATACCGATACAGCAATCGACGAGGCCCTCGCGCCAGGGGCGGCCGAAGGTATCGGTGATGAGTACGGGAATGTGCAAGCCGGTACGCTCTTTGAGTTCGCGATGGAGGGCGCGCGCGGAACGATCTGCATCAATAGGCAGAAGAAGAGCGTGCTCGCCGCCATCGACGTTTGAGACGTCCACGCCGCTGTTGGCGCAGATGAAGCCGTGATGGGTCTCGGTGATGAGAACGCCGTTCTTGCGGCGGATAACGGCGCTACTTTCGCGCAAAGCGAGTTCGATGACGCGAGGATCGAGCTGATACTGCTTAGCCCACGCGACGGAAGCGGCGGAAGGTTTGACGGTGGCGAGCTCAACGAGGCGGCCTTCGGCTTTGGAGACGATCTTGTGTTTCACAATTAAGATATCGCCGGATTCGAAGGCGAGGTGGTCGCGCTGCAAGAAGTTCAGCAACTCATCGGCTAGTGAATCGCCGGGTTTGATCTGGTTGGCGAATGAGATAGCGATGAATCGGATTTCGGGAGAATTGCGTTGTGGCAATTTGCTTTTCCTGGGAGAAGTAGCGGAAGATGCCGCGCGTTGGATCACAATTTCTCCGTCAGGTGACCGAGCCGGCCTTGGGAGGCCCACTGGCGAAGGAGTAGCTGGCTGCGGGTTTCGCCGGGATGGGCGAGCAGATCATGGATGTCCGATGGATTGTCCACATCGAGCGCGATGCCCGGAAATTGCAACACTAAACAAGGTTTGCCGGTGGCTTGCGCGGCGGCGAGATGTGGCTTGAAGCTGTCATTGCCGAAGCGAAGCGGGAACAAATCGGCGGGACGGCGAAGGGCGGCGTTGGTTCCGCGACCATCGGCCGCGGGCACAAGAACAGAACCTTCACTTGGAGCTTGCGCGAAAATCTGTTCGAGCTCGGTGAATCGGATCAGGGGAATGTCGCCGGGTATCACCAGGGTGCTTGCCATACTGCGAGCTACACACAGGCGTGTTGCCATTTCGATAGCCGCAGTCTCGCCGGCATTTGCGCGGTCGGGAATCACTTCGAAATCATATTTTTCCGCTAATTCAAATGCGGAAGGATCGTCGGTGACGAGCGCGCAGGGCGGGCGGTTCGGCCATTCCGCAATAGCGCTGGCAACGTCATGCAGCATGGCGCGAGCAAGCTCGGTGCGGGAAGGCTGGTCGAGCAGGGAAGCCAGGCGCTGCTTGGCCGTGGACAAATTCTTAACCGGGATGAGGATCACGGCTGTTGAGCGCGAGCGCGGGCCGCGGGCGGCTGAGGATCGGTGTCGCTGGGAATTGCAGCGCTGGAAGATTTTGTGATTGTAGCGGAGAGAACCGCCCGGGCGAGCGCGGCTTTGTCCTCAGCTGTGCGCATGATGGTCTGAGCGCAGTGCACTTGCAAACCGTCCCTGCTAAGAGCATCTGCCGCGGCAGTGTCGCGCGTGTCGCAAATCATTAGATCGAGAAAATCTTCGTAGGCCTTCGCGACTCCGGCGATAGAGCAGGGCAAACCTTGTGCCTTCATCAAAATACCCGCAGGGCCTGCAACTGGGGCGCTGCCTACGATGGGGCTGATGGCGGCGACTTTGCCGCGGGCGCGGGTGAGAGCTTCGCGAATGCCAGGCACAGAAAGAATCGGACCGATGCTGGTGATGGGATTGCTGGGGGCGAGAATGACGGCGTCGGCGGCCAGGATGGCTTCGATCACTCCTGGTGCTGGCTCGGCATCTGAAGATCCCGCGAAGCGCACGGAGTTCACCGGATCTTGAAACCAACGCTGTACGAAATATTCTTCGAACGATAACTCCCCGGATGGCGTGTCCACGCGAGTTTCCACACGCGAATTGCTCATGGGGAGGATATTTGCTTTCACGCCGAGCTTCTCACAAATCATCGCCGTGGCTTCGGAAAGTGTCTTGTCTTCGGCAAGCAGGCGGGAACGCAGTAAATGAATGGCAAGATCGCGATCTCCGGTGTGGAACCACGTAGGTTCGCCGAGTTGGCCCATGGCCTGGAGACAGAGGAAGGTATCGCCGCGCACGCCCCAGCCGCGCTCACGGCTCAGCAGGCCGGAAAGAACATAGGTGATGGAATCGATGTCGGGTGAGACGTAGAGTCCCCACCACAGCAGATCGTCGCCGGTGTTCACGACCAGAGTGATTTCTTCGGGCGGAATGACTTGCCGGAGACCATCGACAAACTTGGCGCCGCCGGTGCCGCCGCTCAGGACACAGATCATGCGGCGGTCCTCTTTTCGTTTTCTTTTTCTTTTGTGCTTTCTTCTTTTGCAATGGCGAGGCCGGTAGGGTCAGTTGCGTTCATGAGCCGTTCCGCGAGCCGGCCAGTTTTAGGGGTAGAAGACAAAAATTCGGGATATACAGGTAGTCGTTGACGCAACTGGAATCCCTTGGCTTCCGTCCGCAGGCGCAGTTGTTCGAGGTGCGGCCAGGGTTTTTCGGGATTGATATAGTCAGGCGTCAGCGGAGAAATCCCTCCCCAATCGTTAATGCCAGCATCCAGCAACTCATCATAATACGGTGCGTTGAGGTTGGGAGGAGCCTGGATATTGACGTTGGGCATTAACAAACGAGCTACCGCAATGGTGCGTAGCATGTCGCTTTGCGTGGGCTCGGGGGATTGAGCCATGGGGATGTACGGCTTGGCGCGGAAATTCTGGACAATGACCTCCTGAATGTGACCGTAACGCTGGTGCAGATCGCGAATCGCCAGTAACGTATCGACGCGATCTTCCACGGTTTCTCCGATGCCGATCAGCAGGCCGGTAGTAAAGGGGACTTGCTGCTTCCCGGCTTCCTCGATCGTACGAAGGCGTTTGGCGGGTAGCTTATCGGGAGCATTGTCATGGGCCGCGCCGACATTTAACAGCGCCGGGTTGGTGGATTCAAGCATGAGTCCCATGCTGGGCGAGACGGCGGCTAGGCGCGTAATCCATTCCGCGCTTAGCAGTCCGGGATTGGGATGCGGTAGCAGGGTGGTCTCCCGAAGAATGAGTTCGCACATGGCTTCGAGATAATGCAGCGTTGATTTATAGCCGAGATGCCGCAGCGTGTCCCGCATCTCGGGGAACAGGAGTTCTGGTTTATCGCCCAGGCTGAAGAGCGCTTCGGTGCAGCCAAGTTTTTCCCCCTCTCGCGCGACGGCCAGCACGTCTTCCGGAGTCATGGTATGAGCGCCGGGTTCTCCGGGATCGCGGCGGAAGGTGCAGTAGCCGCAGTAGTCACGGCAGAGATTAGTGAGTGGCAGGAAAACTTTGCGAGAATACGTGATCACGCCTGGTTTGAAATTCTCTTTGGCGGCGCGTGCCGCAGCGAGGAGAGCGGGAAGATCAGGGTCGGCGCATGCAATCAAACTGAGTGCCGCATTGCGCGAAATGCCAGGCGACGCTGAACCCCTACCGATGGAAGTTGAGATCACAAGCTTGTCTTGTTCCTGCGAACCGGCTTCAAGTTGTAACTGTTTACGATGCATCGAATCATACATGAGTCGCCTTTCTCAGAGAGGCTGCGAGCGTCGCGCTGGCGTGATAATGTAGGCAGTCGCGGGAGGAATCTCGTAAAAGTTTATGAGCCTTAGCCGGGCAGATTTCAGAAAAGCGATGGGAACCTTCGCCACGGGAGTATGCATCATTACCGTGGATCTGGATGGCGAGGTGCACGGGATGACCGCCAACGCTCTGACCTCAGTGTCGCTCGATCCTCTGCTTTTGCTGGTGTGCGTGGACCACAATGCCCGCACCCATGCCCATCTGCACACCAAAAAGCGGTTTGGAATCAACATTCTGGCGGAGAACCAGCGAGCGATATCGGAGTATTACGCGCGGTCGTTAGAGGTTCAACAGGATGCGGATGCGGTAGCGGACGCGCGATTTGACCGAACTCTCCATGGCACTCCGGTATTGCAGGGAGCACTGGCCTACCTGGAGTGCCGCCTGAAATCGACCTACGAGGCTGGAGATCACACGATTTTTATTGCAGACGTGGAAGATGTGGCTGTCCGGGAGGGTGAGCCGCTTCTTTTCTTCAGAGGCAAGTACCGGGAGATCGGTGGGGAGACGGCGGAGTAGAAGTAAAATGGCCCGACGCCCTCTGAGGAGAACGCCGGGCCGGGGGACTCGCAGACTTTGATTCATAATCGGCTGCGGACCTCTTTGGAGCAAGGTTGGATGTCACCGAACCGTTGTGACGGACGTCACAAACAGGGATTCACGTGCGAGACGCCGCCACTTTTTCTTTCAAAAGACATCTAATGATACTGAGAAAACAATGTTTCAAGCGGGGATTTAATGACAGAAAAATTGGCAAAAAGCGATTCGGAGTGGAAACAACAGCTCACGCCGGAGCAGTACCGGGTGACGCGCGAGGCTGGAACGGAACCGGCATTCACCGGCAAGTATTGGAATACAAAGGATGCGGGAACGTATCACTGCGTATGCTGCGGCGAGCCGTTATTCGATTCCTCAACCAAATTTAATTCGGGCACAGGCTGGCCCAGTTTTTACCAGCCCACGGCGGATCACAAGGTAGAGGAGCACAAGGATTCCAGCTATGGCATGGTTCGAACGGAAGCTCGATGTGCTAAATGTGGCGCACATTTGGGGCACGTGTTTGAAGATGGCCCCACGCCTACTGGCCTTCGGTATTGCATGAATTCAGCGGCGTTAGACCTGAAGCCGAATGAAGGGAAAGAGAAGAAGTAGTTCGTATTATCATCCCGAGCGCAGCGAGGGACCTTGGTTTCTGCTTGGAGTATAAAAACCAAGGTCCCTCGCTGCGCTCGGGATGACAATCATAGGCGTGGAAAGAAAATAGGGCACGCATGGCGCGTGCCCTATTTTGTGTTTGCCGATTTTGTGACTAAACGTTAGATAAGTCTTAAGCTCCGGCGACTGCTGCCATCGCTTTTGGAGCTTCCGCCATGGCAGTCGTTGGCGCCTCGAACGATTTCGACTGAGATTGGGCCTGATTCTTATCCTTTTGCTGGCCAGTGCGCACCTGGATCCCGCCCTTCACGACGGCGCCGTCCTCTACGCTGATACGTTCGGTGGCAATGTTGCCGTTGACGATGCCTTCGCTGCGGATATCGACTCGGTCGCTGCATTCGAGATTGCCGGTAATTTTGCCCATGACCACAATTTCGCGGGCCGCGATATCAGCCTGAACGACGCCATTGCGCCCAATGGTGACACGGTTGTTCGACAGGGTGATCTTGCCCTCGACACGGCCATCGATATAGAGAGCTTCGGTGCCGCTGATCTCGCCTTTGATGACGAGCGAGCGCCCGATGGTGGCCTGTTCGATCGGTGCGGTGGTGGTCTTCACGGGGTTGTAAGAATTGGGGTTCGAGGCGGGCGAAGTGGACCGGACCGCCTGTGAATTATCCGGGGACTGAAGCATGCGACCTTCCTTATAGTTTCCGCCCGGCGCGACCTGGTGACGCCGACCTTGCGGGTGAGGATCTTGGGCTTTGGGTTGGTGGTGTCCCGTTGGCCACCCCGAATATCGCACGCCGGTAAGCGGGGTTCGAGATTACGGAAGAGACTGTACTGGAGAACAGGTTTGTTAGGATTCCTGGAGCGATTGGCTTAGTTCTTCCCACTCGGCGATAGCCGCGGCATGAGACACTTTGTGCTCTTCGAGTTGGTCTGACTGGCGCTGACTCTCCTCGGCGCTCACGAAGTTCTGCAGAGCGGTTTCACAATTCGCGATGGCGTCCTCGGCATGGCTGATCTGGCCTTCGAGTTCGCGAATTCGATCTTCCACCTGCTTGCGCTTGATGGGATTCAGGCGTTTTGTTTTTGCACCCGCCGAGGTGGCCGGCGCTGCGGGAGCATCCCTCCCTGGTGCGTGGTTACCGTTCGAAGGTGGGGGAGGCGACGGCTCCGAGGATTTGAGTTGCTGCCGAATGGCTTCATTCTGCTTGGCGCTTCCGCCTTGCTTTCGCCACAAGTAATCTTCATAGTTGCCGGGATAGACTTCGACTTTTCCCTCGCCGATTTCGAAAACGCGCGTGGCTAGCTTATCGATGAAGTAGCGATCATGGGAGACAAAGACGACTGTCCCCGTGTATTCCATGAGCGCCTCCAGCAGAACGTCTTTGGCGCGGAGATCGAGGTGGTTGGTGGGTTCGTCAAGCAGCAGAAAATTTGCGGGGTGCAGCAGCAGACGAAGCAAAGCGTAGCGTCCGCGCTCGCCGCCGGAGAGCACTCCAATTTTCTTGAAAACGTCATCTTCAGAGAAGAGAAAACATCCAAGCAGGCTGCGGAGTTCGGTTTGAGTGGAACCCGGCGAAGCGTTCCCGAGATCATCGATCATGCGGGCTTCGGGATCGAGTTCCTTGTATTGGTCCTGGGCGAAGTAATCGGCCTGCACGTTATGGCCGAGGCGGTATTCTCCCGTGGTGGGCAACTCCGTGCCAGCCAGAAGCTTGATGAGGGTAGATTTTCCCGCGCCATTGATTCCTACGAGCGCGATGCGGTCGCCTTTTTCAATCAGGAAATTTACGCGGCTGAAAACTTCTTTGGCGCTTCCGTCGGCTTTTGTATAGGTCTTGGCCACACCTTCGAATTCGGCCACAATGCGGCCGCTGGGCTTGGGCTGCGGGAAGGAAAAGTGAATCGTTTTTTCTTCCGGCGGAACTTCGATGCGCTCGATCTTTTCCAGTTCTTTGATGCGGCTCTGCACCTGCTTGGCTTTCGTTGCCTGATAGCGAAAACGGTTGATGAACACTTCCAATTGCTCGATGCGATCACGCTGATTGCGGTAGGCGGCTTGCAGTTGTTCGTTGCGTTGGGTTTTCTGGGTCAGAAATTTGTCGTAGTTCCCGGTGTAAAACCAAAATTTCTTGTTCCAGATCTCCGCGATTTTGTTTACGGTTACGTCGAGAAAATAGCGGTCATGGGAGATCAGCACGAAGGCGTGCGGATAATTATGCAGATATTCTTCCAGCCAGTTGCGGGCTTCGAGGTCGAGATGGTTGGTGGGCTCGTCGAGCAGCAGAAGATTCGGTTTCTGCAGCAGCAGCTTTCCTAATGCCAATCGCATCTGCCAGCCGCCGGAAAATTCTTCGGTTGGGCGGTTCCAATCTTCTTTGCGAAATCCCAGGCCCATCAATACTCGCCCCACATCGGCCTCGATCGAATATCCGCCGTGCGTCTGAAATTCGTGCTCCAGGCTGTGGTAGCGATCGGCTACTCCAGAATATTCCGCACTGGTGTGGTCGAGTTCGGAGATACGGTTGAGCAGCGATTCCATCTCCAACTCCATGGCTTTCAATTCGCTGAACACCGACATGCACTCGGCAAAAACCGTGCGGCCGGAAAGAGAAAGGCCATCCTGCGGAAGATAGCCGGCGGTGGTTCCTTTGGCGACAATGAGCGAGCCGTAGTCCAGGGAGTCCATTCCGGCGAGGACTTTCATGAGCGTGGATTTGCCGGTTCCGTTGGCACCGACCAGGCCGACGCGGTCGCGGGGCGTAATCAGCCAGTCGGTGTTTTCAAATAGAAGTTTGTGGCCGAAACGTTTTCCGGCACCGGAAAGCTGGATCATGGGCTGGATTCATCGTCTCACATTCATGGGTGGGGTCGCGAGTGGCGTGCGATGCGAAAGGAAAAACAACCAGGAAGCGAGCCAAACGCGCGATTCTTTTGTCGGAAGGAACGCTTGCTCAGGATGACAATCAAAGGTCTAGCGGCTGAGCGTGCGGGAATGGCGGTGTTCGGGATACTGGCCCCATAGCTCGCTGTGAAAGTGAATACGTTCCAGAGCGCGGTCAATAACTGCTTCCGTTTCGCGGGCATATTTTACTTCGCGGCCTTTGGCTAATTTTTTCTTGGCATCTTCTGGAGAGAACCAGGTGGGATTGCGCATGGGTTCTTCCCGGCCGCGCAAATCATGAATCTCCATCAGGAAAGCTTTGACTACAAACTCCTGCACGCCCTCGGGCTGCCAAAATATGCCCTTGGAATGTAGATAAAGATGAAAGTGACGGGGTTCGATGGTTCCGTAAGCGCCCGCCTCTTCGGCCGCTTCCCGCTCGGCGGCCTGGCTATGGGAGAGCCGCGCATCGGTTGAACCCTTGGGAAAGGTCCACTTATTTCCGCCGTTGGTGTTGACCAGCAGAAACTCCACAGCAGGTCCGCGCCTGCGGAAGCAAACAGCGGCAACCTGCAGTGGAAGCGATTTTGAAGCCCGCGCTGCACCCATGGCCTCGACCTCTCCTGCAAACAGGTTACTGGAATGATATTTCATGAATGTTAAATGCAACAATTATTGTGCAGGGTAGTTACTGTAGTTCCGAATTGAGAACGGCGCGGATAGGGGCTATTCTGTAAATTCCGCTCGGAATTACGCTTCCAATAGGCAGGGCAAGTTGAAAGCTGCCGTATTAAGAAGTCCGAAGCAGTCTCTTCAAATCGGAGAAAATGCCACGCCCCAGGCTGCTGCCGGTCAAGTCTTGCTTCGAGTGCGAGCTTGCGGAGTATGCCGGACCGATCTCCACATTGTTGAAGGAGACCTGCCGCCCCGAAAACAACCGCTGATTCCCGGCCATCAGATCGTGGGAGACATTGTAGAGGGCGCTACGGCCGAACTGCCGGTGGGCACGCGCGTAGGCGTGTCCTGGATTGGCGGAGTGGATGGAAGCTGTGCCTACTGTCGGCGCGGGATGGAAAATCTTTGCGATGCGCCTGTGTTTACGGGATACACGGTCGATGGCGGGTATGCGCAGTATGCCGTTGCCCGCAACGATTTTGTATTCAAGCTGCCGCAGGAATTGGACGACCTGCATGCCGCGCCGCTACTCTGCGCCGGGATCATCGGATTTCGCAGCCTGCGCGTAGCCGGCGTGGAACCCGGCGACCGGGTTGGACTCTTCGGCTTTGGATCATCGGCGCATCTGGCGATTGCGGTGCTGCATTCGTGGAATTGCGAAGTATATGTCTCCACGCGGGGCGCTTCGCATCGCAAGCTGGCTGAGTCTCTAGGCGCGAAGTGGGTGGGCGGCGAAACTGACAAGCCGCCATACGAACTCGACCGCGCAGTGACATTTGCGCCCAGCGGAGAGGTGGTGATCGCCGCGCTTTCCAGCTTGCGCAAGGGAGGAGTGGTGGCGATCAACGCGATTCATCTCGACCGTATTCCTGAGTTTGACTATGACATCCTGCTGTGGGGCGAGCGCCAGATTCGCAGCGTCGCCAACATGACGCGGTCGGATGCACGCGACTTTCTTAAGATCACCGCTGACATTCGGTTGCAGCCAAAGGTGACTGTATTTTCTTTGGATAATGCGAATGAAGCACTGGCGGCAGTTAGAAATGATGCCATCGACGGAGCTGCGGTGATCCTTCCGTAGAGTTTTGTGTCTGCGAACTGGTTGGGTAAGGGGCAAGAATCGTCAAAAACGAGTCAAAGAAGAGTGGCGCCCGCGCGGAGAGCGCAGGCGGAAGGAGAAGCAATTGGTCGGGGCGCGCGGATTTGAACCGCGGACCCCCTGCGCCCAAGGCAGGTGCGCTACCAGGCTGCGCTACGCCCCGACATGACTAGCAGAATTGATTCTAAAGTAGTTTCCGGCTTGCTTCCACTCTGAACTCCGATTCCTGGCCTCGACCCTGCACTTTCCTTGCATTTAATCGCCGATTGCAGGAGAACTCGGCGCTTCTGATCATCTACTCTTACTTCTTGAGCGGACATTTCATTCGCAAAGACGATCCTCGCAATGTTAAGTAGATGTTCTGGCGCATGAGCTGCGATCGTTCGTTTTCCAGATTCAGAACACACCTTTCGGACACTCCCATTTGGCCGCAATCGCTAACTGCTTGGCAGCAGTAACTCATGGCGTGGTTGGCCAATTGCTCCGTCATTTGCATGCGAAAGCTACGGCAAAAAATTGAAGGACACTGCTACGCCCAACCCCTACATTGGATTTTCGCGCTGGGACTTCTGGCGATCATCTTCCTGTTCCTGCTGAACCCGAAAGCCTCGGCGCAAAGTTGTTCGGGGACGGGGACGGGCGGCTGCCAGCAGGTATCGTGTCCGAATGGCGGCACGACTTCGGTCAGCGGCACTGTTTACGCGCCTGACGGGACCGACGCTCTGCCCAACATTCTCGTCTACATTCCCACCACGGCATTGACGGCGTTTACCGACGGAGTGTCGACGACGAATCCGGTGGTTGACGACGCGGCCACGCTGGTTTCCGGCTCGCCCCTGGTGCAGGCGACAAGCGCGGCGAACGGCACCTTCACGGTGACGAATGTTCCGCCGGGGTCAAGCATCCCGCTGGTGATTCAGGCCGGGCGCTGGCGGCGCGAGTTTGTGATTCCGACGGTTGCTTCGTGCTCCAACACCACGCTCACTACAGTGACGCAAGGGGGATCGAGCAGTCTTGCCGGCTATGGAGAAAGCACTTCCGTCCGTTTCGCGCAGACGCAGGGAGAAGGCGACATTCCGAAGATGGCACTGGTAACCGGGCATGCCGACTCACTGGAGTGCTCGTTGCGCAAGGTGGGCATTGCGGATAGCGAATTCACCGACTATACCGTCAATGTTTCCTCCGGAGGCTCGGCCCCGGGCCGGGTAAATCTTTTTCAAGGCACTGGAAATTCCGGAGTCAGCGCCGGCACGACAACCCACACGGAAAGCACCCTGGTGGGCAGCACCAGCACTGACTTCAGCGGGTCGCTGCTGGGTAGCTATAACGTGCTGATGCTCCCTTGCCAGGGCAATGGAACCAATTACTCGACTGAGGACGGGCGCACCAATGCGATCGCTTTTACCGGAGCCGGCGGCCGCATCTTCGCGACTCACCACAGCGCTTTTTATATCAATCAGGATGCTGCGATCGATGGAGCTGCCAACTGGACTTCGGACAGCACTCTGGGCAATGCCAACGGAACGATTAATACGGGGTTTTCGAGCGGCAATACGATGGCTGAGTGGCTGCAAGATATAGGCGCCACGACCACGCAGGGGCTGGTTGCGATGACCAGCCTGTTTAACGATCAGACCGGTGTGAATCCGCCAACCCAGGCCTGGACGACACTCACTTCTAATTCCTCCGACGTTTTGCAATTCTCTTTCTACACGCCGGTGGGCGCAGCTACCTCCGCTCAATATGGCCGGGTGATGTTCAACGAGTACCACGTAGATAGCAGCAATAGCGGCAGCTCGCAGATCTTTCCCGCGGAATGCACCGGCACAATGGCGAAGACTTCGCCGATGTCTGCGCAAGAGCACATGCTGGAGTACAGCCTGTTTGATTTGATGAATTTTGCGGTGCCGGTGGCGAGCACCGATATTGCCATCGTCCTTACGCCGTCTCCGTCGTCATTCACCGGAGGCGATCCGGCCGACACGATCAACGTGGGAGTGACCAACGATGGAACCTCGACGATTGCAATCAGCCCGACGGTCACATTGTCGGTGACGCTTCCAGCCGGTTTGACGGCGTCCGCCATGACAGACCCGTCGGGAAACTGGAGCTGCAACGTGAACACTTTGACCTGCACGCTGCTCAACCCTCTGGCAGCGAGCGGGAGCAACTCGGTGACGTTGACCGTGGCAGTCGCGGCCAACGTCACCGCGGGGAATGTTTCGGTCGGCGCATCCGTGGCCAGCGCAGGCTTTTCCGCCAGCACATCGGGCAACATTTCATTGGGCCTTGCGCCGGCTCCCGCAGGAACGGTAACTGGTCCAGTTGAGATTAGCGCGACCCCGACGAATGTGGGATCGACCACGGCGGCGGCGGGAACGGTCACGTTCGCGCTTAGCGCCGGGACAATAGTGAGTTCCGTTCTGGTCGTAACAGAAGGATTTACGGGGCAGGATTTCACGAATGCGGGGACGGGAACCTGCACGGCGCAGACTTACACCGCCGCTTCGACTTGCACCGTGGTCGTCAGTTTCGCGCCGCTGTATCCCGGACCGCGTCTTGGTGCGGTCGAGCTATTGGGCGGGGACAACAATGTGTTCGCTACGGCTTATATTTCAGCCGTCGGCTTCGGTCCGGAAGCCATCTTCCAACCGGGAACACAAAGCTTTATTGCCAGTGGAGGGGGAAGCGGCAGTTTTGATGATTCCGTTGCGGATATTAATGGAAACGTTTACGTCATCGATTACGAAAACAATCAAGTGCTCAAAGAGACCTATTTGAGCGGCAGCTACACGCAAAGCACGGCATTCAGCGGGCTGGATGGACCGAAGGGCATCGCCATCGACGGCGCGGGAAATATTTACATCGCCAACACAATGGGAAATGAGGTGCTAAAAGAAACGCTGATCAGCGGCAGCTATACGCAGAGCACAATCGGCAGCGGACTGGTGAATCCTGATGGCGTGGCGGTGGATGGCGGCGGGAATGTGTACATTGCCGACTCCTCCAACAATCGCGTGCTGATGGAGACGCTTACCGGCGGCACTTATGTGCAGAGCACCATCGCGACTGGTCTGAACGATCCGTGGCGCGTAGCCGTGGATGCGAGCGGGAATCTCTACATAACCGATACCGGGAACAACCAGGTGTTGATGGAGACACTCTCGAACGGCGCGTACACGCAAAGTACCGTGGAGACCGGTCTGAACGCGCCGCGAGGCGTGGCGGTCGACGGAAACGGCACGATCTACATCGCCGACACCGGAAACAACCGCGTCATTGAAGAACAACTGGTGAACGGCAGCTATGTGCAGAGCGCGCTGATGAGCAGCCTGAACGCTCCGCGTTCGGTGGTGTTGGATGAGAAAGGCAATTTATATGTCGCGGATTTTGGCGACAATAAACTCTACCGGCTGGATCGCAGCGACGCCCCGAGCCTGAGCTTCGCCGGCACCTCGCCAAATGTCGTGAGCAGCGACAGTCCGCAGATAGTTTCGTTCATCAATTTTGGCAACACATCTTTGACGGCGGTTGCACCGGGAATTACGGGGGCGACGGATTTTCCTCAAGTTACTGGAGAGGCCAGCGACTGCACAGCCGCTTTCTCTTTGGGTGCGACGGCAAGCTGCTCGCTCAGAGTTGAATTCGATCCGCAGACGGTTGGTGCGAAAAGCGAATCTTTATTGCTGATCGATAACAATCTGAATAATTCTTCGATCACGCAGACCATCACGCTCAGCGGTACGGCGACAGCAGTTGCAATCAACCTGTCGCCGACGACGATCGCCATTCCAGCGATCGGAGTGGTTTACAGCCAGGTCTTGTCCGCCAGCGGAGGAACTGGCCCCTATACCTTCACGCTGTTAAGTGGAAGCCTGCCGCCGGGGCTCTTGCTGAGTAGCAACGGTACGTTGTCGGGCACGGCGACTGCGGCGGGATCCTTCACCTTCAGCATTCAAGCGCAAGATTCGACCAGCGCGGGAAGCGGAGGCCCGTACACGGGCAGCCATTCGTTTTCGGTAATTATTGCCGCACCGAGCATCGTTGTTGAGCCCGGCGCGCTGCCCAACGCCACGGTTGGGGCGTCCTACAGCGAAACCGTTTCGGCTAGTGGCGGCAGCGGTACATACACGTACGCGGTGACCGGTGGAGCTTTGCCAGCCGGACTCTCGCTCAACAGCGCGACCGGAGCATTGACGGGAACAGCGACGACCGTGGGCGTTGCGACGTTCGTCATCACAGCCACCGATACTACGACCACGGGTCCGGGCGCGCCCTACGCCGGAAGCGAAACCTATTCACTGATCGTGGGGACGGCTCCAGTCAACCAGGTGGCGACTTCGACCGCGCTGACGGCGAGCAGCAATCCCGCCATTTTGCAGAGTTCGATTGTGTTTACCGCGACAGTGAGCGCGACATCCGGAGCTCCGACCGGGAGTGTAACTTTCCGCGACGGCAATACGCTGCTGGGATCGGGCACGCTCTCCGGGCGCGTTGCAACTTTCTCGACTTCATCGCTGGCAGCCGGTCCGCACTCGATCACTGCCTCTTACGCGGGAGATTCCAACTTTGCGGCATCCACGAGCGGTGCTCTCTCGGAATCCATCATTGATTTCGGGGTGAGCATGGTATCTGGGGGCAGCGGAAGCGGAGCAGCCTCGCAAACGGTTCCTCCGGGAGGAAATGCGACCTACTCAATCGCCATTACACCTACTGCGGGCACCACATTTCCGACGATCACTTACCTGACTGTGACTGGTTTGCCCTCGGGAGCTACGGCGACCCTGGCTACCAAGGGATGGACGGAATTGACCGGTACCTCATGGTCATTACCGGCATTTTCCGCTTTGAGTGACGTGTCTCTATCCTTCCACGTGCCGGTAGCTTCGTCGGCGAGCCTTGGTGCGCCGAGACAGCCAGGCGAGTCACTGCCAGGAAAGTCGGGGCCGATGCTTGGAGCACTAATCTGCCTGCCCTTCGCCATGCTCTTGCGCGGTTTCGGAAAGCGGGCGAGAGCAACGGCTTGCATGTTGCTCCTCGCATTGCTCCTGGTGGCGATAACCGGGCTGATGGGATGTGGATCGAAGAACGGCTTCTACTCCGAGCAAGCGAACAGTTACGACGTGAAGATAACGGTGACCACAGGCGCACTGTCGCACTCCACCAACGTGACGCTTAACGTGCAATAACCTGCGTGCAATAACCAGGGGGAATGAGGGATGAAGATGGAGAGATCGATTTGCGGCAAGGCGTTGTTGGGGGCGGCCTGCATGTTCGCAGCCTGCATGGCCTGGGGGCAGGCAGGCTCCGAAGTGCAGGAACCGCCCCGCGTGGAGGTGGCCCTCACCTATGATTCCGCTCTGGCCAACATTACGACCGGGCAGGAATCCTGGATGGAAGGCGGCAGCTTGCAGCTGCAGGGCAGGGTGTGGGGCAGGTTCGGCATTGTGGCTGATATTGCCGGACTTCACACTGGCCACTTAAACAACTCGGCGACGGGTCTGGATTTGATTACGGCGACGTTCGGGCCACGCTACACCTGGACGGCGGCGCATCGCCGCGTGGTTTTCTTCGGGCAGGTACTCGTAGGTGAAGCGCACGGCATGAATGGCGAATTCCCGACTTCGACAACGCTGAATTCGACCGCCAACAGCTTTGCCTTGCAGATAGGAGGCGGCGTGAACGTCCCCGTGACTCACCGATTCGCCGTGCGTGCCTTCGAGGCAAATTGGCTGCGCACGCAACTGCCTAACGCCACTACTGGCGTGGAGAACAATCTGCGCCTGGGCGCTGGGCTGGTGCTGGGCTATTGAGCGGGAGTCATTGCTTGTTCACGTCCACATAGTAAAGATCAGTGGCTACCTGGAACTCATCCTTGGTCAGAGTAGTCTGCATCGACTGCCACTCGGTTGTCGGATGGATAATCTGCCAGTGGTCCGGGGCGCCGACGCGCACAGGCATGGAGAAGGTTTCCTCATCGGCGCTCCACTTATACATCACCATCCCCGGCGCTTCCCCAAACAGCAGTTCCAGGCGTGGAATCTGCGTATGCCGCAGGTATTGATCAAAGATCGGGGTCAAGTTCATCCCGGTCTGTTGATTGAAATATGAAACCACGTCGTCCGTGGTGATGTTCCGATATTTGAATTGTTGGTAGAAGTTGTAAAGCAGGATCCACCATTTCGCGTCGTCATCTACTACGCTGCGCAGTGTGTTCAACATCAACGCGCCCTTGAAGTACTGGTCCTCCGTGGGATCCGCATTCACACCCCGTTCCGCAACGATGGGACGCAAATTAACAACTTTCGGCCTGTAGCCGCTCATATACTTGATGGCATCAGCCTTGCCCCAGCGGTATTCCACGTAGAGGCTTTCGAGATAAGTAGTCCATCCTTCGTGAATCCACATGTCAGAAGGATCGGCGGCAGTGATGCTATTGCCGAACCATTCATGTCCACTCTCATGAATGATGATGAAGTCAAATCGCGGGCTGATTCCGACTCCTGTCCAATCGTGTCCCAGATAGCCGTTTTGAAACAGATTGCCGTAAGTCACGGCGCTTTGATGCTCCATGCCGGCGTAGGGCGCCTCGATCAGCTTGTAGCCATCTTCGGCGAAGGGATAAGAGCCGAAGTAGTGCTGGAACGCTTCCAACATACCTTTGGCCTGAGCGAATTGGATCTTGGCTTTTTCCAGGTCCTCGGGCAAAGCGAAGAAGTCCAGAGAAAGGTCGCCGAGCTTGTCGGAGAACTGAACGTAGTTCCCGATGTTGAGCGAGACGTCATAGTTATTGATCGGATAGTGGATATGCCAGTCCCATCGGGTATATCCATCGCCCAGGTCGGTTTTGCCGGCAAACTTACCGTTCGAAACATCCACCAGGCCCTTGGGGATGGCGACGCTGATGTCCATGTTCTCGACCTCGTCGCGCCACTGATCTTTATTGGGCCACCAAACGCTCGCTCCAATGCCCTCGCAAGCAGTGTTGATCCAGTCGTGCCCGCTGGCGTCCTTTTTGAACGTAATGCCGCCGAAGCGGCCGGTTTCCGGCGGATGGCCGGAATAATAAAAGTCGATGGAATAAATCTGGCCAGCGCGCAGCGTCTCGGGGAAGTCGATGAAGACCGCGCTGCCATCGCGCTCATATTTGAGCGGATTCGTGCCATAGAGAATCTTGTCGACGCTCAGGGCCTCGCTCAAGTCGAGTTGAATGCGAGTGTCGTCCTTAAGCATCCTGAATCGAATCGTGTTCTTGCCGCCGATAAATTTCTGAGCAGGGTCGACGCGAATATCGAGGTGGTAATAGAGGAGGTCGTTGTTGGCGCGATACGGCCCATATGCCCCGCGCAGCATTTCAGCGCGCGTGGGAATGGGCGCGCCAGCGTCATTCGGCCGGATGTGAGGCTTTGGTTTGTCCTGCTGCGCAGCTGGTTGGCTGGAATCCTGCTGGGTGCCCTGGGCCAACAAGGGCCCCGTGCTCAACATATAAAAAAAGATGGCAGAACAAACCGACAGAGATCGAATCGCTAATCGTCGCATTACGCTATCCTATCGCGCTTTCGATCAGACTCTCGAACCGTAGTGAATCCCTATAGCTCAGTTAGATTCCGCTCTGGAGAATGGTAATGAGGCGTGACAGTTCGTAGCGAGGAGTGGCGCAGAGGGACGGCATGCCTAGAGGTATGCCCAGATACAAATCTCCTTAAGACTGCATCACCGTCGAGCCTTTACGGTCATTCAATAATAGCTTGATACGCCAGTGCTTTGACCTGCCTGTCAAGGGTAAGCCCACCGGTGGGATGCAATTGCGCAAGAAAGATTACGATCATCTGCTCTTTCGGATCGATGGAGAATGCCGTGTAGTAGAACCCTCCCCACCGGTATTCACCGGAGGACCCAGTCTCGGCGAGTGGAACCTTAACTCCCTCGATCCCAAAACCCAGTCCGAAGCTTCGATCGGAACTGATGCTTCCGAGCTGATCATGCGTCATCAGGTCAACCGACTTGCGGCTTAAGAGCTGGGTATTTCCTACCTTGCCTCCGTCAAGCATCATCCGGCAAAAGAGGACATAATCCTCGGCGGTCGAGACCAGTCCGCCACCTCCGGAAAGAAGTTTCCGGGGCCCGTGATAGGGATAATCCGCAGAGTAGGTGAATGGTCCTTCCGTGATCGGTGTGTCAGGAAAGCGATTAAGACCTTTGTCGGCGTAATAAGTGTAGACCGTCGCCAGGCGATCAAGCTTATTTTCCGGCGGATAGAAGTATGTATCTTTCATGCCAAGAGGCACAAAGATGCGCTGGCGGAAAAATTGGTCGAGGGGCATGCCGGAAATAACTTCCACCAGCCGCCCGAGAACATCCACACTCAGGCTGTATTCCCAACGTTCGCCTGGATTGAAAAGCAAGGGCACCGTGGCCAACCGCTGCACGCTATCCTCGAGGGTCCCATCGTATAGATCGAGTCCGTTTCCCACCTGAGCGTTTTTGTAAAGAGGGCCGAGCACGGGATTCCACTGATAACTAAGCCCTGAGGTATGGCGCAGAAGATCTCGAATTGTGATCTCCCTGGTTGCGGGAATCGAATACGGCGCTCCGGTCGCGGGTTGAACGAGGACTTTCGGATTCTTGAATTCGGGCAAGTACTTGGAGATCGGGTCTTCCAGAAGAAACCGGCCTTCCTCGTAAAGCATCATGACGGCCACACTGGTAATTGGCTTGGTCATTGAGCAGATGCGAAATATTGTGTCCGGCCGCATCGCTTTACCCGCCTCGCGATCCTGCATTCCTTGCGCCTTGAACCAGGCGATCTGTCCATGGCGAACGACCAGCGTAACCGCCCCGGCTATGCGTTTGTCATCGATGCTTCGCTGGACTACGGCGCCGATCCTATCCAGCCGTTGCGAAGACAGCCCGACGGTCTCGGGCTTTACGGCTGGCAGGTCCTGGGCAAAGCTGATTGCGGCCAGTAGAAACACACCAGCCAGTAAGCGAGCGAGTTTAGGTACTTTATTCGGCACTTTATTCGGCACTATGTTCCGCACCATGTTCGGGCTCATATTCGGGACTATAAATGAGGAAGAACGCACAGAATTAAACTCTCTTCTCCGATTGGCAATGCTGTTCTAGGCGGTAGCCTCGATGGCGAATCGCTCTGCCTCCGGACCCAGGCGCTCGTTCAAGAAAGCCTGAACTTCGGCGAACGTTGGCATGGAGGCCTGTGCACCTGACCGCGTAACCGAGATCGCGGCGTCGGCGGACGCAAAAACCGCGCTGCGTGCGACCGTGAGGCCGCGCATTAAGCCCACTGCAAATGCGGCATTGAATGCGTCCCCTGCACCGGTAGTATCCACCGCGTTCACTGCGAAGGGGGGCACGAGCTGTTGGGAAAGATTTCCCGGGGCGATGAGGCAACCGCGGGCTCCCAACTTCAATAAAACGTTTTTTGCGCCGCAATCCAGCAGGCGCTCTGCCGCGTCGCGCGCTCCCTGGTTCGCGTTTTGCAAATCGATTTTTACCAGTTCCTGCATTTCACTTTCGTTCGGAGTAATCCAGGTAACCCGGCGAAGCAGCCTTGCAGATAACTCGCGCGCCGGCGCCGGGTCGAGGATCAGTGGAATATCATGCCGCTCAGCGAACTGAGCCAGATATTCAACCGTCTCCAAGGGAATCTCCAGTTGGGCCAGGAGGAATCCGGCTTGTTTCAGAATGGTTGCGGAGTTTTCCAACTGCTTCGGAGCTAACAGTGCATTCGCTCCCGGCACAACTACGATGCTGTTTTCGCCAACTGCCCCAGTGGTGATCAGAGCAACGCCAGATGCGCCTTCTACTCTATTTACATAGGTTGTATCCACGCCAGCAACATCCAGTCCGGCGCGCAACTGCTCACCGAAAACATCGCTGCCTACGTTTCCGACCATCGAAACCGGGTATCCCAGCTTGGCGATAGCGACGGCCTGGTTGGCGCCTTTTCCCCCGTAAAATGTATCAAAGCTCTGCCCGATGATTGTTTCCCCGATCCGGGGAAGGCGATCGGCCCCCACGACCAAATCGAGATTGATGCTGCCGACGACCACAATAGGCTTTTGCATAAATTCGCTTTACCACTTCGTCAACTACCAAGTCGCGGGGGCACGATTCCGCGTCATGGCGGCCGGGCAAGAAAAGGAACAGGGGCGGCGGGGAGGGCTTGCAACCCCTGTTCTATGACACACCGACTGACCGTCTAAGCAGTTCAAGCCAAGTTCCAGCCGGTGCGGCCAGCGGACGGAAACGCGGCTGGGAGACAGCCGCGACCGTTCGCGATGTTTAGAATACGAACCTCATGTTCAACTGGATCAGGCGACCGGGACGAGCGGCGCTCACATACCCGAAGTGACTTTCCGCGTTGGTTTGCCGGTCATCGATCACGCAAGGGGCATAGCCAAGGAACGGGCAACTGCTATTGTTCATGGCGCTCCATTGGGTGTGATTGAAGGCGTTGAAGGCATCCGCGCGGAATTGCAACTCCTGGCCCTCGCGGAACGGTTTAAAAGCCTTTTGCAATCCCATATCCCAGTTGTTAATTCCAGGCTGACTGAGATTGTTCCGGCGCTCATCACCCCGAGTGACGGCGTAGTTGGTGATGCCCTGATTCAGATAGAACGGATTGGTGCTGGCAGCGGGCTCGGTATAGCAATCGGTATTGAATTCGTGGGTGAAGCTTCTGCTCCCGCGCGCCAGATTGCCATTGCACGTTTGAATTGGAACATCCCCCATACCGTCATAGGAACTTGTGTAACCGTTAAATACGGTGGTTGGAGATCCCGATTCGAATGTGGAAATAGAATTAATCTGCCATCCTCCGAACGCGGCCTGTAATAGGCGATTTCCCAGCCGCCTTCCCGGCAGTTCATAGGTGACGGCGGCGACGAAGCGGTTGGTATGGTTTGCGTCGGAGGGACCATAGCTCCAGCGCGGGTGCCACTGGCCGCCGATGATCTCTTTTGATACGCCGGCGTAGTTCGTCTCGCCGTTCTCACCGAAAAACTCATCCATCTGCTTCGACCAGGTATAGGAGACCTGAGTCGTCACGCCATGCCAGCCGCGGGTTTTCAATTCGGCATTCATGGCGTTGTAGTTGTTGCTCTGGTCGGGGCGAACCGAATTGACGGCGCCCCACCGGCCCGGCGCCACAGCCGTCTGCGGACGCGCTGCATCGCAGGTCAGGCATTCGCCATCGCCATCGAGTTGAACGTTTATATCGGGATAGAAGCCCTGCGGGAAGAGATTCAAGTCATATTGGATCGCCATGTGCGTGCCCTCGGAGCCCACATAGCCGACCGAACCTACTACAGCTTTTCCCAGTTCGCGTTGAACATCCAGGCTCCAGCGCTGGACGTAAGTAGTCTTCCAGGTTCCCTGATCCACGGTCGACGTGGTGCTTTGATTTCCTGGAGTCCACATCAAACCACCGTCCGTGCCAAGCGGATACGGCCATGTGCCCCGGGCAACAGAAATGGCAGCCGGAAACGTTTGGGCGAGGGTGTAGCCGGTCCCGCCGGGACCATTCGAAATATTCGAGGTGTAGTACTCAGTTCCTCCGTAGGCCGGCGAGTTCCAAGTCACCTGGTCGAGGAACTTGAAGCGGCCGGTCTCATAGAAGAGACCATAACCGCTGCGAATTACCGTTTTGTCATCCAACCGGTAAGCGAGCCCGACTCGTGGCGCGAAGTCTTTCTTAGGCGCGGAAAAGGGGCGAGCGCTGGTTCCTGGGGTTAAACCCGGCATCACAAAGCGCCATCCTGGATAGGTCTGATCGAGTACGCCCCAGTAATTATCTACGGAATATGCGGGGATGGGCAGGTCGTAGCGAAGACCCAGACTTACGTTCAATTTCCGCGTCGCACTCCACCCGTCATTTACGTATGCAGCGTACTCGGGCGTACCGTAATAAAGGCTGGCGTTCCCGCTCTGCGCGGGAGTGCGCTGGTTCATATTGCTGACGAAGCCGGTTTCGAATTCTGCCAGATAATTGAACCCAGAACCATCTGAAGCGTTGGGGCCAAAGCCGGTGTAGCCGCCGTCCGCCGTGACCGAGCGAATGATGTCGTTATCGCGCTCGTAACGCCGCGCCATGTAGTACCCCGCCTTGATAATGTGCCGCCCGAACGCTTTCTGCAGGTTGTCGGTTATCTGGAAGATAGGGACAAACTGATACCAATATTCGCCGGCGTTATCGGTGCCGAGACTCAGGTCGTTTCCAAACAGACCTCCGCCCCCGATGTTCACAGCCAGATTGGAGTCATTGCTCACGCCGAACAGACTCTTGTCGAATGGTGTATAGCCCGCCAGATTCGAGGACGAATTCTGGAACAGTGACGGGAGCCAGGAATGGTCCAGCGCATCAATTTGCGAAAGCGCATTACTAAAATTGTAGGCTCTCATCCAACTGATATTGAATTCGTTGCTAAGCGTGCTATTGAAGACATGCACGTAGTGGAATTGGTAGGTATTGACCCGGTGCACCGGACCGTCGCCCGCGCTGAGGCCTGGCGGGTCCAAAACCACGCCCACCCCAGAGGTATTCGAGGCCAGGAGGTTATTGGGATTATTGATTCTGTAGCCAGTGTCGTGCAGGTAGCGGAAATAAACAAAATCGTGGCTGCCGATGTTGTAGTCGCCACGGACTGTGTAATTGTTGCCGTTGATCCCCGCCGTGTAGGAACTGGAATAATTGTCATAGTCGCCGGGTTCGTTCGACACGTAGCCGTTGGGCTTGGGGAAATGCGAAAGGTAATTCAGCGCAATTTGGCTGGACGGAGAGGCAAGGACAGCCGCAGAAATTTGATTATTGGGGAATGGTGTCCTCGCATTGGTGACTGGGTTATATGAGGTTGGGTCGTAAATCACGTACTGGCAGGCGCTCGGCTCGGCAGTTGGATTGCCATTGCACTGCGAGGAATTGAAGCCGGCGGGCGCATTCGCCAGCCAGGGACTGAAATCCCCGGCAAGGTCGGCTGCGGTTGGGACGTAAGCGGAAAATGCAGTCAGACCGGAGTTCCGCAAGCGTTCGAAAGAAGCGAAGAAAAACGCTTTGTTTCTTCCGTCGAATACCTTGGGGATAAAGACCGGTCCACCGATGGTGAAGCCATACTGATTCTGATGGTAAGCGCTGCGCGGTATGTCCTGAAAATTGTTGTAGGGATTGTTTGCGTTCATGCCCGCATTCTGAAAAGTGTCGTAGACGGTGCCATGAAGACTATTGGTCCCGGACTTGGTAGTCACGCTGATCTGGCCCACGTCGCGGCCATATTCCGCCGAGTAATTGGAAACTTCCGCTTTAACTTCCTGAATGGTGTCGGCGTTGATGTTCATGATTGGACCTTCGACCCAGTTGTCGTTATTGTCCAAACCGTCCACGTAATAGCCGACACCGTAATCAGTGCCCCCTACGTTCAATTCCATTGCGCCGCCTGCTGCGCTTGCCGAACCAAGTCCCCAAACCATGCGAGTGTTGTCGCCGGTGCCGCTGTTGAAGCCGGGCAGAATCTGGGCGAAGTTCAGGTAGTTGCGTCCCTCCACGGGAAGGTCGCGGACAAATTTGTTCTCGATGACCTCCGACAGACTGGCGTCATCAGTCTTTAATAATTCTTGAGCCCCGGTTACTTCAACGGTCTCGGTCTTTTTCCCCATCTTCAAACCGAGGTTGATGCGTTGGATCGTGCCGTTTTCCAGGGGAACAACGGTGGAAACGGTAGGGGCAAAGCCTTCGTTGAGGACTTCGACTTTGTAATGGCCGGCGATAAGGTTAGGGAAGCGATAGTCGCCGCTGGTGCCCGTGGTTATCTTCCATTGGATGCCGGTGTCTACATTGGTGAGAGTTACCTTCGCGCCGGGGACCACGGCGCCTTGCGGGTCAGTGACCGAACCCAGGATGGTGCTGGTGATGACCACTTGAGCGAGCAGAATACTCGCGGCCAGAACGCAGAAGACTGCTAGAAATCCAATATGTTTGCGAGGCAGCATGTTTTCCCCCTCCGCGGCCCGTGCCGCTCTTTGGGGGAAGCGCAGGCACGGGGGCCGGGAAACGCGAATCTGTTGAAACGTTTCAAACCAGAGACCTCGAACACGCTACTCCCACTCGTTTGCGCTTGTCAATGATTAAATCGAAGCCTGCGAAAATCCTGATGCCAACTGTCAGGCCCGTCGTTTTCTGCTTTTCAGAAAGGAATGTTCGCTGGTCAACCTGGTTCCCTCAAAGACCTCGGCCGGCGGACCTACAGAATTGCGTTTCTTCAGTTCGGTGGGCAGGAGCACTTTTTTTGAGGCGGAGCGAAGCCCGTCAATTCTTTGCATCAGCAGACGGGCAGCGGTAGCGCCCAGTTGATATCCAGGTTGGTAAACGGAAGTCAGGGAAGGATCTGTGAACTTGGTGAACTCAAGACTATCGAAGCCGGCAATCGACACATCTTCCGGACATCGCAAGTTCAATTCGCGAGCCGCTTGCAGTACGCCGAAAGCCATGAGGTCGTTGCAGGCGAAAATAGCCGTCGGACGCGGCAGCATGCGAAGAAGCCGAAGAGCCGCCTGATACCCGCTCACCGTGTCGAACCGGGCTTCCTGCACGAATTCCGGATCAATCTCAATACGAGCTTCGCCTAATGCTCGTGTAAATCCTTTCAAACGCTCGGCCGCGTTGGTCAGCCCGAGCGGCCCGGCTATGATCGCCAAACGCCGGTGCCCCATCTGAATCAAATGGCGCGTCGCCAAGTAAGCCCCGTCCGCATTCGCTACCAGGACGGCGTCACCTTTCCAGCCGTCAGGAACGCGGTCGATACAAACCACGGGAACCGAAGCCGAAGCATAGGCCCGTAGGTGGCTGGCAATATCCGCCCCAACCGCCGGAATGATTAGTAATCCGGCAATGTGATACGACCGCAGTTCGCGGACGTAAGAGGCTTCCTTCGAAGGATCGTTATCAGCGTTGCAAAGGATTACGCGGAAGGAGCGCTTATACGCTACATCTTCAACGCCCCGAACCACGCCCGGAAAGAACGGGTTGGTAATATCCGGAATCACCATGCCCAGCATGTTGGTCCGGTTTTTCCGCAGTCCCTGTGCCAGGGCGCTGGGCTGATAGCCCATACTGCGAATGGCTTCGAGCACGCGCTCCCGCAACTTTGGCCGAACGGTCGCGGTTTCATTGATTACATGCGACACGGTGCCGATTGAAACCTTGGCACGTTCAGCGATTTGTCGCATCGTCACAGTTGCCATAAATCTGCCCGTTGAAGCTACGGGGCATGCTCGATTCCGCAGGCGGCGAACCCTATCGAGAGATCATTGCCAGTCGATCGTTACCAATCGATCATTCCCAATCGATCATCGCGAATCGATCACTGCGAGTCTACTACGCAACGGAAGCCTACTCCGCCGGAGCGGTCCATACTGGGGGATATCATCAACAGCTTGCCGTGCTCGTTCAATTTGTAGGCCTGCGGAAAGTACCAGATCGAGCCTTGCGGCTGATAGTAGCTGCCGCCGCGAAGAATGCCTCCCCTGGTGTGTTCATCAGTAAACTCTTCCGTCCATTGCCAGACATTTCCCACCAGATCCATTACGCCGAATGGGCTGGCTCCCTTGGGATGTGCATCGACCGCATCCGGACCTCGCATGGCGCGCGACTTGTCAGGCAGCGGCACGGCGCTGTTGTCCCACTCGTTACCCCAAGGATAGAGGCGTCCATCGGTGCCCTGGGCTGCGTACTGCCATTCCCATTCGTGTGGGAGGCGCTTTCCAGCCCAACTCGCATAGGCCCGCGCGTCTTCCTGGGAGACCCAGGTCACTGGTTTGTTCCCCCATTCACTGGGATAGGTTCCGTTCTTCCAGTCGCGAAGAAAATTCAGATCATCTTTCGGGTGATAGTGGGTCGCATCCAGAAACTTCTTGAACTGATCGTTGGTCACCGGATACTTATCGATGTAAAACGACTTCACTTGCATGGGGCGCTCGTGAAAACGCCGCGGAGAATCCTCCCAGGGATACTGTACGTCAACCCCAATATCATCGAGGCCCTCAATCTCGATTCCGGAGACCTTAAAAAGGAAATTGTCCTGAGGGATTTTAATCATCCCATCCGGCGCGCCGGTTGCGGCTCGCGTCGGCGGAATGGGGACAATCTGCTGGGGCAAAAATTTCCACTCGGAGGGGTAAGTGGCCAGCGGCGTTGCCGTGAGCTCTTTCATCCTGGACATCAAGGCCAGTATCTTCGGGCCGGGAGCGGAGGTGGCCAAAATAGCGCCATAGCCCTTGGCTTCGATCGAAAACGCTAGTACCGTTTTCCCGCCCGGCCGAGTTTGCGGCTCAAGTTCCACGCCATGGTAAAGATCGAAATAGCGCAGGCCTTTCTCAGCTGAAACTTCCATCTGATCGCCCGAGACGTCGTATTCGTTTCGGTTGACGATCGTCCAAACTGTTTCTGTGCCCTGCGGCCACCGACTGGAATACACTCCGTAGCCCAGCATCGGAGACATCGGTTCCCAATCTTTGCTGATCAGAAAGGGAGCGACCGCGCGCTCGATCGTGGCAACCCGCCTGGTAGCTTCGCTGTCGCGCGGCGTGATGCCGTTCCAAATGCCCCACACATTCTCCCAGCTCTCCCAGCCAACTCCGTTGAAAAAAGCGAACTGCAGGTCGTCCGTCTTGTCACGATTCCAACGGTGCGAGATGTTCACCATATGCCGGGTTTCAAGCCACTTATATTTGTCCACTAAAGGAGTGAAAGGAAATTGGTATTGCCCCCAGGTCATTACATCCCACGCTAACGCTTCGTCTGAAGGGCCTCCTTCAGGCTCAAAAGCGAGAGGGTGACCGACTTTGTCGGCGGCCAAGGAAAATGCCAGGGGAACACCGTCCTGCGTGTCTCCGTTAATCCCGTCGGCCCCGATTTCCTTCATCAGGTTGGCGATTGCGTCCGGCCAAGGCACGCCGGAATCGCGTGTTCCCTGGTCCCACATCATCATGGGAAACAAAACCCGAACCCCGCGGCGATGGAAGTCGGCAATCATCTGTCTCACGCCGGGGATACCGCCAGGCATGCTGCGAATCATGTCGTGCTGATTGCGATCGTCGATTCCCATGTTGGGGTAGGTCGGCCAAATCAAGACTGCATCAATTCCGCCATAACGCTTTTCAAGATCGTCCAGGTAACGATCCACGGTGTACTTGCCCGCGACCGGATCATAAAAATACCGGTCCTGAACCATCATCTGGGGCTGCATGAAACTCGACTGCGTCCATTGCAAGGCCGGCAAATCATATCTGGCGCCGTCGTAGCCAATACGGATGCGGCGCTCCCCTCTCCAGTGCGTGATGTCGGCAAGCCACGCTTCGTGTTCGTTCTGGCTGCAGGGCTTCGACCCGCCCTGCCACAGACCTTTCATCGTCAAGCATTCCGGCACCGGAATCTGCTGTCCTGTCGGCTTGAAGTGCGAATCTTGAGCGGCAGAAAAACTTACAACGATCAGGACTGCAACCGCGATTGGCAAGAATCGGAACTTCATAGAGTGGCTCCTGCGTTTCGGAGATGAAAAGCTGTTGCAATATAAAACGTTTCAAAAATGTTGTCCACCTTAATAATTTCGACCAAAAGAGACGGGTTTCTTTATGAAACAGCGCTGGGTATGACATCGGGTAAGATTGGCCAACGGGCTCAGTTCTTTGTATGGAAGTAATTGAAACCGTCAGCGCCATGAACAGGAGACGACCTTGATTGCAGCCGTGGATATTGGCGGGACCAAAATAGCGGTCGGAATGATCGACAAGGACGGCAAAGTCTTATCCCAGCTGGAGTGCCCGACCGACCCCGCCGGCGGATATGGAGCCGCGTTGCGGCGTGTCACGGAGATGCTCCGGGCCGCCGCGCAGAATGCCCAAACGAAAATCTCCGGCATCGGAATCGGGTCGACGGGCCCTGTCTATCCGCTTACCGGCGAGTTCGGCGATGTGCAATTCTTTCCTGATTGGAAGGGAGAGAATCCTGTGAGAGATCTTAGCCAGATCTTTCAAGTGAAGGTGGCGATCGAGAATGATGGCGACGCCTCTGCTCTGGGTGAAGCTGGTTGGGGGGCCGGCCAGAATAAAAGCAAATTAATTTACGTAACGGTGGGAACGGGAATCGGAACAGGCCTTCTGTTCGATGGCCAGATTTATCGCGGCGTGGATCAGTCTCATCCCGAGATCGGTCATCACCTTATCGATCCTTCCGGTCCGCTCTGTGTGTGCGGATTTCGCGGATGCTGGGAATCTCTGGCGGCGGGGCCGGCGATGGTGGCGTGGCTTGAAAGCAATGCGCCGCCGGATTATCCCCATCGCGCCAGCCTGACGGCCAAGAAAATTTTCGAACTCGCCAAACAAGGCGACGATTGGGCAATACGCGCCGTTAAGAATGAAGGCCGATATCTCGGGCTTGGGCTGGCCAATCTGGTGACGATGTTTGTACCTGAGGTTATCGTTCTCGGCGGCAGTGTGATGAAAAGCGCTGATTTCTTTCTGAAGGAGATTCGCAAAACCATTGCGGCCAGTTGCAATCTGGTCCCATCCGACAAGACCAACCTGGTTTTGGCATCGTTGGGCGAAGACTCAAACCTGATTGGAGCCGCCAGGGTCTGGTACTACCGCTTCGGATCAGACGGCGCTTGTGCAAGTTGATTCCGCGGTGAGTTCCGCGGATTCACTGAGTATTCTTAGAACTGTCCTTGAGAAGCCCCAGCTGTATCAGACTTTCGGCGGTCGCGACGATTGACTCTTCGCGGGTACGCGGGGACCAGCCAAGCATTCGTTCCGCTTTTTCGCCCGTGGCATTCTTTCTCTTGCCGAGTTCGGGCAGGATCTGCTTGATGGCGGGATCGAAGAGCGCGGCGGTTCGTATCATCCAATCGGCTAATTGCCGCGTCGGCACTCTTTTGCCGGAAGCTCCCATTCGGTTTTTCAGCACATTGGCGAAATCGAACGCGGATAGGAAATCTCCGGCGACGGCCAGGAATCGTTCGCCCTTGGCTTTGGGATGTGTCATAGCGAGGATGTGCAAGTCGGCGACATCGCGTACATCGACCGCGCCGAAATAAAGCGTGGGGATGCCGGGAACATCCCCGTCCATCATGCGTTGCACGAAGAGAATGGAGGTGGAATAGTCCGGCCCTAAGACTGGACCGAAGATTCCTACCGGATTCACCACGGAAAGTTCGAGCGCACGTCCTTCGCGGGCGACAAAGTCCCAGGCTGCACGCTCGGCGATCGTTTTCGATTTCTGGTAAGGGAGCACATCGTCAGCGTTGGGATCGGTCCAGTCGTCCTCGGTGAATGGAGTCGTCCTGGACTTATGACCGTAGCCGATTGCGGCGAACGAAGAAGTGAGCACAACGCGCTTCACGCCTGCGTCCCGGGCGGCGCGCAGCACCCGCAGTGCGCCTTCGCGCGCGGGCACAATCAACTCATTTTCGTCCTTGGGGATATTCGGGGGAAAAGGTGACGCAACGTGCAGCACGTAGTCGCAGCCGGCAACGGCTTCACGCCAACCCGGATCCGTTTCTAGATCGGCGGCGATAAATGACAAGCGATCGCCCGGCTCCGCGCCACCGGTCTTGAGCATGGCGCGCACATCGGTCTCCCGCTTTAGGCTCCGCACCGTGGTACGCACCTGATATCCGGCAGCCAGCGCTTGCAGGATGCAATGGCTGCCAACGAATCCCGTGCCGCCGGTCACCAGAATTGTGCTCATTGTTTTTCTTAGCGATGCGATGATTTGGAAGCGGCAATCGCTCCAAATCATTCCTTAAGTTGCGGCAGCGAAGCACGGCGAAGGCAAGGAGCTGAGCGATGGTTTCGGTCGTGCCGGTTTCGGCCGCGCTTCTCTTCGATTTTGGTTTTCGCTAATTGCCGCCAGCGGATCGCCGCAGATCTCGAATACTGAGTCCAGCTTGGTCATTCGCAGTACTTCGCGAACTGCCTTGTTCGGGTTCATCAGCCGCAGATAGATTCCCGCGGCTTGCAGGGATATCAGCGCGCCAACTCCGGCGGCGTCGATTGCGGCGACGTCGTTGAGATCAAGGTCGATGTTCCGTCCTTGTTGTCCCAGGCCGGCGCATAGAAGCGCGGTCTCATCTCCCCGAACAATTTTGCCGGCGCAATGCAAAACGACAGCCTCTCCATTTTCTTCGGTCGTTATATTTAGCATAAAAAACTCCTTTTTTGTTAAAGCACGTTGCATCAAAGTTGCATTAAAACGGTTGCGTCATCCCAGCCTGCGAGATCGCCGTGCGAGAATCACGCTTTTGGTTCGACGGCCGGGGAGCCAAAAGGTCCACAACGCCCGCGCATGCTATTGCGGAATTTTTCCCGTTCCTCGGGCGTCATTTGCTCCCAACGCTCCATCATCCTGCGACGCGATTTCCAGTAGCCGTGTCTTCCGCCGCGAAAGCCGCCAAAGAGAACTTTGCAGAGGACCAGCAGTCCCAACGCTTGCCAGTAGTCGATGACATGCCAGCCGAACACGGGCGGCGCCAGCCAATTCCACAAACGCATCACGATAAAAGTAGCGGCGGCCAGAAACAGTATTGCGAAAACCACAAACTTTAATCCACGTAAAAACCAGTTTCTTTTCATAATCGATTCCTGTCTTTTGAAAATTCTTCGTAGATGGCCTGCAGGCGCTCGCGCAGGTGCACCACCGCATAATGTTTGCGCGAGAGCAGAGTGTTTACGCTGACCCCGTTTTGCGCCGCCAACTCCTTGAAGCTGTATCCCATGAGCTCATGCGCCACGAAAATTTCCCGCTGCTCCGGCGGCAACTCATCGAGAGCGTCATCGAGTTCCTCGAGAAGCACTCCGCGCGCGTACGCTGCATCGGGCCCGGCATCCGGGGAGGGAAGAAGTTCTTCGAGCAAGAGATCTTCGCCGTCTTCCGCCATCCCTGCAGGCTCGTTGCGCAATCCCTCCCTGCTCCTTTTGCGAAATAGGTCCGTGATCCGGTTGCGCGCCACCCGAAATAACCAGCCTGTGACCTGCTCGACCGGCTTCATCATCCGATATGCTTCCACTAGTTCGTAGAAGACATCCTGAAGAATGTCTTCGGCGTCGCCTGGATCGGCCACGCGTTTCCGAATGAAGCTCCGGAGCCGCGATTGTTCGCGCGATACCGCCTCGGCAATGCGTTGGTCTTGGTCCACCATCGGCCAGACTTTGCTGAGCACCTCGTCCATCTACTGTATAGACGAATGAGCGAGAGAAATATTTTAGAGGGGAGTAAATCCTTTGTTTTCAGGAGGGATAGCCGTGGCATCGGATGAGACTCTGCGCTGCTTAAGTTTGGGGAACAAAAGCGTTTCCATAATCTTCAGAAACAGCAAGGCGGAGAGTGAAATTGTTTGAAGAGTCCGTAACCTGCGCCAAGATTGACAACCTATGCTAGAAATTCAACATCCGTTGAATTTAGAAACGATCAGAAGCGCGATATAATTCGTCTCTTGATATGGCCAGACTGCGGTATGCGTTAGTCGCGTACGTGAAAAACCCAATAGGAGAGTTCGTGGAGAACCTCCGGCGGGAACTGCATCCCGACTTGCCTCACTTCGCAGCCCACCTCACTTTGCTCCCGCCGCGCCCGTTGCAAGGGACAGAAGAAGCCGCGTTGCAGGTGCTGGTGGGAATATGCGGCAAGGCCGAACCTTTCGAAGTTACGTTAGGCGACATCGATACATTTGCTCCCACTACGCCGACGGTTTACATCCGCGTGGCCCAGGCTGCGTCGCGGGTGCGCGAACTGCACGATCAGTTGAATACGCGGGTTTTAAGCTTCGCTGAAGAATGGCCCTACACGCCTCATTTGACGATTGCAAAATTGCAAACTGAACCAGCGGCAGCGGAGGCTTTGAAGATTTCACGCGATCGCTGGCGGCATTATTCCGGTAGCCGCCGAATCCTGCTCGACCGACTCACGTTCGTGCGCGAAGACTCGCAGAACTGTTGGGTCGACCTGGCTCCGCTACGCCTGGGTGGTACGTTGGTTTCGTCGTAACCGATTACCCACTCGATTACTTGTATTACGTTACCCTTTCCGTTCCTGAGCGGCTTTGGTACATCTCCCTCTGGTGCGTTGCAGTCGCATACCGCGCACTGTAAACCAATGACAGGCAAGCGCGACGATCCGCCCACTATCCGCTTCGGGCGCGGATTCAGAGATGCCGGAGGATAATAAATGCAGATCGGGGTCTACGGTTCTGGCTTTTTAGGAACAGTTATTTCAGCTTGTCTGGCCGATTTTGGCACTCCGGTTTCCTGCTGCCATCCCGATCGCACCCGCATGGTGGAGATGGCACAGGGCAATATTCCTTTTTTCGAAAAAAATCTGAAGGAAATTATCAAACGCAATGTTCGTGCCGGCAGACTGGCCTATTCCACGGACATCGAATCGTTTGCGCGCAAAACTCAAGTTATCTTTTTGGCGGAAGATGGGGGAGCAAATCTTACCGACGTGGCAATGCGCATCGCGCGGCTTGCAACCCGGCCTCCGATTCTTACCATCGTTACTCCAGTCTCCGTGGGAACCGCTGCTGCTCTGGAAAAGACGCTCAAAGATGCGGGATTGCAGGCAACGATTGTCTCGCAGCCGATGTTTTTTACGGATGGTTGCGCGGTTGAGGATTTCAACTGGCCCGACCGCCTAATTCTGGGCTCCAATTCCAACGAAGCAGTGCATCTTCTGAAGCAAATTTTTCACCCATTGGTGATGCGGGGAGTTCCGGTGATCGTGACCAGCCAGGCCACAGCCGAACTGGTGCGTGAAGCGGCTACCGCATTTGTCGCCACCAAAATTTCTTTCATTAACGAGGTGTCCGCGCTCTGCGAACGTGTCGGCGCCGATGCAGTGAATCTGGCGCTCGCGCTGGGTCTCGATAAAAAAATTGCTCCGCGGTGTTTGCAGCCGGGCGCGGGCATGGGTGGAGTGTTTGCCGAGTCCGATCTCGATTCGCTGGCCCAATTGGCGTTGGTGAACGGTATTCCTCTCAAAGTTCTAACCGCGGCAAGAGAAGTGAATCTGGGTCTTGCCGATCGTTTGCTCGATAAAATCGCCCTGGCTTTGAACTCCGTTGAGAATAAAGATGTAGGAATTCTTGGCCTCGCCTTCAAGCCGAATACGAATTCGGTGGCTGGCTCCTCTGCGGTCCGCTTGGCGGAAAACCTGGTGGCGAAGGGGGCGCGCGTGCGCGCGTTCGATCCGGTGGCCCTCGCGGATGCCAAGACTCGACTTAACGGATCGGTGCGGTACTGCGATAGCGCTTACGCCGCCGCTGAAGGCGTGGATGCCTTGGTTGTGGGAACCGGCTGGCCGGAATTCCGCGCCCTGGATTTTGACCGCATCAAGCACTTAGTCAAGAAGCCCATCATCGTTGACACCAAGAATTTGCTCGACTCCGTCCGCCTCCGCGCCATGGGATTCGAGTATGTCGGAGTCGGCCGTGGTTAAGTTCAGCCCTTTTTTCCAACAGAGCCCGGTTCGCCGCTAGACCTATTCTCACCTTCGATCATCGCCGCCGCTTCTGACATCCCCGAACTTCAGTTGCTATAATCAGCGTGGTGGTGGGAATAGCTCAACTGGCAGAGCACCGGACTGTGGCTCCGACGGTTGCGGGTTCGATTCCCGTTTCCCACCCCAAAGTTTTTCCTCTCTCAGGCTCGCTAACCCAACCTGTTAAGTCACTGCCCAGGATTCATCCCGATTGAATCAAGCTCGGTAATAATTCCCGGCGCTGCTTGACACGGCCAGGATCGTGCAGATGGCCGCTCGGATCAATAAAGCCGTGATCAAAATGTTGGCGAGAGCCTCCGGCTCACTTACCATGGATCCTGAAATTGTCGCTTCCGTGCTCCAGGGAGCAATGGCAGGCGTTAGCCGGAGACTCCTGGAATCGACCGATCCGGGGAAGCAATTCGAAGAACTGGGTCGAGAACTCATCTCCATGGCCTGCGCCTATTTGGACGGTTCTTCTACACGCGCTTCGCTCCGCATGGCAAGCGCTGCTGTTTATGCCAATTGAGGCGAAGAAAGTCCATACTTCACAATTTTCGTTAAGAAGCTGCTCAATCCGACCACGGCTGCGGCGTGCGGTCCCAGCGATGTTTCTTCAGCTCCGCAAGCAGGCCTGAGTCAAGCGGTCCCGCGTCGCTCGCAGCTACGTTTTCCCGCACGTGTTCCGCGCTGCGCATTCCGACGATCGTCGTGCTCACCGCGGGATGCGACAAGATAAACCGCAGCGACATTTCGGGCAACGTCATGCCCGCAGGCACAATCTTCTTGAGCTTCTCCACTCTCTGAATTGTGGGCGCGAGATTCTCTGGCCCAAAATATCCCGACCGCCAATCATCTTTTGGAAAGCGGGTTTGAAGGGTCATCTTTCCGCCCAGACTGCCTTCGTCCAGCGGCACGCGCGCGATCACACCAACATTCAGCTCCTGGCACAGAGGCAACAGTTTGTCCTCTGGCGCCTGATCGAAAATGTTGTAGATCACCTGCACTGCGTCGACTAATCCGGTGTGCAGAGCCTTGACGCCGTTTTCCGGTTCCCACCGGTTCAAGCTCAGGCCGAAAAAGCGGATCCAACCTCCGTCCTTCAGCTCTTCCACGGTCGAACGAAATTCCGGGTCGTCCGACCAACTGTCGTCCCACACGTGAAACTGGAGCAGATCGATGCTGTCTGTACGAAGTTTCTTGCGGATCAGATCGGCATATTTGAATACATGATCTTTGGAGAACACGTCCCTGTATTTGTATTCCGGCAGAGCGGGCCACTTATCGTTTGCGGGAGGGATCTTCGACGCTGCATACAAGCGCTTCTTCGACTTGCCCATCGAATTGCGCTCCATAATCTCGCCCAGCAGGCCGTCGCTTTTGCCCTCGCCATAAGCCCAGGCGGTATCGAAAAAATTGCACCCCGCGTCCACCGACTGCTGCAACGAGTCGAGCGATTGCTGGTCGTCAGAGCCGCTCCAGCCGCTCATTCCCCACAGTCCGTATGCAATGTCGCTGACTTCAAATCCAGTTCGGCCCAGCTTGCGGTATTTCATGAAGAGTCTTCCTTTTGGGTTGGTGCTGAGAAAAAATTATTTGCAGATCGAACCTCACATCCTAGCAGCTCTGCTCTAAGTGGAGAAAGGAGTGGATCTATGCGCAAGGAAGTCGTCAGCGGATTTTTCGATGCGAGCCATCGAGATTTTGCGGCCTGAACGCAGCGACACGCTCTTCCGGAAGGCGCATAATCAAAATAACTTTAGAGCCTGGAGGTTCCTCATGAAGTCCGATTTTCCCTCACCTGTCACCCCGAATGCCGCGGAAGAGCTCAACGCGCCTTCCTCCCGCCTGACCGATGAAAAAATCTCCGATAATTCTGAGACCAAGGTGGATAGCGCTTTTGCGCCCGCGGGATTGAAAAATCCATTCTGGAGTCCGCGGCGGCCCAAATCCACCCAGGACGGAATTGCGCAGCGGTAATTCTTTCCTAACGCAATATCGGCAAGCACAGGCAGGGGCGCAGAGCAAAATCCATCGCTGACATTTCTTGCAGCGCCGGGTGTAATTCTGCGTCCCGGCACGGCTCCAGTGTAATGACAAACGGCAGCGCCTTTTTGTCGCAGCCAGGCCTTTGCAGCACTGCGTCAATGTTGAGCCGGTGCGCCGATAATACTGCCGCCAGCCGTGCGATGATGCCCGGTTGATCGTTGACTACAAACCGCAAATACCACGGCGTCTCAAAGTCACAGCTCACCTTGGGCGACGTCAGTTGCAGCGGCTGGCTGGAGCGCGGTCCGGCAGAGATTGTTTCCGCCACAAACATCAGATCCGATACCACCGCGACGGCCGTGGGATCTCCGCCCGCACCGGCGCCGAGGAATGCCACATCTCCACCATATTGTCCCGAAGTTAAAACCAGATTCAAATTCTTCTGCACTCGCCCAAACGGCGACGATGACGGCACCAGACTGGGACCAACCTCGGCCAGTAAAGTAGCGCCTTGCAAATCAGCGCGCGAAATTTGCCGGATGGTGCAGCCCAGTTCGGCGGCATAATCGAAATCCACCGCATCGATGCCACGGATGGTGCGGGCCCGAATGTCGCCAGCCGATACGCGAACTTTCAACCCCGCCAGCGCTAGTATCGCGAGCTTCGCGCGCGCATCTCCGCCGTCCAGGTCCTCGCTGGCGTCGGCCTCGGCGTAGCCCCGGGCTTGCGCTTCTTCGAGCGCCTCGCTGAAAGGAATGCGATCCGACTCGATCCGGCTAAGAATGTAGTTGCAAGTACCGTTCAAAATTCCGGCGATGCCGTGCAGTCGGTCGCCGCACAAACCAGTACGCAGCGCGGGAAGAACCGGAACCCCTCCCGCCACCGAAGCCCCGAACTCAAGCTGGCATCCATTCTCGCTCGCCAGTTGCAGCAAGTCCGGACCATGCCGCGCGATCAGCTGCTTATTTGCCGTGACCACGGACTTTCCAGCGCTCAATGCGCCCCGCACCAACTCCTGCGCCAGTGCCAAGCCTCCCATGAGCTCGACAACAATGTCGGCATCGGAATCGAGAATAGCTTGCAAATCTTCCGTCCAAACTATTTCGCCAGGAACCCACGGCTGTTTTTTGCGATGAATATTGCGATTGAAAATATGAGTCAGGCGCAGGGCTTCATTCGTGCGCTCGCATAAGATTTTCGCGACGGCACGGCCGACCGTGCCGAAGCCTGCCAGCGCAATCCGGCAGCAACTCGAGTTTCGAGCTTCGGAGTTTAAAGCCTGGGATGCGGCGTCCGGCTGCGTTGATGAAGTTCTATGCAATGTTCTAGGCAAAGTTATCGGACCTGGAAGAAGTTACCATGATACGTGCGCCCGGCCAGGACGCGAAATAGAAAGCGCACTCCGGCTTACCGCAGGTAACGTGATTGCTCGTGCGCCTTTGGTTGACGAATCACCCGCGGGCGGCTTGCCCGGCAGAACTCGCATCAAAGTTGGTAATATAATGCGATCTCACCGCAACCAAGGCAATGCCTTCCTGCGAGGAATCACACGCGGAACCTTGTTCCACGGCGCCTCTCCATGCCGAGCGCCACGGTCCGCCGCTACGCCCGGCTATGGAGGAGAATGGATGATTCGAAAGTTCGCGAATGCCAGCGCGCTGGCGCTGCTGAGTTGTGCAATTCTGCTGGGAGCGCAAGCATTCGCCCAGACCACCCCTGCCGCTGAACCTCCGGCGGCACAAGAACCCGCGGGCCAGCAGCCTGCTGACCAACAACCCGCTGATCAACAACCCGCGGCCCAGCAACCGCCGGCGCAACAACCTGCGGCTACAGCAACTGCCAGCGATCAGGAAGTGGCCGAAGAATCAAGCTCGCGTCGTAAGCCCAAGCCGAAAGACTACAAGAATTGGACTTACAACGTGGGAATCGGCGCAAGTTTGGAGAGTGGCGCAACTAAAACTTTTGTTAGACAGGGCGGCTATCAGGGCACATTTGGTATCGCACGCAATGCCAATAAGTACTTAGGGCTGCGCGCGGATTTCTTTGCCGCCGACCTGCCTTTGCGGCAATCCGCGCTCTCGCTCGGGCAAGCCGGCAGCGCCTCAAGTTATCTTCTTGCTCTTACAGTCGGTCCAATTATAAATATCCCCGTCACCAAAGACTGGAGCGGCTACCTGGTATTCGGGCCCGGGTTCTATCATCGCGGAGGGTCGCTCAATAACGATGCTGCTATTCCGGGCTCTACTTGTAACGCATTCTTTCAGTGGTGGGATGGTTGCACGAACATAAGCATCCCGCTCAACGGCAGCTTCGTCAACGCCGACCAAAACGAAGTCGGATACAACTTTGGCGGCGGCATCACCCGCAAAACTCCGAGCGGCGTTGAGATCTACGCCGAGTTCCGCCTCATGCACGGTCGGGCGAACAACACCACCACAGATGTACGCCCCATCACCATCGGCGTACGCTGGTAGCCGTGCCTGTGGGCCTCTGTGCCTCACCAAAAGATTTCGACTTTGTCTTACTCCGGATTGGTACGATAGCTCCAAAGCTCTGCCGCCCGAGCCTGCAACTGCACGAAGGAAGAAGCGCTCACTGGCTGAGAAATTGCGGCGCCAGAATTAGACGACCCGGAATTAGCCTCCAATAGCGCCGCATCCACAATGTGATGCGCCGGGGCCAGCGAACACGCCGGATCCGTGGCGTTCGCATCGCCCGTAAGCAGGAGCGCCTGGCACCGGCAACCGCCAAAATCCTCGCTCCGCCGATCACAGCTGCGGCACGGCTCCGGCATCCACTGTTCCCCACGAAATTTCTGGAATGAAGAAGACTCCCGCCAGATGTCTACCAAAGATCGTTCGCGCACATTCTCAAATGTCATGTCTGGAATCACTTCCGCCGCATGGCAGGGAAGAACTTTCCCAGAAGGATTGATGAGCATCAATCTACGTCCCCAGCCTCCCATGCAGGCCTTGGGGAAGCGGGCGTAGTAATCCGGCACCACCGAATCGATTCGGATCCGTCCCGCAAGCCGCTTCTCCGCCGCCGCCACGACCTCGACTGCTTTATCAAGCTGCGCCCGTGTAGGCAGCAGTGCCGCCCGGTTCCGCAATGCCCATCCGTAATATTGGGTATGTGCAATCTCCATTCGCTCCGGCGCAAGCTGCTCGATAAAGGAAATCATCTCCTCAATGTGATCGATGTTTTGCCGGTGAATAACCAAATTCACGGTAAAAGCAACTTTGTGCCGCCGGATAACCCGGGACAACTCTATTTTGTGGGCGTGCGCCTTCGCGCCCGCAATCCAGTTGGCCGAGTCCTTGCGCGAATCCTGAAGGCTAAGTTGGATGTGATCAAGCCCCTCACCCACCAGAGCCTGCAGCCGCGCTTCATTGAGTCCAATACCGGAGGTGATGAGATTGGTGTAAAGTCCCGCTGTGCGCGCCCCGGCAATCAGTTCACGTAAATCCGCCCGGGCCAGCGGTTCTCCACCAGTGAAGTGCGCATGTAACATTCCCAGCCTGCCCGCCTGCTGGAAAACGTCAATCCACTCCTGCGTGTTTAACTCCAAACTCACCGCCGCCAATTCGATCGGATTCGAGCAGTAAACGCAGTGCAGCGGACAACGATGAGTAAGTTCGGCGATCAGGGCAAGAGGGTTGGAGATCATGAATGATGCGCTTTGAGGCCGGGTTTGCTCCACAGGTAATTATCTCTTAGCACAGCCCCGGAAACCTACGCTCAGCGATTTCTCAGCTCCCAACCTGTTTGCGCCGGAAGCAAGCGGGAGTATGGTCGTTGACCATGCCGACCGCCTGCATCCAAGCATAGACGATGACGGGGCCTACGAAGGAGAATCCCCTCGCCTTCAGAGCTTTCGACATTTCTTCCGAGAGCGGCGTGCTCGCCGGAACTGGTCCCTTGTTTTGAATCGGTTTTCCGCCTGCGATATTCCAGACAAATCGTGAGAAGTCTTCTTTAGTCTTTTCTGCGTCTTCTTCGATATCGAGGAAAATGCGCGCTCCCTTGATGGTGGCTTCGATCTTCGCCCGGGAGCGGACAATGCCTGCATTGTTCATCAGCCGGGCAACGTCTCTTTTACCAAAATTGGCGATCTTTGCCGGGTCGAAGTTCACGAAGGCTTCGCGAAATGCTTCCCGTTTGCGCAAGATGGTGATCCAGGAAAGACCTGCCTGAAAACCTTCGAGCATGAGCATTTCCCACAGGGCGCGGCTATCGCGCTGCGGCACGCCCCACTCTTCATCGTGATAAGCACGGAGCAGAGGATCGGATTCAGCCCACGGGCAGCGGCGCAAATTGGTTGCAGTACTTTTCGGCATGATTCCAGATTATGGCAGAGCGGCTTCAGGATGTGTGCGGCTTTACGATACGAGGATCGATCTTTGGCTCCTTAATAGTGCAATATGGTTGAAATTCGGATGGCGAGACCCTGTAGACTTGGTTGATCTCACATTGCCCGTTCCTCATGCTTCCAGCCTGGAATCTCCATCTTCGCTACAAATATCCATGCTTTCTTATACTCGCGAGTCTCGCGTTAGTTGGGTGCCAGGTTTCGCTGGCGCAACTAAGTGAGCATCCCGCGCCTCCGCTTCCCGATGCGCCGAAGCCGGCCGATGTGCATCGAAAAAACTTCTTCGTCCGCCTGGCCGATTTCTATCGCGAAGATTGGAAGCCAGCGGCATCCCCCACGCCGGTCGCCGCTACGCCAACCCCACCGCGCCGCGGCCTCCCGAGCCCGCTCGATTCCCTTCCATTCCCCAATTCCGACTGGTCCTATGGCGGTTCCCCAGTAATCGGGGAGCCCGACACCAACACCTATCCGCTGATGACCGCCCTCGATCAGGACCGCGGCCGCACAAAAATCTATGGCTGGATCGCACCGTCGCTAAATTTCGGCAGTTCCTCGCGCAGCAACGCGCCTGAAGCCAACGACGTTTATCCTAATCGTCTTGAACTCGATCAATTTGTTGTTTACGCTGAGCGCCTGCCGGATTCCGTGCAGCGCGATCACGTCGACTGGGGCTATCACCTCACCGCTCTCTACGGCACCGATTATCGCTACACCACCGGCAAAGGCTACGGCAGCAGCCAGCTTTTAAATGACCATCATCAATACGGCTTGGATCCCACGCTCGAATATGTCGATCTCTACATTCCGCAAGTCGCCGCCGGAATGAATCTGCGCCTGGGACGATTCATCTCCGTGCCCGGAATCGAAGCGCAACTCGCGCCGAACAATTACATCTTCAGCCACTCGTTGCTCTATGCTATTGATCCCTTCACCGACACCGGTCTGATTGCAACCATTAAGTTGAACGGCCAATGGCTGGTGCAAGCCGGCGTCACCGGCGGGCACGATGTTGCTCTCTGGGCACCTGACGCCAAGCCTTCCGGCACCGCCTGCCTCGATTACACAACTAAGTCGGTGAACAACAATTTCTATCTTTGCGCCAACGGCATCAATAACGGCAAGTATGCCTACAACAATCTTCAGCAATACGACGTCACCTGGTATCACCGGTTCTCGAAGACGATTCACATGGCATCCGAGTCCTGGTACATGTATGAGCGCGATGTTCCGGCCGTTGGGGGTCCCATCAAACCGGAACTCGGCGCGAATCCGGCATATTGCCCGCCCGGCGAACAGCGTTGCACAGCTCCGGAATACGCCGCGGTCAATTTTCTGGAAAAGGAACTTTCACTGCACAACTTTCTATCTTTCCGCAGCGATTTTCTCGATGATCAAAAAGGCCAGCGCACCGGCTACCCCACCAAATATTCGGAGAACACAATTTCCTGGTGCCATTGGTTCGGAAGCACCGTCCAACTGCGGCCTGAACTTCGCTTCGAACGCGCCTGGGACCACAAAGCCTACGACAACGGCCGCGATCAGAATCAGATCACCGCAGCCAGCGATCTGATCTTTCACTTCTGAGGTTTGTTTCAGGGTCAGTCATGATCTTGCGGGGTCGAGAGACGCACCTGCTTGCCACGTGAAAAGGGCGATCGATCGAGCTTCGGCCTAGTCAGCTAATAGTCCACAATCCTCTTATTCCGCAGCTGTTCGAGAAACTGGCTGATATCACTGCAAATCTTCGCCGGATCGGCCAGAGTGAATTGCGCCTGCAGCTCTTCAATAATCTCGCCGAAAGTCCGCTGCCCGTCGCAACGCTCGAGGATCTGCAATCCCGTGCCCTGCAATTTGATCGCGCCCTCGGGGAACAGGACCACGCGCTCCGGTCCGCTGGTTCCCATGGTTTCCGCGCCCCAGCGGCAACCGGCGGCCAGTCTCGGCTGGCTGGAGTCTTCCGGAGCCGCCACGCTACTCGCCCTCGATCTGGAATGCGCCCGGCGGCGGCCATCCTGGCTGCACATAGGCAAAGTAGAGTGCGTCGAGCTGCGCCCACAAAATGTCGCATTTATCGCGCAGCGCTTGTATCGCCAGTTCCTGCTCCGCCCGTGTCTTCGCATTGTCGTAGACATAGTTGGTGGCGAACTGCGCATCCTCTGGAGCCTGATACAGCCGTGCCTCAAAGTAATCCAGTCCGCCCGAAAGCCACGGATAGAACTCGCGCAATTTCTCTACTCGCAGAGTAATGAGTTTGGTAGAAAATAATTCGGTCAGTGAGGACGCTACCGCTTCCAGCAAAGATCGATTGCGAACGATATTCAAATACTCATTCACCGCAAAACGCGTCGCCGGAAGAATTCCTTTTCCCGTGCGAATCTGCGTCGAATCCAACCCTGTGGCCTCCGCCAATTTCACCCAGCGCTTGATGCCGCCTTCGCTGGTCGCGTCGCCATCGTGATCGACTACGCGCTTTCTCCACGCCCGCCGGAACACCGGATCTGGCCCGCGCGAGAGAATGATGGAATCCTTAATCGGAATACTGCTCTGGTAGTAATAGCGATTCAGCGCCCAGGCCTGTAGCTGCCCACGGCTGAGCTTGCCTTCGTGCATCAACAAATGAAAGGGATGCTTGTGGTGGTAGCGCTCCTCGCCAACCCCCTGGAACGCTGCCCGCAACTCATCCAGCGAAAGCAAGGGCGCGGCTTGCAAAGCGTCTTCGGTTGGTTCTACACGTTGAACTGCCATCCGTCCTCCGCGATCTCCCAGCCCGCGCCCCGCACCTGGCGATACTCATCGCTCGCCTGGTTCAGCATGGGATTCGTATTGTTGATGTGTAAGAATATTTTACGCGGACGGCGTACTCCCGCCAACTTCGTCAAAATGTTTTCTACCGGAATGTGCCCCATCTGCAACGCGGTTTGTGGCGAGATATGGCTGCTGCCTTGTACGCGAATTAATTCGTCGTCGCTCCAGAATGTGCCATCGAAAAGCAAGACGTCGCATTTTTCGAATTGATCCAGCAAGCCATCGTCCAACTCAGGGACCGCTGGCATGTAAGCAACTCTGCTCCCTGAAGGGGATTCGAGAATAAATCCCATGGAAGCTTCGCCAGTTGCCAATTCCGCTCGCCGCTCCGGTTTGACAAATGCCGGATAGTGACGGCTCAGCGACCATGCCTCGCATAGAAGACCTGAGGTTTCATCCCTCACATTGCACAGTGAAAATTTCTTCCCGGATTCGAAATCGTTCCACGCAGTTTGATCCGGCATGCGTTGCAGCATGCCGAAGATTGAGTTGTCCTCGAGCAGGATGCGCCGTACCGAAGCTGTCGTATAAATCCGCAAAGGCTGTAGCTCGCGCAGCAATAAGAGCCCGAGCACGTGATCGAGATCCGCATTCGCCACCACAACTCCCGCAATCGGTGACTGGCGCACCCCTTCGCGCGGATGCAGTTCAGGAGTTCCTTCAATTTGCGCTCGCAAGTCGGGAGAAGCGCCAAGGAGAAACCACGAGCGTCCGTCCTGGCTGACGGCAACCTGGGTCTGGCTGCGGGGCTTGCCCTGAAAGTTGCCGGCTCTTACCGCGCGACAGTTCGCGCAAGCGCAATTCCACTGTGGAAACGCACCCCCGGCGGCTGACCCAAGAATTTTTACCAGCATCTCTGGAAGTTTACACGCGACGTTGCGTTTATCGCGAAGGGCATCAGCAGGCTGCTGAGGGAAGACTGAATTGAAGCGAAAACTCAACTGCTGAAAATGTCTCTATCCCTGGCCCGCACCTGCCGCAGCGCACTTAACGGGATCGATGTCCCAGAACTTTCCATCGGCGGAAAGATTTTCCACGCCAACTTCTCCCGCCATTTCCGTCCCCGGCTTGCCGCACCACACGATGCGAAACTGCGCCTTGGTTCCTTCGTACATGACGTCTACTACGTCTCCTGGCTTCAGCCGCGCGTCCACACATTGCAAGGTCGCGCCACGCCCGCTGATGGTGCGCAAACTGGCGGGCTGAATATAGGGGCGGGAATAACTATCCATACCCCAAATTTGTACGGGAAGATCCACGAAGACGCGCGACTGCTGCCGCCGATCCATCTCGATTCTCCTGTCTGACGAAGTTGAGGAGATGGTAAGTGCGCTGGTGGATCCAACAAAGGTAACTACAGTCACACTCAGATGTGCCCAAAGTTTTTCCTGCCGCGCAGATATGGTATCCAGATCTTGACGGCGTTTGTTGTCATCCGAGCGCAGCGAGGGACCTTAGATTTCGCACGTGGGGAAAATGGTCATAGCGCAGGCAAGGACCAAGGTTTCTCGCTCCACTCGGGATGACAATGTATAAGGGAAGAATTTCAATACCCGAAATTTCAATCCATATCGCCTAAAGAGCACGCCCCCGCGCCACGCGGATCGCCGCACGATCCACAAGCGCCTCTTGGCGTGGACGAAGTCGCTGCCGCCTTGGCCGACACCGCAAACACACTGAGTTGCGGACTCAATTTTTTCCCTCCGCACTTTGGACACTTCGCCTTATCGCGGCCAAAAACCAGCGCTTCAAACTCGTGTTTACATTCCTGACAAACATATTCAAAAATCGGCATGAGGTCCTCCCGATTACACGCTGACCCTATTAGAATTAATTGGTGGGAACTACGCAAACCGAAACGCCGAGGGAGGCTGCTGACTCCGTCTCCCCGCCGACTCCTTCCGAGTTCAAGCCTCACCGTTGGTTGCGTGGCGGACACGTGCAGACGCTCGCTGCTTTTTTTCTTCCACGCCGCATCGACCTTCCCCCTGCGGAAAAACGCCTGATTGAAGTCGAAGCCGGCGTTTCTGTGCTCTGCCACTGCCACTGGCAAAAAGAAAAAACTACCGCACTCACGTTAATTCTGGTTCACGGTCTGGAAGGTTCGAGCGAATCGCAATACATGTTGGGAATTGCACGCAATGGTCTGGCAGCGGGGATGAATGTAGTCCGCATGAATCAGCGCAACTGCGGCGGCATGGATCATTGCGCACCCACACTTTACAATTCTAGCCGTTCGGCGGATGTGGCCGCAGTAGCGCGCCATCTTATTGATCGCGACCGCATTCCCGCGTTTGCTCTGGCCGGTTTTTCCATGGGCGGCAATTTGGTTTTAAAACTTGCGGGGGAGTGGGGAGAAGAGGGCTTCGCGGAATTCCGGGGAACGATTGCCGTATGCCCTGCGATCAATTTGGCCGCCGGGGCCGACGCGCTGCACGAGCCCGCGAATCGTATTTACGAATATTATTTTCTTGCGCAGCTCTTCCGCCGGTTTCGGCGCAAAGTTCGCCTGTTTCCTTGCGACTTCGACGCTGCGCGGCTGCGCAGCGTCAGAACCCTTCGAGAATTTGACGACCGCGTGACTGCCTACTATTGCGGCTTCACCGGGGCCGACGATTACTACGCGCGAGCCGCCGCCGCCAACGTGATCGATCGCATCGCACGCCCAACGTTGATCATCCATGCCGTCAACGATCCTTTTATCCGGCTACTGCCGGAAACGCGCCGGAAGATTCTCGCCAATCCGCACATCACTTACATTGAGACCGAAGATGGTGGCCACTGCTCATTCATCGGCGAGCGTGACGGCGATTCAAGCTACGATGGTCGATGGGCGGAACGAGAAGTGGTCGAATTCGCGAAACAGTTTCAATAGTTCAATTGGATCGCCAGTATCTTTAAAATCCATTGCGAAAAACCTTTGCGCAGCGGATCTATTGCGCCGTCGCTGGATTTCGGAACCAGGCTGCCAATGCTGTGCCACGGCCTTTTATGTGCGTGCGCAGAAAAGCCAAGATGAGCATCGCCAAAAAAATCGCCAACAATCCATAGGACGCCGTGCGAATACTGACGCTGTGTTTGGGCAAGATGGAAAGTTTTCCATAAACAAACTCGAGGTGCACCCAATACACCAGAAGGGATGCCTGACCTAATTGAATAAACGGGCTAAAGCCTAGTTGTCCCGCCCCCCACTTGCACCAGGCGTAACTTGAAGTCAGGATCATCAGCAGCATTCCCAATCGAGCTATAAAAAAGCTCGGACTGGTATGCCAGTAATCGTAGGAAGCGTAGAGTCGCTCAGGTTGCAGGTCCAGCCAGTGCGCCGCTGCGACCATCCCTAAACCAACCGCCCCTGCAAGCCCAAATGTTTTAACTTCGCGCTCTCGCGCCCACGTACTTTGAAAAATAAAGCCACAGGCTAAACCGGCGAAGGCGAATGCGGTCCATGGAAACACAGGAAACATCCAGGCCTGCGGCGTGCCTAAATTGTGCACTCCATCGATGTAGGACTCGATTGGCCAAGGCAGCCAATGCGGCCGCCACGTCGTCCACAACGGAGGAGCGAGAAGCGAAATCGCTAAAGCAGTTCCCGCCGCACTGGCGACAAGGAAGAATCTGGTTCGCCCGCCGCTTCCTTCTCTTCCTTCCTTGGGCTGAAGTGACAGTACAAGCCAGCAGAGAACGCCCATGAGCATCATCGACAGGCCAATGGTATTGAGAATATCGACGCGCAGCAGGTCGCTCAGCGGTGCCCATCCCCAGGCAATGACATATTCCTGCAAACGAAAGAGCAAACCGAATGCAAAGATTTCAGCTCCCCGCCGGATGGTGGTGCGCGCGATTTGTGAGGGGCGCAGGTTTTTCTTCCACAGCTTTTCGGTGACCAGCGCGAAGGAGACCCCGGCCAGAAAAAGAAATAGTGGCGCGGGGAATGTTCCTCCCAGCTGCGACGCGATGAAGAACCTGCTCTGGCGTGCAGCGGGACTCAGCCAGGAATCGTAGCAGTGCGTTTGAAACATCAGAACACAGGCGAGGCCCCGCATCCAGTCGATGTAGGCCAGTCGGGATGAGGTTTTGCCGGTAGCGTCGGTGGTCACGGGCAACGAAAAGTATACGGCAAAGTGCCGCCGATGAACTTTTGAGCAAAAGGGTTGCCGAGGAAAATCAGCCATAATTTACATTTTTATTCTTCGCTTTAATGAACCGTTAATCTACTGCCTTTAGCATGAGTTAGCTTTAAAACCCTCGCACCATCCATTGGAAAAAGGAAAAGACCTATGCGTCAATTCTTGTCTATGTGCCTCGTTACTGCCATCGCTATCGGTCCGGTGCTAACGCCGGTTGCGAACGCCTCTAATGCCAAAACCGCGACGCCGATCAAACACATTGTGATCATTTTCGGCGAAAACCGGTCGTTCGACCATTATTTTGGTACCTACCCCAACGCGACGAATCCCGCCGGGGAACCGGCGTTTCGCCCACTTCCCAACACGCCAACGATAAACGGTTTGAGCAATGCACTTCTCAACAACAATCCCAATCTCAATCCGCTGAATGGAAGCGGCGCAGCCAATCCGTTCCGTTTTGATCGCTCGCAGGCCAACACGCAAGACATGTCGCACGATTACACGCCAGAACAACTGGCCTTTGACGGTGGCGCAATGGATTTGTTTCCCTTGAATACCGGCAGCGCCGGCCCACCTCCCAGCGCTCCGCCGCAAGTCGTGCTGACTACCGGCCAGGTAATGGGCTACTTCGATGGCAACACGGTTACGGCGATGTGGAACTATGCACAGCACTATGCCCTGAGCGACAACTCTTATAGCACCAACTTCGGTCCTTCCACGGTGGGCGCGATCAATTTAATTTCCGGCCAGACGAATGGTGTTGCGAAGAATATCAACGGTACCGGAGCGTTGGTAGCCGACGGCAGCGGTGGCTTCTCGGTGATCGGCGATCCCGATCCCTACGGGGATGTGTGCTCCAGTTCCAGCGGAGAGCAGACTCAGATGGCCGGAACAAACATCGGCGACCTGCTCAACACGGCTGGAATCACCTGGGGATGGTTCGCCGGAGGGTTCAATCTCACGACTGTGAACCCGGATGGCAGCACCGGATGCAACCGGCAATCGACCTCGTCGATCGTCGGCACGCAAGGGGACTACGTTCCGCACCACACTCCATTTCAGTATTACGCTTCCACGGCAAACCCGACTCATGCGCGCCCGAAATCGGTAAAGACGATTGGCTATTCAGGCGATCCAGCCAATCATCAGTATGATGTTGAGGATTTCTTTAGCGCAGTGAGTGCCGGCAATTTTCCGGCAGTGAGCTTTCTCAAAGCCATCTCGATTGAAGACGCCCATCCGGGCAATTCAGATCCTTTAGACGAGCAGAAGTTCGTAGTTACGGTAGCGAACTTCTTGCAGAGTCAGCCTGAGTGGGCGAATACCGCACTGATCGTGCTCTATGATGATTCCGACGGCTGGTACGACCATCAACTTGGCCAGATCGTGAATGGGTCCAAGAGCGCTGCTGATGCGCTCACCGGTCCTGGTGCCTGCGGCAGCGGAGCAAATGCGTTGCCCGGCGAGAATCCATCTACGGCGCACGCGCAAGGCCGGTGCGGATATGGTCCGCGGCAGCCGCTGCTCGTGATCTCTCCCTGGTCGAAGCACAACTTTGTCGATCACTCGGTCACCGATCAAACCTCGGTCATCCGCTTCATTGAGGACAATTGGCTGAATGGGCAACGTATCGGCCAAGGGTCCTTCGATGGAATTGCAGACTCGATCAGCTCTTTGTTTGATTTCAAACAGACAGTGAGTAACGACCTTTTCATTCTTAACCCAAACACTGGTGAGCCGGAGGCTAACCAATAACCAGATGATGGATTGAACTTCGGCAGGAAAAACGGCAAGGCAAGCGCGGAGCGTAAAGCCCGCCTGCCTTGCCGTTGTTGTATGCTGACGCGAAAGGTGTCCATGATTTCACGACGGAATTTTCTGCGGCGATCGAGCTTGCTGGCCACGACCTTGGCGGCCGGCAAGAGCGGGCTGCTAACCTCGGTCGCGCAGGAGTCCATGAGTTCCACGCAAGGCGTGCCGACAATCGCACCGGCGCTGGACGTTAGCACCCTTGCACAGTTTGTCGATGCTCTTCCGATTCCGGCGCTCGCGCAGCGGCAGGGAACCCGGCCCAGTCCAACGGATACAAAGTTGAGGGTGCCGTTCTATCGCGTGCAGGCGCAGGCCATCACGAGCAAAGTTCATCGCGATTTGCCACCGACGAAATTCTGGACTTTCGGGTCTTCCACTCCCGGCCCCACATTCGAAACACGATCTGGTGAACCCGTGTTAGTGGAGTGGGTGAACGCTCTGCCCAGCCAGCATTTCCTGCCGGTAGACCATACCATCCACGGTGCTGAGGCCGAGAAGCCCGCGGTTCGGACAGTGGTGCACCTGCATGGGGCAAAGACGGGACCGGAGAGCGACGGCTATCCTGACGACTGGATTGTGCCGGGTAAATCATCGCTTTATTACTATCCGAATCAGCAGGACGCCGCGATGCTGTGGTATCACGACCACGCGATTGGGATCAACCGCCTGAATGTTTATGCGGGATTGTTTGGAACATTCTTGATTCGAGACGCAGTCGAGGACGCGCTCAATTTACCCACGGGCAAGTATGAAGTCCCGCTTCTGCTTTATGACCGCTTATTCACGCGGGAGGGACAGTTGCTTTATCCCGTTTCGCCGGATCCAAAATCTCCCTGGATTCCGGAACTCTCCGGCAATGCCATTCTGGTGAATGGGAAGCTGTTTCCTTATCTCGAAGTTGAGCCAAGAAAATATCGCTTCCGCGTACTCAATGCTTCAAACGCGCGTTTTTATCATTTGTCGTTGAGCGAAGTACCGAGCGGAGTGTCCAGTCAATCGTCGACGCGCGGGACGCAAACCAGCGACTTGCAGTTTCATCAGATTGGAACCGATCAGGGTTTATTGGCCGCGCCGGTTCCGCTCACCACGCTTGAAATCGCTCCGGCGGAACGCGCCGACCTTGTCGTCGACTTCAGCGAACATCGGGGAGCGCAGCTTGTTCTGAAGAATGACGCTTTCGTGGTCATGCAGTTCCGCGTGTCGTCCGCGAAAGTCAGCGATGCGAGTACGCTGCCGCGCGCGCTCGTTCCCCTGGCGAGGATTCCGGAATCGCAGGCGGTGCAAACGCGCTTGTTGACCCTTAACGAATACGTTAACAAGGCGGGCAATCCGGTCATGCTGCTCTTGAACGGTTCGCACTGGAACGAGCCGGTCACCGAGAAGCCCGTGCTGGGGTCGACGGAAATCTGGAGTCTGATCAATCCCACCAACGATTCGCATCCCATTCATCTGCATCTCGTGCGATTCCAGATTCTTGACCGGCAGTCCTACGTGCCCTGGCTCTTTCAAACCAAGCGGCAATTGCAGTTTCTGGGACCGCCGCAGCCGCCGGAACCGAATGAGGCGGGATGGAAAGACACGGTGCGCGCCGACCCGCACATGGTCACCCGGATTATTGTGCCCTTTACTGGATTCGCTGGGCGGTATGTATGGCACTGTCACATTTTGGAGCATGAGGACAACGAGATGATGCGTCCTTATGAAGTGGTTGCGGCGGGATGAGGGGGAGAATCCTGGTGAGGGGCGTCAATCCGGCCTTCGTTTTCGCAAAGGGTGCTAGAAATGGGGTTATCCCAGGCATTACCAGCCGGAATAACCCCTTAGCACGAGCGTGCTGGGGGATGGCACGCAAGAGCCATTCACAAGATGCAGGGTAGAACGTAGTCTGTGTTTGAGCAGCTTTCGGGGGAGGGCTGATCCAACGGAGCGCCTCAGACTCTAACTGGAGTTTGAGGCGCTTTGTTTTGCATTGGGTCGGTACGCGCAAGGACGCCAATGTAGCGACAGCCGCCCTCGCCTGCCCGAGCGAAGCTCGACTCGCTCGACCCTCCGCGTTTGCCCTAATCGTTCTTCCTTCTATAAAATTAAAAGTTTGCTGCCTCAGTTGAAAGCCGCAAGCAGTTCCTACCGAATTTTTAGCTAACGAGATTCATTTATGAAAATCCACGAGTATCAGGCAAAGGGAATTCTCAAGAAGTATGGGGTGACGGTGCCGCGCGGGACCATGGCGACCACGCGCGAAGAAGCCGACACGGCGGCGAAGGAATTATTCAACGCGGGTGCCACCGGAGTGGTAGTAAAAGCGCAAATCCACGCTGGCGGCCGGGGCAAGGGCGGCGGAGTCAAGATCGCCAAGAGTGTGGCCGAGGCAGGAGAACTTGCCGGCAAAATGTTGGGTATGAAACTGGTGACCCACCAGACTGGGCCCGAGGGGCGCATTGTGCGGCGGCTGTTGATTGAAGAAACTCTGCCGATTGAGAAAGAGTTGTACCTGGGAATTCTGGTGGACCGCGCGGAGGGCAAGCCGGTATTTATGGCATCGGCTGCGGGCGGAATGGAGATTGAGCAGGTTGCGGAAGAAAATCCGGATGCAATTTTGAAGCAGCATATCGATCCCGGCATGGGCCTCGAAGCCTTTCAGGCGCGCAAGATGGCGTTCAAGTTGGGACTGCAAGGCAAGCAGGTGAATCAGGCGGTGCCGTTTCTTTCGAATCTGTACAAGGCGTTTCTGGATACGGATGCGTCCTTGGTCGAGATCAATCCTTTTATTACGACTACAGACGGGCGGCTGTTTGCGCTGGATGCGAAGTTGACGTTCGACGATAACGCATTGTTCCGGCATCCGGATATTCGCGAACTGCGCGATATTACCGAGGAAGATCCTCTCGAGGTTGAGGCCTCAAAATACAGCTTGAACTACATCAAGCTGGAGGGCAGCGTGGGCTGCATGGTAAACGGCGCAGGCCTGGCGATGGCGACCATGGACATTATCAAGTATGCGGGCGGCATGCCCGCAAACTTTCTGGATGTGGGAGGCGGCGCGAATGCGGAGCAGGTGGCGCACGCCTTTGAAATTCTGCTGAGCGACAAGAGCGTGAAGGCGGTGCTGATTAATATTTTTGGCGGCATCCTGCGCGTGGATACACTGGCCACCGGCGTGGTGGAGGCGGCTAGGAAGACTAACATCAAGCTTCCCGTGGTGCTGCGTCTGGAAGGTACCAACGTGAACGAAGGCAAGAAGATCTTAATGGAGTCTGGATTTAATTTTGTGGTGGCTGAGACTATGAAAGATGCGGCCGATAAAGTAGTGGCGGCCGCGCGTGGTACTCACGGCGTGACGGAGTGGCGGTAGGCGGGCTGTTCCCATCTGGGCTGTCATCCCGAGCGAGGACCCTGGTCTTTGCTGGAGGCGAAGATTCCGGCGGCGCAGGCAGGAACCAAGGTCCCTCGCTAGGCTCGGGATGACAAGTATTCAGCGATGACAAACAGGTTTGGTGAAGTTATACCGGATGAGGAATTTTACTTATGTCAATTTTGGTTGATAAGAAAACGCGGTTGATTGTGCAGGGATTGACGGGGCGCGAAGGAACATTCCACGCCAAGGGTTGCGCGGCTTATGGGACGCAGGTGGTGGGCGGAGTGACGCCGGGCAAGGGCGGGACGACGCACGAAGGCTGGCCAATTTTTAATACTGTGATTGAGGCAGCCGAAAAAACCGGGGCCAACACGACGGTGATTTTTGTGCCGCCTCCATTTGCGGCGGATGCGATCATGGAAGCGGCGGATGCGGAGATCGATCTGATCGTCTGCATCACGGAAGGCATTCCAACGCTCGATATGGTGAAGGCGTGGGAGTTCCTGCAGAACCGTCGCTCGCGGCTGATTGGGCCAAATTGTCCGGGAATTATTTCGCCCGGCAAATGCAAAGTTGGCATCATGCCGGGATCGATTCATAAAGAAGGGTCGGTGGGAATTGTTTCGCGATCGGGCACGCTGACTTATGAAGCGGTGCATCAGTTGACGCAGCGTGGGATCGGACAATCGACGGCGATTGGGATCGGCGGCGATCCGATTATCGGGACGAATTTCGTGGACGCCTTGGATTTATTCAACCGCGATCCGGAGACGGAAGCAGTGATCATGATCGGCGAGATTGGCGGAGATGCGGAGGAGACTGCCGCGGAATTCGTGAAGACCAAGATGAAGAAACCGGTGGTTGGATTCATTGCGGGGCAGACCGCGCCTCCAGGACGCCGCATGGGGCATGCGGGAGCGATTATTTCCGGCGGCAAGGGAACCGCCGCGGAGAAGATTAAAGTGATGGAAGCGGCCGGAATCCGGGTGGCTAAATCTCCAGCGGATATTGGGGAGACGCTGGCGGCGGCGCTGGGAGTGAAGGCGTAGCGAGTGGCGAGAACCAAGTAGCGAGAACTGAGAAAAATTAAAAACTAGCGAATAAGGAATAGAGATCAATTACTTATGAAGACTTTGCAACGGACTCTTACCATCGTTAAGCCGGATGCGGTCGCGAAGAACGCGGTGGGCGACATCATCGAGCAATTTGAGAAGAACGGGTTCAGCATTCTTGCCATGAAGATGCTGGAAATTTCCAAGCATCAGGCGGAGCAATTTTACGCCGTGCATGCCAGCCGTCCTTTTTATGGTTCACTGACGGATTTCATGTCGAGTGGGCCGATTGTCGCGCTGGCGCTTGAAAAAGAAAATGCCATCGCCGATCTGCGCAAGCTGATGGGTGCGACCAATCCGGCAAATGCGGAGGACGGGACCATTCGCAAGAAGTGGGCATCGAGCATAGAACACAATGCGATTCATGGATCCGATGCCGAAGACACGGCGCGCTTTGAGTTGAGTTTTTTCTTCGCTGGGTATGAACTAGCCAAATAAAGGGCGTGCAAGGTTGCGCTCCCTCAATTCCTCTCAACGTTCCACGAGCGTTGTGGATTCACGGCCCTGACGAAATTGGTCCACTGTCCGGCGTCAACGGTGTCCCAATAGTCATACCAGAAAATAATCTTTGGGTCTGCCTCGGCAACGGCGTCGTGCAGCATGATCTGAAGTTGGTGCGTCGTTGGATAGCTGCACTGCGACCCAGAGCAAACCCCATCCTCTGGGTATTGACCCCAGTTGAAGGCCTGAAGCGCCATCTCCGCCCCTTTCCCATACTCGGTCGCGATCGTGTGGACGTCATTGGCCGCGGTAGCAACATCGCTGGCGCGGGCGCCGGTACCGATGGGATAGTAGTCCGCACCCAGGATGTCCGCGAAATTGAATGGGTCCAGATATTTTCGAAGATTAGCCAGGCTGGGATTGTTGGCGTTGTCCCAGGTGGCGTTCACCATCTGAGGATGTTTGGAATCGAGGGCGCGAATGATGTTGTAAAGATTTTGCACGCCCGCTGCGGTGTTGGGCGTGGGTTCATCGCCAATGCTGTATCCGTACGTGGCCGGAAGATCCTTCACCAGATTGACAAGATACCCGAGAAATCCCCTGTTGGTTGAGCAACCGCAGGAGGCTGAGATTTCGCCGTAATCGTCGATCAAATATTTGCCGCTCTTGCTGGAATACTTGGCGAAGTCCGGGTCATTGAAAGACCACATGATTTTCACATGGCGCGAGTTTGCGTGGGCCGCGTAGGCCAGAAGCTCTTCTTTGGTTCCCCAGAAAACGCTGTAATTGAGCACCACAGAAAAATTGGCGGCGGCAATTTTATCAAGCTGCCCAATGGCTGTGTCACCGGCAGGCCCGCTGCAGCCTTGTCCGTCCAGATTGCAATCCTGGTAGATGGCTTGAGGGATGGTGGTGAAGACGCGCGCCTCGGAAAACGCAGAAGAACCCGGAATGCTGGCGCTGACGTAGAGAATCGAATGGGCATCGAGAACTTCGGCTACGCCGGCGGAAGCAGAGGTCATCAGATCCACGGTATAGTTCCCGTTCTCGTCGCTTTGCACGGGGAGAGTTTCGGTCCACAGCGGACGGCCACGGCGGTCTTCACTGGCATGGATGTAAAAGGTGAGCAAATGGAAGCCAGACAAGGGTCTTCCGTCTTCGCTGAGCAGAGTGGAGTTAAATCGAAGTTCCGACTGTCGAGTGACCTCCGCTTTTCCGACAGTGATAGGTTCTTGGGATAAGGCGCGAACCGGCTGCAGGCAACACATCAAAAAGGGGGCGAAAAGAGAAACCACGAGCACGGATCTGGGTTGTTTCATTACGATGTCCTCAATGGACCGCAAAAACAGGCCAAGTTTATACCCGTCTGCCCCAGTTTGCTACGTTGCGAAATAAGAAAGTTTATTCATTTGCGTTGAGGTTGGAAGTGGATCACGTACGTCTGAACAGCCTGAACGGGAGATTTCCGCTAGCTCGCGGGTGGGAGCACGCACAGGCACATGGCCTAAGCTCGCGAAGCTTTCGATGCTAGCCTAGCGGCTCAAACAGCTGGCCTTCAACTCGATCGGCTACTTTGGGCAGGTCTTTCCGAGCATACTGTAGGAAATATGGAGCGGTCCGATGGGTTTCGAGCGCTGCATCATCTTTGTATTGCTCATAGATGAAAAAGCGGCGAGGTTCGGTCTTATGCCGGTGCACTTGGTACATGCTGCAACCTGCCTCTTTGCGGGACTCTTCAGTAAGTTTTGCGAATAGCGCCGTGACCTCGGCTTCGCGTCCTGCCTTTGCCATCCACGTAACGGCCAGAACCACCATCGTTTGCTCCTTGCTCAGTGGTGTATTGAGAGATTGATTTTAGGCTTTCCTGGTTGCAACTGTCTTTCTGTCTCTAACTCTAACTCTAACTCTAACTCTTTGACCCTAACTCCGTGGCGAACTCCTCCATCAGCATGGTGTGATCGCGGTCAGGGCCGGTGGAGACCATGCCGATCTTCGCACCAGCTTCTTTCTCCAGAAACGACAAGTAATGCTGGGCCTGCTTGGGCAGCAGTTCGAATTTGGTGATGCCTACGGTGGAAGTACGCCAGCCCGGTAATTTCGTGTAAACGCATTCGAGTTTGTCGTAGCCGCTGGATTGCGCGGGGATCTCCATGGTCTTCTTGCCGTCTACCATGTAGCCGACGCAGACCGGAATCTCGGCAAGTTCGTCGAGCACATCAAGTTTGGTGACCACCAGCCAGGAAGTTCCATTAATCATGCCGGCATAGCGTAACAGCGGAAGGTCGAGCCAGCCGGTTCGACGCGGACGGCCGGTGACTGCCCCGAATTCATTGCCGCGCTTGCGAAGTTGCTCACCAAGTTCGCCCATTTCTTCGCTGGGAAAAGGGCCCTCGCCCACGCGAGTGCAGTAGGCCTTGGTGAGTCCGATCACGGATTGGATCGCGTTGGGAGCCACGCCGGTACCAGTCGCAGCGCCGCCCGAGGTCGCGCTGGAAGAAGTGACGAAAGGATAGGTTCCGTGGTCAATATCCAGCATGGTGCCCTGCGCGCCCTCGAACAAAATCGATTTTCCGTCGGCGAGCGCCTGATTCAGCAGGACGGCCGTGTCACGCACAAAGGGCGCAATCTTTTCAGCGGCCTGGGCATATTCGCTATACATCTTGTCGGCATCGAGCGGTTCGGAGTTGAACAACGCGTGCGCAATCATATTTTTCTCACGCACCGCGTTCTCGATATGTTTTCTAAGCAAACTCAGGTCAAGAAGATCGGCGACACGAAGACCACGACGCCCCATCTTATCTTCATAAGCAGGACCAATTCCGCGCGAAGTAGTGCCGATTTTGACGCGCCCAGGAGCATTTTCCGCTGCCAGTTCGATCATGCGATGGTAAGGCAGAATCACCTGCGCCCGGTTGGAGACGAATAGATTTCCGTTAACCTTTACTCCCGCATCGCGCAGCGCGGAAACTTCCTTGAGGAAAGCCATGGGGTCAAGCACCACGCCGTTTCCGATTACGCTGCAGCATTCGTCGCGCAGCACTCCGCACGGCACGAGCTGGAGGACAAATTTCTTGCCCTTGATGATGACGGTATGGCCGGCATTGTGTCCTCCGGCGTAGCGGGCGACGACGGAGAAACTCTCCGATAGAACGTCGACAATCTTGCCCTTCCCTTCATCGCCCCATTGGGCGCCGACAATTACCGCCGTCTTGCCTTTTTTCAATGCCAACTCCCTATTTTCAAAGCTGTCTCTTTAAATCTGCCACCGAACAAGTCTGTTGCCGAAATTCGCGTACCCGCGCAGTCGCGACGCACCGGGTCGCACACGCCTTGCCGCGGCATTTACTGCTAATACTGAACTGGGATGAAAGCGGAGAAGATGTGTACCAGTTATCTTATCGCGGTGGTCAGCCGGATAGCAACGCGCGGTCCGGAATCGACTCGGCCAGAATCGTCGACGAACCGTCGTTTGCAGCTGGAAGTGATTGAGAGGAAAGACTGGTAGGCGCGGCAGGGATCGAACCTGCAACCACCGGTTTAGAAAACCGGTGCTCTATCCTATTGAGCTACGCGCCCGGAATGAATTGCCGGGTTTTCCCGACCTGCTAAGGATAACGCAGGTCTCAACGAGAAATCATTAATTGACGCGAGTCGGAACGTTTGCATAGGGACAGCCGCCCTCGACTGTCCGTCGAGCGAAGCCCGACTCCCTGCTCCACATAAAGCTGTTCTCGCCCAGCTTACTTTCCTGCTGACTTGGTACTTGGCACTGTGGTTTCGAATTCTTCGGCCATCCAGTGCTGCAGGGCGGTTATGTTTTGCGGGCGGCCGAGAAAATTCTTTACCAAATCATTGGCCGACATCGATCCGCCGGGTTCAAGCACTACGCGGCGGTAGCGCATAGGGGCATCTCCCGCCAAAAGATTCTGATGATCGAACTGAAGGAAGAAATCCTCGGCGATCACTTTATCCCACAGGTAGGTGTAATACGCGGAGGAATAGCCGCCGAGGTGACCGAATGATGCCCATTGATGAGTTTCTGTTAAAGGCGCGAACAGAGTGTAACGGCGAGAGTCGTCAAGTGTGACTTTGTCGAGATCGACATCCTCCGGCTTGGTTTTATAAATGTCATAAGAGATAGCAGTGAACGAGTTCTGGCGGCCCACCCAGCCGCCGCGTCCGAAGGCGGAGGCGCGGTTCATGCGGGCAACCAGGTCGGCGGGGATGGGTTCGCCGGTTTGATAGTGGCGCGCAAACTTGGCGAGAACTTGCGGGCTGCGAATCCATTCTTCGAGCATCTGCGACGGAGCTTCCACGAAATCGGATTCCATGGTGATGCCGCTGATGCCGGCCCACGGTTGCTGGCCTCCCAGTATGTGGTGCATGAGATGGCCGAACTCGTGGAAGAAAGTGCTGACATCGCCGTAGTCCATAAGGCCGGGATCGGTTGGGGTCGGCGCTGGGAAGTTGCAGACGAGAATAGCTTCAGGAAGTTGTTTGCCACGGATTCCGTCAAGCACCGGCGCCATCTCGGCGTGGCTGTACTTGCCGGGGCGCGGGTGCATGTCGAGATAGAAGCGGCCAATCGGTTTGCCGTTATCGATGACTATCCAGGTTTCGACTGAAGGATCCCAGGAGGGGACATCGTGTTCCTGCTGAAAGGTGACATGGAATAAATCGGCTGCTGTGTCGAGGATGCCTTGCTTCACTTCGTTGAAGGGAAAATAGGGGCGGGCCGATTGAGAATCGAAATCGTACTTGGTACGGCGAACCAGTTCCGAAAGATAAGTAGCTTCATAGCTGTAAATCTCCTTCGCGCCGGGATCGGTCTTCTGTTTTTCGGCAAGGAGCATGTCAAACTCGCGTTCGGATAAGGCACGGGAGGCATCGTTCACCTGGTTGATGAAGTCGGCAATGTTGTGGCCTTTGGAGATCATCTTATCGGCGGCGTTGTAATCGGCCCAGGAGGAGTAGCCAAGAAGCGTGGCGATCTCGTAGCGCGTCTTCATCAGGCTGGTGAGGACTTCCTGGTTTTTTGGATACGCGCGAGTACCGAAGGCAATGGCCATGCGCTTGCGTAAGGAGTCGCTCTTGGCGAAAGTGAGGACCGGGAAGGCGTCAGGGTAATCGGTGGTGAGGTGAACTTTGCCATTGGCGTCGGGCTTATGGCGGTCGATGTAATCCTTGGGAAGGCCCTCGAGTTCGGAGGGATCGGCCTCGACTACTTTTTGTCCATCCGAAATGTTGCGGTCGAACATGGACTGTTCTTCGGTGGCCTGCTCATTTAATTTCTTCAGGCGGCCGCGGGTGGCGTCATCTTTATCGACGCCGGCCAAACGAAATTCCAGAAGCTGCCGGGTCACGTAGTAACGGGTGACGGCATCGGCCTTAGAGAGATCGATCGCGGCCAGAGCATCGTAGACCTCGTGATTCAACGCGATCGCGGTCTGAGCGGCGCTGGCTTTGGTGAGCATGGCGGTGGCATGATCGCGAAAGGCGGAGTCGGGATGGACTTGTTCCATAAGTGCGGCAAAATAGGCGGCGGAATTGATTTGATGGAAGGCTTCGTCGAGCGGCGCGAGAGTGTTTTCGACACTTCGCGGCCCCGTCGCAGCGAGCAGCGTATCGATGGAGTGTTGCCCTGCAGCCAGGCGCTCGGTTTCGATTTTCTCGAAGGCGGCGATGTCAGGCTTGTTGGCCCAGATTGTGGGCTGAGACACGGTGACATTTTGGGCGGAGAGCACCACGGCGCAAAGTAAAACTAAAGGGAAAAAAAGAAGAATTGCCAAGCGGGCTACCAACATGGAGAAACCTCACACATTCGAAGATAAGATTTCAGGGGCAAGCACCGTCCGGCGCTGCGAACAGGAGCGAATGATCATTGTTCGCGAGGCACGGCAGCCTGTCAAGCGCTTACGATTGTTTAACCCATACAAGGGGACGAGCGGCCACAGACAGCCGCCGGCGTCCCCAATCGAGCCCCGAATCAAGCCGCCGGATTTTCCAGAACGCCGGCCAATGCATGCATCCGCTTCGAATCGGCCGGAGACTTCGCGGCGGCTGCACTCTTTTCCAACGACGGCGCCATACCCTTTAACTTAGCTAGATCGCTCTTGCTCATGTGCGACCTCTCGGCTTTGTCAATCGCCTTCTGAAACTGTGCGATTCGGCTTGCGGGTAAAGCCTGCGATCTCGACAACTGGTCGAGGTAGGCTCTCGCCACGATCAACTTGGCTGGCCACTCGATCTTTTGCTGATCCTGAACATTCAAGTCGGCCACCTGAACTGTCTTGGCCGCATCGATTTCGTTCTGTGTCAGAAATTTCGTTGGCGTCAGTTGAAACACGTCCAGGCCACGAGCAATCTCCGACCCATAAATGTAGCCGTTGTACCAATAGGCGGACCAATCGCCTCCCAGCACCAACACCTTCGGATCAATGGGCCCGCGGTCGAAGTAGGCAATTTCGAAAGGGTTGGCTGGATCGGTGAAGTCCATCACAGAAACCCCGCCTTGGTACCATGCCTGCACTTCAATATCCCGGCCAGGAATTGGAATCAAAGAACCGTTGTGCGCAACACAGTTCTCGGTATCGCCCTGCGCGGCGGGAAGCTTGTAGTAGTTCGCGAACGTCAGTTTGTCATCTTTCAAACGGAAGATGGCATCTGCTCCCCATTTATTGGGATCGTTCGGACGACAACGCGCGCCCAGTCCACCACCCCATTCGTCGGTGAAAACAACTTTGCTGCCATCGTTCGAGAACGAAGCCGAGTGCCAGTAGGAATAGTTCGGATCATTCACGGCATCCACGCGCTGAGGATGTACGGGGTCCTTGATGTCGAGCAGAATTCCGTTTCCGGAGCAAGCGCCCGCTGCCAATCCGATTGCCGAGTACACGGTGATGTCGTGGCACTGGTTGGTGTCCTCGGCCTTCTCCATACCTTTCTTGCTGTGAGTGCCGCCGTTATTCAGGCCGTTGATGGCGCCGGTGCGTGGATCCATAAATACCCGGGGACTCGATACGACCTTGGCTTCCTGCGGCGCAGCAACCGGAACCTTGATCACATCGATGCGGAACAGCGCGGTATTCGGATCTTTATCCGGTTTTTCGCCGGAGCATCCGGTCAATTCTTCGGGCTGACGCACAAACGAAGTGCCCGACACGTAGATATAGACGTTGTCCTTGTCATTCGGATCAACCACCAGAGTGTGGGTGTGGGATCCGCGGCAAGTCTGCACGGCTGCGACCTGCTTTGGATTCGAGATATCGGAAATATCGAAGATTCTTACGCCGCGGAAACGGTCCTTTTGTGCGACCGGAATGGGGTGCTTCTTTTCTTTGTCTTTATCATCTTTATCGCTTTTATCGCTATCTTTGCCGCCGGCGCTGTTTTGGTCTTTATCTTTATCGTTCGCGCTTGCTTTGTCCTTATCTTTATCTTCGTCTGCCGGCGGAGGTTCTGGTGGAAATCCTTGAACTCCGCAATCCAGGCGTCCGTTCGGCATCTCTACCGACATGAACAACAGATTCTTATATACCGACACATCCCCTTGTCCTCCCGGACAGACTAAAGAAGTCAGTAAAGTGGTCTTCGCCGGATCGGCGATGTCATAGATATTCACGCCATAGAAATTTCCCTGAAACAAATGATTGCCCTCGAAGGCGAGGTCCGAGTTAGAGAAAGCGAGTTGCGCGATCAGCAGGTGCGCTGCCTTCGGGATCTTCTTATTGTTCCCCATGCCGAGTTGTCCAACGATCTTCTCCACCTTCGGATCATCGGGATCACTTACCCCGAGTTGAAATGCGTCCGGCTTTTTGAGCAGCAGGAGGTGCTGCATGCCCATTGCCGCCTCACCGGCGTCATAGAGACCAGGCGTCAGTTTGAAGCGGGGATCATTCGCATCTGAGCCCGTCATCCCCGGCGGCAGCGGTGGGGCGGGAACTGGAGCGAACAAATCCTTCATTTCGTCATCTTCGCTCTTATCTTTCTCGGATGGCGGGTTCGCGGGCTTCTGCGCCTGATCCTGTGGCGGAGTAGAAGGCGCGGCTTGCGCCTGCGCTTGGTTTACAGTGCAAGCGAAAATAAATACCACCCATAGCGCGCACAAGGCAAGACTGGGCAATCGGTTCATCGTTTCTCCTCTGGATTGTCTTCCTTCAACATGGCCTGCATGATCCGTATTTCGGCTCGTTGAGTGTTGTCGGCATCGGTTGCGAAGTTGAACAGTTCGGCATCCTGTCCAGCGCCCGCGGTGTTGAATAAGTCTTTTACCATGGTCAATGCGCCGTTGTGATGTTGAATCATCCCTACCAAAAATAAGTGGTCAAACTCTGCGCCCTTGGCTTTGCGTAGTGCTTCCATCTGCTGCTGCGTTAGCATCCCGGGCATAAGCGCCATACTTTCATGCGACATGTCCATCCCCGGCATGTTCGGCATGGCCCTTGGAACTGATTCGCCCCGGGCCGCCAGCCAGCGCTTCATGAAACTGATTTCATCCGACTGTGAGCTGCTGATGCGCGCTCCCAGGGCACGCAAATCCTTATTCCGCGTATGCGAGGGAATCATCGCGGTCATCTCTACAGCCTGCTCATGATGCATGATCATGCCCTGCATGAACTCCACATCGGCGCGTGAGGTTGGCGGTAAGGTGCCATGCGTTGATGGCGGAAGAGTTTTACTGGGCGTACCAGGCGCGCCAGGTTGCACCACCACAGGCTTCGCAGCATCAGTTTGCACTGCTCGCACAACGGGACAGAAGAATAATCCGCCAATACTTACGACGAGAAATACCCGCGTCCGAATGCCTCGCACAGAGCCGGTCTCAGGCCTAAGCTCGCAGCGGGATTCAACCGTGCTCCGGTTGGGTATCAGAGAGAAGATCGCCATTTGGACAAGAGGTAAATATTGTCACGAAACAGGAAATTTTCATAGCGGGAAAGAAATAGCGATAATGGCCAGTTCCACGTGCAGCCAGCAAGAACCTCGAACCTGCAAGGCCACGAACTGTCGCGGAGCGGTCGAATCGGCGGGCGTTTCTTCGTGTTCCTTCGTGGCGTTGGGTGATTAACGGTTGTGCAAACGGACCCAGCAGAACGACGAGAAGCGCACAATTTTAGAAGCGCGTTCTGCGATCCACTCCGATCATGCACGAAGGTAACGTTCCCCATTGATTACCTGTGCTGACGGCTAATAGGCTTGTGGTAACGTTTAAATTACCGCATATTCAAAAGACTCAAATAAGGTTTTGGTGCACGTGTCCTCGCAGACTCGCAAACCGGGCGTCCACATTGCGTGGAAAACGGTCACGTATCGCAGCGTGGCTTTAATGATTTTGTCCGGGGTCGTGATCTGCCTGCTGGGAATGCGGCTGGCGTTTCCTCAATTCACCGAGAGCGGAATCAAGGCAGCCGACGGCTTGGCCACGCGAGCGTTGGAGCGAGTTGCCGGTATGGCGCCGGCGGCCGGCAGTGGAATTTCCACGGCGCAACAGGCGCACTTTACCGCGCTCGACGGCACGGTGCGAGTGAAGAAGGAGAGCAGCAGCAGTTGGCTGGCGGCGGATTACAATATTCCGCTCGATAAGGGCGATGTGGTGCAGACCGGGTCGGAAGGCATGGCGAAGGTGGTGTTCAATGACGGCACCAGCTACACCGTGAAACAGGATTCGCTGATTGTGATTCAGGAGAACTCGGCCAACGATCAGCAGCAGACGAATGTGGCCGTGGCGGTGAGCACGGGCACGGTGGATCTTTCGACGGCTACGTATTCCCAGGGATCGAAATCGCAGGTGATCGTGGCCGGAGCGACTGCCTCACTGGCTCCGCAGTCGGCGGCGCAGGTTCACAACGATCCCAAGGCGGATGACCACGAAATTTTGATGAAAAAAGGCGGCGGCGAGGTTACGCGCAACGGAGAAACCGTGGAACTCGCGGGCTGGGAGAAGGTAAGTTTCCAGGCGGCCGCGCTGCACATGGAAAAAGAGAAAGATATTGGACCGCCAACCCCGATTTCTCCTGCGAATATGGCTCCGATTTTTACTTCCGGCGAGGCTACCAAGGACGTCGAGTTTTCCTGGTCGCCGATGACGAACGCGGCGGGATACCGGCTTCGTATTTCGAGAAATCCATACTTTTCTTCGACCCTGGTCGACAAGAAAATAAACACGGCCGCGGTTACCGTTACCAGCCTGGGTGAAGGTGCGTACTACTGGATGGTACAGTCGTACGAAACCTCGGGAAAAGAATCGGTGGAGAGCGAAAAGAACCGCTTCACCATCATACCGAAAGGGAAGCAGACGGAGTCCATCGACCTGGACCTGGATCCCTTTATTCAGCACGGACATGTCATTGAAGTTACCGGAAAGACGCAAGTCGGGGCGCGGGTGATGGTCAATGGGCAGGAAGTGCCGATGGTTAATAATGATGGCTCGTTCCATTACTTCACGCCACCGCTTACGGCTGGTGAAGCCGTGATTACGGTGACGGCACAGACGCCGCAGGGCGGAGTGAATACGCAGCAGAAGAAGATCATTATTCAGTAAAGTTATTGACGTACGAGCAGCGACGAAATCGAAATTCAAGGTTAGAACTCATGTCAAGCAACGGCTTTCATTCATCACGTTCCCATAACCTCAGGTCTTTATTCAGCCTGTTCTCGAGCGATCTGGCGATCGATTTGGGAACGGCCAACACATTGGTGTATGCGCGCGGTAAAGGCATCGTCGTCAACGAGCCTTCGATCGTCGCCATCAACAAAAACACCGGCGAAGTCGAGGCTGTGGGCAAAGAAGCGAAAGAAATGCTGGGCCGTACGCCCGGCAACATCGTCGCCATTAAGCCGATGAAAGACGGCGTGATCGCCGACTTCAAAGTCACCGAGAAGATGCTGAACTATTTCATCCAGAAGGCGCATAACCGGAAGATGCTGGTGCATCCCCGGATTGTGATCGGCGTGCCTTCGGAGATTACGCAGGTGGAAAAGCGCGCGGTCATGGACTCCGCCTATCGCGCAAAGGCCAGCGAAGTGCATCTAGTCGAACAGGCGATGGTGGCGGCGATTGGAGCAGGATTGCCGATTACCGAACCCAGCGGCAACATGGTGGTCGATATTGGCGGCGGTACCACTGACATTGCGGTCATTTCTTTGAGCGGCATCGTCTACTCGCGTTCGGTGCGGATGGCGGGAAACCAGATGGACGAAGCCATCATGAATTATCTGAAACGGAAATATAATCTACTGATTGGCGAGCGTACCGGCGAACAGATCAAGATGGAGATTGGCTCGGCGCATCAGCTCGACAAGCCGATGACCATGGAGATCAAGGGCCGCAACCTGATCGAGGGTGTGCCGAAGACGATTACGGTGGACGATGGCGAGGTGCGCGAGGCGTTGAGCGAGTGCGTATCGACCATTATGAATGCGATTCGCGTGGCCCTCGAGCGGACGCCGCCAGAGCTTTCGGCCGACATCAGTGACCGCGGCATTGTGCTGACCGGCGGCGGAGCGCTGCTGAAGAATCTGGATAAGCGTATCCGCGAGGAAACCGGGCTGCCGGTTTCGATCGCCGACGATCCGTTGTGCAGCGTGGTCCTGGGTACAGGCAAGATGCTCAGCGATTTCAAGCTGCTCCGTAAGATTTCGATCGAGTAGCCGGGAGTACCGAGTTGCGAGTACCGAGTACCCAGCAAAAGCCGAAGAGTTTTTGCTGTATGCCAGCGCATCCTAGATTTAGCTTTCCCTCTGGCGACAGAGTAAGAAAGCATATCCGCATGCAAGACAATATCATCCGGTACGATCTCACTCGGTACTCGCTACTCGGTACTCGCAACTGACGTTATGGATTTCCTACTTGGCCGTTACCGCAACCTGATTATTCTTGTGGGGGTGTTGTTTCTACAGGTCCTGGGGTTGGCGGTTCAGGTCAAGCGCAGCGGGGACGCGGAGAACACTCGACTGATCCGCATCTGGGCAGTGGACGCAATCACCCCCATGGAGCGAGTGCTGATCTGGGCGCAGAACGGCACCCGTGGCATTTGGCGCAATTACTGTTATCTGCGCGGGGTGCGGGCCGAGAATCGCGATCTCAAACAGCAGGTCGAGCAGATGCGTCTGCAGGAAGTCCGGCTGAGTGAAGACGCCGAGCAGGCCCACCGCTTGCAGCAGTTGTTGGGTTTCCGCGAACAATACATCTCTAAGACCGTGGCGGCGCAAGTCATCGGATCGAGCGCCAGCGATCTCTCGCGGTCGATTTATATCGACAAAGGTTCGAACGACAAGATTGCTCCGGATATGGCGGTGATCACCGCCGGCGGCATTGTCGGGAAAGTGCTGCGAGTCTTTCCCTCAACTTCTCTGGTGTTGATGATTAATGACCAGAGCAGCGGCGTCGGCGCCATGCTGGAGAAATCCCGGTTACAGGGTGTGTTGCGCGGAACTGCGGACGGAGAAGTGACGCTTGAACGCGTGATGAGTGACGAGCAAGTTGCCCCTGGTGAAACCGTCTTAAGCAGCGGAGGCGATCAGATTTTTCCCAAGGGGCTGCCCGTGGGCACCGTGACTGCAGTCAGGCCGGGGAAAGAAATGTTCCTGAACATTAAAGTAAAACCGTCGGCCGATTTGAGCCGGCTGGAAGAAGTGCTGGTGGTTACAGAAAAGCAGGAGCAGAGTCCGGTAGCGGATACCGGCGGACGCGCGCGCGCCGCGGATATTCTGGCGGAGCGGTTGCCATCTGTGCCGGATAAGCCAGATGCGGTGGTAGGTTCTGCCGAGGCCACCGGCGCCGGAACAAAGCCGGACACGGCTGGGCATGCGGCAGACTCAGGCTCGGCGAATCCGGGCTCAGCGAACCCAGGTTCAGCTAGCCCGGGCGCTACCGTGTCCGTGGCTATGCCGCAACAAGCCGTCAAGACTGGGGATGCTGTAAGTGTCTCCGCCGCCCCCGCCAAACCAAAGACGTTACAAGCCAAGGCTCCGCCCCCGCAATCGAATCCTAGCAATCCTCAACCAGCGGTTACGCAAGACGATCCCCACTAGCGTGCCCATTACTTATACATCCGGGGAGCAGATTGAGGTTTACCGGTTCAGCATTCCGGTAACGGTGGGCGTGCCGCTGCTGGCGCTGTTCGTCCAGGCATTCCTGCCGCGGCGAATCGAAGCGTTTTCCTATATCGATTTGCCCCTGCTGGTCACTATCTTTTTTGCCATGGCTCGCCGCAGCCCCATTGCCGGGCTTTTTACTGGGGCAGCGATCGGTCTGGCGCAGGATATGCTGGGGCCGTATCCGATTGGAATTTATGGGATCGCAAAAACCGTAGTTGGTTTCGGGGCGTCCTCGCTGGGCGCGAAGCTGGACGTGGAAAACGTTGGAGCACGGTTCCTGGTGACATTGGCATTTTATCTGGTGCATGCGGGAGTTTATTTCTGGGTGGCGCGGTTCATGGTTGACTTGACTTTGCATTGGAGCTGGAGCCGGGGAATGTTGGCCGGAGTGGCGAATGCGATCTTAGGCGTTGGCTTGTACCACCTGCTGGATAAATTGAAGCAGAGAACTTAAAAAACAGCGGCCAGTTGTCAGTGGCCAATCGCCAGCTCGAGATGGGGTGACTATGACTTCCGTTACCGGCGCGGCAACATTCCGCTGGTTTTGAGGATTACAATAATTCTCAAGCCCACTCAAAACAACGCTAATTGCACGACAGCAACGTTGCCGTTCCCGGTTTTCAACTGGGTACTGGCAACTGGGTACTGGCAACTGACTTTATGTTCGGTCGTGACGAAAAAGTATCGGCAATCCGCTTAACGGCGGCACAGTATGCCATCCTGGCAATCTTCCTTGTATTGGCTTACGGATTGTGGCGGCTGCAGGTAATGCAGAGTGGGCTTTACGCTTCGCTGGCGGAAAAAAATCGTATTCGCAATGTTCCTATTCTTGCGCCGCGCGGCAAGATTCTGGACCGTGAAGGCCGCATTATTGTCGATAACTATCCTTCCTTCTCGGCGCTGCTGCTGCGCGATTCCTCGCGCGATCTGAATGCCGATTCGGATCTGATTGCGCAGGGACTTCATCTTGATCCCGCGGAAGTGCGGGCGCGCATCCACCACTTTGCGGCGATGCCGCAGTATCAGCCCATCTTCCTGAAAGAAGACATCACTCCCGACGAACTTGCGTTTATCGACGCCCACAAGAACGAGCTGCCGGAGCTGGATACGATCATGGCGCACCGGCGGCTCTATCCCAAGAACGGATTCCTCGCCCACCTGATCGGCTATGTCGGCGAAGTAACCGACGACATGCTGAACCAGCCGCAGTTTGAACTTTATAACCCCGGCGATCTGGTTGGAGTTTCCGGCGTGGAGCGGCAATACAACGACGCATTGATGGGGACGAATGGAGCGCGTCGGGTTTTGGTCAACAGCCATGGCCGCGAAGTGGGATTACTGGAAGAAACCGAAGCGGTTCCCGGGAAGCAGTTGAAGCTGACCATCGATATCGACTTGCAGATCGCGGCGGAGGAAGCGCTGGAAGGAAAGAATGGCGCCATTGTCGCGATGGATCCGAAAACCGGAGAAATCCTGGCCATGGCCAGCAGGCCCACATTCGATCCCAACGATTTCGCGGTGCACGTTTCCCGCGACGAATGGAACAAGCTGGTCACCGACCCCGACAAGCCGCTGCTGAATAAGGCGATTCAGGCACAACTGGCGCCGGGTTCTACTTTCAAAATTATTATGTCGGTGGCCGGATGGCAGGAGGGGATCGCGCAGGACCTCCACGTAAATTGCACGGGCGGGGCGGAGTTCTACGGACGCCGTTTCGGCTGCTGGGTGAAAAGCGGACATGGCGCAGTCAATCTGGAAAAGGCCATTTATCAATCCTGCGACGTGTTCTTTTATACGTTGGCGGAAAAGCTGGGGATTGAGCGCATTGCCAAATACGCCACCATGCTGGGCTTAGGGCAGAAGACGGGAATTGATCTTCCGAACGAAGCCAGCGGCGTGATGCCGTCGGAAGAATGGAAGATCAAGAATTTCAAGCAGAAGTGGTTTGCCGGGGAAACGATTTCCGTGGGTATTGGCCAGGGTGCTGTCGCTTTGACTCCAGTGCAATTGTTGCGTGCTATCTCGGCCATTTCGATGGATGGGCGCATGGTGGTGCCGCACGTGGTCAATCCCCAAACCCTTCCCCCCGGATACGTCGAGGCAAGTAACGTCACTGAAACGAAGAGTGTTCCGATCGATCCCAACGGATGGACTTATATTACCGATGCAATGTCGCGGGTTCTTCTGCCGGAAGGGACCGCGCCCTCGGCCCATGTTCCCGGAGTAGATATCGCGGGCAAGACGGGCTCCGCGCAGATTGTGTCGCTGACCACCCGTGCCAGGTTTAAGAACGCGGCAGATCTTGCGCAAAATGGATGGTTTGTAGGATTCACGCCCCGGCGAAATCCAGATGTCGTGATCTGTGTGCTGTTTGAGGGCGGGGAACACGGAAAGTTGGCGGCACGCATCGCGACCCAGGTACTCAAGGCCTACGTAGACAAGCAACGCCGCCTGCCCAACAAAATGGCGGACAAGGCTAAGACCGATAAAAAAGTTGACATAGGCGCTCTGTGGACCGTGCCCGAGGGCGACAGGTTGCAAGGAGGGCGCTTCGATGTAGAACTGCCAAAACGACCACCAGTTCTGGCGACCGCTGCGCCGGGGCTCTTGAGTACCGAGTACTTAGTACCGAGTGCGAGAGGCCGTGATGAATCATCGCAGGATAGACAGGATAGATAAGAGGACAAATTCCGACGGGATTGAGTTGCCGGGTACTCGGTATCCGGCGCTCGCAACTCGCACCATGCACGCATGAGCCGCTACGTATCATTCCGCGATTTCGACTGGCTGCTGCTGATCTTCGTGCTGATGATCTGCGGGCTCGGCGTGATGGAAATCCGCAGCGCCACCATGCATACCAAGTTTGCGGGATCGCACATCAAGCAGATCTATTGGGTGCTGGCCGGGGTGGGCATGATGTTCCTGATCAGCCTGATCAATTACCAGGCTCTGCTCGATAGAATTCACTGGTTTTACATCGCATCGGTCGCTTCTCTGATGGCGGTGCTTGCCTTTGGGCAGAAGTATCTGGGAGCTCGCCGCTGGATTAAGATGCCGGGTGGGAACCACTTCCAGCCTTCCGAGTGGGTAAAGCTGATTCTGATTCTCGCGGTCGCCAAGTACTTCACCGATCTAAGGAACCGCGAACTTTCCTGGCCGGATTTCATGAAGGCTGGCGCAATCGTTGCCATTCCCATGCTCATGGTGCTGGCGCAGCCGGACCTAGGCACGGCCCTCACCTATATCCCCATCGCCATTATGGGAGTTTTTTTAGGGGGTATGCAGTGGAGGCAGGGTTTAGCGGTGGCTTTGCTGGCGGGGGTGGGAATCGGAGCGGTCTTTTTTGTCCCGAAGGTTCACATTCTAAAGAGCTACCAGAAGCAGCGGCTTACCAGTTTCCTGGAGCCGGAAGACGATCCGCAGGGGTCGGGGTACCAAGTTGAGCAATCCAAGATTGCGGTGGGTTCGGGAGGGCTGTGGGGCGGTAAAGGCTCGCAAACACATGGGGCTTTCCTGCCAGTTCCCCAAACGGACTTCATTTTCGCCGCATTTTCCGAAGAGCACGGTTTCGTGGGCGCGCTGGGAGTTCTGCTGTTATACTTCATCGTGCTGATGCGTTTGACGCAGAACGCGCAAACAGCGCCTGACCGCGCTGGTACGTTTGTTGTGATGGGTGTGGTGGCTGTGCTTAGCTTCCATATCCTGGTCAACGTCGGCATGGTGGTCGGCTTTATGCCGGTTACCGGAATACCTCTGCCGTTGATGAGTTACGGTGGGTCTTCGGTTCTGTTCATGTTCCTGGCGCTGGGGATGGTTATGAACGTTCGTATGCGCCGGTTTGTGAATTAGCTGGTGAGCCAGCTAAAGGATCATGGAAGTCTGAACTGAAGGAAGTAGAACCGGAACATTGAGTGAGTTCGTTCAAAGTAGTTGGAAAGACGGCAGAAAAGCAGTTGCTGCGCTGGTTTGCGCAGCCCCAAAAATATCGATCGCCCTCGCGTTAAGGGGGCATTTCACCGGCAAACGAGCAGTTGAAGGCCGGGCAGGATTAAAGCAATCAAGCTGCTGGCAGGGAAACGGCCCCCCGACCGGAAACGGTCTGAGAGTGCGGTCACAAACCCGGCGGCTGAAAGCGAAGAGTGCATAGCAAAGTGCAGAATCAACCCAAGCTAATGCAGCGGATTCGGTCAGGGAACAACCTTCCCGGCCCCAGCCGTCCCCCCTGTGGGGCCAGCATCGCAACGCTCAATCCTCCTGTTTCCTTCCTCGCTTCGTCCCGGTGAACCCCGCTCGGCTTGCTTAAAAGAGCCGGATCGGGACCGGAGTGTCCATGAATAAAGAGTTGTTTGTTTCTTCCACGCCTCACGAAACCAAGGTGGGACTGGTGGAAGATGATTTGCTCGCGGAAGTCTACCTCGAGCGCGAAAATGAATACACCTTAGCTGGGTCCATCTACAAAGGGCGCGTGACCCGCGTGCTGCCTGGCATGCAGTCGGCTTTTGTCGACATTGGCCTGGAGCGCGACGCCTTCCTTTACGTTTCCGATTTTATGGAACTGGAAGAGCACGACGAAGATGTGACCGACATTATTCCGGCGAATCGCGGAGTGCAGGATATGCGGACGCCCGCGCCAACCGAGGGAGTTGCTTCGGAAGGGCTTACGGCTGAGCCGGGATCGGAAGGAAGCGATGCCTTCGAGTCTCGCGGCGGACAGGATTTTATTCCTGGGGAAGAGAACGCCGACGGGCAAAACGCCGCCTCTGTAGAGGAGACCTCTGGCGGAAGGGATTCCCAGGATCGGGAGCGGGGAGGATTTCGCGGGCGCCGGCGTCGTCGAGGTGGCAGGCGCGATGGTCGTGGTGGTAATGATGGCCGCGACCGTACCCCAGAACCGCGGCCAGTTCCGCCAGCGATTGAGAACGCTACCGCAGCCATGCAGTCTAGTCCGCGTCCCGCAGAGTCGCGAAGGCCAGCGCAATTCGGCCCACCAGCGGGATACCAGCCGATTGTCCTTCCGGGAGAATCAATTTCCAAATATCGGGGCTTGGCCCAGCCCGCAGCGCCTCAGCCAGCACCGACTCAGTACCCAGCGTCTCGCCACGAGCGAGACGCCAATTCCGCTGCTGACGCCACCATAGAATCCGGCGCGCCCATTGCGGCAACTTTTCCGGAAGATGAACCGATTTTCGCCGCGACCCGGCTTCCAGTGGAGGAAGAGGAAAAGCAGGTCCAGATTGAACTGGTTCAGACTGAAGAAGAGTTGATTGAATCGCAACCAGTTCAGCAAGAGCCCGTAACCTCGGCGGCAACTTCCGTCGATTGGAATCGCGAATTTCACCGCCGGGATTCGGCGACTGCCGCGGCGATTTCGCACGAGGCGGTACAAGAGCAAGAACAGCAACCGGAAGACGAGCGCGAGCGTGGCTCCGCGTCCACAATTTCCGATGAGGAGATCACCGTGGCCACCGAGCAGGTTGTGGCATTCGCCTCACCTGGAACGCTCGAAGAAGAGACCATTGACGAAGAGGAAGCCGCTCCGGTTCGTTACGAGCAGACCTCTGACGAAGGCTACGACGAATTTGAAGAGGAGACCCGGGCTGCCGGAGCGCAGGGCTCGGGGACAACGTCGCGTGAATTCTCCGAGGTGCGTGAGACGGTGGATGAGATCCACATGAAGTCGCTCGAGGAATCGGGCGCGGCGCCCGCGGAGAGCGAGGAAGATTCCGAAGAATTCGAACTGGAAGAGGCTCAGGCTCAGGCCGAAGCCTTGTTGGACGCCGAAGCTGGGGGTACCGGAGTTGTCGACGTCCGAGCGGAAGTTCGCGCTCCGGCGGCCACGGCTGGATACACGCAGCGTGCGCCGCGTCCGCGGCCTGACCGGGGTGGGTTTGATCGCCGCGGCGGCGGGAGGCGACCAGCTGGCCGACGGTTTCCGCGTCGCCAGACTCAGGAAGTTCCCAAGATCAGCGACTTATTAAAAGAAGGCCAGGAAATTCTGGTTCAGATCGCCAAGGAACCCATCGCCAAGAAAGGCGCGCGCATCACCAGCCACATCGCGCTGCCGGGACGGTTCCTGGTTTATATGCCGACGGTGAACCACACCGGCGTTTCGCGCAAGATCGCGTCCGACGAAGAGCGCCAGCGCCTGAAGCGCATCGTCATGAGCGAGCGCGAGAACGGCCACGGCGGCTTCATCGTCCGCACCGCCGCCCAGCACGCGCCCGAAGAAGAGTTGCGTGCCGATATTCGCTTCCTCAAGGGTTTGTGGAACGACATCAAGACGCGGGCCGAAGCTTCCAAGCCGCCCGCCCTGATTTACCACGATCTCAATGTGGTCGAGCGCATTCTCCGCGATCAGGTCACCTCCGACTTTTCAGTGGTCTGGGTCGATACCGAACCGGAATACGAACGCATTCTGCGTTTCTTCAATCGCTTTCAGCCCAGCCTGGTCAAGCGGGTGAAGCTCTACACGAAAGAGACGCCGCTGTTTGAGCAGTTCGGCTTGGCCGAGGAAATGAACAAGGCGCTCAAGTCGAAAGTGTGGCTGAAGAGCGGCGGTTACATCGTGATCAACCAGACCGAAGCGCTGGTTGCGATCGATATCAACACCGGCAAGTATGTAGGCAAAACCTCGCGCCTCGAAGACACCATCGTCAAGACTAACGTGGACGCGATCAAAGAAATCGTGCGCCAGGTGCGCCTGCGCGATCTGGGCGGCATCATCATCATCGACTTTATCGACATGGATGAGCGCCGCAACCGCCAGCGCGTGATGCAGGCTCTCGAAGAGGAACTACGCCATGACCGCGCCCCTTCGAAAGTGCTTCAGTTCAACGATTTCGGATTGGTCGCCATCACCCGCAAACGGGTGAAGCAATCGCTGGAGCGCACCATCGGCGCGCCTTGCCCGTATTGCCAATCCACCGGCTACATAAAATCGCTGACCACGGTCGTGAACGAGATTTACGTGGAGATGCGCAAGATCGCGAAGCATCTGGAGCACGAAGATGTAATGCTGCGCGTGAATCCGGACGTGGCCAAAGAATTGAAAGCCAACAGCGGCCGTCTGCTGAATGAGATGGAAGAACTCACCAAGCGGACCATCATCGTGAAGAGCGATCCGGCATTGCATCAGGAGCAGTTCGACATTAATTGAGCTGCTGGCTGGTCGGCTTGACTAAGGACGACGCTGCAGCACCGAATCTCGCGAGCAATCGCCGCCGCGCTAGTTAAGAGCTGGCGCGGCGGCAGGCTTTTGCTTCCGGTACCAGTTCTTCAGTATTAATTCTCGGTCTTCGGTTTCCGAGTTCCAATCAGTCTCTCAGCCTTTCTTGTTTTCGCGGTGAGCAGTAGCTCGCAATAGGTTCTGGTGAGAAGCGGACACTGCCTCATAAGCTCGCAAACCTTCTGATCGCGGAGGGAACGCTTTGAAAGCTTCCCTCGGCGTAGAGTCGTTTCAGTCCTTTGTGGCGAAAGTGGACAAGTTGCATCCTGCCTTTCGTGTAATCCTGTATTTGGATTATGTACGGTTATGCGGTACACATCAGGAGCATCATCTAATCCACCGTTCTCACATCATCCGGCAGCACCAGGACAAACATGCAGTTTCCAGCGGGCGCGCAGGTGAGGGTCCCGCGGCGAAGGACTTTTACGGCGGACTCGTCGGGAAAGTTTAGGCGGTATGGGGCGGTGCGAAGGGCGTCGGTGAAGACTTTTAGTTTTTCGTCTCCGCTGACGAATTTTACCGATTCAGCTTTGGCGGGGGTGCCGGCGGCGCCGCTGAGGAGCACGAAGAAATCGGCGCTGGTGGAGGCGCTGAGTTGAGTCGCCGGTTTACCCAGATCGATCGTGCGCAGGGATTGCAGGGTTTCGCTTTTGTCCGATCCGGAACCCGAGTGGACGGAGCATGCGGTCGAGCTTTGCTCGACTAGACAGCCGAGGGCGGCTGTCCCCACATGATCATCTCTGTCACCGGCTTCGGTTTGACCCTCCATAGTCCCTCCAATAAACTGAGAGATTCAGTAGATCTCAGGTTTCAACCTTATGGCAGATAGCATTCATGTGAAGCTTCCGGATGGAAGCGTGAAGGATGTTCCCTCGGGAACCACGGCGCTCGATATTGCGAAGTCGATCAGTCCGCGGCTGGCGGATGCGGCGCTGGCGGCGAAAGCTAACGGCGATCTCATCGATCTCACTAAGCCGCTGGAAAAAGATACCGATCTGCGCCTGCTGAAGGAAAGCGACCCCGAGGCGCTGGAAGTTTACCGGCACTCGTCGGCGCATTTACTGGCGGCTGCTGTGCTGGAACTTTTCCCGGAGACCAAGTTGGGACATGGTCCGGCGACCGAGAGCGGATTTTTTTACGATTTCTACCGGCCGACGCCTTTCACTGCGGAGGATTTGGAAAAGATCGAGAAGAAGATGCAGGAGTTGGTGCAGCAGAACATTCCTTATGCGCGGGAATTTCTGCCTCGCGACCAGGGGCTGGCGGAGTTCAAAAAAGAAGGCGACTTCATGAAATGCCATTTCATCGAGCAATTCACCAAGCCC